>Ga0210086_1000020_pt1 | contig 120254 bp, 88 predicted proteins | sample China_Galinas_PW_3_FD_184867 | JGI IMG/M metagenome (GOLD analysis project Ga0210086, IMG submission 184867) | Wetland microbial communities from San Francisco Bay, California, USA, that impact long-term carbon sequestration - China_Galinas_PWB_D2... | ecosystem: Environmental > Aquatic >...
AACCGCTGCACCGCGTGGAACCCTCCGAGGATCGAACCTGTCTGCCCGCGGGTGCCCGAAAGGGAACGAGGGATTGGGGGGAGATCCAGTGGATCATCAAGGTCGATCGCAACTCGACCAACCGCAGCTCCGCGAGGAACCTACCGAGTCTCGACACCGGCGCTGTGCGGATGCCCGAAAGGGGGTCCGAGGCGGGGTCGGGAGCGGCGCGGGAGGCCCCGGCTCCGGGACACCGCGCGATCTGGATGGTTGAGCGCTCTGCGCGCGGCTCGGTTCGGCCTCGCGCGTGGACCGGTCCGGGCACGCGAACGCACCAGTGGCGCGGGCCTCAAGCCCTCCACCGGGGCCTCCCGCACCGCTCCACATCCGCACCGTTCGTCGACGTTCCGAGGCGCCGAAACCGCATTACCCTAGGAGCAAGAGGGACGGGAGGGGGCGTCCCCTTCCCCCCGGAGGGCGGGTCGGCCCCTCACGCAAACGCAAAGGCGCCGTAGCCGACCACCCGGTCGCGATCGCCGGCGGTGTCGCCGGAGCTCCGGAGGTCGAGGAGCTCGGCCTCGAGGCCGTGGGCGGCGGCGGCGGTCAACAGGCCGTTGATCGGGAAGGCGCCGCAGGCGTCGTATGGGTCGAGCGTGGCGTCCAGGGCGAGGATTCGCCGCGCCGTCTCGCCGTCGGCGGCCCGCGCCCGGTCGTAGGTCAGGTAGTGGGACAGGTCCGAGCTCACCACGATCAGCGTCTCGGGACCGCCCCAGACCGCCTCGAGCACCGCCGCCACGTCCTGCGCCTCGGTATCCCCCACCACCAGCGGCAGCAGGGTCGCGCCGGCGAACAGCTCCTGGAGAAACGGCAGCTCCACCTCCAGAGAGTGCTCCGGCGCGTGGGCCGCGGGATAGGGCGCGACCACCGGCAGGCGCTCGGCGCGGGCGACCAGCGAGGCGTCGATGGCCATCTCGCCCAGCGGCGTGGCGTAGGCCGCCGCACCCGGGGTGGCGAGGCCGCGGAAGGGCACCCGGTGGGACGGCCCGAGCAGAACGACGTGCTCGATGGCACGCTCTCTGTCCTGATCCTCTCCGCCATCGCCCGCCCCACCGTTCCCAGCGAGAGCACGGAAAGCGAACCCGGCCGTCGGGCCCGAGTAGGCGTAGCCGGCGTGGGGCGCGATCACCGCCTTGGGGAGCGGCCGCCCGGCCGGCCACGGCGGAGCGTCGGCCAAGTGGCCGTGGACCGCGCTCCGGAGCGCGGCGGCGGAGCCGGGATAGAACAGCCCGGCGACGACGGGGGCGCGGACCGATGAGGGCGTCGAGATCATCTCGCTCCATCCCGATTGTACGCTCGAAGCACCCGGAAGTCCCAACGAGCCCCCCCCGGAGGAGGGGGCGTCCCCTTCCCCCCGGAGGGCGGGAAGGGGATCGAGGGGATGAGGGGAGATCCAGTGGATCATCCTGGCCGATCGGAGCGCAGCGAACCTATCCGCGCCTGTGACACTCGAGAACCGCGACCCCTTCCCCAGCGCTCTCCCAAAGGGGATCGAGGGGATGGGGGGATGAGTCTACCGCCGGCCGAGGGCCTGGCGGCAGAGCCGCTGTGCCCGCGTCCGGTTGGGGAACGGCAGCTCCTCGAGCAGCACCAGCTCGCGGGCGCCCTCGTGCTCGAGCACCGACAGGACCTCGCGGTACTCGTGCTCCGCGCGGTCCCGGTTGCCCAGGCGGGCATGGCAATCGGCCAGGAGGACGCGCACCTGGAACAGGGCCGGGTCCAGGTAAAGGGCGGCGCGGTAGGCCCCGGAAGCCTCCCGCGGACGGGCCTGGAGGTCTTCTAGGAATCCCTCCAGCGCGTAGACCGCGGGCTCGGACGGGTCGGCGTCCCGCGCCTCGGCCGCCAGCCGGCTCGCCTCCTCCAGGCGGTTGGCGGCCAGGGCGTCGGCAGCACGCACCAAGAGATCCTGGGCGCTCCCTCCCGGCGCCAGCGGCGGGTGGTCGGAGTCGTCCCCGCGCACCTCGTCGGTCACCGTGTGGCCGTCGAGCGGCGGCGGCTCCGGCTCGGGGACCGGCCGCGGCTCGGTGCGCCCCGCTCCTGGAGCCTGCGCCGGAGCGAACAGAGAGGACGGCAACGGGCGCGGCTGCCGCTCCGCTCGCGGCGGCGTGGTCGGCTTCACCGGCGCGGCCGCCTTGGAGGGGGGCAGCCGGCGGAGCCGCTCGGCGGCCTCGACCTCTTCCGGGTAGCGGTAGGCGAAGCATTGGCCGAGGTCGACCGGGGCCAGCCGGTCGTAGATCTGCCACAGGGTCTCGGAGGCGCCCAGGAAGAGGTAGGCGTGGCGGGCGAGATTGCGCGTGACCTCGGTGACCACCCGCCGCTGGAGCGGCCGGCCGAAGTAGATCAGCACGTTGCGCAGCAGGATCAGGTCGAACGGCTCGGTGGTGAGGCCGCGGTAGGGCACATGGGAGAGGTTCATCGGCCGGTACTCGATCCGGCGGCGGATCGCCGGCGAGAGCTCGTAGAGCCCGCCACGGCGGGTGAACCAGCGCTCGAGCAGGCGCTCAGGCACCTGGGAGACGGCGCGCTCCCCGTAGAGGCCCCGCTCGGCGGCGGCGAGGGCGTCCCGGTCCACGTCGGTGGCGATCACCTTCCAGCTCCACGAGCAGAGGGCGTCGTGCTCGGCCAGGATCAGGGCCAGGGTCGCCGGCTCCTCGCCCCGGGCGGACGCGGCGGACCAGATGCGGAGCGTCTGGTCTCCCCGCTCTTTGGCGGCCATCACCCGGGGCAGCACGTGGCGCTCGATCGCCCGGAACTGTTGGGGAGCCCGGAAGAAGTAGGACTCCTTGACCGTCACCAGGGTGATCAGTTGCTCCCACTCCCCCTCGAGCTGGCCGACGGCGAGCGCCCGGACGTAGTCGGTGGCGTCGAAGAAGCCGTGGGCCCGCGCCCGGCGCGCGGCGATCTCCTCCAGGAAGCCGTGGCGCGCCGGGGGCACGATGTTGCCGGTCTCGTCCCGGATCAGCAGGACCAGCCGCTCGAGCGCCTGCTGCGGCACCACGGCGGTTGCGGCGCCCCTCACGCTCCCTCTCCCGGGCCTCCGCGCCGGGGCCCACCGTCCCGGAGCCGGCCAGCTCCCCGGCCACCGGTGAGGTAGCGGGCGATCTGGGCCGGCGTCAGCTCGAGCTCCGCCGCGCCCCGCTCCACCGCCACTCGCGGCATGCCGTGGACGACACAGGACGCCGCGTCCTGGGCGATGGTCAGCCCGCCCGCGTCGTGGAGGGCCAGCAGCCCCTCGACGCCGTCGGCGCCCATGCCGGTCAGGATCACGCCGGCGGAGAGGGACGGGGCGGTCCGCGCCATGGATGCGAACAGGGCGTCGGCCGACGGCCGGTGACCGGAGCGGGGTGGACTGATCCGGTCGAGCCGCAGGATGCCGCCGGGCGCGAGCGTCAGGTGGGCGTCGCCGGGGGCCAGACGCACGGTGCCGGGATGGACCTCCTCACCGTCCTCGGCCAGCCGCACGTCCGGTACGAACTCCCGGTTGAGCCAGTCGGCCAGGCCGGCCTCGAAGCCGGTGGTGATGTGCTGGACCACCAGGATGGTCATCGGGAACTGGTCCGGCAGGGCCTCGAACAGCTCGCGCAGCGCCGCCGGTCCCCCGGTCGAGGCGCCGATGCCGATCCATCGCAGGGCACGGCTCGCGACCTCCACCGGCCGTGGGCGGACCCGCTTCTTGCGCTGCGGCTCCGGGCGCGCCGCGGCGGCCGTGCGCACCATGTCCGGGAGGGTCTCGGCGAGCTGGCGCCAGCTGGTCGTGTCCTCCGGCTTGGCGAGCACCTCCACCGCGCCGCGGCGCATCGCTTCGAAGGCGATTCGCATCTGGTTGCGGTTCGCCCGCGCGGAGAGCACGACGATCGGCGTCGGCCTGATCTCCATAATGCGCTCGGTGGCGGCATAGCCGTCCATGCCGGGCATCACCAGGTCCATCAGGACCACGTCCGGCTCCAGCTGGCACACCAGGTCGACACCGGCCTGGCCGTCGGCGGCCTCGCCGACGACCTCGATGTCCTCGGTCCAGGAGAAGAACCGCTTGAGCACGGCGCGGACCGACGGGGAGTCGTCCACCAGGAGGACCCGGAGGCGATCCTCACCTTTCCGTGCGTCGTGTCCCATGGATCAGCGGCTGCCGCTCAACCGGCGCACCAGGTCGACCAGCTCGCCGGCGTCGAGGCCCTGCTTGGTGAGGTACGCGTCGGCGCCCGCCTGCAGGCCTTCGAGGCGGTCTTCGGGCCGGTCGCGCGTCGAGACGACGATGATCGGGAGCTGGGAGAACTGGGGGATGTTGCGCAAGTGGCGGGTCAGCTCGTACCCGTTCATGCCCGGCATCTCGATGTCGGTCACCATGCAATCGTACTCCCCTTCGCCGAGGTAGTTCAGGCACTCGTCGGCGTCGATGGCGGCGGTGACGTCGAACCCGGCGTCCTCGAGCAGGCGGCGTTCCATCTCGCGGGTGACCAGGGAGTCGTCGACCAGCAGCACCTTGACCCGCTCCAGGTGCTCCTCCTGAACCACCGCCCGCCGGGTCCCCTGCAACAGCTCACGTTTGGCCAGAATCGCCGGCGAGAGGACGCCGATCGGCGTTCCGGAGGCGAGCAGCGCGACGCCGTCGACCGCCCGCTCGACCGACGCCGTCCGGGTGATCGGCCGGACCAGGACCTCTTCCTCTCCCTCGACCGCGTCGACCGCCAGCGCGAGCGGCTGTCCGGAGACCCGGCCGCGCAGCAGGAGCTGCTCCTCCGGCGCCTGTTGACCGAACAGCCGTGCCATGGGGACGAACGCCACCAGCCGGTCGTCGATGTGGAGGAACGTGCGGCCGTCGCGTTCGATCACGTCCTCGGTGCGGAAGCTGTCCACCTGGCGGATCGGCACCGACGGCAGGGCGAGCCGCGCCCGGCCGATGCGCACCAGGAGCACCTGCTCGCCGCGGCGGGCCACCGGCACCTCGACCACCACTGTGGTCCCCACCTTCGGCTCCGACGACAGGAAGACCTCGCCGCCGAGCCGGTTCACGGACGAGGCGACCACGTCCAGCCCGACGCCCCGGCCGGAGATCTCGGACACCTTGCGCCGGGTCGAGAAGCCGGGCGTGAACAGAAGGCGGTAGATCTCGTCCCGGCTCAGCGAGTCGGCCGAGGCCGCGTCTACCAGGCTGGCGCGCACCGCCTGGGCAGCGATTGCCTTCGGGTCGATGCCGGCGCCGTCGTCCGCGATCGTCAGGCGCACCCGCCCACCCTCCGGCTCGGCGGCCAGGCGGAGCTTGCCGACCGGCGCCTTGCCTCCCGCCTCCCGGGTGTCGGGGCCTTCGATGCCGTGATCGACGGCGTTCCTCACCAGGTGGAGCAGGGACTCCTCGAGCTCCCGGGCGATCCGGCGGTCCAGGCGGGTCTCCTCGCCGACGATCTCCACCTCCACGTCGCGCCCCAGAGAGCGCGCCAGCTCCCGGGCGTAGCGGGCCAGGTGGAGAAAGTAGGCCCGGAGCGGCTGAAGCTGGAGGGTCAGCAGGGTGTCCAGCCCGTCCTCGGCGGACCGGAGCAGCCGGCGCTGGCTCGACTCGATGTCCACGGCGAGCCGCCGGAGCATGGTGCCGAGGACCGCCAGGATCTGCTTCGGCTGGTCTTCGCGCATGCCGTCCTCGGCGAGCTTGGCGAGCTCGTAGATACGCTGGATCGGGTTGCGGGCGGCCAGCGCCAGGATGCGCACCTGGGTGGCGTTGTCCGCCACCGCGTCGAGCGACTTCGCGTCCACCCGAACGTCCGATCCCCCCAGTTGGCCGACCGCCTTGTCAGGCTTCGGCCGCGCCGCGGTGCTCGCCCGGTCTTCCGGTTCGGCGACCCCGGCGACGCCGACGGTGACGGCCTCCGCCGCGGCACCGTCGGACGCCGCCGTCTCCGCCGCCGGGGCCGGCCCGGACGGCTCGTCGGTCGCGGCGTCGGCCTTGGCCCGGCTTCGGGGCTTGGCCTTGGATCGGGCCTTGGCTTGGGACCCGTTCTTTGCCTTCGATCCCTTGCTCTTGGCGGTCGACGCCTTGCGCTTGGTGCTCGACGGTTTCGCCTTGCCGGATTTCCCGCCGGAGCCGCCGGCCCCCTCCCCTTCCGTCCCGTCCCCGGCCCCGGCCTGCTCGTGGGCCTCGACCACCAGGCGGAGCAGCTCGGCGTCCGCCTCCGGCTGCTCGCCGGAGGCCACGGTGTCGACCATTCCGCTCAGGCGATCGACCACTCGGGTGAGCAGGCCGCCGGCCCTGCCCGGCCCCTCGTCCACCAGCTCTTCGGAGGCGTGGCACAGCTCGGCGATCTGACCGAGCTGGAGCATGCGCGCGGCCCCTTTGACCGTGTGCAGCTCCCGCTTGACCTGGCTGCGCGCGTCCTCGTCGTCCGGCAGCCGCGGAACCAGGGTCGCCAGGCGCTCCAGGCGGTCCCGCACCTCGTCGACGAAGAGAGGGATCAGCTCCTGGAGCTCGGGATCTAGGGGCCGCTTTGCCATTCAGATCCCCGGGGATCGGCGCTTCCGTGACCGCCCGTCGCGAGAGCGGCGAGGCGCGGTCAGACCGTGCCGCCCGCAGGCGACGAATGACCGAGGCGTACCCGCAGCGGTACGTCGCAGGGAGAGAGTGCCGAGGACGGTGCGAGATGGCTGCGCATCGCCGGTCGTAGCAGGGCGGCTCACGGAAGCTCCGATCAGATCTTCGTCCAGGAGTCGACGTTCACGTCCACCCCCATGACGCCGATGATCGAGTCGTTCTCGTTCTTGACCGGCGCCGCGACGGTGAAGCACGGCTCGCCGGAGAGCAGCGACTCGTAGACCGGCGTGATGATGGTCCGCCCTTCGCGCATGACGCCGCGGAACCAGGGCCGCTCGGTGAGCCCTTCGCCGCTCTTGAGCTGTTGTGGCAGATCCCGGTCGCCGGCCACCTGCTCGTTGACGGTGAGGGCGAGCTGGGAGCCGCCGGCGTCCATGACGTAGGCGAGCTCGACGAAGCCGTTGTCGGCGAGCATCTCGGAGAGCATCGCCTCGATCGCCTCCCACGAGCCGAACCGCTTGCGCACCTCGGCGGCCCACTTGCCGGCCAGGCGCTTGAGCGAATGGGGCGACTCCAGGTTGAACGACTGGGCGACGAGCTGGATGGCGAGGCCGAGGTCGTTGAGCTGGTCGGCGGTGGACGAGAACTGCTTCAGGCTGTCGGCCATCCGCTGGACGACCTGGCTGACCTCCTTCAGGGTCAGCACCACCTGGTCGGAGGCGGCGTTCTGCTGCTGGGTCGCGAGGGAGATCTCCTTGGCCACCCGGGCGGTGTCGGAGGAGGCGCTCTTGAGCTCGTCGATGGCCGCGGCGGCGGCACGCGCTCGCTCGAGCACCCGCGCGGCCTCCTTCGAGCCCTCCTCGGTGGCGACCACCGTCGCCCGGATCGAGCTGGTGAACTCGTCGAGCAGGTTGCGCACGGAGTCGACCGACTCCTGGGAGCGCTGGGCCAGCCGGCGGACCTCTTCGGCGACGACGGAGAACCGCCGCCCGTGGTCGCCGGCGGCGGCGGCTTCGATCGCCGCGTTGAGCGACAGGATGTGGGTCTCCTGGGCGATGTCGGTGATCAGGTCCAGGACCCGGTAGATCTCCTTCGACCGGGTGCCGAGGGTGTCGGCGCGGGTGGCGATGCCGCTGATCCGCTTCTTGACCTCCTCGACACCCTGGACCGCCTCATCGACCGCTTCGGAGCCGACCGAGCCGCTGGCCTCGGCCTGGGCGGTCAGGTCCGCCTGGGTCGACGCGTTGTCGGCGATCTGGGCCGCCGTCCGCGCCAGCTCCTCCATGGCGGCGGTGATCTCCACCACGGAGGCGGCCTGCTCCGACGACCCGGAGGCCAGCTCGGAGGCGATCTGGTTGACCGAGTTCGCCGCCGACGCGACGTCGATCGAGCTGTTCTGGATCTGCTGGGCGAGGGCGTTGATCGCGTCCGCCGCGCTGACGAAGGCGTCGTGGAGCACGCTCGGCAAGCGCTCCGCCTTGCGGCTGCACGACACCAGGTCGCCGGCGCGGATCTCGTCGAGAGCGGCGACCAGCCCGTCCTCGATCTCGCCGCGGAGCGCCACGGCCTCCTCCAGCGCCACCTGCCGGCGGCGGTGGTCGCGGTACGCGATCAGCAGGTAGGCGAGCACGCCGATCGCCGCGACCAGCAGGTAGAGGCCGAACGGCCAGTCCGGGCCGCCGCGGGCGCTCGCGACGAGCAGCAGGAGCAGCCCGGTGAGGGCGAGCCCCACGGTGACCCCGAGGCCTACGAGCGAAGCGTCGAGGCGGTCAGTGCGAGGGTTGGTCGTCGTGTCCATCGGAAGTCTCCGTAGCTGCATCCGACCCGAAGATCGCCGGCGGACTGTCCGGGTCGACCACCACCAGCGGTGTCGACTCGTGGACCGCCAGGCCCCGGGCCTTCTCTCCCCAGAATCGCGTCAGTGCGCCGCCCGCCGGCCACACGTGCATGTTCTCGATCACGCCGAGCACGTCGTCGGCGGCGAGATCCCGCCTGCGAAGCCAGATCCTGTAGCCGTCCCGGCCGCGGGTGACGGTGCGCACCGCGTCGTGGACGACGCCCCACAGGTGGCCGTCGCGGCGCAGCAGCAGGACCCGTTCGTCCTTCACCCGCCGGCTCCGAGCGCCGACAGGCTGATCACCCGCACCGGCCGGTCGCGCAGGCTGACGTCGCCGCGCACGATGCCCTCACCGCCGGGAACCACCGCGTCGGCTTTGATGGTGACCACCTCGACGGCGGCGTCCACCTGGAGCCCGACGAGCTCACGCGATTCGGCCGGCCCGGCCCAGGCGATCACGGTCACCGGGTAGGCCGGGTTGGCCCCGGGCGTGGCACCGATCAGGCGCGAGAAATCGAGCACCGGCAAGGGCTCGCCGCCGAACTCCGCCAGCCCCTTGAGCTCCTGGGTGGCGCCGGCGAGCGGCGTCACCTGGAGATCGCGGACGATCCGCCGCACCCGGGCGAGCGGCAGGACGCATTGATCCTCACCCGCCTGAATCAGGAGGTAGCGGTCGTCAGCGGCATCTCCTCGGCTCGTCGTCATCCTTCGGTCCATCCCAAACGGTGCCGAAAATCCAGGATCCAAGACACCTCTCAAGAAACCCGTGTCTCAGGAGTCTCCGCGGCAAGTGGTCAGGATAGGAGATTCCTTCCGGGCTGGCAAGGCTGCCGAGCGCCCGCCGGTTGGGCCGGCGGAGGGGGTGTCCCGATCTCCCCGGCCACCCCACTGTGCACTCTGATGCGCCTGCTGAAACTCCGGATCGCGCAATCTCTGCGCTCCGGAAGCAAGACGCTGCCGATAGAACGCGTCCTGAACCTCATCCGATATCCGATCGAGCCCGGCCCGACCTGCTCAGACAACCGGCTCAGACAAAGGGGGGAAGCATGTCCCGTCATTTCCGATTCCTGGCCGTGATCCCTGCGGCCCTGCTGGCGCTCGCCGCGCCCGCCGCCGCTCTCGATGGCCACTTCGTTCCCGGCTTCGGCGCCCGCAACACCGCCATGGGCGGGGCCGGCGCCGCGCTGACCAACACCGACCCGCTCACCGCTCTGGGATTCAACCCCGCGGCGTTGACCGCGATCGACGGCGACCAGGTGCAGTTCGGCATCGAGCTGATCAAGGGCTCGCCCGAGGTCTCGTCGACCGTCCAGACGCCGTTCGGGGCGGTCTCCGGCAAGACCGACGACGACAGCGGCCTCCAGCCGCTTCCGGACGTCGCCTGGGCCCGCCACAAGAAGGGCAGCAACTGGGCGGTCGGCTTCGGCACGCTCGCCATGGCCGGGTTCGTCACCGACTACCCCCAGGACTCCTCGAACCCACTGCTCGCGCCCCAGCCCTTCGGATTCGGCAGGGTCAACTCCGAGTACCAGTACCTGCGCCTGCCACTGGCCGTCGCCTACCAGGTCAACCCGAAGCTCTCGATCGGCGGCGCCCTGACCCTGGGCTACGCCCGCCTGAGCTCGACCGCCGCCGCGTTCGCCGCGCCGGACTGCTCCGGCCCGACCACCTGCTACTACCCCGCGGCCAACTCCGAAGACGCCTGGGGCCAGGGTTTCCAGCTCGGGCTGCTGTTCCGGGCGACGCCGACCTGGTCGCTCGCGGCCTCGTACACCAGCGAGCAGTCGTTCCAGGACTTCGAGTACAACTCGTCCGTCGCCAATCCGAACCTGCCCACCTTCGGCCTCGACCGGAGCTTCAAGTTCAACGTCGGCGTCCCCGCCCAGGCGGTGGTCGGTACCGCGTGGAGCCCCACGTCCACCTTCGACCTGGCCCTCGACGTCCGCTGGATCGGCTACGACGGCGTCGACGGCCTGGGCCAGTCCGGCTTCAACCCGGACGGGTCGCTGCGCGGCTTCGGCTGGGACGACATCGTGGTCGTGGCCCTGGGCGGTGAGTGGCGCGTCGGCCCCCACTGGGCGCTCCGCGCCGGCTACAACCACGCCGACAGCCCGATCCGCGAGGAGCTGGCGTTCTTCTCCACGCCGGCGCCGGCGACCTTCTCGAACCACGCGAGCGTCGGCCTGGGGTACAAGGTCGACCAGCAGCTGCGCCTGGACGTGGCCTACTACCGCGGCTTCCGCCACGACGTCTCCGGGCCCTTCGTGTCACCGGCCGGTCCGGTGCCGGGCACCGAGGTGACCCAGTCGAACGCGTCGGACTCGTTCCTGGCGACGCTCGGGCTCACGTTCTAGACGAGACGGCCCGGGAGGACACTCGATGGAAGCTTTCCGGCGGGAGGATTCCAAGGAAAACCCGCGCAATTACGGATCACAGTAGGCGCGCACTGGATCAGGTGGTCAAGTGTCCCGATTCGAGGGGTCCGGACACTGGCACCAATGAAGGCGGGCTTTCGGTCTCCGCGCACGAGAGTCCGCGCGCATCCTGCGGACAGATCGGATCCGATCCCGGGCCGCGGAGCCCCGGGGATTGAGGATCTCTGGGAACGAGGAGCAAGGGAACATGAGCAAGAAGTTCGGGGTCGTACAGACCGACTACGGCATGAAGCTGTCAATCCTCGGGTTCATCAATCCGGACGAAGTCAGCTCGATGAACCACGAGATCCAGGCATTGGGCAAGAAGCTCGACGACAATTTCGGCATCGTCGTCGACATGCGTGAGAACCGGGCGTTCTCGAACGAGGTCGCCGAGCTGATGAAGGACCAGATCGGCATCGCCATCGACGTCGGCATGGCCCGCGCCGGAATCGTGCTGCAGAGCGCGATCATGACGCTCCAGGCCCGGCGCCTGATCGCCGAGACGGGAATCGGGGACCGGGTTCGGTTCATCGACGCCTCCTCGGACGCCGACTGGGAGAAGACTGCGATCCAGTGGGCCGCGAGAGGCGTCGAGCCGGTGGCGCAGACCACCGGCGTCGCATGATGGGTTTGATCATTACGGTTGACTGAAGGGAAACCGGGGGCTGGACGCGCCGTCGTGGCGCGGCCAACCTTCTTCGTCGCGAAGTAGTACCGCGGGCGGGGTCTCACACCGAGGCCCCGCCCGTTGTCTATTCAGGGCGGAATTGCGTGGTAGTCGAAGCTCGCCGGGAGCGGCCGGCGGAGCGGGGCCGCAGGGGCCGGCTCGGATGAACAGACTCCCTGGGCCAGTCCTCGCCTGCCCGGCGCCCGCGACAGACCGCCCTGCCCTGCCAGGGCCTTCGTGGGCGCGGTCGCCGAGCACCCCTGCAGCCCCACCCCGCCGGCCGCTCCCCCCGCGGAACGTCTGCCGGTCTACCGCAGCAAAAGGGAAGGAAGAAGTGTGCTTCCGACCAGGGAAACGGAGGCAGCCAAGCGAAGGGGGTTCAGAGCTTTCCCGACGCCCCGTCGCGAGAGGTTCGAGGGTAGGTCAGATCAAGCCACCGAGGACGGCCTGAGATGGCCCGCCATCGCGGACTCAGAAGGCCAGAACCCCGAGGAGCAGAAGATCTGGGACTCCCGACGGCAACCGTCGCGAGGGCCGTGAGGGTGGGTCAGATCGGCCCACCGCAAGCGAAGAGCGACTGAGGCGTACCCTCCGGGTACGTCGCAGGGAGCGATGAGCGAGGACGGGTCGAGATGGCCCGCCATCACGGCTCGCAGCAGGTTGTCGTCGGGAATCCCAGATCCGGATGGTCGGGGCGAGAGGATTTGAACCTCCGGCCTCACGGTCCCGAACCGTGCGCTCTACCAGGCTGAGCTACGCCCCGTACCGGAAAACGCGGGGCAGCCGTGTGGCATCGTGCCCCGCGCGAGGGCGAACGATATCGCCCTCTTCTTGAACGGTCAACCCCATCCGGAAACTTCCCCGAACGGGCCCCTCCCGGCCCCCGCGCCACGGGGGGCGAGGGCCGGGAGGAGGTGGTGCCACCGATCCCCTATTGGGGCGGCCAGGTGGGCAGCCGACCCGGGGTCCACGGCGCGCCGTCCGCCTCCAACTGGTTCTCGAGGCCGGTCAGGTCGGCGTCGAGGGTCCGCAGCTTGGCGAGCACGTCGCGGAACGCCTCGTCGGCCAGCTCGACGGCCTTCTTCTGGGTCGCCGTCGGCGCCGCGGTCGAGCTCCAGCTGCCGTAGATCGCCCGCTGGATCCTCTCGGTGATCGACGGCGGCGTCGGCTCGTTGTAGCTGGCGACGACGTCGTCCCCTTCGAGGGCGACCCGCAGATCCGCCAGCCGGTCCTCGAGGTCCCGCACCTTCGCCACCAAGGCGATGTCGGCGTCCGGCGTGTCGAGGATCGCCTTGCGCACGTGAGCGATGCGATCCGCGGTCTCGCCGGCCGCCTTCGAGGCGCCGAGGACGGCCCGCTGGAGCTGGGCCATCTTGCGGTGGTACTCCATCAGCGCCTGCTGGTCGGACGCCGGCAGGGTCGCCGTGCCCAGCGGCTCGGCGGTGAAGGTCTGGCTCGCACTCACCGGCGTGATCTGGTCGTTGACCACCTCGGCGATCGACACGCTGTAGGTGCCCGGAGCGACCAGCGGCCCGCTCGGTGCTTCATAGAACGGGTTGTCGCGCATCGGCGGCTTCAGGTTGACCGGGCGCGACGACGGGAAGGTCAGGTCCCAGGCGACCCGGTGGAAACCAGCGGAGACCGGCCCGTCCAGGCGCCGGACCACGTTGCCGTCCGCGTCGCGCACGGTGATCAGGATCGACGGCGCGGTCTCCCGGTGCTCGGCACGGAGCTCGTCCCAGCTCGGGATCGTGATCGGCTTGTCGTCCTTGCGCGCCTCCTGCTCCGCCTTCTTGCGCTCCTCGGCCTTCGTCTTCAGCCCGTCCTTCAGGTAGTAGGTGAAGACCGCGCCGAACGGCGGGTTGGGGGCGTGGAAGTGGTCGGAGCCGAGGAAGCCGGCCCCCGGCAGGCCGAGCGGCGAGTAGCCCTCGACGTACATCCAGGGGTTCTGGACCGGGAACAGCACGGCGTCCTGCTCCAGGGTCGCCTTGTCCGCGTGGCGCAGCGGGCTGTAGTCGTCGAGGATGTAGAAGCCGCGCCCGAAGGTGGCGGCCACCAGGTCGTCCTCGCTGTCCTTGATCGCCAGGTCGCGCACGGCGATGGTCGGCATGCCGCCGGTGAGCTGGATCCAGTGGCTGCCGCCATCGGGCGTGAAGAACACGCCGTACTCGGTGCCGGCGAACAGCAGGTCGGCGTCCTCGTGGTCCTGGGCCAGGGCGTAGACGGTGCCCTTCTCCGGCAGATCGCCGGTGATCGAGGTCCAGGTGGCGCCCCGGTCGGTCGACTTCAGCACGTACGGCTTGAAGTCGCCGTTCTTGTGGTCGTCGAAGGCGGCGAAGACCGTGTCCGGGTCGTGCCTGGAGGCCTCGATCTTGGAGACGTAGGTCCCCTTGGGCACGCCGGGGAACTGGTCGATCTTGCGCCAGCTCTGGCCATTGTCGTCCGTCACCTGGATCAGCCCATCGTCGGTGCCGATGTAGACGAGACCTTCGGCCAGCGGCGACTCGCTGAGCGCGACGATGCTGCCGTAGTACGACGTGGAGGCGTTCTTGGCCACCGCGTCGATGCTCCAGATGCGGCCCATCACCTCGAGCTGGTTCCGATCCACCTGCTTGGAGAGGTCCGGGCTGATGGCGGTCCAGGTGTCCCCCCGGTCGTCGCTCCGGAACAGCCGGTTGGCGCCGAAGTAGAGCCGGGTGTGCGAATGGGGGCTGATGATCAGCGGCGAGTCCCAGTTCCAGCGCAGCGGCGGCTCGTCCTTGGCCGGCTGGGGCTGGATGTCGACCTGCTGACCGCTCGCCCGGTCGAACCGGATCAGGTTGCCGTACTGGGATTCCGCGTAGATGATGTTCGAATCGTTCGGATCGACGCGGGTCTGGAAGCCGTCGCCGCCGGCGGTCACGAACCAGTCCTGGTTCTGGATGCCACCCGAGCTGGTGGTCTGGCTCGGGCCGCCGAGGCTGAAGTTGTCCTGGGTGCCGCCGTAGACGTTGTAGAACGGCTTGGCGTTGTCCAGGGCCAGCTTGTAGAACTGGGTCACCGGCAGGTTCGGGAAGAAGGTCCAGGTCTTCGCCCGGTCGAAGCTCTCGTACAGGCCGCCGTCGTTGCCGTTGATCAGATGGTCCGAGTTGTGGGGGTCGATCCACAGCACGTGGTTGTCCACATGCTTGTCGTGCTCCCCGGCCGGGCCGAAGCTGGCGCCGCCGTCGTCGGTCACCTGCATGAAGGTGTCCATGGCGTAGACCCGGTCGGCGTCCTGCGGATCGACGAAGATCTCCTGGTAGTACTGGGGGCTCCCCGCGAAGTATCCGGAGCGCTTCTCCCAGCTCTCGCCGCGGTCGGTGGAACGGAAGAAGCCGCCGGCGTCATGGGCCGCCTCGATGATGGCGTAGACCACATCCGGGTCGGAAGGGGCGATGGCCAGACCGATCCGGCCCATGTCCACCTTGGGCAGACCGTTCTCCAGCTTCTTCCAGTTGGCGCCGGCGTCGGTCGACTTGTAGATCGCCGACTCCGGGCCGCCGTCGATCAGCGTCCAGACACGGCGGCGGCGCTGGTAGGAGGCGGCGTAGAGGACGTCCGGGTCGCGCGGGTCCATGACCACGTCGGTCACGCCGGTGTCCTTGGAGATGTCGAGCACCTTGGCCCAGGTCTTGCCGCCGTCGGTGGTCTTGTAGAGACCCCGGTCGCCGCCGGCGTTCCAGAGCGGCCCCTGAGCCGCCACGTAGACCACGTCCGTGTCCCGCGGGTCGATGACGATCTTGCCGATGTGCTGGGAGTCCTCGAGACCCGTGTTCGTCCAGGTCTTGCCACCGTCCTCGGTCTTGTAGACGCCGTCGCCGTAGGAGACGCTGCGCTGGCTGTTGTTCTCGCCGGTGCCGACCCAGACCACGTTGGGGTTGTCCGGGTCGATGGCGAGGCAGCCGATCGAGTAGGAGCCCTGGCCGTCGAAGACCGGGCTCCAGGTGGTGCCGGAGTTCTCGCTCTTCCAGACCCCGCCGGAGGCGGAGGCGACCCACCAGACGGAGGGCGCGTCCGGGTGGAGCGCGAAATCGATGATCCTCCCCGAAGTCACCGCCGGCCCGATGCCACGCAGTGCGAGACCGGCGAATGTGCTGGGGGCGAGGAGCTCGTCCTTCTTCTGTTCCATGGCCGGCGCGGCGGCCTTCTTCTTGGCCGCGGCCGGCGGGCTCGTCCCGAGCAGGGCGACGCAGAGCGCGAGCGCTGTCAACAGAGCGAGCGGGCGGATCGTTCGGTGCACCGGATCCTCCTTCTTGGATGGGTTTCGTGGGGGACGTCCACCGGTCGGCCGGCGGTCCGTCGCCGGCGCCGGAAGGAGCGCGTTGACCAGGATGTCACATCGGACGGAAGGGCGGAACCACCCGTCGGGAGGGCTCGCCTGCCGTGCCGGCCCGCCGCCGATCGCCAGCGGACGAAGACCGGGAGTAGGCCGGTCCGGCTGCTAGAATCAACTCGCTGCAGTCACCCCGTTTCCGGTCCGTTTCCGGTCAGGAGCCGCACAGCTCACCTTGGACGACCGCCCCCAGGAGGTACCCGCCATGGCCGTGACCACCCTCGCCGAGCTCTTCCTCCACACCGCCAGCCACCAGAAGCCCGATGCTCTGCTGCGCAAGGTCGCAGGGCACTTCCAGCCGATCTCCACCGCCGAGATGGTCGATCGGGTGCGGCGCCTCTCCCGCGCTTTCGACAAGCGCGGCCTGGCACGGGAGGAGCGGGTCTCGCTGATGGCGGAGAACGGCCCCCACTGGCCGATCATCGACTTCGCCACCCTGTGCACCGGCGCCGCCCTGGTCACCGTCTACCCCACCCTGCGCCCCGACCAGGCGGCTTACATCGTCCACGACAGCGAGTCCAAGTTCCTGTTCGTCCAGAACCGCGAGCAGCTCGACGGCCTGCTCGGCCACCGGAAGGACCTGCCGGGCGTGGAGCTGTTCGTGCTGATCGACGGCGACGAGAGCGACGTGGCCGGCGCGGCCGTCGGAGGCGCGGAGGTAACCACGCTCGCCGCCCTCACCGAGGAGGGGAGCGACTTCGACGCCGAGGCGTTCGGCGACCGGATCCACGAGATCGGCCCCGATGACCTGGCGACACTGATCTACACCAGCGGCACGACCGGCGAGCCCAAGGGCGTGATGCTGACCCACGGCAACATCGTCTCCAACATGCACGCGGCCCTGTCGCTGTTCGACATCAAGAAGGAGTTTCAAGCGCTCTCCTTCCTGCCCCTGGCCCACTCCTACGAACGCACCATCGACTACTGCTACTTCCACCAGGGCTGCTCGGTCGCCTACGCCGAGTCGGTCCAGACCCTGGCCGAGGACCTGGGGCTGGTCAAACCGCACCTGTTCGTGTCGGTGCCCCGGGTCTACGAGAAGGTGCTGGGCAAGATCCAGGAGAACGTCGCCAGGAGCTCGGCGGTCAAGCAGAAGATCTTCGAGTGGGCCCAGGGCGTGGCCCGCGACGCCCTCCCCGCCCGCACCCGCGGCAAGAGCCCCGGCGGCCTCCTCGGCCTCCAGCTCGCGCTGGCGGACAAGCTGGTCTTCGGCAAGATCAAGGCGCGCCTGGGCGGCCGCTTCCTGTTCGCCTTCTCCGGCGGCGCCCCCCTGGCCAAGGAGATCGGCGAGTTCTTCTGGGGCGCCGGGATCGAGATCTACGAGGGCTACGGCCTGACCGAGACCTCGCCGGTGATCGCGGTCAACACCCCTGGCAAGGTCAAGCTCGGCAGCGTCGGCCAGCCCTTCCCGGGCGTCGAGGTGGCGATCGCCGAGGACGGCGAGATCCTGTCGCGCGGCCCCAACACCATGCGCGGCTACTGGAACAAGCCGGAGGCCACCGCCGAGGCGATCGATGGCGACGGCTGGTTCCACACCGGCGACATCGGCGAGATCGACGGGGAGGGGTTCCTCCGGATCACCGACCGGAAGAAGGAGATCATCGTCAACGCCTACGGCAAGAACATCGCCCCGGCGCCGATCGAGAACCAGCTCAAGGCCAGCCGGTTCATCAGCCAGGCGGTGATCATCGGCGACCGGCGCAAGTTCCTCTCCGCCCTGATCGTGCCCGACTTCGAAGGAGTCGCCGCCTGGGCGGATCACCAGAAGCTCGGCCTGGACGCCTCCGATCCGCAGGCGCTGGCGACCGATCCGCGCGTGCGGAAGCTGATCGAGGGCGAGGTCGCGACCGTCAACCAGGACCTGGCCCACTACGAGCAGATCGTCGCCTTCGACCTGGTCCCCCACGAGTTCACCATCGAGGGCGGCGAGCTGACCCCGACCCAGAAGGTCAAGCGCCGGGTGATCGACAGCAAGTACGGCGAGCGGATCGACGCCATGTACGAGCGGACCGCGCCCCCCCGCGCGGCCGACGCGGCCGAGCCGTCCGCTCAGGGCGACCGGTAGGCATGTTGCATTGAGGAACAGCCATGAATAAGGCGGGCTCATCCTTCCGACTCGACGTGGGCCGCGACGGGTTCGCGACCCTGACCTTCGACGCACCCGGCAAGCGGGTGAACGTCTTCGACCGCGCCACCCTGCAGGAGCTCGAGCGGGTGGTCGACGAGCTCGCCGAACGCCCCGACCTGGCGATCCTGGTCCTGGTGTCGGCGAAGGAGACGAACTTCATCGCCGGCGCGGACTTGGGGCTGATCGCCGAGGTCTCCGACCCGCTGGAGGCGGAGGCGGGCTCCCGCTTCGGCCAGCGGGTCTTCGCCGCCTGGGAAGCGCTCCCCTTCCCGACCGTGGCGGCCATCCGGGGAACCACCATGGGCGGCGGCACCGAGCTGGCCCTCGCCTCCACCTACCGGGTGGTGAGCGACTGGGACGGCACCCGCATCGGCTTGCCGGAGATCAAGCTGGGCATCCTGCCGGGCTGGGGCGGCTCCACCCGCCTGCCCCGCCTGGTGGGGATCGAGGCGGCCCTCGACATGATCCTCACCGGCCGGACGATCCGGCCGAAGAAGACGCTCAAGATGGGGCTGGCGGACGCCCTGGTGCCGGACGCCCGGTTCCTCGACTGCGTCCGCGAGCTCGCCGCCGGTTGGGCCGCGGAGCACGCCGACGGCAAGCGCCCCCAGCGCGGCGGGTTGGACGTCCCCTTCAAGGTCAAGGCGCTGATGCTCGAGAAGAACCCCCTGGGCCGCCGCCTGCTGTTCGACCAGGCGCGCAAGCAGACCGCGGCGCGCACCGGCGGCCACTACCCGGCGCCGCTCCGGGCGATCGAGGTGGTGCGCACGGGGATCCAGGACGGCCTCCAGGCCGGCTTCAACGCCGAAGCCAAGGCGGTGGCCGAGCTGGCCACGTCCAAGGTCGCCAAGAGCCTGATCCACGTCTTCCAGCTCATGGAGGCCGGCAAGAAGGCCTCCGGGGTCGAGGCCAAGGGCCGCAAGGGCGAGGCTCGCGATGTCGGCCACCTGGGCGTTCTCGGCGCCGGCGTCATGGGCGGCGGCATCGCCCAGCTCGCCGCCGCCCAGCAGCTGCCCGTGCGGATGAAGGACATCGCCGAGCCGGCCCTGGTCAGCGGCATGGAGCACGCAGCGAAGGTGTTCGGCAAGCAGGTCCACCGCCACCGGCTGACCGCCGAGCAGATGCGGCGCAAGATGGCACACATCCACCCGACCCTCGACTACAGCGGCTTCGGGCGGGTCGACCTGGTGATCGAGGCGGTGGTCGAAAAGCTCGAGGTCAAGCAGGCTGTCTTCGCCGAGGTCGCCGCCCAGGTCGGCGAGGAGACGGTCCTGGCGTCGAACACCTCGTCCCTGTCGATCGACCGGATCGGTGAGAAAACGCCGCACCCGGAACGGGTCGTCGGCATGCACTTCTTCAACCCGGTGGACAAAATGCCCCTGGTCGAGGTGATCGCCGGCAAGAAGACCGCGCCGTGGGCCGCCAACACCGTCTTCGCGCTGGCGCGCCGGCTCGGCAAGACCCCGGTGCTGGTCCAGGACGGCCCGGGCTTCCTGGTCAACCGGTTGCTGGTCTTCACCCTCGCCGAGGCCCTCTGGCTGCTGGACGAGGGCCACCGGATCGAGGACCTCGACCGGATCATGAAGGGCTGGGGCATGCCCATGGGACCGATCGCCCTGACCGACGAGGTCGGCATCGACGTGGCGGTCAAGGTGGCCCACATCCTCCACGAGGCGTTCGGCGACCGCCTGCCCCTTCCCGCCTGGCTGGACCGAGTGGTCGAGGACGGCCGCCTGGGCAAGAAGAACGGCAAGGGGTTCTATGCCTACGCCACGGAGAAAGGCCCGGGCAAAGACAGAGCCAAACGGACCGAGCCCGACCGGAGCGTCTACGCGCTCCTCGGCCTCCAGCCGACGGTCGAAAACCCGGACCCGACGGCCCTGATCGACCGCATGGTGCTGCCGATGATCGACGAGGCGGCCCGCTGCCTGGAGGAAGGGATCGTCCGCACCCCCGGCGAGCTCGACCTCGCGATGATCTTCGGCACCGGCTTCCCGCCCTTCCGCGGCGGCCTCTGCCGCTACGCCGACTCGCGCGGCCTGGGCGAGATCGTCCAGACCCTCGACCGCCTCGCCGACGAAGTCCACGAGCGCTACCGACCGAGCGATGCCTTGAAGGCCCGGGCGGCGTCCGGCGGGTTCTACGCGGCGGCCGAGGGCGACTGACGAGGGTCGCTGCTCGTTGCCCCCACCCCGGTCGGCGGGTGGGGCGACAGCGGTAAAGACTGGACCGAACTGTGAGTCGCTACGGCAGCGAACGGTATGCACCGAAGGGGACCCGAGGGAGCGCCCTTGCGAATGGGACTGAGAGGACTGATGAGGGCGGAGGGCGGTGAAGACCGCGGAGCCGGCTGGCTAATCCGACCCGAACATCCCGTGGAGCGTAATCCCCTCGACCTTTTCGACGAGCTCCCCCAGCACCGCCCCCGCCTCCTCCAGCGCGAGAGCCTCGGCCGGGAGGTAGGCCACCAGCCAGGCGCGCCGCGTCCCCTCCTCCACCTTGACCCGGACGTTGCCGGTGATCGGCGTGTCGCACGGGCCCTGCGCGTCGACCAGGAGCGGCCGGCCCTCCAGGTTGAACGGGCCACGGAGGGACTCGTAGCTCTCCCCCTCCCGCCCGGCCCGGACGACGTAGGGCGGCTCCGTCGTCCCTCCGGCCATCACGCAGCACGGCACCGCCAGCCGCGCCGACAGGCAGTTGTTGAGATCGACCAGAGGATGGATCGCCGGGATCGCATCCCCCTTCAGGATCCGCCGGAGCAGGGCCTCCGACGACGGCCGGTAGCGGGTCGGGTCCGTGCCGGCGTCCCGAAACAGCCGCCGGAGCGCCGCAACCGTCGGCCCGGATGAGAGGGTCGACAGGTCCCGCTCCTCTCGCACCCGCCGTGCCGTCTCCTCGCGCAACGGCTCCAGCTCGGGCGTCGCGCCGTCCGCGATCTCCAGGTCCGCCCACAACAGCGCCCAGCCGGTGAGCTCGAATTGCACGTCGAAGGGGGGTGTCTCCATGATCGTCTCCGATCGTAGCCCACAGATCGCCAGGCCGACGAGCGCCGCGCGTGTGGAGCGGGTCGGGAGGCCCCGCTGGAGGGCGTTGAGGACCGCGCGCGCCAAGTCCTTTGAGCTGGCAGCCCGGCCCGGCGCGGTCCGAGCCGAGCCGAGCGTTGAGCCCCCAACCGTCCAGTTCGCTCGGCGTCCCGGAGGCGGGGCCTCCCGGCCCACTCCCGGCAGACCGTCTCGCCGTGGCCCATCGCTTGCACAACCTACAATGTCCATGCCCTCGAACCTGCTCCGGCGGCCGTCCCCCGACCTCCGGAGCCAACGAAACCGTCCACTGGAGAGGTCAAGACCGATGAGAACCACCCGCTCCACCCCCCTGATCACCCTGGCCCTGCTGGTCCTCCTGGCGCCGGCCGCCGGTGCCCAGCAGCCGGCCCCATCCCCCGACCAGCCGCAAGGCCAGTTCGGCGAGCAACTGGAGGTAGGCGAGGTCCTGCTCGACGTCCTGGTCACCGATGCCGACGGCAACGCCGTCCTCGGCCTCGGACCCGACGATTTCGTGGTCGAGGAGGCCGGCCAGGCCCGCAAGGTCACCAGCGTCTCCTACTACGCCAACCGCCTTGTCGGCGGCGCCCTGCCCACCGTCGCCGCCAAGAAGGCGTCCGTCGAGACCCTGCCGGACGACCGGTACTTCATCCTCTTCTTCCAGGACCAGCGCCAGCGCCAGTTCGACACCGACGTCCCACTGCTGCGCCAGCAGTTCAACGCCGGGCGGTTCGCCAAGAAGTGGGTGCAGGAGGACCTGCTGCCGGACGACTGGGTCGCGGTGGTCTCCTACGACTCCCGGCTGCGCGTCCAGACCGACTTCACCCGCGACCACGACACCATCGCCAAGGCGATCGACTCGGCGATCCAGGGCAAGAGCCTGGACATGGATGAGTTCGCCCAGGTCGGCAACAGCAACGGACCGTCCCTGGTCGACGACCTGCCGCGGGGTCGCTATCTGCGCAAGGAGTCGCGCCGGATCTACGGCGCCCTCGAGCTGGTCGCCCAGGCCACCGGCGACATCCGGGCGCGCAAGAACCTGGTCATGTTCGGCATCGGCTTCGGCATCCTCACCACCTCCGACCGCGAGGACATCCGGTACTACCAGCCGATGATGGAGACGCTCAACGCGAACAACGTGGCCGCGTACATGGTCGACCTGAGCCCGAACACGGTCGAGCACGCCATGTCCGACCCGATGAACCGCCTGGCCACGGAGACCGGCGGACGCTACTTCTTCAACTTCACCAACTTCCAGACCCCGCTGTCCCAGATCGCCGACGAGAACAACGGCTACTACCTGCTCTCTTACCAGAGCAGCCACCCGCGCGGTGAGACCGGGTACCAGAAGGTCACCGTCAAGACCGTCAACCCGGACCTCAAGGTCAAGACCCGCGAGGGCTACGTCTTCGGCGACGCGGACCAGCTCCACATGGACGTGCCGCAAGGGGTCTCGGCCGCCAAGTGATCCCGCTGTTCGACCTCGCCTGCGGGAGGTGCGGGCAGCCCTATCCATCCGATCCGGCTAAGCCGTCGGAGGGGCTGCCCGCCACCTGCACTGCCTGCGGTGGCTTCTGGGAGCTGCGGGACGGCTTCGCCTGGAGGCCGCCCGCGGCTCAACCCGGTCTGCGCGCCTGGGCTCACGCCTTCGGCCTCGCGCCGGACGAGCTGCCGGCACGTCCCTTGGCCCGACCGCCGGTCCGGCTGGCGGGCACCCTGGTCTCCCAGCAGGGCTCGGCGGAGCCGCCCGGCGGCTCGTTCAAGGAGCGCGGCGCCGAGGTGCTGGCCGCCGCCTGCCTGCGCCGGAACCTGCGCGAGGTGTTCCTGGACTCCTCGGGCAACGCCGGCATCGCCATGGCCCGGGCCGCGGCGGACCGGGGGATCGCCTGCCGGGTGCTGGTGCCGGAGGCGACGCCGGCGAAGAAGCTGGAGCGCCTCGCGGCCCTCGGAGCGCGAGTCGAGGTGATCCGTGGCGACCGCCAGGCGACCTACGAGGCCGCCCAGCGGCTCCTCCCCCACCTGCCTTACGCCAGCCACATCGTCCAGCCCTTCTTCCGGGCGGGGGTCGCCACCCTGGCCTGGGACCTGGCACAGGAAGTCGACGCAATCGGCCGTGCCGGCGAGAGGGACGGAAAGGCCGGTGACCGGATCGGGCGCGTGGTGCTCCCGGCCGGCAACGGCTCGCTCCTCCTCGGGCTCGCCCTGGGGTTGGATCGGCTGGTCCGTGCCGGCCGGTTGGAGCGCATGCCCGCGCTCCACGTTGTCCAGCTCGCCGGCTACGCGAGCCTGGCGCCGGATGGCCCCGGAGTCCCCGGCGCGGGACCGCCGCGGGCGGCGGGGATCGCCATCGCCACCCCTCCCCGCCGGCAAGACATGGCCGCGGCCGTGGAGCGGACCGGCGGCGACGTGACAGTGGTTACGGACGACGAGATCGGCCGGGCGCAGGAGAACCTCCGCAGCGCAGGAATTTTCACCGATCCGACCGGAGCCACCGCCTGGGCCGGCCTGGCCCGGCGCCCCGACCTGGCGGGCGCAGGAACCATCGTGCTGGTCACGTCGACCGAAGCCCAATAGATCGTCCCATCAAACTGACGACTTGAGAAACTCGACTCACTCGTCACGAAGTCGGTCCCTGTAGACTCCTAATCGTCCGCGCGCAGCAAAACCACCGTGACATTGTCGTGCCCGCCGCGGGCATTCGCCTCTTCGACCAGCGCCTTGCACGCACAGTCGAGCTCCTCCGCCGACTTCCGAAGACACTCTTCGATCTCCTGATCGTCGAGCATGGTGGTCAGGCCGTCGGAGCAGAGCAGGAGGGTGTCTCCCGGCTCCATGGCGATCTCGCGCACGTCCACCGCCACCTCGGTCTCGCCGCCGAGGGCCCGGGTGACGACGTTCTTGAGCGGATGGTCCCGCGCCTGCTCCTTCGAGAGGAAGCCCGCCACCACCTGCTCGTTGACCCAGGTGTGGTCCTCGGTCAGCAGCTCCAGCTGTCCGCCGCGGAGCCGGTAGGCCCGCGAGTCGCCGACGTGGGCGAGGGCGGCGGTGCCGTTCCGGACCAGACAGCCGACCACGGTCGTGCCCATGCCGTGGAGAGAGCCGTCGTCACGGATGGCGGAGAGCACCTGGTCGTGGGCCAGGCGCACCGCGGCCTTGAGGATGTTCGAGTGGCGCTCGAGGTGGGAGTCGTAGTTGAACGGCCAGGTGTCGTCCCCCGACTCCGCTCGGCGGACGAAGTCCTGGATCGCCTGGACCGCCATCTTGGACGCGACCTCACCATGGGAGTGCCCGCCCATGCCGTCCGCGACCACGTAGAGCGCGCGCTCCGGGTCGATCTCGAAAAAGTCCTCGTTGTGGCTGCGGACCCTCCCGGGATCGGTGAGACCGCAGGCGCTCACTCGCACCGTCAAATCACCTTTCCGAAGAAACCTCGCCGCTTGGAGCCGGAGCGCAGCTCGTCGAGGGCGCGCTCGACCTCGGCGTCTTCGCCGCCCCAGGTCAGAGCCTCTTTGAAATGCTCCTCGGCCCGGGCGGTCCGGCCGACCCGAGCGCACAGCCGGCCGGCGAGCTTGCGATAGCTCACCTTCATCGGCTCGATCTCGCAGGCCTTCTCGATCGCGGTCACGCCCCGGGTCAGCCAACGCTCCCTCCGGCTGCACGCCATCGCCAGGTTGTACCAGGCTTGGGGGTTGCTCGGATCGATCTGGGTCGCCTGATCGAAGCTCTCGGCCGCGGCGTTGAAGTTTCCCTCCTTGTAGGCCTGGACACCGCGGGCCAGGTAGACCCGGATGCGCTGGGCGCGGTCGTCACCGGGCCGGCTGACGCCGTTGCTCCCTTTCGGGGCACGGCTGCCGGGGTGGCTCAGCTCCAGGTCGTGGGCGCGCCTGCGAGATGGATCGGTGAGGACGTTGAACGCCTCCGTCAGGTCCTGGAACGCGCGCTCGGCCTGCCGCTTCTCCTCATCGCGGAAGCGGTCGGGATGACGCTCGCGCGCCAATGCCTGGAACCGCTTCCGGATCTCGTCATCGGAAGCGCCCTGGGGGATGCCCAGGACGGCGTAGTAGTTCTTCGCCATAAATCGTCCGTTACCGTCGCTTCATTCTATACAAGCGGAGTGCGTTGCTTCGGACGGCCTGCGACACGTTGTGGTCTTTCGAGAGTAGACCGAGCTCGCGCACCGACATCCGCGGCAGCAGCCGGACTCCCAGGCCGGGCGGCGTCCGCGGATTGTGCACCAGCGCCGCGGCGACCTTGTACTTGTTGATCCAGTCCCGCTTGCGCGCGATCTCTTCCAGGATCTCGCTGGCGACCGAACGGCTGGCCGCCAGCTTCTCGACGTCGCCCTCGGTCAGGTTGGCACCGCTCAGCGCGGCGAGCGCCACCTGGGGGTTCGGGTCCCGCACCAGCATGTCCCGGAGCGACTTGGAGCTGGTGGTGCGGGCGAGCTTGCGCCGCACCGGCACAGGAAGCGTCCGGATCTGGCCGTCGGAGAGGCCGGTGCTCTCGTCCTTGTCCGACGTCCCCGCCCGGTCGCTCGCCACCTGGCGCTTGCGCGCCTCCTCGATCGCCTGCCGGACCTCCTCGTCGGTCGGCTCGTCCTCTCGCTCGTCGGCCGCGGGGCCCGCTGTCGGCAGCAGGTGCTCGCGAAATTCGCCGATCCGGCGGCGGGAGTAGTTGGAGAGGTCGGGGTTGCGCTCCAGCGAGTCCAGGATCGCGGGGTGGGCGACGATCGCATCCTGGCGGACGAGCAGAAGCTCCTGGATCTTCGGCGGCAGGATCTCCGCCGCTTCGGCCAGCAGATCGTGGGGGACGTCCCGGCGCTGAACAATCGCCTCGAGCAGGGGCGGATCGCGCCGCTCGCGAACCACCCAGCGAAGCACCTCCGCGGCGATCCCGTCACTGATGATGGTGACCAGCCGGTCGGCCGGCAGCTCGTTGAGGGCCGTCCGGGCCGCCCGCGCCAGGTCCGGGTCGTCACCCGACACCAGTGCCACCTGCACCGGGATCAGCTCGTCCGGTGGGATGGGGAGGATGCCCTGTGCCGCGAGCAGCGCAAGACCGGCGTCGTCGCCGGAGAGCACACGCTCGATCAGCGGGTTGGTCGTCTGGGGCTCCTCCGGGGTCACGGCTGGGATGGGACGCCCCTCTGGCTCCCTCCCGAAACGTCCTGCGCACGGGCGCCGGCGCCGCCTTCCGCCCCGCCTCCCGGAAGATCCGAAAGGTCGATCCGGACCCGCCGCACCTGGCCGGGGGTCGCATCGAGCGGATAGGGACGGCCGTTGACCTCGATGTCCACCACGCCGGCGTTGCCAAGGCGCAGCTCGACCACCTGCTGGGCCTGGAGCTGCAGCGACTCTCCCTGGACGCGCATCTCGCTCACCCGGCGGGCGCCGTCGACCGTGGCCTCGACCCAGCAGTCCTCACGGAAGTCGAGCGTGACGCGGAGCGGAGCCGTCGCTTCGGCCGTCTGGGAGGTCGCGGTGCCGGCGTCCGCTACGTCGGGCCCCGTTCCGGCCGCCCCGGCTGGGGACCCGGCGCCTTCGGTCGCCGCCACGCCAGAGGGCGCCATGCCGGGGGGCGGCTGGCTCGGCGTGGGCCTGCCCTTGCCGCCGAGGAGGCGTGGAAGCAAGAAGATCAGGGCGAGCAGCACTGCCGCGACCACGACGATCAGGACGGCGTACTTCCAGGCGTTCCCGGTCGCGCCTCGACGGAGCGGTGCACCCGTCTGCTCGGACTCGTCCTGCTCCCCCTCCTCGTCCTCGCCGCGGCAGGCCACGAGGAAGCTGTTCACCACCTCGTCCTGATCCAGGCCGACGTAGCGGGCATACTGGCGGAGGAACCCCTTGGCGAAGACCATCGCCGGCAGCAGGTCGAAGCGCTCGTCCTCCAAGGCCTGGAGATAGCGGAGGCTGATCTTGCTGGCGTCCGAGATCTCGCGCAAGGTGATCTCGCGCATCTCCCGCTGGCGCCGGAGCCACGGGCCGAACGGCACCGCCTTGGCGTCCCCCTCCTTCTGCCAAGGAGGTTGCTTGTTGTTGACTCGCTGCTTCTCGGTCATCGCGTCCGAGCGTCCCGGGCCGTCCATCTCACCATCCCCCGCCGGTGCTCGATCCGTGGTAGTCTGTTCGAAAGAAAAGAGATTCTACGACGCTTCCAGCCTGACTCTTCCAGGAGGCCCTCCTACCGCGAGATGCTCCTGCTGTAATCAACCCGGCCGGAACCGACCAAGAGTCCCCCCAAGAGTCGTCTTCCAACAGGATCAAACCTCAGCAAGCTACTGTACGTGCGCTTTGCGGTGCGGTCAAATGGGGGTGCGGCATGAGCGCCCGGCGCTCCGGAGCCCGGACGTCAAACGTCCTCGCCCAGCAGCACCCGCGCCCGCCGGCGCACGGCCATCGCGAGCCGCACCGTCCGCGCCACCGTCTGGAGATCCCGCTTGCGGAGCAACGGCAGGATCGGCAGAACGATCTGTACCGGGGAGCTCGGATTCAGGCAGAGGGCGAGGCGGACCTCGTAGCGCACGCCCCAGCGGCGGTTGCGGGCGAGCAGCTCCAGCACTCCGGGCGGCGCCTCCTCGCTGGCTGCGAGCGGCAGCAGCACGCCCTCGGTGACGCGCGGATTCTCCAGCAGGGCCGCGACCACGCGCGGCGTCGGATCGTGGCGCAGGCGCCCCAGCACGCGCGGCGAGGCCCGGCGGGCGATGGCCACCTTCTCGCCGATGGCGAGACCGCTCAGCCGTGCCATCAGGCGGCGGTCGGCGGCCCGGCGCAGGGTCGGGCGCACCCGCGTGTCCAGGCCGATCTCCAGCAGGTCGCGCCAGAACAGCGAGGGGATGAAGCGCAGCGCCAGGGGCTCCGGCGCGCGCGGGTGGAGCGCGATCTGGCGCTTGACCTCATAGGCGGCGAGCAGGCGGCCCTGGGCGGCGAGGATCTCGATGCCCTCGCGGCCGATGAATGGATTCCGCAGGGCATGGACTGCTGTCACCACGTCGAGCGTGTCGGCGTGCTGGCGCAAGAGCCCGTGGAGCTCTTCGGTGTCGGCCTCGCGCAGCCGCCGCTCCAGATCGTCGGGCGCCTCGGTCATGGACGCTACTGTACCCGGCCTCTCCCCCCGCGGAATGACGGCGTGAGGGCGAGCTGTTAACCTCTGCGGTCCCATGGCGATCTCCAGAGAGCTCCGCAGCCGCATCGAGAAGGCCGACTTCGACTCTATCGAAGGAGCCTGGCTGGAACACCAGGCCGAGGCGCCGGACGACCTCGAGTTCTTCATCGGCGTCGGCCGCTCCCTGATCGGCGTCGGTGAGGAGGAGCGCTCCCGGTTCCTGCTCGCCATGCTCGACGACCAGCTCCGCGACCAGGACCTCTGGGCCGTCCGCCTCGACCTGCTCCACCGGGCCGGCAGCATGCTGCTCGAAGCGGAAGAGATCCACCCGGCGATCCTGGACACCCTCCGCGCCCTCTACGGCGACACGCCGAGCTTCGAGGGCTTCGTCCAGGCGACGCGCCTCCACAAGGCGCCCCACGACCTCCCGAAGACTTGGGAGAAGGTCGATCGCTTCCGCGAGCTGGTGATCTACGACGTGGGGCAGGTGGTCGCCATGGAGGGCAAGGGGGTCGGCCGGGTCACCGACGTCAACCTGGAGCTGGACAGCCTGAAGGTGGACTTCGGCGGCAAGAACCCGCTCACCGTCGGCTTCCGCGCGGCGCCGAAGATGCTTTCTGCCCTGTCCAAGGACCACGTGCTCCGCCGCAAGCTGGAGGCGCCGGAGGCGCTCCGCGCCCTGGCCGCCGACGAGCCGACCGAGCTGTTGCGCGTGACCCTTCAGAGCTTCGACCGGCCGATGACCGCCGGCGAGATCCGCGAAGCCCTCGCCGGCATCGTCGCCGAGTCGGGGTGGACCTCCTGGTGGGGGACGGTCCGCAAGCATCCCCAGGTGGTGGCCCACGGCAAGGGCCGCCAGACCTACACATGGAGCGCCTCGACAGCGGACGCCCTGGACGCGGTCTGGGACCGCTTCGAGCAGGCCGCGCCGCGCGACCGTCTCACCCTGCTGCGCAAAGAGGGGGGGCGTGACTCGAAGCTCGCCGCCCGCATGGCAGAGGCCCTGGCGGCGCAGGCGGTGGAGGCCGCGGAGTCGGACCGGGGGCTCACGTTCGAGATCGCCTGCGCCCTGGAGCGGGATGCGGACGGCGTCGCCTACGTGGCCGAGGCACCGTCGCCGGTCGACCTGATCCGGGGGGTCGACGATCCCCAGACCCTGCTCGCCGGGGTCGAGGACCGGGCCTGGAAGGAGACCGCTTACCGGCTGCTCCGGGAGCATGCCGGCGACTGGGCCAAGGTTTTCGCCTCCCGGCTCTCCCGCGAGGAGGACCCGAAGATCCTCGACCTGCTCGCCGACTGCCTGGAAGACGAGGACCCGACCGAGCTCTGGCGCTTCGTCGACGCCACCATGGCCCAGTCGTCGCGCAATCCGGCGGCCTTCGCCTGGATCGCCGAGCGCGCCGCCGGCGACCGCCACCTGCAGTCCCGCAAGCCGCTCGCCCTGCTCCAGCAGATCTTCTCGGCGCTCGCCGACAAGCGGTTCGTCCCCTTCCGGCCGCGGCTCACCCCACTGGTCGACTCGGGCGGCACCGTCCCCAAGCTGCTCGACCACCTGGAGGAGCGGCAGGCGGCCAAGGCGGAGGAAGCGATCGAGCGCGCCGCCGCCCTCGAGGGCTACCAGCGCACCGCCCTGACCAACGCCCTCCACCTCCGCTTCCCCGCGCTCCGGTCGGAGGACGCGCAACGGGTCATCTACTCGACGCCGGAAGCGATCGCGGCCAAGCGCAAGGAGCTCCAGAACCTGGTCCGCAAGGAGCTGCCGGAGAACCGCAAGGCGATCGAGGAGGCCCGCGCCCTGGGCGACCTGCGGGAGAACTTCGAGTACAAGTCGGCGCGCCAGCGCCACGAGTACCTCTCCTCCCGCCAGGCGAAGCTCGAGCGCGAGCTGACCCTGGCCCGCCCGATCGACGTCGCCAAGATCGACACTTCCGAGGTGCGCATCGGCTCGAGCGTCGAGCTCGCCGGGGCCGGCGGCAGCGACGGCACACGCACGATCACCATCCTCGGACCGTGGGACTCGAAGCCCGAAGAAGATGTCCTGGCCTACGAGTCGGATCTGGCTCAGGCGCTCCTGGGCAAGAAGCCGGGCGAGACGATCGACGCCGGCGGCACGACCTACGAGATCCGCTCCATCCGGGCTTATACCGAAGGCTGAGGGCTCCCGCCGAAGGCTGAGGGCTCAGGGCTCGATCCGCACGATCCGCCCCGCACCGTCCTCGAGCACGACCCCTTCCGAGCCGGCCAGCAGGTCCCGCAACCGGGGCGCGGCATCGAGCAAGGCGCGCGCCTCCGGATCGTCCATCGGCAGCCGGCGCGCCGCCGCCGCGGCGTCCGGGTCCAGGTGCGCCTCGCGCCAGATGCTGCCGACCCGGGTGAAGGTCCGCCCGTGGACCACCGCCGTGGTCACCCGCAACCGCTCGCGCGGGGTGCTCGGCCCACTGCCCGCCGCCGAACCTTGGACCAGCTCCGCCCCCTCGCGCCGCACCCGGTCGGAGTCTTCGACGCCGCTGACGAAAAGCGCCGCGATCGCCGCCAGCGCGACCACCACGCCGAACGTCACCAGGGTCGGAGACTCCAACCGCATCCGGCGGAGCACCGCCTCGAGACGGGTCAACAGGCCGGGCCGCCGCGCGTCGACCGCCACCCGCCGGGCCACCCGGTCCGCCAGCACCGGTGGCGGCGCCGCGCGCTCGAGCCGCCGCAGATGGGACGCCACCCGGCGCAGCCCGTCCAGCTCGGCCCGGCAGCCGGCGCAGGCGCCGAGGTGCTCCTCCACCGCGCGCCGCTCGTCGGCCGCCAGCTCGCCGTCGAGGAACGCGGACAGCAGGTCCCAGTCCTCATGCACGCGGCGATGGATCGCGTAGCTCGCTCCGCTCATGACTCCGACTCCCTCAACCTCTCCGCCAGGCGCCGGCGGCCGCGGGCGATGCGCGACCGGACCGTGCCGATCCTCACGCCGAGAACCTCGGCGATCTCTTCGTACGACAGGTCTTCGACGTCCCGCAGGACGACCGCTTCCCGGAACGCCGCCGGCAGCTCGTCCAGCGCCGCCTGGAGCACCCGCTCGGCGTCCCCGGCCAGAGCGCGCTCCTCCGGGCTCCGCCGTGGGTCGGCCAGGTTCTCCAGGGGATCCTCGTCCTCCAGCCCCGGCGACCGGCGGGGCGCCAGGCGCTCGAACACCAGCGCGCGGCGCCGCAGACGGCTCCGGCAGTGGTTGACCGCCACCCGGTAGATCCAGGTCTTGAGCGAGGAGCGGCCGCGGAACCCATCCAGGTGACGGTAGATGCGCAGGAAGATCTCCTGGGACAGATCCGCCGCCCGCTCCCGGTCCCCCGCCAGGCGCAAGGCCAGGTTGAACACCATCTCCTCGTACGCCCGGTAGATCTCGGCAAACGCCTCCGGATCACCTATGCGGTGCCGCTCGGCGAGAGCGCGATCGGAGACGGCGGGCGCGGCCATGATGTTCACGTGAGTTTAGACGCTTGGAGTGCCTCGAAAAGTTCCCGCGGAGCCGGTGTAGCTTGTTGAAGTGCTCGGGGAGGCGCCCCGCCGCTCAACGAGCCGCGGCGGCCGCGGCGGCGATCTTGGCCTCGGGCAGCTCGAACACTTCGCCCTCGCCGTAGTAGCGCAGGATCGCCTCCACGATCGACTCGGCGATCCGCTGCCGGAAGTCCCGCGTCTGGAGCAGCGCCCGGTCCTTCGAGTTCGCCAGGTTGCACACCTCGAGCAGGATCTTCGCCGGCACCTCGTTGTACCGGAGCACCGCCGGCACGTACTCGCTCCGGTTGCGGACGATCTTCTCGCGCACCGGCTTGTACGGATGGATCGCCACCCCGCGCCGCGCCAGCGCCCCGATCACCTCCTCGGCGAGCTGCCGGGACAGGCCCTCACTCTCCACCCGCTCCTTCCACGGGAACGACACCGCCGGCTGCTCGCGCCACTCCTGCCGCGCCTTGTACGCGGAACCGGTCTTGCGGAACGTCCCCCGGCGCATCGACGCCGCCGGGATGTAGGCCATCGCGCCGCGGAGCGACGGGTGGAGGGAATCCGCATGGATCGACACGAAGACCACCTTCTGCGGATCCCCCTGGCGCGAGACCGTGTGCCGGAAGACGCTGTTGGCCAGATACCAGCGCAGGTTGACGCCGACCACCGGGTTGGTGATCGGGTAGGGCGGATCGGTCAGCACCTCGTGGTCCCGTGAGTACGGCAACACGTCCTGGTCCGGAATACGGAAGTGGTCGCCGTCCCGGGTCGTCGGCACCACCCGCGCCGCCGTGTGACTCTCGAGCAGCGCCTTGACCCGCATCTTGATGTCGTAGACGTAGAGGCTCTCCCAGACACCGCCGAACGATGCCCCGGGATCGTCCCCGCCGTGCCCGGCGTCCAGGATGACGGTGATCCCCGACAGGTCCGCCGCGCGCACCCGGTTGGTGAACCGGCCGCTCTCGCGCAGGGCCGCCTCGTACTCGCGGCGCCGGGGATGGTCGGGCGGCAGGTACTCCGGGAGCAGCAGGTCGAACGGGATCTTGACCTCGTGCCCCACCGGAATGTCGGTGACGTCCGGGATGTCGCTCCGCTTGGCGATCTCCGCCGCCAGGGCGTTCACGTCCGAAGCGTGCAGCGCGCCGGTGAAGCGGACGACGACGCTCGAGTAGAGCGCCTCCCCCGGCTGGAGACGATAGATCGCGTACTGGCCGTGGGCGTCCTTGCCGTACTCCAGGCGGTAGGGCATCGAGCTCTCGCCCGCAGCCTCGGTGGTGACGGCGGCCGGGACCGCCGCGCCCTTGCCGCTGCCGGAACCGCCCGCCCCCGAACCGTCGGTCCCGCCGCGGGCGGCGACCGCCCCCTGGAACACCGGCCGCAGCCAGCGCGTGGGAATCACCACCTCCTGGCCCGGGGCCAGGTCGTCCTCCACCAGCCGGTTGTGGGTCCGGATGTCCGAGAACCGCATGCCGTCGCCGGTGAACCACTCGGCCAGGTGCCAGAGGCTGCCACGGCCCAGAACCCCGGCGCCGCGCACCTGGTGGTGCCAGCCGTCCGCTTCCGCCCGGTCGTCCGGGAACAGGGTGCGGACCACGCGCAGCTGGAGCTCCGGCCGGAGCTCCTCGAACGGCACCTGGTAGCGCAAGCCCGCCACCAGCGTGCGCGTGCCGTCGTTGGCCGCGGCGATCGCGTCCACCGACCCCTCGCTCCCGCACAGCCGGCGGGCGAAGGCGAGCAGGCCCTCCCCCTGGACCGGCTTCGCCTCCAGGAAGAGCTCGTGCTGATCGGTGAGCAGGGCGACCATCGCCCCGGCCACCTGGCCCGCCGGATCGCCGGTGGCGGGCACCAGGTCGAGGCGCACCGGCGCGGCGGCGGCCGCGGGGGCGAAGGCGAACGCGAACATCCCGGCGAGGAGGAGCGTCACCAGGCAGACCGCCCCGATCGGGAGAGACGGCGAGGCCGACCGGGCGACGGGGCGCCGCGTCATGAAGCCCCCTCCCCCGCCGCGAGCGGCGGCCGCCCCAGAGACACGCCCCGCTCGGCGGTCCGCGCGGCGCGGAGCAGCCGCCCTTCGGCCCACGCCGGGGCGATCAACTGGAGGCCGAGCGGCAGGCCCGCGGGGTCGAGGCCGCAAGGCACCGAGATCGCCGGCAAGCCGGCCAGGGCGGCCGGCACGGTGAAGACGTCCGATCGGGCCATGGCCACCGGGTCGCCGAGCCGGGCGCCGAGGGCGAAGGCGCCGGCGGGGGCCGTCGGCGCCGCCAGCACGTCGACCGTCTCGAACGCCGCCGCCAGCTCCGCCGCGAGCCGCTTCCGGACACGGTCCGCGCGGCCGTAGTAGTGCTCCGCGTAGCCGGCCGCGAGGGCGAACGTACCCAGGAGGATCCGGCGCTGGACCTCGGCCCCAAAACCCGCGCTGCGGGACGCGGTGATGACGGCGTCCGCATCCCCGGCGGGCTCCCGCCGGCCGAAGCGCACGCCGTCGAAGCGCGCCAGGTTCGAGCTCGCCTCGGCCGCGGCGAGCACGGCGTACGCGGCCAGAGCGGAGCCGACCGCCGGCACCGACACCTCCACCACCTCCGCGCCGGCGGCCTCCAGGCGCTCCAGGCCGGCCCGGAAGGCCGCGCGGGTGGTTTCCGGCAGGTCGAGCGCCCCGTGGTGGTCGAGCTCCCGGACGATCCCGATCCGCCACCCGTCGATGCCCTCTTCCAGGTGCTCCAAGCCCTCCGCGAGATCGTCCACCGGCCGGTCGGCGCAGGTGGCGTCCCGCGGGTCGGGTCCGGCCATCACGGCGAGGGCCAGGCCGGCGTCCGCCACCGTCCGGGCGAGCGGCCCGACCTGGTCGAGGGACGAGGCGAAGGCGACCAGGCCCCAACGCGACACCCGCCCCCACGTGGGACGCAGGCCCACCACGCCGCACAGGGCCGCCGGCTGGCGTACCGAGCCGCCGGTGTCCGAGCCGAGGGCGAGGGGGACCGACGCCGCGGCCACCGCGGCGGCCGAGCCGCCCGAGGAGCCGCCGGGCACCCGTGCCGGGTCCCACGGATTGTGGGTGGCGCCGTGGATCGACGTCTCGCACGAGGAGCCCATGGCGAGCTCGTCCAGGTTGGTCCGGCCGAGCGGGATCGCTCCCGCGGCCAGCAGGCGCTCGACCGCGGTCGCCGTGAACGGCGCCACGTAGCCCTCGAGGATGCGCGAGCCGCAGGTCAAAGGCCGGCCCGCCACGCTCAGGTTGTCCTTGATCGCCACCGGCACGCCGGCCAGTGGATAGGTCCGCCGGTCCAACCTCTCGCCCCTCTTGCCGGAGCCGATCCGGCGGTCGATCTCCTCGGCCCGGGCCAGCGCGCCCTCGCGGTCGATGGCGACGTAGGCGTTCAGCAGCGGCTCGACCCGCTCGGCCCGCTCCAGGCAGGAGCGCACCACCGCGGTCGCGGAGAGCGTGCCCGAACGGACCTCTTCGGCGATCCGCGCCGCGTCCAGCTCCCAGGGTTGGCTCGCGGTGCCGTCCGCGGTGGCCCGTCCCCGCCGGTTCTCGGAATCGACCGGGCTCACGGCGCCTCCCCTCCCCCGGCGCCCCGCCTCTGCGCCCCGTCGCCGGGCCGCCCGACCGGTGGCAACCGCAGGTGGCCCTGCCGGTGGTCCGGGGCGTTGGCCAGCACTCGGTCCCTGCTCAGGCCGATTGAGCCGGGCCCACCGGAGCGGGGCTCGTCGGGGGCCTCGTGCACCGGCACCGTCCCTGGATCGCGGCTCCCGCTCTCCTCCGCGCCCGGCGGCGGGCTCATGGCCCCGGCGAAGGCGACCAGCTCGGCCATGCGGGCGAGCATCTCCCGCTCGCCGGCACCAGCGACACGGAGGTGCGCGAGGGACGCAATTTCCCTGAGCTGATCGATAGTTACCCGCATCAATCTGAGGTAAGAGTTTAGCTATCTCGCGGCGTTCCTGCAATTTCGGCGTGTCGGGGCCTCACCCGCTTGTTGCTAAGCTCCGCCCGACAATGACCTCGAGACGCGATCCGGTGCGGGTCTTCCAGCTCCTGCTGCATCATTCGGCGGTGCGCGCGCTCGCCGACGCGGCGGCTGCCGAAGGGGTAGAGGCCCACCTGGTGGGAGGCATCCTGCGCGACCGGTTCCTCGGCCTGCCGAGCCGGGACGTGGACGCCATGGTCTCCGACCGGGGGGAGGCGGTGGCGAACCGCCTCGGCAAGGCCCTCTCCGCGCGGGTGATCCACCTGGGGGGCAAGCAGTTCGGCGCCTACCGGCTGGTAGTCCGTCCCCAAGACCGGGGGGAGGCCCACGAGTACACCCTCGACCTCTGGGACCGGGAGGGCACCTCGGTGGAGGCCGACCTGGCGCGCCGGGACTTCACCATCAACGCCATCGCCCTGTCCGCTCCGCGGGGCGAGATCCTGGACCCGTTCGACGGCTTCCCCGACCTGCGCCGACGGGTGCTCCGCGCGACGACACCGTCCAGCCTGGCCGGCGACCCGCTCCGGGTGCTCCGCCTGGTGCGCCTGTCGGTCCAGCTTCCGGGCTTCACCGCCGACCCCGCGACCCTCGAGCTCGCGCGGGAAGCGGCTCCGGCCGTGGCCGAGGTCGCGTCCGAACGGGTCCGCGAGGAGCTTTCGCTGCTGTTCTCGAAGCCCGAGCCCCACCGGGCGCTCTCCTTGCTCGAGACCCTGGACCTCTATCCCGGCCTCTGGCTCGGGCGGCCGGGCGAGGCGGTCCGTGGGCCCCACGGCGAGCGCGCCAGCGCCGGCAGCGCCTGCCGGGAGCTCGGAGAGCTCGCCCCGCGGGCGCTCCACCTGCGCCAGCTCGCCGGCGGCACCCTGCCCCTTCCGGTCCGCCACCGGCTGGCCCGGCTCGCCGTCACCTTCGCCCACCTGCCGGCGCTGGCCCGGGACGCCGACACGATGACCGCCCTCGAGCGGCTGTCATCGGCCGGCTACTTGACCCGCAAAGACGCCGCCGACGTGCGCACCCTGCTGCCCTGGGACCGGCTGCCGGCGGAGGAACCCGAGCGCCGCCGCTTCCTCCATGCGACGGGCGAGCTGTGGACCACCGCGGCCTGCTTCGCCGCCGTGCGCCACGAGAAGGGCTGGGCCGAACGGGCGGTGGAGGTGATCCGCCTGGAACGGGCGGAGGGAGAGGCGATCCGCCAGCCGCCCCAACTCGTCGACGGCCAGGAGATCGGCCGGCTGCTGGGCGTCGATCCGGGACCGGAGATCGGCCGGGCGGTGGCGGCGCTCCGACGGGCCCAGGTGGACGGCCGGGTGCGGACCCGGGAGCAGGCGGTGGCGCTGGTACGGTCGCTGGCGTCCGGCTCGCTCGGCTGAGAGTGAAGCGTCTCCTCAGATCGACGAGAGGGTCGGGTGGGGGCGCCCCCTGCCTCCCCGCGAGGGGAGGAAAGGGGGTTGGGGGGTCTGGAGGGGCGACCCAGAGGATGATCCAGGTCGATCGGAGCGGCGAAATCGACGACTGGACCGAATTCACCCATTCGTCACGAAGTCGGTCCTTGGAAGTCTCTAGCGGAAGATCCCGCTCCGCTTCTCGTCTCCAATGATCTTCTGGTTCAGCTCCTTGATCCGCTCCATCAGCTTGTCGATCTTCTCCTGTGCCTCCTGGCGTAGGCGCTGATAATCCGCCTTCATGCGGTCGCGCTCCTCGCCCGCCTGGCGGAGCTCCTCCGAGAGCTCCTCGAGCCGGCCGTCCCGGCTCTCGATCTCGCCCTGGAGACGACCGATCTCCTCGTCCTTCTGCGTCATGCGGACCTTGATCTTCTCCTCCTGCTCCTCGTAGAGGCGCCGGAACTCCTGGAGCTCCAGGATCTGGGAGAAATCGGACGTCGACGGGCTCATGTCTCCTCCTCGCTCCTCGATCTTCGGGAACATCTTGCGCAGCTTGAGCGACAGGTCCTCCGGGTCCGACGACCGGGCCATCGCCTCCTCGTAGGTGATGGTTCCGTGGACGAGCATCGCCAAGAGCGATTGGTTCATGGACTGCATGCGGTAGTAGCGGACCGAGCCCTCGATCTCCTCGAGAATCCCTCCGGTCTCGCCCAGCTCGACCATCTTGGCGATCTTGGGCGACCCCTTCATGATCTCGAGCGCCGCGATCCGGCCGCCCTCGGTGCGCTCCACGAGTTGCATGGAGACGACGCCCTTGAGCACCTGGGCGAGCTGGGCGCGGACCTGGGCCTGCTGGTCCGACGGGAAGCTGTCGAGGATACGGTCGATGGTCTGGCCCGCGCTGTTGGTGTGCAGGGTCGAGAACACCAGGTGGCCGGTCTCGGCCGCGGTGATCACCGTGGAGGTGGTCAGCCGGTCGCGCATCTCGCCGACCATGATCACGTCCGGGTCCTGGCGCACCGCGTTGCGCAGCGCTTCGGTGAAGTCGGTCGTGTCCGTGCCGACCTCGCGCTGGGAGATGGAGGCGACGTTGTCGGTGAACAGGAACTCCATCGGGTCCTCGATGGTGATCACGTGCACCGGCCGGGTCTTGGAGATGTGTTGGATCAGCGCGGCCAGAGTGGTTGACTTGCCGCTGCCCGTCGGACCGGTCACCAGGACCAGGCCCTGGTTGATCTTGCAGAAGTCGAGCAGGCTGTCGGGGAGATCGAGCTCCTCGACGCTCTTGATGTCGTAGGGCACCCGCCGGAACGAGGCGGCATAGGTGCCCCGCTGCATGTAGATGTTGCCGCGGAAGCGGGCCAGCCCGCTCACCCCGTAGCCGATGTCCACGGACAGCTTCTCTTCGAGCTTGGCCTTCTGAGCGGGCGTCAGAATGCCCAGGAGCATGCTCTGGATCTGGTCCGGGCCGAGCGCGTCGGCCTCCACCGGCAACAGCCGCCCGTTGATTCGCATGAGCGGCGGACGGGTGGGCTTCAGATGGAGGTCAGAGGCCCCCTTCGAGGTCATCAGCCTGAGTAGCGAATCGAGCTCCAACGTCCTCTCCCCCAAATCGATCGACTGATCTGCCAAGATCGAAACTTGGCTATTCTACATGCCATGGATCGAACGCGCCCCGCTTCCGCCCCGGCCGCCACTCAGGGCGTCGCCGGCCGCCCGGCGTTCCGGGTGATCCCCTGCCCGTCGGACGGCCCCCGCGCGAACGCCCTGGGTGCGCTCCTCGCGGTCGCCCGCGACGGCCGCCTCACCGAGCTCTCCTTCTGCGATTCGACGCCTGAGGCCGAGGCCCGGGGGCGCGCCCTGCCGGATGCCGTCGCCGACCCGGATGCCGCGCCGCTCCCGGCGGTCGCCGCCCAGCTCGCCGAGTACTTCGCCGGCCGCCGGCAGCGCTTCGACCTGCCGCTCGCACCGGCGGGCTCGGACTTCGAGCGCCGGGTGTGGCGGGTGCTCGAGCGGGTCCCCTGGGGTGAGACGCGGAGCTACGGCGACCTGGCCCGCGCCGCCGGCAGCCCGGGGGCGGCACGCGCCATCGGCGGCGCCATGCACCGCAACCCGATCGCCGTCGTCGTCCCCTGCCACCGGATCGTCGGCGCCGACGGCAGCCTGACCGGCTACGGTGCCGGACTGGAACGCAAGCGGGCGCTGCTGGAGCTCGAAGGCGTGCTGCCGGCGGAGGGCACCCTGCCGCTGACCGCACCGGGCGAATCCACCGATTGACCGCATCGGCCCTATCGACCGCATTCGCCGCGTAGGGGCCGCCAGCCGATACACTCCCAGCCGTCCATTCACTCTCCAGGAGGCTCTGCCCATGTCCCGGACCGACCGCCGGATCGCTCTCGCTACCGTCGCGCTCGCCCTGCTCGCCTGCTTCGCCGGGCCGCTCCTCGCCCAGCCGCCCGCCGCCGGGCACCTGACCTTCGACGACCTGTTCGACGCGGCACGCACCGGCGCGACCCCGGACGCCCTCGCCTGGACGCCGGACGGCTCCGGCCTCTCCTACCTGTGGGACGCCGGCGACGGCGAGGCGCTCTGGCTGATGGACGCCGAGACCGGCGTGACGCGCAAGCTCTTCGAAGTCTCCGCCCTGACCGCGGCAGCCAACGGGCCGGGTGAAACGGGTGAGGCAGACGACGGATCCGGAGCCACGCCGTCCCCTGCCGCGGTCGACGCCTACCACTGGGCGCCCGATAGCTCCACGGTGTTGATCGAGTCCGACGGCGACCTCTTCCTCTGGCGCCCGGCGGAAGGCTTCGCCCGGCTGACCGACACGCCGGCCGCGGAGGAAGCGCCGAGCTTCTCGCCGGACGGCCGGCAAATCGCCTTCGTCCGCGACGCGAATCTCTACCTCTACGACCTGGCGGACGGCACCGAGCGCGCCTTGACCGACGACGGCGAGGCGGGGGTGACCTTGAACGCCACCAACGACTGGGTTTACGGGGAGGAGATCTGGGACCGGGACCCGACCGGCTACTGGTGGAGCCCGAATGGGGCCCACATCGTCTACTACCGCTTCGACGAGACGCCGGTGGACACCTACACCCTGATCCCCGATCCGGTGCCGGTCTACCCGACGCCGAAGGTCCAGCACTACCCGAAGGCCGGAACCACCAACCCGGGGGTGCGGCTCGGCGTGGTCGACGTCGCCTCCGGCGCCAAGCGATGGCTGGACACGGCGGTCGCGCCGGCGCGGGGCGAGGTCTACCTGGCGCGCGTCCACTGGAGCCCGGACTCCACCTCCGTGGCGATCGAGCGCCTGAACCGGGACCAGACGGACCTGGACCTCCTCTCCTGCGACCCCGCCACCGGCGGCTGCCGGACGATCCTGAACGAGCACGCGGACACCTGGGTGGACCTGGGCAACGACACCACACTGCTCGAGGACGGCCGGATCCTGTGGGCGTCGGCGCGCACCGGCTGGCGCCACCTCTACCTCTACGGACCGCCCGGTCCCGGTGGCCACTCGGAGCTGATCCGGCCCCTCACCTCGGGTGACTGGGCGGTCGAGTCCGTGGACTACGCCGGCCCGACAGCGGCGATCGTGACCGCCTACGGCACCGGGCCGCTGGGTGCGGCGACGCGCCGCATCCTCCTGGTGCCCTACGACGGCTCGCCCGCCGAGCCGCTGTCCGAGGAGAATGGCTGGAACACGGCGCGGGTGGCGCCGGACGGCGAGCACTGGGTGCACGGCTGGAGCGACGCCAACCACCCCGGCTGGCAGCGCCTGGAGACCGCCGGCGGAGAGACGGTGACCGAGCTGCCGGAGACGGCCCCCGCTTTCGATCCGGCGGCCCTCCCCCAGTGGACGATATTCCGTATCCCCGGACCCGGCGGCGTCGAGCTACCGGCAGCCATGCTGCTGCCGCCGAACGTCGACCCGTCGGACATCACCGGCGAGCCCAAGGTGCCGGCGATCATGTACCACTACGGCTGCCCCGCCTCCCAGGTGGTCGCCGACCGGTGGGGCCGCCGGGGGCGCGGCCTGTGGCACAAGCTGATGGCCCAGCGCGGCTTCGTGATCCTGATGGTCGACAACCGGGGATCGCTGTTCTTCGGCAAGCGAGGGGCGGAGCGGGCCTTCCGGCGCATGGGCGCCGGCAACCTGGCGGCCCAGAAGGCCGCGGTCGCCTACCTGGACGGCCTGCCGTTCGTCGATCCGGAGCGGATCGGCCTGTGGGGATGGTCCGGCGGCGGCAGCAACACCCTCTACGCCCTGCTCAACGCCCCCGGCACCTGGCGGGCGGGCGTGGCCGGTGCGCCGGTCACCGACTGGCACTACTACGACACGATCTGGACCGAGCGCTACCTCGACCGGCCGCAGGACAACCCCGCCGGCTACGCGGCGTCCTCGCCGATCACCTACGCCGACCACCTGGCCGACCACCTGCTGATCATCCACGGCACGGCGGACGACAACGTCCACCCGCAGAACACGCTGGCCATGGCCGACGCGCTGGTGGCCGCGGACAAGCCGTTCGACATGGCGATCTACCCGCAGCAGAAGCACGGCTTCCGCGGCGCCGCGGAGCGCCACGTCTACGAGCGGATCGCCGCGTACTTCGAGCGCTGGCTGAAGGGTGGGGGCGCGGGCGGCAACTGACGAGAGCTGGGCCGTCGGAACCGGCAGGGGCGGGCGGGGAGGCTCCCCGTCCCCCTCACCCGTCCCAGCGGCGCAGGATCAACGCGCCGTTGGTGCCGCCGAAGCCGAACGAGTTGGTCAGCGCGTACTCGACGTCGGCCGGGCGCGGCTCGTTGGGCACGAAGTCGAGATCGCAGCCCTCGCCCGGCTCGTCCAGGTTGAGGGTCGCCGGGAGCATCTGGTGCTTGAGCGCCAGCGCCAGGATGCCGCACTCGAGACCGCCCGCGGCCCCGAGCAGGTGACCGGTCGACGACTTGGTCGACGAGACGGCCAGGGAGTAGGCGTGGTCGCCGAAGACCCGCTTGATCGCCTTCACCTCGGCCAGGTCGCCCAGGTCGGTCGACGTGCCGTGGGCATTGATGTAGCGGATCGACTCCTTCGGCAGCCCGGCGTCGGCCAGCGCCTCGATCATCACCTGGACGGCGCCGTCCCCCTCCGGGTGCGGGGCGGAGATGTGGTATGCATCCGCGCTCATGCCGTAGCCGACCATCTCGGCGTAGATCGGCGCGCCGCGGCGGCGGGCTCGCTCCAGCTCTTCGATCACCAGGATGCCGGCGCCCTCTCCGAGGACGAACCCGTCGCGGTCCTTGTCCCAGGGGCGTGAGGACTTATCCGGCTCGTCGTTGCGCAGGCTGAGCGCGCGCATGGCCGCGAAACCGCCGATCGCCAGTGGCGTGACGACCGATTCGGTGCCGCCGCAGATCATCGCGTCGGCGTAGCCGTGCTGGATCTTGCGGAAGGCGTCGCCGACCGCGTGGAGGCCGGTGGTGCAGGCCGTGGCCGGAGACTCGTTGGGCCCCTTGGCGCCGTAGCGGATCGACACCTGGCCGGCGGCCATGTTGACGATCAGACCGGGGATGAAGAACGGCGAGATCCGCGACGGCCCGCGGGTCATCAGGGTCTCGTGCATCGACTCGATCAGCGGCAGGCCGCCGATCCCCGAGCCGATGATCACCCCGACCCGCGCCGCCTCGTCGTCCGCGATCTCGAGCCCCGCGTCCTGGACCGCGAAATCGCTGGCGGCGATGGCGTAGTGGACGAAGGTGTCGCTCTTCTTGACTTCCTTCTTCTCGATGTAGTCCAGGGGGTCGAAGCCCGGCACCTCGCCCGCGATGCGGCAGGCGTAGTCGGAGACGTCGAAGCGGGTGATCGGGCCGATCCCAACCCTCTTGGCCATCAGTCCGTCCCAGGTCGGGGCGGTACCGACGCCGAGGGGGGAGACGAGGCCCACCCCGGTCACGACCACTCTGCGGCGTCCGTCACGTGTGTCGGGCATGATCGTCCTCCCCGCGCAGAAGTCCGGGTCAGTCCTTCTTTTCGGAGTGCTTCTCGATGTAGTCGACGGCCTCGCGGACACGCGAGATGTTCTCGGCCTCTTCGTCGGGGATCTCGATCGAGAACTCTTCCTCGAAGGCCATCACCAGCTCGACGATGTCGAGGGAGTCGGCGCCCAGGTCGTCGGTGAAGCTGGCGTCCAGGGTGACCTCGTCCTCGTCCACGCCGAGCTGCTCGACGATGATGCTCTTGACCTTGTCCTGAGTGGCAGACATTGAAAACTCCTCCTTGACGATGTGACGTCGGTCCTGACTTCGTTCAGGGGTGATTGAGATGTCGGTTTCGGAACGCCCCGTTCTAGCACAAGCGGGCGGGGCATGCAGCGGGAGGCCCGGCTAGATGTAGAGCCCCCCGGAGACATTGAGCGTGTGACCCGTAATATACCCGCCTTCCTCGCTGGCCAGGAAGAGCACCGACCAGGCCACGTCGTCGGGCTCTCCGAGACGCCGGAGCGGAATCGAGCCCTTGAGGGCCTTCTGGGTGTCCTCCGGCAGGTTCTCGGTCATGGCGGTCTCGATGTAGCCGGGGGCCACCACGTTGACCGTGATGTTGCGGCTGCCGAGCTCCTTGGCCAGGGACTTGGAGAACCCGACCAGGCCGGCCTTCGAGGCGGCGTAGTTGGCCTGCCCCGGGTTGCCCATCAAGCCGACCACCGAGGAGACGGAGATGATCCGGCCCCAGCGCCGCCGCATCATGCCGCGGATCAGCTCCTTGGTCACGGCGTAGGCACCGGTCAGGTTGGTGGTGAGCACCCGCTCCCAGTCGTCGAGCGACAGGCGGGCGAGCAGGTTGTCGGCGGTGATGCCGGCGTTGTTGACCAGGATGTCGATGTCCTTCCACTCGTCCGGCAGCACGGCCAGGGCCTCCGGTACCGAAGCCGGCTCGGAGAGGTCGAGGCCGAGGGCGTAGGCTTCGCCGCCGGCGGCCAGGATCTCTTCGGCCAGGTCCTCGAGCTTCTCGACGCTCCGCGCCGCCAGGATGGTGCGGGCGCCCTGGGCGGCGAGCTTGCGGGCGACGGCTTCGCCGATGCCCCGGGACGCCCCGGTCACCAGGGCGGTCTTCTCGTCCAGTCGGAACATGGTCTCGTCTCCTCTCTCGTCGCTCACGCTCTCAGCCCGCCAGCTCGGCCAACTCGGTCAGGGCCTCCGGGCCCTTGAGCGAGAACCGCTCCGCGTCGGGCCGGATGCGGCGGATCATCCCCGAGAGCACATTGCCCGGCCCCACCTCGACGAACGCGGTGACGCCGGCCTGGTCGGTCATCCATTCGATCGATTCCACCCAGCGGACGGTGCCGTCCACCTGCCGGACGAGCGCTTCCCGCGCCGCCGCACCGTTTGCGGCGGGCGCGGCGTCCACGTTGGTCACCACCGGAATCTTCGGGTCGGCGAAGGGAGCCTCCCGCAGCAGCGGTTCCAGGCCCTGGCGCGCCGGCGCCATGAGCGGGCAGTGGAACGGCGCGGACACCGGCAGCATCTTCGCCTTGCCCCGCTGCTCCTTGGCCAGCGCGACGGCCCGTTCGACCGCCGCCTGATGGCCGGCGATGACCACCTGGCCGGGCGCGTTCTTGTTCGCCACCGCGAGCACCTCGCCGTCGGCGGCCGCGGCGACGATCGCCTCGACCTCCTCGTCGGCCAGGGCGAGGATCGCCGCCATCGCGCCCTCTCCCACCGGCACCGCCTCCTGCATCAGCTCGCCGCGCCGCCGGACCAGGCGCAGGGCGTCGGCCAGCTCCAGGCTGCCGGCGGCGACCAGCGCCGAGTACTCGCCCAGGCTGTGGCCAGCGACGGCGACCGGTCGCGCCGGCGTCGTCTCGACCGCCCGCAGCACGGCGATGGAGGTCGCGAGCAGGGCGGGCTGGAGGTTGGCGGTCAGGGTCAGCTCGTCCTCGGGGCCTTCCCAGCACAGGCGGCTCAGCGGGAAGCCGAGCACCCGGTCTGCTTCGTCGAACACGGCGCGCGCCTGGCTGAAGGTTTCCGCCCAATCCCGGCCCATGCCGACCTTCTGCGATCCCTGGCCGGGGAAGACGAAGCCGTAGCGTCGGGAGGTGGTCTCGGTCATGGTGATCCTCTGGTCGCTCCAGGCGGTCGTTCGCGTACGGGGGCTGCGGCTCAGGCGGGGCCGGACGGCCCGGCGGGCTTGATGGAGCCGACGGGCCCGGCCGGCTGGGGCGCCGCCATCACCTTCTGCTCCTGGTCGTGCAGCTCAGCCACGCGGTCGCGAATCTTCTCATGGAGTCGAGCACGGGCGAACTCGGCGGCGCGCCGGATGGCGCTTCGGATCGCCTTCGGGTTGGAGCGGCCGTGGGCGACGAAGCAGCCGCCGTCGATGCCGAGAAGCGGCGCCGCGCCGTACTCCGCGTAGTCGGTGCGCTCGGTGAAGCGGTCGATCGCCGGCCGCGCGAGCACGTACCCGAGCCGCGTCCGCCAGCTCGCCTCGATCTCTTCGAGCAGCATGTCGCTCGCCAGGTGGGCCAGGGCCTCGGCACTCTTGAGCACCGCGTTGCCGACGAAGCCGTCGCAGACCACGACGTCGACCGTTCCGGAGAAGATGTCGCCCCCCTCGACGTTGCCGACGAACTCGAGGCCGGTCCCCTGGAGCACCCGGAACACCTCGCGGGTCAGGTCCGAGCCCTTGGACTCCTCCTCGCCGATCGACAGCAGCCCGAGGCGCGGCCGGTCGGTGCCCAGGACCTCGCGGGCGTAGGAGTGGCCCATGACGGCGAACTCCCGGAGCTGGGACGGCCGGCTGTCGACGTTCGCACCCACGTCCAGGAGCACCGTCCGGCCGTGGGCGTTCGGGATGACCGCTGCCAGGGCCGGCCGGTCGACGCCGGGCACGGTTCCCAGGACGACCTTGGCGGCCGCCATCGCGGCGCCGGTGTTGCCGGCCGAGACGAGGGCCTCCGCCCGCCCCTCCTTGACCAGCTCCACGGCGACCCGGATCGACGAGCGCGGCTTCTTCCGTAGCGGCGTCACCGCCGGCTCGTCCATGGCGACCACCTCGTCAGCCTGGACGATCTCGATCCGGTCGCGCCCGGCGTCCGCACCCGAGCGCGAGCCGGCGACGACCCGGGCGAGCTCCGCCTCGATCGCTTCCCGCCGGCCGACGAGGAGCAGATGAACGCCCCCTTCGGCCGCCGCGATCAGGCAGCCTTCGACGACCCGGGCGGGGGCTTCGTCCCCGCCCATGGCGTCGACCGCGATCCGCAACGGAAGGTCGGTCACTTCAAGGAGGCCGGGAGGCCGGGCGGACCTGCCCTTTCAGCCGTTCCCGGAAAGAAGGGTCAGAGGGTCTCTTCCACCTCAACGACTTCGCGCCCGCGGTAGTGACCGCAGTGGGGGCAGACGCGATGGGGGAGCTTGGCTTCGCCGCAGTGCTCGCAGATGGAGCCGGCGGGCCGGCGAAGAGCGTCGTGGGCACGGCGCTTGTCCCGCCGGGCCTGGGAGTGGCGTCGCTTCGGATTGGCCATGGGTCGTATCCTCGATCGTCAATCGGTTCTGTATCGTCGTCTTCTCGGTCCGCTCCGCCGAAACGCCAGTCTCACGCTCCCGGCGGTGGCCCCGGATCACTCCTCGGACGCACCGGGCAGGCTGTCGCGCAGGGCGGCCAGCCCGGCCCACCGGGGGTCCTCCGTCTGGCGCTGGCAACCGCAGTCGCCGTCGTTCAAGTCGGCACCGCAGACCGGGCAGAGCCCGGCGCAGTCCTCCTTGCAGAGGGGGCGCATGGGCACATTGAGCTGCATCTGCTCTTCGAGAATCGGGCGCAGGTCGATCTCCGGGCCGTCGATCACCACGATCCCCAGATCCTTTTCCTCGAGCTCCCGCTCCTCCGCCTCGGCACCGGGCTCGTGGCTGACGAGAAGCAGCTCGACCGTCTCCTCGACCCGGCTCGCGACCGGCCGCAGACAGCGCTGGCAGGCGAGGGTCTGGCCATAGGAGAGGTTCGCCCGGAGCAGGAAGCCGTCGTCCAGCCGGTCGACCTGCCCCTGCCACGCGACAGGCGTCAGCTCGAGGATCTCTTCGCGCTCGAGGGACGATGGATCGATCGTTTCCTCGGCACGCCAGGTGTACGGCTCGTCGCCGATCTCTTCCAGACGGATTTTCATAGAACGGGTCCAGTCAAGCAGACAGAAAGATGAGACTACCCGGCACCCGCCGAGGTGTCAATCGGCCGGGCCGGCCGGAAGCGGTTCCGCGCTCGTACCCACAACAGCCGCCGCAACCGGCGGATTCCAGCGGACGATCCCCTTCGGGAGAGCGCGGGGAAGGGGACGCCCCCTCCCGCGGGGCGCGTCGGTTGGGGGCGCAGGTCTACCGGTTCTCGACCTCGAGGTCGACCTCGAGCGTCGGCGACCCGCGCTGGGCGAACCAGAAGCACTGCTCGGCCACCAGGTCGAAGACCAGCCGGTAGCGCCCCGGCTCGGCCACGGCCGGCAGCTCGACATCGAGCCGCACCACGGCTCCGGGGGGCACGTCCCCCTCGGCGAGGGACGCCCGGAACCAGTCGAAATCGAGCGGCTCCGCCTCCCCCGCGCCGCCTCCGCCGCCGGCCGCCAGCTCCGGCGCCGGGTACAGGTGCACGCCGAGCCGGGTCCAGCCCGGCTCCTCGGCCGCGCCCGCCAGCCAGCGGCTGTCGCTCCGGTTGGTCACCCGCAGGCGGACCGGCACGCCCTCCCCGGCGGCCACGCGCAGCGCCTCCCCCGCCTTCCAGGTCGATGGCTCCACGATCTCGATCTGGGCGTCCAGCTCCCGGGCGCGCCGCACGTCCTGCACCCACAGGCCTTTGTGCAGGATGATGTAGCGTGCCCCCCTGCCGAACGGCTGCCAGCCGGCGAGCTGGGACTCGATCTCCCGGACCGTGCCTAGATCGGCGATCGGCACCTCCCGCGCGCCCTCCAGCGACAGCGGCACGAGCGACACCTCGGTGAAGCCCGCCCGCCGTGCCATGGCGTCCAGCTCGGCGAGGATGATCTCGTTCTCGAGCACGCCGGTGGTCTCGACCTCGCGCAGGCTGTCCTCGGACCGCCAGTGGCCGGCGCCGGGCTCGGACATGGCGACGATGCCGCCGTCGCGGAGCACCCGCGCCATCTCGTTCAGCAGCTCCTGGGGGTTGGGGATGTGGTGGAACGCGTCGTTGATCACGATGCGGTCGCAGCCGCCGTCCGGGAGCGGCAGCCGGTGGCCGTCGTAGGTCAGGAACTCCGGCTCCACGTCCCAGCGGGTCAGGGCGTCGCGCTCGAACAGCTTCCGCCCCAGGCCGAGCGCGGTCTCCGAGACGTCGACCGAGATCGTCTTGCAGCCGTAGCGGTTCAGGAAATGGGACACCCAGCAGCTCCCGGCGCCGAGCTCCAGGACGACCACGTCCGGCGACAGGCGGAGGGCGTGGAACAGCACGCCCAGGTCGAACAGGCGCCGCGGGAACTCCTCGGCCTCGGCGAACGGCTTGTCGAGCAGGAACTCCGGGTCCGGATAGTCGACGAAGTAGCCCTCCGCCGCCTCGTTCAGCTCGTCGGTGCGCGCGCGGAGCAGGTCGAGATCCAGGTGCTCGGGCCGCCGCTCGTCGCGGAGCGCCATCCGGGCGCCCACCTGGAGGAGCCGCATGAGCCGCGCGAGCACCCAGATCAGGCACCGCTTGCCCACCCGCCGGAGCGTCCCAGACCCGGAGCGGGGGCGGGGCGGGGCGCCGGAACGGGAAGCACCTTGGGCCGATCGATCGCCGGAGGAAACCATGGCGCGTGAGTATCGCACGCCGCGGGTGCTTCGCTGCATCACCTGCCAGTGCAGCCTAGCCGCAACCCGATGCCCCCCCGGGCGGGGGCGTCCCCTTCCCCCCGCGAGGGTGGGAAGGGGATCGAGGGGATGGGGGGCGATCCAGTGGATTGTCCCCTTCCCCCCCGCTGGTGGGAAGGGGATCGAGGGGATGGGGGGCGATCCAGCGGATCATCCAGGTCAATCGAGGCGCAACGAACCCTGCCGGCGCCTGCAACCGCTCGGGAGCGGTCCTTTTCGATGCCGCGCCCCGGATAAGATCGCCCGGCGATGGCGGACAAGCCCCTCTGGAAGCGCACCTTGGGCCCGGCCTACCGCCGGGTGCGGAGCAAGCTGCTCCGCCTGCGGCCCGCCCACGTCGCCGCCTTCCTGCGGTGGCTCGTGGCCCTCGTCCGGGCGCTACGCGCTCGCCGGGCGGAGACCCGGTTGACCGTCGCCGTCGACGTGGCCGCCTACTGGGAGCCGCTGACCGGCGTGGGCTGGTACCTGGACCGGGTGCTGCACCACCTGGCGGACCGGGACGACCTCCGGCTGCGCCTCTACGGTGAAGACCTGATCGACGTCGCGGGGGTGCCGCCCCTCGCCGCGCCTCTGCCTCGGGGCCCGGCGATCGAGCCGGTCCGCTACCCGGTCCCGGACGATCTCTGCATGCCGCCCGGGCTCCTTTCCCGGATCCTCCGGCGGCTCCGCCCGCTGCTCATCGCCGCCGACCGCAACCGGGTGGTCTTCGCGCCCAACTTCTTCCCGCCCCGCCGGTTCGAGCCGGCGGTCGAGATCGGCGGCGCGGCCCTGGTGGCGACCGTCCACGACCTGGCCTTCCGCCACCTCTCCTGGACCGTCGGGGAAGAGACCTTGGATCTCCTGGCCCGGCACCTGCCCCGGACCCTCCGCGGCGCCGCCCGGGTGATCACCCCGTCGGAGGCGGTACGCCGGGAGATGACGGCGGCCGGGCTGGCGCCGGCGGCGCGCATCCGAGCGATCCACCACGGCCCCGGGCAGCTCGCCGCGGTCGCCGAGGCGCCGCCGCCTGCCTGGGCGCCGGCACGCTTCGCCCTGTTCGTCGGCACCCTCGAGCCGCGCAAGAACGTCGAAACCCTGCTCGCGGCCTGGCGGGGGCTCCGACGGCGGCGCCACGACCTGCCGGCGCTGGTCCTCTGCGGCCGCACCGGGTGGAAGGACGAGGCGCTCCGGCGCGAGCTCGAGCGGGGCGCCCGCGAGGGCTGGTTGGTGCAGCCGGGTTACGTCTCGAACGAGGAGCTGGCGGCGCTCTATCGGGGAGCGACCCTGCTCGGCTTCCCCTCCCTCTACGAAGGCTTCGGCCTGCCGGTGCTCGAAGCCCTGGCCGCGGGTACGCCGGTGGTGGCGAGCGACCTGCCGGTGCTGCGCGAGGTGGCCGGCGACGCCGCCCTCTACGCCCCGCCCCACCGGCCCGACCTCTGGGCGGAAGCGATCGGCCGCCTGCTCGACGACCCGGAGCTGGCCGGGCGTCTCCGCGCCCACGGCCCGCGCCACGCCGCCCGGTTCACCTGGCAGCGGTCGGCCGCGGAGCACCTGGAGCTGTTCAGGGAGGCGGCGGACCGAACGCGAGGAAGGTCCCGAGGAATCGCTCGTCCCGGCTCGCCGGGTTGACCCGCGCCGGCACCGTGCCGTCGCTGCTCTCGACCACGAAGCGGCCGATCGCGTCCGGCTTGCCGTCCCCGTCCACGTCCATCCGGGCCACCGGCTGCGGCCGGATCGCGATCGGCGTGCCCAGGCGCTTGGCCTCGCTGTCGAAGCGGACGATCACCCGAGGACCCTTCCCCTCGATCGTGAAGACGTTGTCCGCGGAGATCGAGTGGACGGTCATGCGGATCTCAGGGAGATCGTGCCCCGGAGCCACCACGTAGATCTCGGCCCGGGAGGCACCCCGCATCCACACCCCCTGCGGATTGGGCTCCAGGGAGAAGACGGCCTCCCGCGGCACCAACCAGGTTCCGAGACCCGCGGCGGCCGGCCGATCGAAGGAGACGTAGCCGGGTAGCCGGCCCGCGGCGAGGAGCGAGACCTCGAGCGGCAGCGGGCGGTAGGTCGGGCCGCGGGCGTGGAGCTCCAGCACCGCCTCCGGCACCGGCGGCCGGAGCGAGGTGACCAGGGCAGGCACCGTCCAGAGGCCGGCGGCGGCGAACGGCAGGAGCACCGCGGTGCCGGCCCGGAGGCGCCAGGGCAAGAAGAGGAACAGTGGGTAGACCGCGGCCAGGGCCGCGAGGCTCGGGGCCGCCGGCGTCGCCGCCACCTCGCTCAGCCGCGAGGCGACCGCCACCAGGTAGGCCAGGAGGGCCAGCGCCACCAGGTGGCGGGTCCGCTTGCCCGGGCGCCGGAGATCGACCAGGTAGAGCCCGAGGGCGAAGACGGCGAACGGGAAGTAGGGCAGCAGCCCGACGTGGCGCCCCACCAGGAGGTCCCACAGGTTCCGGAGCACTGCCGCGGCGCCGTGGGTCTCCGCCGCCGGCGGACCCGGCACGGTCGCCACCGGTGGTGCCCCGACCTCGAACGGTAGCGCCCCGTCATAGGTCTGGGCCGCGTCGTGGAGGCCCCATCCCCAGGTCCACTCGATCGAGCCCGCGGCGTCCCGCTGGGCGTGAACCAGGAGCGCACCGCAGAGCACCGCCGCGAGCGCGAAGGCCGCTGCCGCCTTCCACCGTTTCGACCAGACCAGATCGGCCACCGGCGGCAGCACGAACAGACCGAGCGGCGGCTCGACGGCGAAGGCGCACGCCAGGAGCGCGCCGGCGACCGCCAGGGGCAGCACCTCCCGCCGTCCCCAGAGCGGCCGCTCCCGGACCCGGCACCAGAGCGCCAGGGCGAAGAAGACGCACGCCATCTCGAAGGCGGTCGCGGTCAGCGCCAGGACGTGCGCCAGGGCCACCGAGGCGAAGAAGAACGCGGAGAGGGCCAGGCCGCTCCGGGGCAGCCTGCGGCAGCCGTGCGGGTGGCCGAGCAGGCTCCAGGCGGTCCAGAAGACCAGCAGGAAGAGGGCCGCGTTGAGCACCCGCAGGCCGCGTGCGCCCAGCAGGCCGTAGGCCGGCGCCGCGACCACGGGATAGAGCCACGGAGTGGCGAAGACGTCGAACGGGCCGTTCACCTCGGTCCGGTGGATCAGGGCCAGCCCCTGGACGTGCCCCCGCCAGGCGCGCTCGACACGCACCATGTCCGGACGGTCGAAGCGTAGGTCCCGGTCGTGCCAGAAGCTGGCGGTCGCCCCGAGCACCGTGGCCTCGTCGCCCACCGGCGGCACCGACGGCTCCGGCAAGGCATAGGCCACGACCAGCAGCAGCACACCGGTGGCAAGCAGGTGTACGGTGCGGCGCTGGATCGTCACGGGGTCTCGACCGTCTCGAGCGCTCGAAGCGCGGAAAAGTCCAGGGGTCGGCGAAACTCTACCACCGCCCGTCGGCCTCCTCCCCGACGACCGGGGAACCGGCGGCCGGAACGGCCGGCTATCATGCGCCGGTGGAAACGACCGTCGCCGTCGACCTGCGCGCCCTCGTCCCGGAGCCGACCGGGATCGGCGTCTACACCTTGGAAATGCTCCGCGCCCTCGTGGACCGCGGCACCTTCGACTACCTCGGTCTCGCCCACCGCGAGCCGCGGGGAGCGCGCGAGCTGATCGATCACGGGCTCCGCCTGGAGCACCAGAGCGCTCCCCTGGGCGTCCTCTGGCAGCAGCTCCTGCTACCGCGCCGCCTGGACGCCGGCGACGTGGACCTGCTCTGGTCCCCGCTCCAGACCTTGCCCCGGCGCTGCCCGGTCCCGTCCGTCGTCACGGTCCACGACCTGACCGTCCTGCTGATGCCCGACGCCCACCGCGCCAAGGTCCGGTGGAGCCAGATCCCCTTCCTCGCCCGGTCGCTGGAGGAGGCCCGGCGCGTGGTGGCGGTCTCCCACGCCACCGCCCGTGATCTGCGATTCCACTTCCCCCAGGCGTTCCCGCGGGGGCCGGACGGCGGCGACAAGCTCCGCGTGGTCGGTGAAGGGGTCTCCCCCGACTTCCACCCGGCCTCACCGGAGGAGCGGGCGGCGATCCGCCGCGAGCTCGGCTGCCCGGAGGGCTACATCCTCTACGCCGGAACGCTCGAGCCGCGCAAGAACGTCTCCGGTCTGCTCGAAGCCTGGCTGGCGCTCCGGTCCGAGGCGGACGGAGCGCCACCGCTGGTCCTGGCCGGCGGCTACGGCTGGCGTTCCCAGGGCCTGCTCCGCCGGATCGAGCGGGTGCGCCGGGCGCTGGCGGCCCAGGGCGAGCCCGACGCTCTCCAGCTCCTCGGGCGGGTCGAACGCCGGCGTCTGCTCCGGCTCTTCCGGGGCGCCACGCTGTTCGCCTATCCGTCCCACTACGAGGGCTTCGGCCTGCCGGTGGTCGAGGCGATGGCATCCGGCGTGCCGGTGGTGACCTCCGACTGCTCGAGCCTGCCGGAGGTGCTGGGCGGCGCCGGCCTGACCGTGCGGCCGGAGGACCCGAGCGCCATCGCCGGCGCGCTCCGCCGCCTCCTCGCCGACCCGGCCCACGCCGCGGAGCTGGCCGTGCGCGGGGTCGAGCGGGCGCGGACCTTCCGCTGGGAGCGCTCCGCGGAGGCCATGGAAGAGGTCTTCCGGGAAGCGCTCGCCTGACGCCTCGGCGGGCTGTCGACCTCGCGATACCGCCTGTCTGATCGGCGATACAGTACGACCCGTCGGGGCGGAGCGCGCACGCTACAATCGCCCCGGCACCGGCCCGCTTCGTCCTGCTCCGGGGAGACCAACCTCTTGCCCTACCGCATCGGCATCGACGCCCGCAAAGTCCAGGACTTCGGCATCGGGACCTACATCCGGAGCCTGGTCCACGGCCTGGCCGCGCTCGACGACGACAACGAGTACGTCCTCCTGACCGGCCTCCAGGGGAAGGAGGAGCTCGCCGGCCTGCCGGAGAACTTCCGCACCGTGGTCGAGCGCTCGCCGGTCTACTCCGCCCGCGAGCTGGTCGCCATGTCGTGGCGGCTGTCCCGGCTGCACCTCGACCTCTACCACTCCACCCACTACGTGCTGCCGCTGTTCGTGCCGTCCCGCGTGGTGGTGACGATCCACGACATCATCCACCTGCTCTACCCCCAGTTCCTGCCCAACCGCCTGGCGTTCATCTACGCCCAGCGCATGATGCGGCGGAGCCTGAACCGCGCCGACCGGGCGATCGCCGTCTCCGAAAACACCAAGACCGACCTGATGGAGTACTTCGGGCTGGAGAGCGACGAGATCCGGGTGGTCTACAACGGCGTCGACGAGACGTTCCGCCAGCCGTTGCCCCACGAGGACCTGGAGCGCTGGTTCCGGCAGCTCGACATCCGCCAGCCCTACCTGCTGTTCGTCGGCAACCCGAAGCCCCACAAGAACCTGGACCGGGTGATCCAGGCCTACGCCCGCGCCCTGGAGCTGGAGGCGTTCGACGGTCCGCTGATCTGCGTCGGCGACCGCACGGCGGCCCACTTCAAGCTGCGCCAGCGCGCCGAGCAGCTCGGCATCGCCGACCGGCTCCGGCTGCTCGGCCACGTCGCCCAGGAGGCCCTGCCGGCGCTCTACCAGGGGGCGACCCTCTTCCTCTATCCGACGCTCTACGAAGGGTTCGGCCTGCCGGTGATCGAGGCGATGGCCTCGAACACGCCGGTCCTGACCTCGAACACCTCCGCCCTCAAGGAGGTGGCCGGCGGCTGCGCCCACCTGGTCGACCCCCTGGACACCGAGCGGATGGCGAAGGCGATCGCGCGGCTGATGACCGACGACGAGTATCGGGAGAGCCTGGCCGAGAAGGGTCTCGCCCGGTCGCGGGACTTCCGCTGGTCGCTGGCGGCGGAGAAGACCCTGGAGCTCTACCGGGAGGTTTTGGCGAGCAAGGGCGGACCCAGCCACCGCAGGCACCGCCAAGGCGGAGAGGACGGATGAGCGACGGGCCCGACCGCCGGCCCCGGGTGGCGCTGGTCCACGACTGGCTCACCGGCATGCGCGGCGGCGAGAAGGTGTTGGAGGCGATCGCCGAGCACTACCCCGAGGCGCCGATCTACACCCTGTTCCACTTCCCCGGCTCGGTCAGCCCGGCGCTCGAGAGCCATCCGATCGTCACCAGCTTCCTGCAGCGGGCGCCCGGTGTCCGCCGCAACTACCGTCGCTACCTGCCGTTCTTTCCGGCCGCCATCGAGGACTTCGACCTGTCCGGCTTCGACCTGGTGATCTCGACCAGCCACTGTGTCGCCAAGGGAGCCGTGCCCCCACCGGGGGCCCTGCACCTGTGCTACTGCCACACGCCCATGCGCTACGCCTGGGACCAGGAGCACGCCTACTTCCCCGACCGCCGCGGGCCGGTGGCGCGCCTGCGCGGCCTGGCGCTGTCCCGCCTGCGCACCTGGGACGCGGCCTCGGCGCCGCGGGTGGACCTGTTCGTGGCCAACTCCCGCTTCGTCGCCGAGCGCATCCGGCGCTACTACGGCCGCACGGCGGAGGTGCTCGCGCCGCCGGCGGACACGGAGCACTTCACCCCGCCGGACGAGCCGGGCGCGGACGGCGCCGGCGAGGCACGGCCCTACTGCCTGGTGGTCTCCGCCCTGGCGCCGTACAAGCGGATCGACCTGGCGGTGCGTGCCTGCGCCGCCGCCGGCGTCGACCTGGTCGTGGTCGGAGACGGCCCCGGGGAGCGATCTCTCCGGCGGCTGGTGGACCCGGCGCGGGTGCGGCTCGCGGGCCGGGTGCCTGCGGACGAGCTCTGCGCGCTCTACCGCGGCGCGCTCTGCCTGCTCCAGCCCGGAACCGAGGACTTCGGCATCGCGCCGGTCGAGGCGCTCGCCTGCGGCTCACCGGTGGTCGCCCTCGGCCGGGGCGGCGTCCTGGACATCGTCGAGGATGGGCGCCACGGGCTCCTCTGCCCCCCTTCCGGAGACGACGCGGAGCGCGTCCGCGACCTGGCCGCCGCGATTGACAAAGTGCGGTCGATCCGGTTCAATATGTTGGACCTGCGTCAAAGGGCCGAAGAGTTCTCCGTCGCCCGCTTTCACGAGGGCTTCCGTACCCTGGTCGACGGACTTGGGCCGGGAGCGCGCCGGCCGGGAGGGTCCTCTCCTTGATCCGCCAACGCCACAAAGCGATCGCTACAATCTACCTACTGGGCGACCTGGTCGCCACCGTGGCGGCGTTCTTCACCGCCTGGTTCCTCCGCTTCGAGCTCGAGGTCATCCCGCTGACCAAGGACGTCCCCGAGCTGCGGCGCTACCTCGAGCTGCTGCCGTTCGTGCTCATCCTCTGGCCGGTGGTGTTCTATTTCCACGGCCTCTACCAGAACCGGCGCGGGCGCAGCCGGGTGGACGAGGCGCTGACCGTGGTGGTGGCGGTGATCCTGGCGTCGGTGCTGCTGTCGGTGGTGGTCGCCTGGTACCGGCCGCCGCTGGCGCCGGGCAGCCTGGAGTACTTCACCTTCAGCCGCGCCTTCCTGGCCCTGTTCGGGCTCTGCAACCTGGCCCTGGTGGTGGCCGGGAGGAACCTGCTGCGCCAGTTCCTACGGCGCATCCGCCTGGCGGGTCACAACCTCCAGCGGATCCTGGTGGTCGGCGCCGGCGCCCTCGGCCGCGAGATCACCCAGAAGCTCCTGGGCCACCGGGAGCTCGGCTTCGAGGTCATCGGCTTCCTGGACGACGACCCGGGCAAGGCCAACTCGAGCTTCCACGGCGTGCCGGTGCTGGGGACGACCAAGGACGTGGACACGGTCCTCCAGGAGCATGGGGTCGACCAGGTCTACGTGGCGCTGCCGCTCGAGGCCCACAAGAAGATGCTCCGCCTGCTCCAGGCGGTGAGCCGCGAGTGCGTCGAGGTCAAGCTGGTGCCGGACATCCTGCAGTACGCCACCCTCAACGCGGCGCTCGAGGACGTGGACGGCACGCCGGTGATCAACCTCTCCCAGGTGCCGCTCCAGGGGTGGAACAGCCTGGTCAAGCGGGGCATGGACGTGGCCCTGTCGCTGTGTGGCCTGGCGGTGCTGCTGCCCTTCCTGCCACTGGTCGCCGCCGCCATCTGGATCGAGGACCACGGGCCGATCTTCTACCGCCAGGAGCGCATGGGCCTGGACGGCAAGCCCTTCCTGATCTTGAAGCTCCGCTCCATGCGGGTGGACGCCGAGTCCTCCACCGGCCCGGTGTGGGCGGTCAAGGACGACCCGCGGCGCACCCGGGTGGGGACCTTCCTGCGCCACTGGTCGCTGGACGAGTTCCCCCAGGTCTGGAACGTGCTCAAGGGCGAGATGTCGCTCATCGGCCCGCGCCCGGAGCGGCCCGCCTTCGTCCAGGAGTTCAAACACAAGATCCCCCAGTACATGCTGCGCCACCGGGTGAAGTCCGGGATCACCGGCTGGGCCCAGGTGCACGGCTGGCGCGGCAACACCTCGATCAAGAAGCGCATCCAGTACGACCTGTACTACATCGAGAACTGGTCGCTGAAGCTGGACCTGAAGATCCTCTGGATGACGGTGCGCAAGGGCATCCGCCACAACGCGTATTAGCCGGCCTTGCGGAGGGCGGTGCGGGCCTGTTTGAGGGCCGCGGTGAGGCGGCGGCGCTCGTCGTCGCGGAGCTCCTCTTCGGCCCAGCTCTCTCGCACGTAGAGGCCCACGACCTCCGCGCCCGCCCCCGCAGCGCCCGGGAACCGGCGGCCGAAGCGGTCGGCGAAGCGGAGCGGCGCGTCCGCCGCGGTCAGCGCGAGGCCGGCCCGGCCGGCGCTTCGCCGCAATCTCCGGTACGCCTCCGGCCCGCTGAGCGGCCGGTGGAGGCGCCGCCAGACCAGCAGGGAGCCGCCCGCCAGCACCGCCACCAGGAGAGCCACCCACCACCAGGAGATCCCCGCCGCGGGACCTTCGGGCGCCGCCACCGGCACCTCCTCCGGTCCCTCGATCACCGTCGCCGCGGACTCGTCCGGCGCCGCCCCATCCTTGCCGAACCAGCCCCAGGCGGTGTTCCACGCGTTGCGCAGGAAGAGCAACACCTCCATCTGCTCGCCGAAACCGTAGGTCAGGACGTACCGGTCCCAGCGGAAGACCACGAAGTCCCAGGCCTGGGACAGGAGCTGGGGGATGCCGGTTTCGCCCACCCCGGGGCGGCCCGCGGGCGGCGTCGGGTCGAACACGGTCCATCCCCCCTGGGGCATGTAGGCCTCCACCCACGCGTGGGCGTTCGACTGGCGGACGATGTAGTAGCCCTCGAGCGGGTTGTACTCGGCGCCCAGGAAGCCGGTAGCGAGCCGGGCGGGGATGCCGCGCGAGCGGAGCATCAGCACCATGGCCGTGGCGAAGTACTCGCAGTGCCCTTCGCGGCGGTCGAACAGGAAGGTGGAGATCGGGTCCTTGCCCGGGCTGCCCACCAGATCGAGCGAGTAGCGGAACTGGGTGGTGAGCCAGTGCTCGACGTTCTGCGCCTGCTCCGCGATCGATCCGTTGCCGGCGACCCGGGCGGCCAGGTCGGCGATGCGCGGTGTGACCCCGGAGAGGTCGAGGGTCGCCGCCTCCGTCCGGTCGGTCGACCCCGGACCGTACGGCGGACGGGCCTTGGACACCGGCCCGGACGCCATGCCGACGCGGTACTCCAGGGCCTCCGAGCCGCGATTGAACCGCCGGACCACACCCCGGTCGTCGATCCAGAGCACCGGCACGTCCACGTCCACCTGCACCGCCTGGACCGGCAGCACGACGTTGCGGCCCGCCACCGGGCGCAGGAAGACGTCCACCCAGGCCACCGGCTCGGTCTTGTCGAGCACGAACGCGCCGTCGGCCGAGCGGCTCGGCGTGAGCGTCTCGCCGCCGCTCCGCTCGCGCCGCCACACCCCCCGGTCGTAGGTCTCGAAGGCGCCCCCCTTGAAGCGGAGCTCGCCCGCCGGCGGGTCCCCCTCCTCGAAGCGCAGGCGCATGGCGACCTCCCGGTTCGTCCGGATGCTGCCGATGGTGTCCAGCGTCACCTCGTCGGAGAACCCGGTGGCGGCGCCGATCGTGCCGAGCCCCTGGCCCCGCCCCGGCACGAACGGGCTCTCGACCCGGGGCAGCAGGACGAACAGAGGAATCGCCAGCAGCAGGGTGGCCCCCGTGGCGCCGGCCAGGAACCGCCCCATGGGCACAGCGAGGAGCGCCCGCCGCTGCTCTTCCGTACCGGCGAACGCCGCCGTCAGGTGAAGTTGGGCGAAGCGGGCGAAGAGCAGCAGCGCCAGGCCCATGAACACGATCAGGTAGAGCACCACCGTCGGGTGGACGCTCGTCCCCATGGCGGTCAGGAAAAGGAAGAAGACGGCGATCGCCGTCTGCCACTTGTCCCGCTCCCGCCGGATGGCGAAGAGCTTGACCAGCACGGTGAACAGCAACAGGTGGGTCACCGGGACCACCAGGCGCCCGCGCGAGAGCACCAGCACGTCGAACACGAAGTACGGCAGGTAGGCGACCGCCAGACTGTTCATCGCCCAGGTGGGGAGCCAGCCGCCCGGGTCACGGGCCGCGCGCCGGAGGAAGAGCAGGCAGGCGACCATGTAGGTGAGCAGGTAGCCCCACTCCAGGATGCCGTTGAACGGCAACGGCACGGGAGCGACCAGCGCCAACAGGCCGAGGAGCAACCGCTTCTCGCGCGCGTAGCTCACCCCACGCCTCCCTTGCCGGGTCGAGTGCCCGGTAGAGCACCGGGTCGCTTGCCGGAGACCGCACCGGCCGGAGCCGGCCGGGCGGCCCCGGCGGTGAGCGGACGGCCGGGCACGGGTGCGACCGCGATCTCGCCGGAGCGGTCGAGGGCCAGCCGGACCTGCGGCGCCCCCGGATCGCTCGACAGCAGGGGGCCCGGCGACGGCTCTTCCGGCTCGACCAGAGCCAACGCCTCCAAGATGGCGTAGCGGTGGCGCCGGCCGAGGCCGAAGGGAAGCCGCCGGTCCCGCATCACCAGCTCGACCTCGAACGACCGGTCCAGGAAATCGACCGCGGTGGTCGCCGCCTCGCTCACCAGGCGCTCGAAGCGTTCGCGCTCCTCGCCCTCGAGCGCGCCGACGCCGTTCTCGAACAGGATCGACAGCCGGCGGCTCTCCTCCGTCTCCCGTTCCATGTAGATCATCTCGCCGGTGCGCGCGGTCTGCTTCCAGTGGATGCCCCGGGGGTCGTCGCCCTGGCGGAACCCGCGCAGCGAGTGCAGATCGTGCCCCCAGCCGGCCCGCGGCACCGGCTCGTCGCCGAAGCGCCCCACCTCCTCGACGTCGGTCGAGGCGACGGCGTAGAGCTCCGGCAGCACCAGCAGCTCGAGATCCACGTGGTAGCGCACCCCCTTGCGGAAGAAACCGAACGGGAACAGGCTCGACACGTGGACGGCGCGGATGCGGTGGAGCCCGCGCCGGGGGATGAGCATCTCCAGACGGCCCCGGCTCTCACCGCGCCTTGGAAGATAGGGGATCAGTCGCGGCGCGCCGCCGCCGGACGGCGACCGGGAGGCGGAGACCAGCAGCAGCCAGTGGGAGAACCAGCGGCTGCGGTTCTTTAGGGAGAAGTGGATCCGGAACGGCTGGTTGGCGAACACCTCACCGCGCGACTTTACGTCGACCTCCAGGCCGTCGACGTTGTGCCGCGAGACCACGCCCGAGACCACCAGCGCCCCGAGCATGACCGCCACCACCAGATAAAGGGCGTTGTTGCCGGTGTTGGTGGCGGCGATCGCCACCAGGACCGCGAACAGCACATACCAGAGGCCGACCTTGGTGATCCGGATTCCTTCGGGGGTCCGGCGCCTGGCCCGCCGGCTGCCGGAACCGCTCACACCGGTACGGGGACGGACTCGACCACCCGCTCCACGGCTGCGCGGGTGGCGTCTAGGTCACCGCCCCGGCGGAGGATCACCCGGTGCGCCAGAACCGACGCGGCCAGCCGCTGGACGTCGTCCGGCAGGCCGTAGTCGCGGCCCTCGCAGAGAGCCATCGCCTGGACCGCCCGGTAGAGGGCCTGGGCGCCGCGGGTCGAGACGCCGAGCAGGAACTCCGGCGCGTCGCGGGTCGCGTGGGCGAGGGCCAGGATGTAGCCGGCGAGCTTCTCGGAGACCTTCACCGCCCGAACCCGCTGCTGGAGGTCCATCAGCTCTTCCTTCGAGAGCACCGGTTGAAGACCGGCCAGCACCTCCTCGACGCCGCCGGAGAGGAGCAGCGCCCGCTCCTCCTCGAGCGGCGGATAGCCGAGCCGGAGGGAGACCATGAACCGGTCGAGCTGGGACTCGGGCAGGGGGAAGGTACCGTGGTACTCGAGCGGGTTCTGGGTGGCGAGGACGACGAACGGCTGGGGCAGGGCGAAGCGCTTGCGCTCGATCGACACCCGCCGCTCGCTCATCGCCTCGAGCAGCGCCGACTGGGTCTTGGGGGTCGCCCGGTTGATCTCGTCGGCCAGGACCACGTTGGCGAACAGCGGGCCCGGCACGAACTCGAACGACTGCTCCTTCTGATTGAAGATCGAGACCCCGATGATGTCCGACGGCAGCAGGTCACTGGTGAACTGGACCCGCTGGAAGGCGAGGCCGACCGACCGGGCGAGGGCCTGGGCCAGGGTGGTCTTGCCGACGCCAGGCACGTCCTCGATCAGCACGTGCCCCTGGGCCAGCAGGGAGATGACCGCCAGCCGGATCACCTCCGGTTTGCCGCGAATCACGCGGCCGGTCGAAGCTTCGAGACGTTCGACCCGCTCCGCTGCCGAGGCGGCGTCGAGACGCACCGCCTCGGCCGACCGCTCGGTCTCCACGTCGGGCGGGGTGGCGCTACTCCGCAGAGCCCGACTCCTGAAACTCCTTGTACTCGCTGCGCTCCGCCGGCGGCACAGGGTGACGTACCTCGACGCTGAAGCCGTCGCCGTCCACGTAGTTCACGCCCTCGACGGTGTAGGAGATCTGGGTTCCCGGTCCGCGGAGCACATCGGAGGTATCCAGGTATGCGCGCCAGTGGCCCTTCGGGTTCTTCTGGGCGTCGACCTGCTCGATGTCGACGGTCAGGCCCGGCAGGTGCTCCTTGCTGGTGGTGCTCACGAGGATGTCCAGGATCGCGTCCTGGCGGGTGGGCACCGCGGCCTCGTCGGACGCACCGGCGGCCATGCCGTCCGGCGCCTCGGCACTCGACTGGTCGCTCATCGCGCCGGCGTCCTGGTCCGGCGCTTCGCCGGCCATGTCACTGCTCTCCATCCCCTCGACGGGGACCGAGTGGACGACGAAGCCGTTGAGCTCGGCCGCGTATTTCGAGCGCAGGTCCGAGACCTTTTCCTCCGGGCTCATCGGTTTGCCGCAAGCCACGGCCACGAGAGCCAAGAGAGCGATCGATGCGAGTGCGATGCAGATTCGGCGATGCACGAATGCCTCCTTCAATCGGCGCGCTGTGGTCGGAGATCGGCTTATCCCAGCCTCTCGCTACTGCCGGCTGGGAGCGCAAGGGATTATACCCAACGCTTCGACGGAAGCGGCGGACCGGCGAGCCGCCCCTGACCAGGTCTGAACCCACCTCGGCCGCACCTTGACCGAGAAGGCCGCGCTCGTCTAAGGTGTTCGCACCTTGCCGCGCCGCGAGCTTCCCCGTCGACTCCGGCCGGGCCAGCCCCACCCCCCGCGATCTGTTAGATTGCCGACCGAGCATCGGCTCCCGCACGCTGTCGTAGCGACTCCGCCCGGGCTCTCCCGGCGCCGGACCACCGACGGCGGGCGCCGCGTCGGCGAGCACGGGCCTCTGCTCGAGCAGGGCCCGACAAGGAGTGAAACGCACTATGGCTGATGAACGAACCGAGAAGCTCAAGGCGCTGGACGGCGCGCTGACCCAGATCGAACGGCAGTTCGGCAAGGGGTCGATCATGCGCCTGGGCCAGCAGGAAGCGATGGAGATCCCGTTCATTCCCACGGGCTCGATCGCCATCGACCACGCCATCGGCATCGGCGGCGTCCCCCGGGCGCGGGTGGTCGAGATCTACGGCCCGGAGTCTTCGGGCAAGACGACCCTGGCGCTGTCGATCGTCGCCCAGGGACAGATGCGGGGCGGCACCGCGGCGTTCATCGACGCCGAGCACGCCCTGGACGCCGAGTATGCAAAGAAGATCGGCGTCAACATCGACGACCTGCTCGTCTCCCAGCCGGACAGCGGCGAGCAGGCGCTGGAGATCGCCGAGATGCTGGTGCGCTCGAACGCGGTCGACGTCATCGTGATCGACTCGGTGGCGGCCCTGGTCCCCAAGGCGGAGCTCGAGGGCGAGATGGGCGACTCCCACGTCGGCCTCCAGGCCCGGCTCATGTCCCAGGCCCTGCGCAAGCTGACCTCGATCGTCTCCAAGTCGAAGACGACGCTCATCTTCATCAACCAGATCCGGGAGAAGATCGGCGTCATGTTCGGCAACCCGGAGACGACCACCGGCGGCCGGGCGCTCAAGTTCTACTCCTCGGTGCGCATCGACATCCGGCGCATCGGCTCGCTCAAGGACGGCGAGAGCGTGGTCGGCAGCCGGGCGCGCATCAAGGTGGTCAAGAACAAGGTCGCCGCGCCGTTCCGCCAAGCCGAGTTCGACATCGACTACGGCGAGGGCATCTCCCGGGTCGGCGAGCTGGTCGACCTGGGCGTAGAGCACAAGCTGGTCCAGAAGAGCGGCGCCTGGTACAGCGCCGGCGAGGTCCGCCTCGGGCAGGGGCGCGAGAACGCCAAGCAGTTCCTGCGCGAGAACCCGGACCTCGCCGAGGAGATCGAGCTGCAGATCCGCGAGGCGCTCGGTCTGCCCGGTCCCAAGAAGGCCGACGCTCCGGAGGCCTCCCGCCAGTCAGACCAGTCAGACCAGTCGAGCCAGTCGGGCAAGGCGGACACGAAGGACGAAAAGGCGTCGTAACGGCGCTGTGGCGTGATCGGATCCCCTAGCCCATGATTCCGGACCCAGCCCCACCACCCGTCCCGGCCGCGGCGCCGCCGGTGGCCCTCTCGTCCCCTTCGGCGAAAACCGGTCACCGGCGGCTCCTCTCCGCCCTCGTCGTCTCGCTCGTCCTCGGCCTCCTCCCCGCCGCGCTGGCCGCCCAACCCCAGGCTCCGGAGGCGCCGCCGACCGCGACCGAACCCTCCCCGTCCGCGGCACCGTCCCCCGTCCCCACCCTCGCGCTCGAGCTCCAGGGCGCCACCCTGGGCGGCGGCAACGTCCACCTGGCCGTCACCGTCGGCGGCACCGCGGCGCCGGTGCCGGTCCGGTTCCTGGTCGACGGCCGGGAGGTCGAGCGGATGGACCTCGGGGCCGGGAGCCACGAGGTCACCCTCGAGAAGGTGGCCCCGGCCGACGGCCGGGAGGCCGTCGTGACCGCGGTGATCGGCGACGGTGCCGCCGCCGTGCGGGCCGAGGGCCACACCACCAGCATCCCGGGCTGGCTCTCGATCGTGCCGCCGCTGCTCGCCATCGGCCTCGCGCTGGTCTTCCGGGACGTCCTGGTGTCGCTCTTCCTGGGGATCTTCAGCGGTGCCCTGATCCTCGCCGGTTGGCACCCGATCTCGGCCTTCGCCCGCTCGATCGACACCTACATCGCACCGACGCTCGCCCAGCCGGACCACGCGAAGATCCTGATCTTCTCCACCCTCCTCGGCGGCATGGTCGGCGTCATCTCGAAGAGCGGCGGCACCCGCGGCGTGGTCGAGCGCCTGACCTCCTTCGCGTCGACCGCGCGCCGGGGCCAGCTCGCCACCTGGATCATGGGCGTGGCGGTGTTCTTCGACGACTACGCCAACACCCTGATCGTCGGCTCGACCATGCGGCCGATCACCGACCGGCTGCGGATCAGCCGGGAGAAGCTCGCCTACATCGTCGACTCGACCGCGGCACCGGTGGCGAGCGTGTTTCCGATCTCCACCTGGATCGGTTTCGAGATCGGCCTGATCGGCACGGCCTTCACCGACCTGGGGCTCCACTTCAACCCCTACACCACCTTCATCGCCACCATCCCGTTCCGCTTCTACCCGATCTTCGCCCTGGTCCTCGGCTTCGCCATCGCCTCGACCGGCAGGGACTTCGGGCCCATGCTCCGGGCCGAGCGGCGGGCGCGCCACACCGGCGCCCTGCTGGCCGACGGCGACCAGGCCCTGGCCGACTACTCCCGGGACGCGCTCGAGCCGCCCGAGGACGTGCCCCACCGGGCGGTGAACGCGGTGTTGCCGATTCTCATGGTGGTCGGCGCCACCCTGGTCGGTCTCTGGGTCTCCGGCGCGGCGGTGGTCGACCGGGCGGCGGAGCCGACCACCCTCGACTACGTGCGCGACGTCTTCGCCGAGTCGGACTCCTACAACACGCTCCTCTGGGCCAGCCTGGCCGGGGTCGTCACCGGCATCCTGCTGCCGGTGGTGCAGCGCATCTTGAAGCTGCGCGCTGCCATGGAGGGCGTGGTCGAGGGGTTCAAGTCGATGATGCTGGCGTTGGTGGTGCTGCTCCTGGCCTGGTCGATCTCGGCCGTGTGCGGCGACCTCCACACGGCGGAGTACCTGGTCGGGGTGACGACCGGGGTCGTCTCCCCCCACTGGCTGCCGGTGCTGGTCTTCGCCCTGTCGGCGGTGGCCTCCTTCGCCACCGGCAGCTCCTGGGGCACCATGGGCGTCCTGATGCCGCTGGTGATCCCGATCTCCCACGGCCTGTCGATCGGCGCCGGCCACCCGGTGGACGACCCGGTCTACTACACGCTGATGCTGGGAACGATCTCGTCGGTGCTGGCGGGGAGCGTCTGGGGCGATCACTGCTCGCCGATCTCGGACACGACGATCATGTCGAGCATGTCGTCGGCTTGCGACCACATCGCCCACGTGCGGACCCAGATCCCCTATGCGGTCGCCATCGGGGTCCTGGGGATGATGGTCGGCGACATCCCGACCGCCTACGGCCTGAGCCCGTGGGTGTCCCTCACGGTCGGCTTCGCGGTGATCGTCGGGGGCGTGATGTGGCTCGGAAAGCGCGTCGACGACGACTGAGGCAGCGGCGGGCGCGGAGCCTTCGCCGGTCCTTCGGCGGAGCGTCCTCGACGGATCGTCCTTCGCTGAGAAGCTCTTACCCGGCGGGTCCTTCGGCGAGGGGTTTGCCGGAAGCGGCCGGGTCCACCGACGAACGGTCCGCACTTGGAGCGGGGTGGACGGCCCCCGTCGGAGGTGGCCGACGGACGCGCCCGCGACAGCGCCTGAGCAGACCGCACCGGACACGCGCGGCCGTCGACCAGGTGCGCGATCAGCTCCCAACCGCCAACCGACGCGCGCCGTGCCTCCCCAGGGGGCCGTCCGCATCGCTCCCAGCAGACCCCTCGCCGAAGCGCCCCGGTTCCGCTCCACTCGATCGCCACAACAATCAAACACGTCTTGCCGCGGTACGCCGACGAACGGCGCGAGCTTGGAGCGGTTCGGGAGGCCCCGCTGGAGGGCGTTGAGGACCGCGCTCGCGTCAGCTGCGGAGCTCGCAGCGTGGCCCGGCGCGGTCCGAACCCCGAGGCGAGCGTAGATCCGCCAGCCGTCCAGTTCGCTCGCCGTCCCGGAGGCGGGGCCTCCCGAACCGCTCCCGGCAAACCCTTCATCGAAGGCGCCTTCCCGGGTGTTCCACGCCGCCCGGCTGTACTATGCTCGGCTGCCATGGAGCAGCACATTCTCTCGAAACCGGCTTCCGTCCTCCTCCGTTCGTTCGCAACCTTTCTCGCCCCCGCTCTGATCGGCCCGATCGGCCTGGTCAGTCTGGTCAGTCTGGCCGCTCCGGCCGCGGCCCAGGGGCCGCCGTGCCGGCCGTGCGCCGGCGTCATCACGACCACGCCGGAGCAGGTCGCCACGATCGCCACCACCGGGCGGAGCTTCGACGAGCGCCAGCCGCTCTACGTGGCCTGGGACGTGGACCTGGCGCCGGTCGACGGGCAGGCGGCGGACGTCTCGGCGGCCATCGCGGCCACCCACGCCGTGCGCGACGCCCAGCTCACCCCCTGGGCGCGCTTGATCTTCACGACTCCCGCGTCACTGGTCGAGAACACCGCGCGGCTCGACCTCGAGCTGGCCGCGGCCGCGGCCCTCGCCAAGCAGGCGGCACCGGACACCCACTTCCAGGTGGTCTGGCAGCCGGCGGGCACCGCGCGGGAGTCCATGCCGGAGACCTTCGATCCGGAGTCCTTCGCCTTCCTCCTCAAGCGGGCCTCGGTCGCCCTGACCGGCGCCACGCCCGACGCCACGGTGATCGCCGGCCCGGTGCCGGCGACCGAAGAGGCGGTGCGGACGCTCTACCAGAGCGAGGTCGGCGCCTACATGGAGGGCCTCGCCGTGCCGCCGGCACCGCCCGCGACGCTCCAAGCGATCCGCGCCGCGCTGACCGAGCTCGACCCGGGCCAGGCGCTGGTGGTCGACGGAATGGCCCTGCCCGATCCGGCGTCGGGGGCCCTGGCGGACGCCGCCCGCCTGAGCGCCGCCGGCGCCGCGCTGACCCTGTTCGACCTGCCCCGGCCGACCCCCGAGACGGTGACGCCCTTCGTCGTCCTGGCACAGGAGTTCCAGGGCGACCTCTCCTACGACCCGAGCTACGGGCCGACCGGTGCGGAAGGCGCCTGGAGCTTCGTCCGCGAGGACCTCTCCCTGCGGGTGATCGCCGCAACCGGCGGCAAGGAGGCCGAGCTCCACTTCTCCGACCCGACGCTGGGGTCGCCGGAGGCGGTCGATCCGGAGACCGGCGAGCCGCGGGCGCTCTTTGGCCAGCGCCGGACGGCCGAGGGGCTGGACCTTCCGGTTCCCGAAGACGGTCCGGTGGCGGTGATCCGCCTGGAGCGGAGCCAGGCCGTGGACCTGGAGCAGTACGAGGAGAAGGTCACCGTCGCCGGCGAGCGCACCATGCCGGTCGAGGAGATCCTGCGCCGCCTGCAGGCGTTCGAGGACGCCCAGGCCCGCCGGCTGGACCACTACTCCGCCACCAACACGACCCACCTGCGCTTCGGCGCGGGCGCCGGCGTCCAGAGCGTGGAGGCGACCCTCGAGGGGCCGTTTTTCTACCGCCAGGGGAAGGGCTTCGACTGGGCGTGGAAGACCTTCTACATCAACGGCATCCGGTGGAAGGGGAAGTCGATCCCGGAGATCCCGCTGATCCAGCCGGAGAAGGCCGCGGTGATGCCGATCCAGATCAGCTTCACCCGCGAGTACACCTACCGGCTGGTCGGCTCGGAGACGGTCGACGGCCGCGACTGCTGGGTGGTCGAGTTCCGGCCGTCCGGCTCGCCCGAGGAGGGCAAGCTCTACCGCGGGCGGGTCTGGATCGACAAGCAGATCTACGCTCGGGTGCGGAGCCGCGCGGTCCAGCTCGGCCTCCAGGGCGAGGTGCTGTCGAACGAGGAGACCCTCCACTACGCGCCGGTCGACGCGGCCGGCCAGGCCGCGCCCTGGTCGAAGGACTCCTACTTCCTGCCGCTCCGGCTGACCGGCCAGCAGCTCGTCTCGGTGGTCAACGCCACCACCCTGGTCGAGAAAGAAACGGTGCTCTCCGGCGTGACCATCAACGGTCCGGACTTCGACGCCCGGCGCGACGCGGTGATGGACACCGACGTAACCATGGTCCGGGACACGGACAAGGGCCTGCGCTACCTGGTCAAGCAAAAGGGAACCGAGGGCCGGGTGGTCCAGCAGACGTTCGACACCAGCCGGTTGTTCGCCATCGGCGGCGTGTTCTACGACGACTCCCTCGACTATCCGCTGCCCCTGGCGGGCGCCAACTACCTGGACTTCGACTACCGGAAGACGGGCAACCAGCTCAACCTGTTTTTCGCCGGCGCCCTCGCCACGGTCAACTACGCCGACCCGCGCCTGGCGGGAACCAAGTGGGACCTGGGGGGCGACGCCTTCCTGCTCGCCATCCCGACGACCGACAAGCAGTACCGTAGCGGCGTCGAGCAGCCGGGCGAGGAGGTCGACCTCCGGACCGGCAACGTGTCGCTCAAAGTGGGCCGGCCGCTCGGCAACTTCGTCAAGGTCGGGGCCGAGTACGAGGCCTCCTACCGGGCCTACGGCACCACCGGCAACTCCGCCCCCGGCTTCCGCGCCCCGTCCGACCACATCCGCCACACCTTCGACCTCCACACCCGGTTCGCCCGCGCCGGCTACAGCTTGGGCCTGTCCGGAAGCTACAACCTGCGCTCGTCCTGGGAGCCGTGGGGCTTCCCGGACAACCCGGAGTACTCGTCGAGCCACAAGGACTACTTGCTGTGGAAGGCGTCGCTGGCCAAGTCCTGGTACCTGCCCAAGTTCCAGAAGATCGGCGCCGAGGTGGACTACGTCGGCGGCTCGGATCTGGACCGCTTCAGCAAGTACCAGTTCGGCTTCTTCGGCGACACCCGCATCCACGGCTTCCCCTCCGGCCAGGTGCGGGCCGAAAAGGCGACCCTCGCCCACCTGTCCTACGGCTTCGAGGTGGGCGAGGTCTTCCGGCTGGAAGCGGTGGGCGACGTCGGCCTGGCCACCGACCCGGTGAGCGGGCTGGACAACGACGTGCTCGCCGGCGCCGGGCTCCAGGGGACCTTCCTCGGTCCGTGGCAGACGGTGGTCAACCTGGACGTGGGCGTGCCGGTCGAAGGCGCGGACAGCGGCTTCGTGGCCTACATCGTCTTCCTGAAGCTGTTCGACTGGGACCGCCTGGAGCACTGGCTGGACCCGACCGAGAAGCCCAACCGAAACGATTCGGGAGGATCCGGGACGACCCCATGACCAGGCGGCGCGGCGACGACCGGGAGGGGACGAGCGCGGCGAGCGGGGCCGAGGACGCGGTGGAGCTCGAGATCACCGACGTCCTCGACCTGCACAGCTTCCCGCCCGCCCAGGTACCGGACCTGGTGCGCGACTACCTGGACGCCGCCTACGAGCAGGGGATCCGGGAGCTGCGCATCATCCACGGCCGCGGCATCGGGGTCCAGCGCCGCACCGTCCGCACCCTGCTCGAGCGCGACCCGCGCGTGATCGCGTTCGGCGACGCGCCGGGCGAGGGCGGCGGCTGGGGCGCGACGATCGTCACCCTGCGGTGAGCGTCCTCAGGGCAAGTAGGCCTCCCGGTCCTGGATGCCGGAGACGTCTTCGATGCCGCTGCCGATGGCGTCGAGGATGTAGTAGTTGATCTCGTCGCTACCGATCTGTCGCAGCCAGATCTCGAGCTTGGACGGCGTGAACCGGCTGATCTGGGTCCACAGGTAGCCGTTCGGCCGCGGCCCGATGACCTTGATGAACACCTCCGGGCGCCCCGCGAGGGCACCGCTCACGCAGAGGGTCTCGGGGATGCAGTCGGCCTCCATGTTGCCGGCGATCGGCGAGCCACCCGTGATGGTGACCTTGGCCTCGAATCCGGGCAGGGCCGGGCTCGACAGCCAGGGCCCGTCCGGCGGCGGCACGTAGCCGTCCCCCTCCGGATCCAGCAGGTAGGTCGAGATGACCTTGTAGGTCTCCCGGAAGAGCCCGTCGATGTCGTGGTTTCTCCGGTCACAGCCTTCGGATGGGGCCGGGCCGCAGCCACCCAGGAGCTGGCCCACCACCTGCCCGTCGTCGTTGACCAGCGGCGCCCCCGAGCTGCCGCTCAGGGTACCGCCCTCCAGCGTTTCCGAGTAGCCGAACTTCGTCAGGTCGTCGACCGGAAATCCGGAAAGGCCGGGGGAGCAGGTCTCTGGATTCGCCACGAGCCGGTGTTTGGAGTAGCCCTGGGGAAAGATCAAGTCGTCCCCCGCGGGATGGGAGACGCGGTGGAACGAGGTTCCGGGGGTCACCGCGGCCGGATTGGCGGTCCAGCCGAGCAGGGCCCTCCCCGGGGGGACGAAATCGAGCAGCAGCAGGCTGAAGTCGCTCGATTTCCCCGTCGCCAGGAGCTTCGCTCCGAAGGACTCGGAGAGATCCTCGTTGACCGGGCCGCCGCACTCCTGCCAGTAGTCCCAGAACAGGTCGGCGCTCGCCGCCGAGGCGCGGGTCGAGATGCAGTGGCTGGCGGTCAGGAGGAAGGGAAGGTGGGAGTTGCTGTTGAGCAGCCCGCCAGAGCAGAAGAACAGCCGGTTCCCGTCGACGAAGAAGACCAGGGCCGTGGCCGCCTGGATGGCGTCGATCATCGGCACGTCCAGGTCGGAAACGCACTCGGCGTTCGCCAGGCAGGAGCTGTCCACCTTCGGCAGCGGCTCCCCTCCGTCGGCCAGAAGCGGCGCTCCGGCGGCGTCGACCGGCACGATCTCGGCGACCTCGTCGATGGTGAACGCCGCCCCCGAGCCGGGGGCCGGCCTCTCGGGCAGCTCCACCTCCAGCCGGATCACCGGACCGCGCACGGCGGGGGTCCAGAGACCTCCTTCCACGACCAACTCGGACCCGAACGGTCCCTTGGCCTGTCCGTCCTCGCCGTAGACCCACAGCCTGGAATCCGGCGGCAGGTCGACGTTCCGGAGGTGGAGCTTGATCCGGAACGCCTTGTCGACCACGACCTCGCCGCCCCACACCAGGCGCGTGCCGCCGGCGCGCACCAGGAGACCGCCGTCGTGGGGCCCCGCTCCGACCGGCAGGTCGCCGTCGAAGCGCACCAGGTGATCCAGAGGCAAGGAGCGGACGAAACCGGACTGGAGCGGCCGGCGCCCGGACTCGTTCCAGGCGCGGAGCGCCGCGAGCTGGTCGCCGGCGCCGCGCACGGCGTCGGTGAGCGTGGCCAGGGGGCTCACGCCCGCTCGCTCGGCCAGGTAGAGCGGCGGCTGCTCGGTGGACGTTGCGGCACGAGGGCTCGCCACCCAGGCAGGAGCCATCTCCGCGGTCTCTGGCAGCGCCGGAGACGCCCCGACCGCCACGGAAGAGACCATGGGCAGGGCGATCACGAAAGCGAATGCAACCAAGGTTCGTTGACGAAGCATCACAACCTCCATCGTTCGCACGTTGCGCCGGAAGATCCGCGCTTCTCCCCCGCTCCCAGTAGCACTGCGCGACGCGGACGTTCCGGCGGATGGAAACACGTCACGAGTACTACCCAGAGATGACGCATTTCCTTGAACCCTTTCAAAGCCGCCGCCGACCTTCTCGATCGACGAAAGATCGACGGCGAGCCGAGGGAACGAACGAGAGGAGGTTTCGAGCCGCGGCGCGGCGCGTGGGGCCTGCCCGTGCGGCGGAGTGGCCCGCGGACTGTGCGAGGGGGAGCGGTCCGAGCGGACCGACTGGGTGGGACCGACGGGATCGGTCAGCGTTCGTCTTCGAGGCGCAGCAGCAGAAGCGCCGTGCGCTGGGCCGATTCGATGATCGTCGGCAGGGCGACCCACTCCTCCGGCGTGTGCGACCCCTCCCCCTCCGGGCCGAGCCCGGCCAGGGCGTCCGCGTAGGGCGCCGCGAAGGAGACGTCCGCGGCGCCCCGCTCGGCCGGCGGGAACGGCTCGACCGGGCCCAGGCCCAGGTCGCGGCTGACCCGGTCGTAGACCGCCAGGAGGTGGCGGTTGGCCTCGGTCGGCGGCATCGGCGGGTAGCCCTCCTCGAAGATGATCGTGCCGCCGGTGCGGGGCAGGTGCCGGGCGACGATCGAGCGCATCCGCTCCTCGGCGCCGGCGAGCTGCTCCGGGGTCAGCGCGCGCAACCCGCCGTGGGCCACCGCCCGCTGGGGCACCACGTTGGTCTTGCCGAAGGTGCTGCCCCGGTGCTCCTCCCAGTCGTAGTCCACGTCGGTGCCGGCGAGGACGACCCCGGCGTTGAAGGTCAGGCCGTCGTCCGGCGCTGCCACCTCGCGGTAGAAGCCGTCCAGAATCCGCGCCAGCTCGAACGCCGCGCCGGCGCCCACCTCGTCCGAGAAGATCCCGGACGAATGGGAGCGCAGGCCCTCGACCTCCAGCCGCCACGGCACCGAGCTCCGGCGCGCCACGACCGCCTTGTCGACGCCATCGCGGCAACAGCCGGATTCGAAGCCGAGCGCCACGTCCGCCGCCCGGGCCGCCTCCTCGAGATCCCGGCGGCTGACCGACAGCGGGGTCCCCGGAGACTCCTCGTCGCCGGTGAAGAACGCCGTCACCGCCAAGTCGTCGAGCGCCCCGGCCGCCGCCAGCCCTTCGATGGCCAGCAGGATCGCCACGTCGCCGCCCTTCATGTCGAGGGCGCCCGGTCCGTGAGCCACGTCGCCCTCGCGCACGAAGTGCTGGAACGGATCGTCGGGCTCGAACACCGTGTCCAGGTGGCCGATCAGGAGGACGTGGAGCGGCGTGCCGCCGGCACCTTCCGCGGCCGAGGGCGCCGCCGGGCGGCGCGCCACCAGGTGCGGGCCGCGCTCCAGCTCTGGCGGCAGGTCGACCCACTGGATGGCGAAGCCCAGGGTCCGCAGCCGCCCCGCCAACACCTCACCCACCGCCCGCACACCGGCCGGGTTGGAGGTGCCGCTGTTGATCTCGACCAGGCGTGCGAGCAGATCGTAGGCGTTGTCGGCCCGGTCGGCGATGGCGCCGACGGCCCGCTGCTCGGCCGGCGCCAAAGGGCCCGTTCCACCCGCCGCGGCCGAAGGGGCAGAAACGTCCGGCGGCCCAGCCTCGACAGGGCCGGCGGCGTGCGCGGCGATCATCGGAATCACCAGTGCGAGCAGAAACAACGCGGCTAAGGAGCGAATCGGTCCCATGCCCCGATGATGCCACGACCGATTCCCAGACCCTCCGAAAAGCCGAGCCCCGAACCCACCAAAGCTCCGGGGGGTCATCCCTTTCGGCTCCGAGGAGAAGAACGGGCGGCGGCGTCCCTTCCCCCCCCGGAGGGCCGGAAACCCCACTGGGAGGGGGCGCCCCCAGCCTCCCCGCGAGGGGAGGAAGGGGGTCGGGGGGTTTGGAGGGGCGATCCAGAGGATCATCCAGGTCGATCGAGCCGCAGCCAACATGCCGGCGCCTGTGACGCTCGAAAGGCGCGACCTCCTCCCCGGCGCCCTCTCCGAAAGGGATCGATTAAAGTACCCCCACGATGCCCCGGCTGATCCTCAATCCCGGGCGTGCCGACGAGCGGACGTTCCAGCTGGCCGCCGGCCCGAACACCATCGGGCGAGCCGAAGACAGCGACGTCTTCATCCTCAAGGGCAGCCTGTCCCGTCACCACGCCCGGATCGACGTTTCCGGCGAGGGCGCCGTGGTCACCGACCTGGGGAGCACCAACGGCACCTTCGTCGACGACGAGCGGATCGATCAACGGCGCCTGGACGGCGGCGAGACCATCCGCTGCGGCAGCGTCACCTTCCGCTTCGCCCCGGACCGCTCCCGCACGGACGCCGAAACCCGCCCGACCCGGGCACGGGACATCGACGCCGACCTCACCCGCCTGTCGATGCGGGAGATCCTGGAGACGCCGTACCGCGCGGCGCGACCCGCCGAGGAGCGCCTCCGGATCTTGCTCAAGGTGAGCCAGCTCCTCGCCTCTCCCGCGCCGATCGACCGGCTGCTGGAGACCGTCCTGGACCTGGCCCTGGACATCCTCGACATCGACCGGGCGGCGATCCTGATGGCTTCGGAAGCCTCCGGCGACCTGGAGCCGCGGGTGATCAAGACCCGCCAGGGAGTGCCCGCGGCGGGGCCGATCTACAGCCAGCACATCGTCGAGTACGTGCGCCAGAACTCGGTGGCCGCCCTGTTCGGCGACGCCCAGAGCGATCCGCGCCTGGCGCCGGCGCGCTCGGTCCTCCACCAGTCGATCTGCGCCTCGATGTGCGCGCCGCTCAAGCCGCGCGACGAGGTGGTCGGTGTGCTCTACGTCGACAACCTGTCGACGGCCGGCCGCTTCACCAAGGACGACCTGGACTTCCTGTCGGCGTTCGCCAACCAGGCGGCGGTCGCGATCGAGAACGCCTCCCTGTTCTCCAAGGTCGAGCACGAGGCGGTGGTGCGCAACAACCTGCTCCGCTTCTTCCCGCCGACCGCGATCGGCCGGATCATGGAGGGCGAGGACCTCTCTCTCGAGGTCCAGGAGACCGAGGTCACCGCCCTGTTCTGCGACCTCTGCGGCTTCACCGAGCTGTCGGCGGACATGGTGCCCCGAGAGGTGCTGCGGCTGCTCAACGAGTACTTCCCGGTGATGTCGGAGATCGTCTTCCGCCACGAGGGCACGCTCGAGAAGTACATCGGCGACGCCCTGCTGGCGGTCTGGGGCGCACCGTTCCGGGATCCGGACGATCCGCTCAAGGCAGTGCGTGCCGCGGTCGAAATGCAGCGAGCCCTCGGCGCGCTCAACCGGCGCCTGCGGGAGGAGGCGGAAGGCGGCGACCACGACTGGCCATGGCTGCGCATCCACATCGGCCTCAACACCGGCCCGGTGGCCGCCGGCAACGTCGGCTCGGAGCGCTACATCCAGTACGCCACCCTCGGCGATGCCACCAACATGGCGAGCCGGATCTGCGATCTCGCCGGAGCCGACGAAATCTACCTGGCGGAGGCCACCGTCGAGCGCCTGGACGGCCACCTCGAATGGCCGGCCGAGCCCCTGGAGCCGGTGCGCATCAAGGGACGGGACGAACCGCTCCGGCTCTTCGCCCTGCAGTGGCAGGTGGGCCCGAGCGCCTGACCTGCTGTGTTATTCTCGCCTGACGCGAACATCGGTTTTCCCCGGAGCTCCCCGCACCTATGAGAAGCGCCGGGACCGGTGCGAGCATGCTCGAGTCCATCCCACCACAACAAGAGGAGAGCACATGCCGAAGAAGGCAGGGGAGTTCGTCGCGACGCTGTCGGAGGATCCGAAGAAGCGCGAGCGCTTCATGAAGGACCCCGACGCGGTGATGGATGAGCACGGAGGTTTGTCCGAAGAGGACAAGGCGGTTCTGCGCACCAAAGACAACCAGAAGATCAAGGACTACCTCGGAGACGACGGCCCGCCCGGCTGCTTCATCATCCCGTAGGATCTCTCTAAGGTGTGCGCCAGTGACACGACCGGCTCGCCCGGCGCGCGCGCGCGCGCCGGTGCCGGTCGGGCCGGCTCGTTGATCGTGGTCGGCACCGGGTTTCTGGTTTCGGGCCAGGTGACACCGGAGGCCCGCGCGGCGATGGCCGGCGCCGACCGGTTGCTCCACCTGGTCTCGGACGCGGCCACCCGCATGTGGCTCGAATCCCTGAACCCGGTCAACGAGTCCCTGTACGATGCCTATGGCGAGGAGCGCCTACGCATCGACTCCTACGCCGAGATGGTCGAGCGGATGCTGGCGCCGGTCCGTCGCGGTGAGTCAGTATGCGTCGCGCTCTACGGCCACCCGGGCGTCTTCGTTTACCCGTCCCACGAAGCGATCCGCCGCGCCCGTGCCGAAGGGCACCGCGCCCGCATGCTCCCCGGCGTCTCGGCCGAAGACTGCCTGTTCGCGGACCTGGAGATCGACCCGGCGGTCCACGGCATCCGCAGCTACGAGGCGACCGACTTCCTGGTCCGCCGGCGCCCGGTCGACCCGAGCACCGGCCTGGTGCTCTGGCAGGTCGGAGCGATCGGCGTCCGGACCTACTACCGCCGCGCGGTCTGGCGCACCGAGGGCCTGGTGCCGCTGGTCGAGGTCCTCGGCGAGCACTATCCACCGGGCCACGAGGTGGCCGTCTACACCGCGGCCACCCTGCCGCTCGCCGGGCCGGAGATCCACCGCTTGCCCCTCGGCCGGTTGGCCGAACCACCGGACGGCGTCGAGATTTCCGTCGCCTCGACCCTCTACGTGCCGCCCGCCGTCGAGGCCGATGTCGATCCCGCCGCGCTCGAGCGCCTGGGCCTGACGGAGACCGTTCCGTGCTGAGCATCGTCGGGACCGGTTACAACGTCTCCGGCCAGGTGACGCCCGAGACCCGCAGCCTGATCGAGCAGGCGGACCGCCTGTTCTACCTGGTGACCGACCCGGCCACCGCGGCCTGGCTCCGCGGCCTCAACCCATCCGCCGTATCGCTCCACGACTGCTACCGGGAGGGTGAGAGCGGCATGGACGCGTCCCACGCCATGGCCGAGCGGATCGTCGCCCCGCTCGCCGACGGCGCCGAGGTCTGCGCCGCATTCTCCGGCCACCCGGCGATCGCGCTCCACACGACCCACGAGGCGCTCCACCGGGCCCGGGCTCTGGGCACCGCGGCGCGCATGCTGCCGGCGGTCTCCTTCGAGGATTGCCTGGTCGCCGACCTGGGGGTCGATCCGGGCCAGATCGGCCGGTCGCTCTACGAGGCGACCGACTTCGTGACCCGCCCGCGCCCGGTCGACACCGGCGCGGCGCTGGTGCTGATCCAGGTGGGGGCGATCGGCGAGCGCGTCTACCGGCGGGGCTCCGACCCGTCGCCCGAGGGCCTGCGGCTGCTCCAGGAGGTCCTGGAGCGCCACTACCCCGCCGAGCACGAGCTGGTGCTCTACGCCGCCGCCCAGCTTCCGATCGCGGAGCCGGAGATCGTCCGCGTGCCGCTCTCGGACCTCGCGGGCGCGCCGGTGCGAGTCAACAGCACCCTCTTCGTGCCGCCGCTCGCCCGGCCGCCCAAGGACCCGGCCCTGCTCGAACGGCTCGGGCTCCCTGCGGAGCCCACCGAGCCATCGCCGAGCCGCGGAGCAGCCCGCCCATGATCGGCCAGACGGTCGCCCACTACCGCGTGCTCGAGAAGCTCGGCGGTGGCGGCATGGGTGAGGTCTACCTGGCCGAGGACACCCGGCTCCACCGGCGGGTGGCGCTCAAGGTCCTGCCGACCGCCATGGCCATGGACCCGGAGCGGCTGGAGCGGTTCGCCCGCGAGGCGAAGGCGGTGGGCGGCCTCAATCACCCCAACATCGTCACCATCCACGCCGTGGAAGAGGCCGGAGACCTGCGGCTGCTGGTGATGGAGCTGGTCGAGGGTCGCACGTTGGGCGAGGAGATCCCGCCCGGCGGCCTGGACCAGGAACGCTTCTTCGAGCTCGCCATCCCGCTCGCCGACGCCGTCTCCGCGGCCCACGACCGGGGCGTCACCCACCGGGACCTCAAGCCCTCGAACGTCATGATCACCGAGGACGGACGGGTCAAGGTGGTCGACTTCGGCCTGGCCAAGCTGCGCCAGGAGGCCGAGGCGCGCGAGCGGACCGTCGGCATCGGGGACGACCTCACCGAGGAGGGACGGGTTCTCGGCACCTACCCGTACATGGCGCCGGAGCAGCTCAAAGGGAAGCCGGCCGATCATCGGTCGGACATCTTCTCCCTCGGCGTGGTGCTCTACGAGATGGCCACCGGCCAGCGGCCGTTCGACGGCGAGACCTCGGCCGAGCTGATCTCGGCGATCCTCCGGGACTCGCCGCCCGCGGTGCACGAGAGCAACTCGGAGATGCCCCGCCACCTGGAGCGGATCATCGCCCACTGCCTGGAGAAGGACCCGGACCGCCGGTTCCAGACCGCCAAGGACCTGCGCAACGAGCTCCAGAGCCTACACCGGGAGCTCGACTCCGAGCGGTTGCTGCGGAGCACGTCGATCGCCCGCCGCCTCACCACCGGGCACGGGCCACAGAGGCGGCGGTACTGGGTCGGCCTCGGGGCGGCGCTGGTGGTCCTCGTCGCCCTCGTCGGGACAGCGATCTGGGTGGTCTCCTCGGTCGACCGCTCGCCGGATCATGCGGCTCGGACGACAGCAGGGAGTGGGGCGGCAGGGCCCGGCGGCACCGATGCCGCGCAAGCCGCCCGCGCGGCGCGACCGGCGGTCGCGGTGCTGTTCTTCCAGAACCTGACCGGCGACCAGAAGCTCGAGTGGCTGCGCACGGGCCTGACCGAGATGCTGGTCACCGACCTGTCCCAGTCGCCGTCCCTGCGCGTCCTCAGCACCGACCGGCTCTACCAGATCCTCAAGGACGCCGGCGCGCTCGACGCGCCGATCGTCTCCGCCGACCTGGTGGAGCAGGTGGCGCAACAGGCCGATGTCGGTACCGTGCTGCTCGGCAGCTTCGCCAAGGCGGGCGAGACCCTGCAGGTCAACATCACCCTCCAGGACGCGTCCAGCGGCGAGATTCTGGACGCCCAGCGGGTCCAGGGCACGGGAGACTCGAGCATCTTCACCATTGTCGACCGGTTGAGCACCGGGGTGCTGCGGACGTTCGAACGCTCCGGACGGGTCACCAACCTGGCACGGGCCGACCTGGAACGCCGCATCGAGACGGTCACCACGTCCTCCGTCGAGGCCTACCAGTTCTATGCCGAGGGACTGCGCCTGGCGCACACCCTGAAGATCGACGAAGCGATCGCCCTGTTCAAGCGGGCGACCGAGCTCGATCCAGGGTTCGCCATGGCTTATGCCCAGATCGCCAAGATCTACGAGACCCTGGGCCGCGAAGACCAGCTCGGCTCGGTCCTCCAGAAGGCGATCGATCACGCCGAGCGTCTGCCACCGCGGGAGCGCTACTACATCGAAGCGACCAACGCCAGCCGCAAGCGCGAAGGCTATGGCCAGGCGATCAATCTGCTCGAAAAGGCGATCCAGCTCTACCCGGACCACCAGACTGCCCGCTACCAACTCGGCCTGCTCTACTCCTACGTCGAGCTCTACTCCCAGGCGAAGCGGGAGTTTCGTGACCTGCTGGACTCCGGCTACCGGACCTCCGGTACCTACAACAGCCTGGCCCAGATGGAGTCCGCGCTGGATCAGCCGGAGGAGGCACGGCGTCTGCTCGAGAACTGGGTGGCGGAGGATCCGACCAACTGGTCGGCCGACCTGACCCTGGCCTGGAACGCGATCCACTGGGGCGACACCGCGCTGGCCCGGGATGCGCTCGCGAAGGGCGACAAGCTGCGCTCCGGCTCGCCGTTCGTCGACTTCATGCGCTGGCGACTGAACACCCTCGACGGCCGCTGGGACGAAGCGCGCGCCCATGCCGACACGCTCGCCGCGAGCAAGGAGCCCTACTTCCACTGGCGTGGGCTGGTCGGCAGGGCGATCCTGGCGCTCTACGCGGGGAAGCCGGACCAGGCGATCGACAACCTCCAGGCGGCCGCCAAGGCCTACGGCAAGGATGAGCCGCTGACCGGGACCAGCCGCAACCTGGCGGCCGAGCTGCTGCTCCTGACCGGCCGCCCGGCCGACGCGCTCGTGCAGACGGTCGAGGCGCGGCGGGTGGCGGCAGGCGACTGGCCGGCATGGGAAGCGCGCTTTTGGGGGGCGCTGGCCCAGCAGGAGCTGGGTCGGCCGGAGGAGGCCGACCGCCTGGTCGCCCAGCTCGCCAAGATCGCCGACCTGCTGCCGGGACAGGTCGAGAAGCGACTGCTCCATCGCGTGCGCGGGGTGCTCGCCTTCGAGCGGGGGGACCAGCAGACCGCGCTCCGCGAGCTGCAGACGGCGGTCTCCATGCTGCCGCCGCGCGGCCTTCCCTGGCACCGCCACCGGCTGCCCGATCACGTGGCCCTCTGGTACGAGCTGGCCCAGGTCCAGCAGAGCCTGGGGCATGACGACGAGGCCGAGACCCTCTACCGGAGGGTGGTCGAGAGCGGCACCGAGCACGTCTACCACCCGATCGAGTACGTGCGTAGCCACTACCAGCTCGGCCGCCTGCTCGAGGCGCGCGGCGAGCGGATCGGCGCACGCGCCGCCTACCGGTTCTATCTCTCGTTCTGGGAGAACGGCTCGGTCGACCGGGAGCAGGTCGAGGACGCCCGGCGGCGGCTGGCGGCCCTCGGCGACCCATCGCGCTGACCGCGCTCGCCGCCCGTCACGAAGCGGCGGCGCCCGTCTTGTCGGTGCCGCTGTCCTCTTCCTCTTCGAGCCCGAGCTGGAACCTGTCGGTCTCCACCCAGCGCGCCCGGGTCATCGACCAGCAGTCCTGGGCCAGGCCGTCCTTCAGATAGGCGTAGGGCAGCCAGCCGTAGCCGTCGGCGCCCCAGTCGATGCCCCATGAGTTCTTGAACAGGAAGGCACCGCGTGTCTTCTTGTGCTTCTTGCCGTCGCCGATCGGCTTCTTGTCGTCGTAGCCGACCAGGAGCACCGCGTGGCTTCCGGCCGGCTTCTCGCCCTCTTCCGGCAGCGGGATGACGCCGTCGGCGGCGGCCAGGACGAGTGAGCTGCGGTAGAGGGTGAAGCCGATCGAGCTGGGCAGGGACGCCGCCAGGCAGGCCCTGAGATGGAGCAGGGTCTCCGTCACGGCCTGCTTCTTCTTACCCTCTTTGCCGGTCGCGCTGTCCAGCCGGAAGTAGCGCACGCCACCGAACTCCTTGCCCACCGCATAGAGGAAGGCGTCCGGCTGGGCGTCGAGCCGCGGGTCGTCGTCCGTCGAGGTGTCCAGGTACGGCCAGTACTTCTCCGGCGGCACGCCGACCAGGGCGACCGTCCCCATCATCTGCCGCAGGTAGACGCCCGGGTCGCCGGTCTCGCCCAGGATGCGCCGGGCGACCTGGTAGAGAAACAGCCGCGAGGCAGTGACGTACTCACCGTGGGCCTTGTTCTCCAGCAGCTCGATCATGCCGGTGGTGACGTGGGCGGTGCAGGTGTTGTAGTGCCCCTGGAACTGCACCGGGCTGCACCACTTGCGCAGGTCCACGCGCGGCCGGAGCTCCGAGATCGCCCCCGTGGCCGCGTCGAGCACACCGGTACCCCGCAGCAGGTCCCGGATCTCGTCGTGGCGCAGATGGAAGTCTCGCGCGTCCGGCGGATCGGGCCGCCAGCCAGTCCCGAACATGATTTCTTGAGCCATGGACCCCGCAGTCTACCCGACGCGGGCCGGCGGCCGGAATCGAAAGCCTACTGCCAGCGCACCTCGAATCGGCACCGCTCCCCACCCTTCCCGGAGCACTCCAGCTCGCGCACGGACACAGAGCGGGCGCCGCACAGCTCGATGGAACGGTGATAGAAGGCGCGCGCGACCCGGCAGACGAGCGGGTCGCCCGGTGGCTCGACGACGACGATGCTCAGGTGCTTGTCCGCCCGGGCCTCCACCTCCATCTCGCCCGGATCGTTGAGCATCGAGTGGATGGGGACCATGGCCTCCAGCACCTCGATCGGCTTCTTCGAACGGAAGTAGACGCTGTACGCGCCCCCGGCCTGCCGCTCCGCGTTGTGCCGCCCGATCCGGTCGAGCAGCGCCTCGTCTCCGCCGCCGGGACCGTCGACCATCGCCCGCAGCAGACGCTCGTAGAGCTGGTGCGGATACCAGCCGATCTCGAGCGCCGTCCGGACCGCCTTCCGGTCGTCCTCCGGTAGCGACGCGAGCAGGTTCTCGACCCCCTCGTCGCCGTACTCGTCGCGCACGAACGCCACTTTCGACGTGATCTTCGTCCCTTTGACCTTGGCCATGGTGCCCTTCCTCGGTGTCGTCCGTTCCCCTGGTGCGGGCGGCGGCCTGTCATGGGACACGGTCTTGCCGCAGCGCGGAAGATTCCGCGGTAGGATGACTTCATGGCAACGATCGACAGCCAGGTGAAGACAGGCCCGGAGACGCAGGATCGGCCCGCGCCGGCGGCGGGGTCGTTCCAGGTGATTCCGGTGATCAATCCGGCGACCGGTGACGAGGTCGGGACGGTTCCGGCGACGCCGCCCGAAGAGGTGGCCGAAGTCGTCGCCCGGGCACGCGCCGCGCAACGGCGCTGGGCGGAGACCTCGTTCTCGGAGCGCGCCGCCATCGTCCGGCGCTTCCACGACGCGATCCTCGACGCCTCCGAACGCACCCTCGACACGCTCCAGGACGAGACCGGCAAGACCCGCCGGGACGCCCTCGCCGAGCTGGTGACGGTGGCCGGCACGGCGCGCTACTACCTGGCCCACGGCGAAGGCCACCTCGCCGACGAGCGGCGCCAGCCGGCGGTTCCCGGCCTGACCTCCGCCCGCCTGTCGTACAAGCCGCTGGGCGTGGTCGGCCTGATCAGCCCCTGGAACTACCCGCTGCTGCTGCCGGTCGGCGATGCCCTGCCGGCCCTTCTGGCGGGCAACGCGGTGGTCATCAAGCCGTCGGAGCTGACCCCCCTGTCCATCGAGCTGGGCCGGGAGCTGCTGGTCGCCTCCGGGCTCCACCCCGACCTCTTCCAGCTCATCCACGGTGAAGGCCCGACCCTCGGGCCGGAGCTCATCCGGCGCGTGGACTACATCGGCTTCACCGGCTCGACCAAGACCGGCCGCAAGGTGGCCACGGCGGCGGCCGAGCGGCTGATCCCCTTCTCCCTCGAGCTGGGCGGCAAGAACCCGATGATCATCCTCGCCGACGCGCCGATCGACGATGCGGTCTCGGGCTTCCTCTCCGGCGCTTTCGCCAACTCGGGCCAGACCTGCATCGCGGTCGAGCGGGTGTTCGTCGAGCGGCCCCTGTTCGAGCCGTTCGTCGAGAAACTGGTCGAGCGGGTGGAGGGCCTGGACGTCGGTTGGTCCCGGGACTTCGACAAGGACCTGGGCTCGATGATCACCACCGCCCACGCCGACAAGGTCTTCTCCCACGTCGAGGACGCGGTCGCCAAGGGGGCCACGGTGCTCGCCGGCGGCCGCCGCCTGACCGAGCTGGGGCCGGCGTTCGTCGCCCCCACGCTGCTCACCGGCACCGACCACGACATGGCCGTCGGCTGCGACGAGACCTTCGGCCCCGTGGTCTCCGTCGAGCCGGTCGAGAGCGCGGAAGAGGCGGTCGAGCTGGCCAACGACACCCCCTACGGCCTGAACGCCGCCGTCTGGGGCCGGGACACCGACCGGGCGCGCAAGATCGCCCGGCGCCTCGACACCGGCACCGCCGGCGTCAACTCGACGCTCCTGATCTACAACACCTTCGACGTCCCCATGGGGGGCGCCAAGGAGAGCGGCATGGGCCGGCGCCACGGCGCCCACGGTATCCGCCGCTACACCGAGGAGCAGTCGATCGTCGAGAGCTTCTCGACCGGCGGCGGCTACGAGTCGCTGCTGGTGCGGAGCAACACCAAGACGAAGGCCGACGCCCTGATCACCGCCTTCCGCCTGTGGCGCAAGGTGCCGTTCATCCGGTGACGGCATGGGCGGGGCACCCGGCGACGTAGCGCTCGGCGCCCTTCGACGCACCGGCCGGAGCGTCATGCGCCGGCTCGGCGAGGCCTTCGGCGCCAGCCCGGTAGCGGAGTTCGTCTACGCCGGCCGCTCGGCGTTCGAGACCAACGGCATCTACGGCGTCTCGGCGGACCCTCACCGGATCGACCACATCCTGACCTTCCTCGCCTCCGAGGGGCTCATCCGGCGCGGCACCCTGCGCTGGCCCCGCCAGGCGAGCTTCGACCAGCTCTGCCGGGTCCACGACGAGGCCTACCTGGACAACCTGCGCGAACCTGGGGCGCTCACCCGCATCCTCGGCGTCCGCCTGTCGGTGGCCGACGAGGACCGGTTCATCGACCTCCAGCGCTGGATGGTCGGCGGCACCCTGCTGGCCACGCGCACGGCGCTCCAGACCGGCCGGATCTCCGTCAACCTGGGCGGCGGCCTGCACCACGCCCACGCCGACCGGGGGCAGGGATTCTGCGTGTTCAACGACGTGGCGGTGGCGATCTCCACCTTCCGCGGCCGGGGCTTCGGCGGCCGTGTGCTGGTGATCGACCTGGACCTCCACGACGGCGACGGCACCCGCGCGCTGTTCGCGGACGATCCGAGCGTCCACACCTTCTCCATCCACAACGCGCCGTGGGGACCGACCGAGGCGGTGGAGTCGACCAGCCTGTCGCTCGGCGACGGCGCCGAGGACCGGGAGTACCTGGACACCCTGCGCGAGCATCTGCCGCCGCTGATCGACCGCTTCCGGCCGGCGCTGATCTTCTATCTGGCCGGCTGCGATCCGGCCGCCGACGACGCCCTGGGGAACTGGCACATCAGCGCCGACGGCATGCTGGAACGGGACCGGTTCGTCATCGGCCAGATCCGCCGCTCCGGCCAGCCACCGACGGTCGTGCTGCTGGCCGGCGGCTACGGAACGGACGCGTGGCGCTACAGCGCCCGGTTCTTCGGCTGGTTGCTCTCCGGCGGTCAGGACGTGGAGGTGCCGACCACGGGCGAGATCACCCTGGCGCGCTACCGGCTCCTGTCCAAGCTGGTCTCTCCGGCCCAGCTCACCGGCGAGGCCGATGACGACGGCTTCGGCTTGACCGAAGAGGACCTCTTCGGCGCTGTCGGCCCGGGCGGCGGCGAGCAGCGGTTCCTGGGCTACTACTCGCGGCACGGCCTGGAGCTGGCGCTCGAGCAGCTCGGGGTCATGGGACGCCTGCGGGACCGGGGCTTCTGCCACCCGAACCTGGAGCTCGACCTGGACAACCCGGCGGGCCAGACCGTGCACCTGTACGGTGACGTCGAGCATACGGAGCTGTTGGGCGAGCTGCGGGCGCGGCGGGACCTGCGCACGGTGGCCGGACTAGAGATGCTCCGGATCGAATGGCTGCTGCTCCAGAACCCGCGCATCCGGTTCGGGCCGCACCGCCGCCCACTCCCCGGACAGAAGCACCCGGGGCTCGGTCTGCTCCGCGACGTGGCGGCGATGCTCATCCTGATCTGCGACCGGCTGAGCCTGGACGGCCTGCTGTTCGTCCCCTCCCACTACCACCTGGCGGCGCAGGCGGGCGATGTGCTCCAGTTCCTCGAACCGGAGGACGCCGCCCGGTTCGACGCCATCCACCGGGCGGTCGCGGCACTCCCCCTGCCCGACGCCACCTCCGCCGTCGACGAGGGCCGGGTGATCGACCGCGCCACCGGAGAGCCGGTGGCGTGGAAGCCCGCACCGATGGTCCTGCCGGTCTCCGAGCGCCTCCGGGAGCGCCTCGCCGACCGGGACTTCCAGGCCCGCCGCGAGGCCGCCCGCGAGCGCTTCGACTTCCGTCTGGCGCGCCGAACCGGGGGCGGCAGGGGAGGCCGGCAGGACCGGCTCAGCCGTTGATCCGGTAGCGGAGTGTGACCGACGCCGAGACCGTGATCTCGCCGGTGCTCACCGGGGTGGGCTCCGGGGCGCGCGCCTGCATCGACAGCATCCGCGGGCCGCCGCCGAACTGGGGAACCTGGACCGACACGCCACCCTCGGTGGCCTCGAGCACCGGCCCCAGCGCGACGTCGAGGGCGTCGGCGATGGCCGCCGCCTTGGCCCGAGCCTCCTGGACCGCGCGGGTCAGCGCCTGCTGCCGCGCCGCCGTGTCGTTCTCGAGCTGGAATTCGACCCCCTCCACCTGGTTGGCGCCCGCCTCCACGGCGGCGTCGATCACCGGCCCGATCTTGGTCAGGTCGTCCAGCCGGACGCTGACCACGTTGGACGCCCGGTAGGCGGAGATCCGCGGCTCGCGTGCCTGGTCTTGGGGGCGCGGCTGTTCGTAGACCGGCGAGAGCACCAGGCGCGACGTCTGGACCGCGTCCCGGGGCACCCCGAGCGCCTCGACCCCGTCGAGGATGCCCTTGGCGACCCGATTGGCCTCCTGCTGCGCCATCGAGGCCTCCGCGTTCTGGGCCAGGACGCCGAGCCGGACGACCGCCAGGTCGGGATCGACGTGGACCTCACCGGATCCGGAGACCGTGATCGCCGGAACCTTCGGGCGGCTGTCCGCGCTCTGGGCGGAAAGCGGCACGGCCAGGGCGAAGAGTGCGAGTGCTGCGACGAACGTCGGGGTCATGGAAAGCCTCCGATCTGAGACGGTTGGAGGGGAGGGTCGTCTCCGCTGTACTTTGAGCATAACGCGAGCTCTGAGCACCTATCGCCGACTCACCAGCCACCGGAGCATCCAGCGGCGAAGGGATGCGCGGGGGCCGACCCCGGCGCGGCGGCGGCGCCGGCGCCCGGCGGGTAGCTCCTCCACCCCGAGCTCTCGAGCCCATCGGTCGGTGTCCTCGCCGAGCGTCGGGTAGCGCTCACCGGCCCGCGGTCGCTCACCATCGATCCGCGCCGGGAATGCCAGGCGGTACAGGCCGTCGCCGCCGCGCACCAGGACCTGCCGGTGGATCGCCTGCGGGTGGTGTGCCGCCTCTGCCGGGGTGAGCACCGGCTCGATCGGCAGGTCGACCGCGGCCAGGATTTCCCGCCAGGCGTCCAGCGTCTTGCCGGCGACCAGCGCGGCGACCCGGTCCCGCGCCGCCGGCGTCTCCTCGTACTGGAGCCGCAGAAGGTCCTCGCGGCCGGCGGCCCGGCAGAACCGACGCCAGAAGTGCTGCTCGAGCGGCGCGACCGCCAAGATACCTCCGTCGGCCGTGCGATAGAGGTTGTAGCAGGGAAGCGCGCCGGCCAGGCCGTGGGGCGTGCCCAGGCTTCCGGCGGCACCGGCGGCCGACCGGGAACCCCCCGCCTCCTCGGCCCACGCCACGAGGCCGTTGTGGACCGCGGCGTCGAACAGAGCGGCATCGATCCAGGCTCCCCGTCCGGTCCGTTCCCGCCGGTACAGGGCGGCGAGAACGGCCGAGACCGCGGCCCACGCGCCGGTCGTGTCCGCCGCCGGAAAGGACGGCATCGCCGGCGCCGTGGCGGCCAGCACCCCACTGAGCGCCTGGTAGGTGAGGTCGTGGCCGGCCCGCGCGGCGTACGGACCGTCCTGCCCCCAGCCGGAGACGGAGCAGACGATCAACCGGGGGTGGCGCTGCCGGAGGGACTCCGGGGCGAACCCGAGGCGCGCCAGCGTGCCGGGACGGAAGCTCTCGATCAGCACGTCCGCCTCCTCCAGCAGCCGCTCCAGCACCCGCCGGCCGCCCTCCTTCTTGAGGTCGAGGGCGACGGACTGCGACCCGGAGAGGAGCAGCGTGGCGAGCGCTCCCTGGCCGCGGACCTTTCCCGAAGCCTTCCCGGAGACCTTCCCAGAGAGCAGGGGCGGCGCCAGGCGCACGGGATCGCCCGCCGACGGCTCCTCCACCTTGATCACCCGTGCGCCCAGGTCGGCCAGTAGGTGCGCCGCCAGCGGCCCGGGCAGGTGGCGGGTGAGGTCGAGGACGGTGACGCCGGTGAGCGGCGGCGCGGACAGAGGGTCTACCTTTCCAGGATCATCGCGTGGCCCATGCCGCCGGCCGCGCAGACGGTCACCATGCCGAGACCGAGGCCGCGCCGGCGCAGCTCATAGAGGAGCTGCATGACGATCCGCGCACCGGTGGCGCCGAACGGATGGCCGATGGCGATCGAGCCGCCGGTGACGTTCACCTTGTCGAGGTCGATCTCCCCCACCGCTTTGGTGCGGCCGAGCTCCTCCTCGGCGAACTTCTTCGACGCCAGGGCTTTCAAGTTCGAAACGATCTGGGCGGCGAACGCCTCGTGCATCTCGATCAGCTCGACGTCGGCGAGCTCCATGCCGGCCCGTTCGAGGGCCATCGGCGCGGCGTAGGCCGGCGCCTGGAGAAGCTGCCCACCCGGGTCGAGGGCGGTGAACGCGAACGAGCGGATGAAGCCGAGCGGCTCGTAGCCCAGCGCCTCGGCCTTGTCCTCGCTCATCAGGAGCACCGCCGAGCCGCCGTCGGTGAGCGGGCTCGAGTTGCCCGCGGTGAGCGTGCCGTAGCGCCGGTCGAACACCGGCCGCAGGGCCCCCAGGGCCTCTATGGAGGTGTCGGAGCGGACGCCGTTGTCCGCGCTCACCGCCTGGTCGTAGCGGGGAGGCGGGAAGGTGGTGGCGATCATCTCCCCCATGCGCCCGTCTTCGGTCGCCGCCGCCGCCCGCTGGTGGGACATCAGGGCGATCTCGTCTTGCGAGCGGCGGGAGACGTCGTTCTCCTTGGCCATCTTCTCCGCCGCCTCGCCCATGGTCATGCCGGTCGTGTACTCGGCGATCGCCGGCGCCTGGGGCGCCAGGTCCTGGGGACGGATCTTGGCCAGCGTCGCCGCCTTGGCCGGCAGGCTCTTGGCCTTGGCCAGCTCCATGAACCGCCGCGACGCCTGCTTCGAGAACAGGATCGGCACGTTGGACAGGGACTCGGCGCCGCCGGCCAGCACCACGTCCGCCTCGCCGGTCAGGATCGCCTCGGCGCCGAAGCAGATCGCCCGGTTCGACGAGGCGCAGGCCAGGTTGACCGTGGTGCCCGGGATGTCCATGGGCAGGCCGGTGCGGAAGACCACCTCGCGGCCGAGGTTGGGCGCGTTGACCTGGGGGATCACCGTGCCGAAGATCGACAGGTCGATCTCCGCCGGGTCGATCCCGGTGCGCGCCACCAGCTCGCCGGCCGCCGCCCCCGCCAGGTCGATCGAGTCCATGTCCCGGAACAGGGTGCCCGCCTTGACGAACGGCGTGCGGCAGCCGTCGACCACCGCGATCCGCCCGCCCGGTCCCTTGAGGTTCTGCTTGCGCGTTTTGTGGAGGGCGATCGAGAGCCCCGTGCGCACCGTGTCCGCCCGGGTGGTGATCTCCTCCTGAATCGACGCCCGGTTCTCCGGCCGGAGCGGCGCAGGCAGCTCGCCGTTGCCGTTGCCCGGCGCGGCCTTTGTCGTGTTCCTCTGCTTCGAGCCGTTGGTCTCATCTGCCATGGTATCGGCCTCCATGTGGTCTCTCCAGGACTCTCAAGCAACCCTTATACCACGGGATGCCGCGACGCGGCGAACGGGCCGACCAATCGCACAACCTGGGCGGGGAAACCGCCTCTGCGGGTGGCGACGGCGCACGGCGGCGCGTGGAACGCTGCCGCGGGAAGGGAGGACGATCGCCATGCAACCGACGAATGAACCGCTGCGCCGGGCGGGCCGGGTCGCCCTGGCCGCGACCTTGTGCCTGGCCGCCGCCCTGCCGCTCGCCTTCGCCGCTCCCCAGACTCCGGAGGGTGGATCTCGGGAGGAGGCCGTGGCGCAGGCGCGGGTGCGGGCCCGCGCGGCCGCGGATGCCTTGACCAAGGACCTGATGGGCACACTGATGAGCGAGCTCTCCCAGGGCGGTCCGGGGGCCGCCATCCGGGTCTGCTCGGAGGTCGCCCCGAAGATCGCGGCCGAGCACTCGACCGGCGGGCTGACGGTGCGCCGGGTGAGCCGGAAGGTCCGCAACCCGGCCGACCGGCCGGACCCGTGGGAGGCCGCGCAGCTCGACCGCCTCGCGGAGCTCGCCGGGCGTGGAGAGTTGCCGGCCGAGGTGGTCGAGGTGATCGACGGGACCGGGAACGGCGCCGGGGTCCGGACGCTCCGCTACCTGCGCCCGATCACGGTCAAGCCGCTCTGCCTCCAGTGCCACGGCGACCCGTCGGGCTTCGCGCCGGAGGTCCGCCGGGTCCTGGCGGAGCGCTACCCGGACGACGAGGCGACCGGCTACGCGGCGGGCGACCTGCGTGGCGCGGTCTCGGTGACCGTGGCGCTGGACTAACGAAGTCCCACTGAGGCCGCGGAGCTACCATCGGGGAGGACATGACGCCCTCTCTCGGCAACGTCCCGCGTAGCGCTCGGCCGCCGAGCGCCACCTCCTCCCTGACCGAGCGGGAGGACCTGGCCCGGGCGCGGGCGCTGGTGCTGGCCCACGGCAGGAACGCCACCTGCTACCAGATCTTGAACCCAGGCTTCCGGCGCTGGTTCGCGCCCGAAGGGGACGCGGTGGTGGCCTACGTGCCCCACGCCGGGGTGCGGGTGGTGGGCGGCGAGCCGGTCTGTCCGCCGGAGCGGCTGGCGGCGGTGGTGGACGCGTTCGAGCGGGACGCGGTCCGGCGCCGTCGGCGGGTCTGCTACTTCGGCGCCGAGGAGCCCCTGGCCGAGGTGCTCCGCGCCCGCGGACCGTGCGACCGCCTGGTGCTCGGCGCCCAACCCATGTGGAGCCCGGCCTCGCTGGTCGCCTCCTTCCGGGACAAGGCGTCCCTCCGCGCCCAGGTCCACCGCGCCCGCAACAAGGGGGTGAGCGCCCGCCACTGGCCGTCCGAGCGCGCCGCCGGGCACCCTGGTCTCGGCCGCTGCCTGGAGGACTGGCTGGCCACCCGGGGCCTGCCGCCGATGCACTTCCTGGTGGAGCCGGAGACCCTGAGCCGGCTCGAGGACCGGCGGGTGTTCGTCGCCGAGCGCGACGGCGTCCCGGTGGCGTTCCTGGTCGCCTCTCCCGTACCGGCCCGGCGCGGCTGGCTGATTGAACAGATCATCCGCGGCATGGAGGGCGAGCGCGAGGCGCCCAACGGCGCCACCGAGCTGCTGCTCCACGCCGCCGCCCTGGAGCTCGCCGCCGCCGACGCCCGGTTCGTCACCCTCGGCCTGGCGCCGCTCTCGCGCCACGCCGAGCCGCCCGGCATCCATCCCATCCACCCCCCTTGGCTGATCCGCCAGATCCTCGGCCGGGTCCGCGCCTGGGGCCGCCTCTTCTACGACTTCGAAGGGCTCGAAACCTTCAAGGCCAAGTTCGTCCCCGACTCCTGGGAGCCGATCTACGCCATCGCCGGCGAGCGCCGCATCGGCCTGCGCACCCTCTACGCCATCGCCGGCGCCTTCAGCGGCGCCTCGCCCATCGCCTTCGTCGCCCGCGGCGCACTCCGGCGCCTGGTCCCCGCGCGCTGGCGCTGAGCGCGACGCGCGCAGCGAGCGCGTCGCCCTGAAGATGATTTGACAACATACGAAACGATCAGATAGAGATTGCTTTCATGAATAAAGCGATGCTCCCTGTATCATTAGTTCTTGTATCACTATTCGCAACCTGTGCCTTTCTTGCAGCCGCCGAGGTCGGAACAGAGCCGACTGAGGTGCAGCCGGCAACGTTCGACCTCCAGATCACCTGGAAAAAGGGTGATTCGCCCTCTCGCATCTACGTGGCGGCGGTCCCCGAGGACCAACCGTGGGCCGAACCCACCCGAGAGACCGTGCTCGAGGACGCGTCGTCCCTCTCGTGGTCCCTGCCCCCCGGGAACTACCGGCTGATCGCCGGCGCTCCCGACTTCCTGACCGTCTACTCGCCCACAATCGATCTCGCGCCACGACAGCGTCACCACGAGACGATCGAGCTCCAACGGTTCGCCTACCTCACGGGCCGAGTGGTCGACCAGGAAGGAAGCCCCTTGGGAGGCGCGCGCGTCGGCAGGCTCCGGGCCTTCGTCGATCACTTCTCCAGACGCCTCAGTCCTCTCGGCGAGGAGACGCTCGCGGACAACTTCTTGCGCGAAACCGCGGACGACGGTCGATTCACGTTTCCGGTCCATCCTTCGGCGGGGCAGTTCCTGTGGATGGAGGCCGACCACCACACCCCGAGGATCCTGCGCAACGTCCGGTGGGCGGGGCCGGGGAGCTCCCTCGGGACGATCGCGCTCTCGCCCGGTGGCGCCCTGGACGTGCACTGGACCCGACCGAGCGATCCGGCATCGGACGACCTTCGGCTCCAGCTCGTTCCCGGCAAGGACGTGGAGCTCGGCTCGCTCACAGACGAAGACGCCCGTGCCGTCTGGGGACGGTCGGTGAATCCAGGAAGCGCCAGTTGGTCTTCGCTGCCACCGGGGACCTACGACCTGTTCGTCAAGGGCCCCCCTTACGCGGCTCATCGATTGGTACCGCAGCGGGTGGCCCGATTCGACGTCACGCCGGGAGAGACCACGTCCCGCACCGTCGAGCTCCCGGCGGTGGGCTCACCGGGCTCGAACCCGCCGGAGCGGGCCGGAGGCCGCGCGAAGCTGAAGGACGTGAGCCTGCTCCTGCCAGAAGTCCATCTCGCGCAGCTCGACGGACTCACGGTGGTCCGATGGCCTGAAGACCACGGGGCCGAGTCGACCTCGGCGGCGGCGCGCGTGACCAGGGCCGAGGATGCGAGCGCTGGATCTCGTGTCGACCTCACCCGCTCCTGCTCGGCGGGCAGCGTCTTCCTCGTATTCAGCGCGGGATTCGTCGGGGTCTCGAAGCCGGTCGCGGCCCACGGATGCGCACAGCCGATCCGGATCTCCCTGTCCCCGCGCTCGACCCTTGAGGGTCGTTTCCTCGCTCCTCAGGGGGAGCAGCTTCCGGGCTGGGCGAAGATCCTCTTCCGGCCCTGCGGACCCGGATCGCAAGCCGCAGACAGCGCCAGCGGGGGTGAGCCCACCATGGTCATCCCGGCAGAGCTGACCCCGCAAGGCAAGCTCTCGACCCCGGCGCCCGCGGGGTGCTTCGAGACAGCCACCTCGGTTTCGCGGTTCGCCGTTACGGAGTGGACACCCGTGAAGCTACCGAAGGGAGAGGTCGGAGCTCTTCCCGTGACCCGCCTCGTTCCTGGCGGAGCGATCCTCGCGCGAGTCGTCTCGGGTCGCGACGGCCTCGGTCTCGAAGGGATCGGCGTCCGTGCCATTCAGGACGACGAGCTGGCGTCCCTCTATCGTGCGGCGGTGCGCGCCGGAGCCCCGCCGGCGACCGAGGTCGCCTCTCCCCTCGAGGGCTCGACGTCGAGTGACGGCTGGGTCCGACTGTACGGCCTCCGGCCCGGAACCTGGAGGCTCGCCCTGACCTCGGAAGCCAGCCGGTACCCGGCGGTCAGCGACCCGATCGGGATCCGCGGCCCGGAGGAGGTCGTCGTCGATCCCCTGGAGCTTCCTCCGCCTGCCAGCGTGACGGTCCGGGTCGAGGCGGGCTCGGCGTTCGACGAGACGATCGCCGAGCTGGAGAGGGTCTTCGCCCACGGCGCCGATTCATCGGGCGCCCTGTTCCATCTACAGGTCGCCGCCCCCCTCGACGGGACCGGAACCGCTCGACTCCGCGACCTCCCACCGGGGCGGTGGACAATCTCGGGGCTCGTGCGCCTCGAGAACGGTCGTCTCGTCCCCGTGGGGAAGGTGGCAGTCGACGTCCGGCCCGGGCAGGACGTCTTCGCGACCCTGGTCCTCGATGAGCCGCTGTTTCACGGCGTCGTGACCTCCCGGGGGAAACCGATCGCAGGTGCGCTGGTCCTGACTCCTCTCCCCCTCGACGGCAGGAGAAAGATGACGGTGAGGCTGGACGACGAAGGCACGTTCACCGTCCCACTCGAGCGGGCGGGGAGCTATCGCGCCGAGGTCACCAGCGACGACGGCAAGATCCTCAGAGCGGTGGTACCCGAGGTCGACTTCGACGATCCGGACCATGACGTGGAGATCGCCCTGTCGACGGCCCGGATTGCGGGCCTCGTCCTGGACCCGGACGGCCGCCCCGCCTCGAAGGCGCGCGTCGAGGCGGCGAGCGTTCCGCAGAGCTCCGGCGTGTCGAGCCAGGACTCGCCCCCACGAGACCTTCGACGCCACGCTCGCACGGCCGAGGACGGGGCCTTCGTCTTCGAGGGGCTCTCGCCGGGCCGATGGACGCTCCGTGCGACGCGCGAAGAGCTGGTCAGCGATCGTCGGGAGATCGATCTCGGCCAGAACGAGGAGCGCACCGGCATCCTCCTCGACCTGGAGAGTCCTTCGCACGTCGAGCTTGTCGTGACCTCTCAGGGAGGGCTTCCACAACCGGGGGTCGAGGTACTGGTGACGATGCCCTCGTCGAGCCCCAGAAGTCCCGCCGAGGCGCAGCGCGGCGTGACCGACGGACACGGCGTCCTCGTACTCGAGCAGCCCGAGCCGCCCGAAGTGGCGGTCAACCTGATGCTGCAAGGACCCTACGGCGTGGCCACTGCCAAACGCGTCGTGCTCCGGGACGGCGAGTCCTTGGACCTCGGCAACACCACCTCGGAGCTCCGGATCCGGGTCCCGCACCAGGAGGGGATGCCCGGTCCGGGTCTGTTCCTCGTCGCGGAGACCGGCGCCTACCTCAACCCTCGTTGGGCAGGAACCCGAGTCCCCGCGGAGGATGGAACCACGGACTGGATCGTCGTCCCGCGACTCTCCAACGGCCACTGGAGGCTCGTCATGCCCCGGTCGGCCGAGGAGCTCTTCCTGGTCTCGGCCGGTCGGGGTCTCGACCTCCCACCAGTGGCCGAGGCCACGCTCGACGGATCGCCTGTGACCCTGAACCTGAGTGATCGCTGAATGAGGAGGCTGCATGCTGCACGCACCCGCCGGACGGTGCACGACCGACCGGCGATGTTCACAAACGGCTCGAGGAGCCAAACCGCCCAGGAGGTGAAGCATGACGTTGTCTCGTAAGCTCACGCTCGCAAGCACCATCGTGATCGCCCTCGTGGCACTGATCGCCATCGCATCCCAGGTGCAGGCCATCTGTGCGAGAACTGCTACGTGAACCCCGACGCAACCGACGTCTACGGCCACCCCTACCAGGACGCACAGTGTTGCTTGAGTGGCAGCTATCTCTGCGACCGCCTCAGGGACGACCCCGACTGGCATCAGTCCAAATGGAATCTGAGTTGGTGCAGCAATCCCTGGGACTCGAACATCAATGGATACATCTGTTCTGGAGGCGAAGGCTGTTCGTCGGGCGGTTGGGGAGGAGGGGGAGGGGGCGTGTGCGACATCGAGCCAGGTGAGTTCTGCCCCGCGGAGTGTCCCATCTGTTTCGTCAACTACTACTGATCCCGAACGATGCGCCGCACGACCTTCCTCATCGTCCTCGTCCTGCTCGGCTGGCCTGTCGGACTCGGCGGAGCGACCCGAGCGGCAAGCGCAGTCCGTCCCGACGACGCCGCACCCACCCCAGAGATCCTCATCCCGGGTGTGTCGGACGCGGAACCAATTCTGAGCGTCGCGGCGTCACCCGCTCACGGTAGTCGGCTCGCACGGCAGGCGGTCTTCCTGTGTCTCGACGGGAATCACGGGCGGTCGTGTGGCGTGTCGCTGTTCGGCGACGGGTCTTCGGATGTTTCCGAGGGCCCGCCGCTCTTCCCGGGGATGTTCTGCTCGATCGAGGCCTCCATGGCGTGGAGCGCCGACGGCAGGCTCGGCATCGCCACCGTGTGCCGGCGAGACGGAGGAGCGGGAGTGTTGCTCCAGGTGACGGATCAGAACGGAGATCCGCTGGGCCCCCCTTCCCTCGTGGCGACCGTCGATCCCGTGGGACCGGTCACCGATCCGCTGGTCGTCCCGAGCGACGACGGGACGTTCTGGGTCTTCTGGCTGGGAGGGTACCCGGATCGCTGCCGCCTGAGGGGGCGCCGTTTCGGACGAGACGGGGCGCCAGCGGGCGAGATGACGGACTTGACCCTTCCGAAGGCCGGAGGGTCTTGGACACGACTCGCGGGATGTGCGCTCTCCGGTGGCGACGTCGTCGTCGCGTGGGAGGACGATGGGGACGAGAGCGGTGACCGGAGGATCGCGCTCCTCCGGCTCGACAGAGGAGGCGAGGTCGTGGCGCGACATCGCCTGTCAGGGGGCGACCCGTCGGCCTCGGACCGGATGCCGGTCGTCAAAGCGACCGCCGGCGGCAGCGTCCTCGCCTGGCTGCGGACCTGGCCCCGCTCGAATGTCCCGACGACGGTCCTCGTGCAGCGACTGAGTGAGGATCTCTCCCCCGCGGGACCTCGCCTCGACCTGCACGACCTCCGGCCCGAGGCGTTCGCGTTCCGCTTCCCGGCGATCGCGCCGAAGGGTCGCGACCTCCTCGTAGCGTGGCGTGAAAGCCCTCATCGGGGAGCGCTCGACGACCTCATGGTCGGTCGCCTCGCGAGCGACGGCTCGTGGATCGGAGAACCGCGGCGTGTCGTTCGGTGGCTGCAGAACAACGCGCCACGACTTTGGCTGGAACCCTCGAGCGGCGACCGCTGGTCCCTGCTCTGGCGCCAGCCTCCGGACGAGGCGGAGCTGCCGCATCCCTGGCTCCGGCGGCTCATCGTCCCGTGGCAGGACGGGTTCTGGAATACCGGCCCGGGGAGAGCCGTACCAGATCCAACCCCGGGCGGCGGCCACGGGCCTTGACCAGAGCGGTTCAGGTAGCACCTCGCGTCACCGCCGAAAGGTTCCCGCCCCGGGGGCCACTTCAGGGCGTCAGGGGCCGGCTATACTCCCGGCCAAGCCCTGAGCGACCCAGATCGACAACGCCGACCCGAGGAGACCCGGCATGTTCCTTTTCTCCGCCTTCACCTGGCTGATTCTCGGCTCGCTGGTCCTGTTCGTCGCCTATCTGTTCGTCCGCTTCCGCTACAAGAAGGCGGGGCCGGACGAGGCGTTGATCATCTACGGCCGGCGCAAGATGTTCGGCCCCAAGGTGCGCGACGCCCAGGGGCGCGTCCAGGGGTTCCGGATCGTCCGCGGCGGCGGCGCCTTCGTCGTGCCGGCGTGGGAGCAGTACGAGTTCATCTCGCTCAAGATGATGACGCTGGAGATCGACCTCCAGCACGTCTACACGATCCAGGGCATCCCGATCAACGTCAAGGCCGTCGCCCAGGTCAAGGTCGGCTCCGATCCCCACCAGATCCAGAAGGCGGCCGAGGGCTTCCTCGGCATGAACTCGGACCAGATCAAGGCGACGCTGAAGGAGACGGTCGCCGGCCACCTCCGGGGCATCGTCGGCACTCTGACCGTCGAGGAGCTCTACCGGGACCAGAAGCGGTTCCAGGAGAGCGTCCGCGACGAGGCCCACCAGGACCTCGAGGGCATGGGCTTCGAGTTCAAGTCGTTCGTCTTCCAGGAGATCCAGGACGGCGAGGGATACCTGAACGCCCTCGGCCAGCCCAAGATCCAGGAGGCGCTCAAGAACGCCCGGATCGCCACCGCCAACGCCGATCGGGACGCCAAGATCGAGGAGGAGCAGGCGCGCCAGCAGAAGGAGCAGAAGCGCATCCTCGTGGACACGGAGATCGCCACCTCCGACAAGAGCCTGTCGCTCAAGAAGGCGACGATCAAGGAGGAGGTCGACGTCGCCAACGCCAAGGCGACCAAGGCGGGCGAGATGGAGCTCAAGGTCCAGGACATCTCGATCGCCGAGCGCGAGGTCGAGCGGAGGAAGCTCGAGCTGAACGCCACCATCCGCGAGCAGGCGGACGCCAAGAAGTACGAGGCCGAGCGACTGGCCGACGCCGACCAGTACAGTGTGGTGCGCGGCGCCGAGGCCGACCGCAAGCAGCGCGAGGAAGCGGCCCAGGCGCTCAGGGCCGAGGGCGAGGCCAAGGCGGCGGCCGAGTCGGTCATGCGCCGGAACATCGGCCAGGCCGAGGCAGACGCGATCCGCGCCAAAGGCGAGGCGGAGGCCGAGGCCCGGCTGAAGCTGGCCGAGGCGCTCAAGATGTACAACGAGGCGGGTCTGTCGATCGAGGCGCTCAAGGTCCTGCCCGAGATCGCCGCCGCGGTGTCGGAGCCGCTCGCCCGCGCCGGCCAGACGACGATCATCAGCCAGGGCAACGGTCACGACGGCACCGGCGCCTCCAAGCTGACCGAAGACGTGGTCCAGGTGCTCTCCCAGCTCAGCCCGATCATGGAGCAGTTGGCCGGCGTCGACCTCAAGAACTTTCTCCAGGACATCTCGAAGCTGCCGGGTCGTGCGGCATCGGGCGGCGTCGAGGCGGATGCCGCCAAGCGGGACAAGTCGCCGCGCAAGACGACCGGCCGGGAGGACTGACCGGTGGCCGAGCGCGACGCCTTCGGCGCGCTCCTCTTGAGCCTGCGGGACGCCCCGGGCCTGCTGCCCCGCCTCAAGCGGCTCGGTGGCAGCCTGAGCATGCTCAAGCGGCTCAGCCCGCGCCAGCGAACGGTCCTCCTGCGCATGACCGGCCTCGGCGGCGCCGAGCCCCTGCTCGATCACCTGATCGGCGGCGACGCCCGGACCCGAAGGGCGTTCCACGGGCTGTTGAAGGACTTCGAGGAGCGCCCGGAGGAGCTCTCGGACGCCGTCCGCGGCCTGCTCGATCCGGCGCGGCGCTCGCAAGCATCCGCTGAGCTGGTCCGGCTGCTCGAAGCCGCCGAGCGCGGGGAGGACGCCCCGGCGCCGGATGAGGCCCCGGCGGAGGCCCCCGACGACGAGGAAGGGCCACTGGCGTCGGCCGCGGCGTCCGCTTCCGCCCGCGCGCCGGAGCCCGCGCCCGCGAAGCCATCCGGTCGAGACGCCGGAACCGAGGCCGCGGCGAGCACGCCTCCCGCGAGGCCACCGGCTCCGCCCACGGCGGCACCGTCCGTGCCGTCTTCGCCGTTCCCGGAGATCCAGGCGACCCCGTCTCCCCGGAATCTGCCGCCGGTGCCCGCCACGCCGGCCGGCCGGGCTCCGTCGCGACCGGAGCCCCCGTCTCCTGACCGGTCCGTTCCTTCCCGGCCGGCCCCCACACCCGAGCCGGCCTCCGAGCCGGTGGATATCCCGGCCCGGCCCGTGCCCGACGAGTCAGCCGAGTCGATCGAACCGCCTCCGCACGCCCGGCCGAGCGGGCGCGACCGGCCCTCCGCGCCGGACCGCGCCGGCGAGCCCGCCGAGCCACCGCCCCCCACAGAGGCTCCCACCAGATTCCGGGGCTCGGCCGCCACCGGAGCGCTGTCCGGCGCGGGCGCTGGCGCCGCGGTCGCGGCAGCCGCCGGTCGCGCCGCCCGGCCGGAGGTGACTCCCGAACCGGAATCGAGCCCGGAGCCGCAGCCCCCGCGCGACCCGCACGCCGCCCTCCGCCGGCGCCTGGACGCGGGAGAAGACGTTTCGATCGAGCACCTGGCCGCCGAGCTCGCGGAAGACGAGTCCCCCGCCTGGAGCCGGCGCCGGACGCTCGCGGTGTGGATCGAGGACGCCGAGCCGGCCGTGCTCGCGGTGGCGCTCGGCCGGATCCTCGCCCTGATCGGGGACCTCGCCACCCCCTCCGACCGCATGTGGTGCCTGACCACGCTCGCCGGACGCCGCGCCTGGGACGAGCCGGAGTGGCAACAGATCCTGGCGGCCGCCGAGAGCCCGATGCTCCGCCGGCGCCTCGGCCACCGGAAGGTGTCGGTCTAAGGGTCTTCCGGGACGACCAGCGCCACCCCGTGCCGGGCGAAGAGCGCCAGGTCGTCCGCGCCCAGCCTCGCTCCCCCGTTCCCGGACCAACCGGGGCCACCGGAACCGTCGAGCCCACCGGAGCCTCTCGAACCGAGGAAGATCGCCACCCGCAGACGGCCGAAGCGACCGGCAGGGGGCCGGTCGCCCGACCCGCGCGCCCCTCCGCGGGCCCTCTCATCGACACCGCGCAGCCAGCGGCGCAGGCCCCGGAGCGGCCGTGCGCCGCCTTCCCGCCGTCGCATCTCGGCGGCCAGCGAGGCCAGCCCGCGGCCGTCGCCGGCGACGACCATCGGCCGGCACCAGCCGGTGATCGTTCCCAGCGCCCAGGCATCGGGCTCGAGATAGAGCGCCGCGTCGGCGGCGAGCGCCCAGTCGAGGACGGTCCGTCCGTCGGGGGTCGTCGGATCGAGGCAGGCGACGACCACCGGTCGCTCCCGCCGCCGCCGGCCCGGCGACGCCTCCCGGTCCGCCAGCAGGCCGGCGAGCCTCCGGGCCGCGGCCGCGAGCTCCTCCGCGGAAGCCACGCGCCACTCCGGCCCCCGAATGCAAGCGCCCCCGGGAAGCTCCGCGACCGCGGGCAACGGAGCCCCGGTCTCCCCCCGGTCCCGCCGGGCGGAGAGCTCGGTCTCCGGCCGCGGCAACCGGACGGAGGGGGCGGGCTGAGCAGCCGGCCGGTCCGGAGACGGTGCGGCCAGCCCCTCGGCCGTGGCGGGATCCTCGAACGGCAGCAGCAGCCGGGCGGCAGCCGACGGCGCGTCGCCTGCCTCCCCCGCCTCCCCGGTGCCGCCGCCGGCGAGCGGACGCGCCGTCCAACCGCCGCTCCGGATGGCGAGATCCGCCACCACCGCGTCCGGGCCGGCCTGCCAGGAGTACGCCACCACCGCCCCCCGCGCCAGACCCAACGCGTCCAGGGCGCGCCGCCCGCTGTCGACCTGCTCGGCGATCGTCGCGGCCGAACGCCAGCGCATGTCCGGCCCGTCGAGATAGAACAGCAGAGGTTGCTCCGGCCGCACCATGGCGCCCAGCTTAGTACGCCTGTGAAGCCTCGCCCCAATTCACCGAGACACCCGGGCGGGGGCGTCCCCTTCCCCCCCGCAAGGGGATCGAGGGGATGGGGGGCGATCCGGTAGATCATCCAGATCGATCGCTCTGCAACGAACCGCGCCAGGGCCTGCGGCTTCCGGAGAACGCGACTCTTCGCCCCCGGGAGTTTTCCCCGCGGCCGCACGGTTTCCGGTCTTGATGGGTTCCCTGAACGAGATGACGCGACACCTGACCCTCCCGGTCCTCCTCGCCGCCCTTCTCCTCGCCCTCCTGCCGGCGCCGCCCGCCGCGGCCCAGAGCGTCGGCGACCAGGAGCTCTTCCAGAAGAGCACCGAGGTCGCCCAGAAGGCGCTCGAGGTCTGGGGGGTCTACGACAACCCGGAGGCGCTCCAGCGGGTCGCCGACATCGGCTACCGCGTCGCCCGCCACTCCGGCTTCGCCGACATGCCGATCACCTTCCACCTGATCGACATGGCCGCGCCCAACGCCCTGGCACTCCCCGGCGGCCAGATCTTCGTCACCCGCGGCATGCTCGACCTGGGGCTGGACGACGACATGCTGGCGTCGCTCCTGGGCCACGAGATCGCCCACGTGGCGCTCCACCACCAGCAGAAGATGCAGAAGAAGGCCACGCTGGTCAACGTCCTCGGCCAGGCGCTGCTGATGGGAGTGGTGATCGCGGCCAGCAACAGCCGGCCGCGCTACGACGGCTACCCCCAGGGGCCGGTCTACGGCAACGACCCGAACTCCAAGGAGCCGACCGAGGGCGAGGTGGTGCGCGGCGCGGCGGCGGCCAGCATCGTGCTGGGCGAGCTGCTGCTCCGGGGCTACAGCCGGGAGCACGAGGACGAGGCGGACCAGGAAGGGCAGCGCTGGGCGGCCGCGGCCGGCTTCGACCCCGCCGGGACCCAGCGGTTGATGGCCAAGATGGAGGCCCTGCTGCCCCAGTCCAAGGAGTACGGCTACCTCCAGACCCACCCGTTCCTGAGCGACCGCGCCCAGGCCGCCGCGGCCCGGGCCGAGTACCTCAAAGCCCAGACGCCGAAAGAGTCCGACACCTACCGGCAGCGGACCCAGGCGGCGCTCCTGACCTTCGCCGACACCACCAAGAAGCTGGACGACAAGGTCGTCCGGCTGCTCGAAGACGACGCCCTGGTCGCCTGGCCCGAGGGACCGAAGGCGGACGCCATCCGCCTGGCGCGGCTCCATGAGCTGCGCGACGAAAAGCTCGCCGGTCCGGCCGGCACCCACGACTATGGCGCCGTGATCCGTGCCTACCAGAAGCAGATCGGCGAAGTGACGCGCCGGACACCGGAGAGCGACCTGATCGCCCAGCTCCAGGGTGAGGTCAAGGACCTGGAGAGCAAGAAGACCGCCGCCTACGCCAAGGCGGCCGAGGTCTTCGACCAGGGCGTCTACGAGACCGCCTTCCTGGAGACCTTCTTGAGCAACTGGCCGGACGCCGACGAGGCGCCGCGGGTCGCCCTCGCCCTGGGCGACGCCTACAGCCGGCTGCAGCTCCCCACCGACGCGGTCAGCCAGTACCTGACCGCCTGGCAGAGCGCTCCCGAGAGCGAGGCCGGCAAGCGCGCCCGCACCGGCTTGCGCACCCTGGCACCCGACCTCGACGAGCTCGCCGCCCTGCAGAAGCTCGCCGACCAGGACGACGACGCCGAGCTCCGCCGCCTGGCCACCGAGCGGCTCGCCGCCAAGGTCAAGCAGTTCGACGACCTGCGCAACGGCGCCGAGTACCTGAAGCGCTTCCCCGAGGGCCCTTACGTCGACGACGTCACCGACCGGCTCAACACACTGGCCGACAAGCTGTACAAGGAAGTCGTCCTCTACCGCGCCGTCGGCGACAACGCTGAAGCCCTCGAACGGATCAACGAGATCCTGACCCACGCCCCCCTCTCCCCCGCCGCCCGCCAGCTCCGCGATCAAGCGGTCCTCGAAGGGTAGCTAGCCTGAATCACCCCCCTCACCCTCGATCCCTCTCGGGCATCCGCAAGGTAGCTGGTCGGAGACTCGAAAGGTCCCTCGCGGTGTCGCGGCTCGATGGGACGCGATCAACCTCGATGATCCACTGGATCACCCCCCTCACCCTCGATCCCTCTCCCACCCTTCCAGGTGGGCGAGGGACGCCCCCACCCATCTTCTCCGAAACGAAACTGATGTCTTGAAGTAGTTCTTCTTCCGGCAGCTCGTCATCCGGGGCGGGGGGTCAACGCTTCGGATGTGGAGCGGGTCGGGAGGCCCCGCTGGAGGGCGTCGAGGAGCGCGCTCGCGAGAGTCGTTGAGCAGCCGACGAGGCCCCGGCGCGCTCCGAGCCCCGAGGCGCACGATGAGCCCCGTACCGTCCAGTTCGTGCGCCGTCCCGGAGGCGGGGCCTCCCGACCCGCTCCCGACAGACCTATCAGATCGCCCCCCAAACCCTCGCTCCCTTTCCCGCCCTCGCGGGGGGAAAGGGACGCCCCCTCCCGACCCCGCGCCAGCGGAGCGACAGCGCCTCTGCGAAGATGGCGTGTACACGCTTTCGCAAGCCCCGGGGCTCTATCGACCGTGGACGCCACCGCCACCAACCTGTCGGAGACCGTCGGCCGCGCCGCCGCCGGCGACCGCTCGGCGTTCGGCCTGCTGGTCGAGGGCGAGTGGGACCGCCTGGTGCGCCTCGCCCGTTCCGTCGTCGGTGACGCCGACGCCGAAGACGCGGTCCAGGACGCCCTGCTCCGCGCCTGGCGGGCCCTCCCCGGCCTCCGTCAGCCCGAGTCCTTCCGGGCCTGGATCGCCCGGGTCGTCCTGCGGCGGTGCTTCCGGCGCAACCGTCGCCGGCCCGCGCTGCTGCCGCTCGCCGCGGCCGGAGAGCCCCCCGTCCGCCCCGGGGTCGAGGCGGGCCTGGACGTCGAACGCCTGCTCGGCGCGCTCGCCCCGCGCCAGCGCGCCGTGCTCCACCTGACCGTCGTCGAGGGCCTCTCCGACCGCGAGATCGGCGACCTTCTGGGGATCACCGCCGGCTCGGTCCGGGCCCATCGCCGCCGGGCGCGCACGGCACTCGCCGCGCGCGGGTTGGCACCCCGGGCGGCGGGCACCCGCGGCGGCCCCTCCAGACTCGACCACCCCGAAGAACACGAGGTCATGCCATGAGCCACCTCCCCCCGGACACTCCGGATCGCCACCTGGCGGCACCCGGCCCCGGCCCGAATCAGGACCCGAACCGGGATCCGATCCAGGACCCGTTCGACGAGGCGCTCCGCCGTTGGGCCGCCCGCCCACCGCGGACCCCCGCCGCGACCGCGGCGCGCCGGATCGAGGATCGGCTGCCGCCCCAGCGCACGATCGCCCGTGCCCGCGTGCGCCGACCGCTCCTGGCCGTGGCCGCGGCGGTGGTGGCGGCGATCGGCCTGGCAGCGGTTCTGACCTGGGGAGGCTCCGGACCCCCGACCGGTTCCTCACGGCCGAGCACCGACCGGGCGCTCGCCAAGAAGACTCCAGCGGCAGCTCCCGCGCCCTCCGCGCTGCCGTCGAGCAACCTCCTGGTGATCGACCTGGACGAGCGCACCACGCTTTACCTGGACCTTGATGGGGACCTCGATGGGGACCTCGATGGGAATCTCGATGGGAATCTCGGCGCGCACTTCGACCCGGGTCGTCCGAGCGAGCGACGCCCGGGCCTCAGTTGAGCACCCTACCCCGCAACCAATTCGCCAGAACCAGCGACCGCAAAGGAGCCCGACCGTGACCCGACGCCTCCGGACCATCCAGTGGCTCGCAGTCCTCGCCTTGATCCTGTTCACCGCCGGCCTGGCCCGCCCAGCCGCGGCCGGCGACGACCTGCCCGTCGGCTTCCCGACCAGCTTCCTGCTCCTCACCGGCTCCCCCGAGCCGGCGCCCGAGGGTACCAACGGCGTCCTGATGGTGCCCGGGACCGTGATCCCGGTGACCGCGGGCGCCATCGGCGAGGAGAGCGTCGACGCGCTCCTGGCCAGCGGCCGCGCGGCGACCGACCTGGCCCAGAAGCTCCGCACCACCCTCCGCCTCCAGGACATCCAGGTGCAATACCTGGAATCGAAGATCCTGGACGTCGGCGCCTCGGTCACCCTGCCGGCGGCCACGCCCGAGAGCCCGATCCGCCCGGTGGTCACCCTGCTCGGATTGACTGACGAGCTCGCCACCTACCGGGTCGTCTTCGAGGAGGGCGACCGGCAGCTCTCCGACACCAGTGTCAGCGTCCCCCTGGGCCGCCGGTCCGTGGTGGGAGCGCTGGACGGCGCCGCGGCGCCCTACCTTTTCCTGGTCATCGAGCCTCCCTCCAAGAGACCGCTCACCGTCTCGGAGACCTCGCAGGTCACGCCGCCCCGCCGCCTCTCCGGACCCGCCCCCAGCTATCCGGAGGACGCACGCAAAGAGCGAATCGAAGGCGTCGTCATCCTGCAAGCGGTGATCGCCAAGGACGGCTCCGTCGCCCAGACCCGGGTGCTCCGCAGCCTGAGCCCGTCCCTCGACCGGGCGAGCGAAGAGGCGATCCGGAAATGGACCTTCGCACCGGCCACCCTGGACGGAAAGCCGGTCTCCGTGTTCTACAACCTGACAGTCAACTTCCGCCTGACCAAGGACAAGGAGGAGGACAAGGGAGACGACCACGGCGAGGCCGGCATCTGACACTTGGAGCGCTCCCGGGAACGGCGTCTGGCCTGCCCGTCGCGGTCATTCGCGGTCAGGTAGACTCCGCCGGAGGCAGTGGGCAGGCGCTGTCTGTCCACCGGATGCCGACCTCCGATCGCACACCCCGGGAGCGCCCACCATGACGAATCAGAGCAACCGACAGCATCTCGACTGGAAGATGGCGGCACCGGCGACCGTTCGCACGCCCGGAGCGGCGAGCGGTCGCCGCCTCACGGCGCTCGCCGGCCTCGCCCTCTGCACCGCCCTCCTGGCTCTCCCGAAGCCCGCGGCTGCCTGGGGCCAGACCGGCCACCGGGTCGTCGCCCGGATCGCCGAGCACCACATCGCACCCGAAACCGCCGCGGCGATCGACGACCTGATCGGGCCGGACAGCCTGGTGCGCGTCGCCACTTGGGCGGACGAGATCAAATCTGACCCGTCCTGGAAGCACGCCAGCCCCTGGCACTACATCGACTTCCCGCCCGGCACCTCGCTCGACGACGCGGAGCGGAGCCCCCAGGGTGACCTGCTCGAGGCGTTGAACCGCTTTTCGGCCGTGTTGCGCGACCCAGACGCGGCGCGGTCCGACCGGGTGACGGCGCTCAAGTTCCTGGTCCACCTCGTCGGCGACGCCCACCAGCCCCTCCACTCCGGCTACGCCGCGGATCGGGGCGGCAACGACGTGCTGGTGCTCTGGTTCGGCGATCCGACCAACTTGCACTCGGTCTGGGACGCGAAGCTGATCGACCACGAGCAGCTCAGCTTCTCGGAGATGGCCGAGCTCCTCGACCATCCGACGGCCGAGCAGGTGGCCGACTGGCAGGCGAGCGACTTCCGCCAGTGGATCACCGAATCGCGGGGCCTCCTCGACCAGGTCTACGACCTCGGGGACCGGCGCCTGAGCTGGGGCTACGCCTACCACGCGACGCCCATCGTCGAGCACCGCCTCCTCCAGGCCGGCGTCCGCTTAGCCGGCCTCCTCGACCGCCTCCTCGGTCCGAGCTCCAAGAACACCCCCAACCCGCCGAATGACTAGCCTGAACTATTCACGAGACGGCGTAGCGAGAGCCGCAAGTGTGCGTGAGATCGGGGCGGCGCAGCGAGGAGCGACGCAGGCGTCCGCTTCCTACCTTGGCGCCCACCCCTCGGGCGCTGTGAAGTAGACCGTCAGCCGGACCCGCCGCGGGGCCGTGCCGGCGTTGCGATACGCGCCAGCGACGACCAGGCCGGCAGGGGTCCGAACGAGTAGCGGATCACCCACCCAGCCCCCTCCGAGGCAATCCTCCCCGGGCAGACACTGGGTCCACTCAGCGCCGTCCGCCGCCGCCATCTCGAAGCCGGAGAACGCCGCCCCGGCGGGCAACAGGACCGCCAGGGCGCGGCAGGCTGCGTCGTCGGCCAGCACCGAGCGGAGCAGGGTCGTGAGCTCGCCGTACGCCTGGTTGCCGAGCACCGACACGGCGCCGCCGGCGAGCTCGATCGATCCCGCCCACGGGCCGAGTGCGCGGGAGCTTCCAAGAAGTGCCGCGGCTCGCTTGATCCGCGCCTCGAGATCTTCCGGGCAGATGCCTTCGCCCCCCGCGGCGGTCCCCTCCCCGGTCACCGACCACTCGCCCGGCCGGCACTCCGGACAGCTCCCGGTGCCGGCGGAACGGAGCGTGGTACGTCGCGGGGCCGGCGCCTCCGCAGCGGACGGCGTGGCCGGCGCTGGTGAGGGCTGGGTGGGAGCCGGCATTTCCTCTGGCGGAGCCTCCTCCGGAGCCGGCTGCGACGCAGGAGCCGATGGTGCCGGCGCGGCCTCGGGCGTCGGAGCGGACGGAGCCGCGGCCGCGGCGGGTGCTTCCTTCGCGGCGGGCGATTCCATCGCAGACGGCTCAGCGGCCATCGGTTGGGACGGCTGAGTCGGCCGTGACGGGGGCGCCGCTTCGCCCTGCGGCGTCGGCTCAGGCCGCGGAGCGGGCGCGGTCTTCGGCGCGGGAGCGGCCTCCGGCCGCGGCATCGCCGGCACCGGGTGCTCCGCCGGGCCCGACGCCTCGAAGTACTTCACCCGGACAGAGACCAGAGACTCCCCCACCTTCACCTGGCTGGCGTTGATCTCGCGCGGGCGGCGCCCTTCGCGCACCTGGAGCATGGCGACGTAGGCCATGGTCTTCGGGTGGCGCACCGTCAGCACCCACTCACCGGGAGCCAGGCCGCGGATCGACGCCCTGCCAGAGGCATCCGTGCGCACCACCGCGGGACCCTGGACGGCCTCGCCTCCCTCGCCCCTCTCGGAGAAGACGAGCTGCACCTGCGCGCCATCGAGCGGGTGACCGTCCCGGTCGCGCACCTCCACCCCCACCCCCGCGCTGCCGGTCCACCCGCGGGGCGTCGCCATCGCCGGAGTCTCCCGCCCGGACTGGGCCAAGCCGGGGACAGCGAGGAAGAGCAACGCCGCGATCGCCAGGTACGTGATGCCGGAAGGTCGCCGGATCGATCCCATCGGTTCCGCCTTTCTGAGGTGAATGCCAGAACCAGATTCTACCGGACAGCCCAGAGCCGATCGCGTAGCGAGAAGCACCAGAGTCTTGCCCCCAGAGCCTCTCGCACCAGATTGTGCCTGGGTGGAGGGGGATCGCGTCGCGAGAGCCGTCCGGGTGCGGCAGATCGTGCCACCGCAAGAGACGAGCGACTGAGGCGTACCAGAGGTACGTCGCAGGGAGCGAGGAACGAGGACGGCGCGAGATGCCGCACCCGGGCGGCTCGTAGCAGCGATCCCCCTCCACCCAGGCACAAAAAAAGCCTGCGGGGCCCTCCGGCGCGGTGGTATCCACCATCGCTGCCCCCGCAGGCATTTCGGTCCGGGAGTGGTCGGGCGGAGGCTCCTCCCCTGGCTTGTGTCCCCCGCCCGACTCGATGACTCCCGAACCTGCAAACGAAGAGTAAGCGCCACGGACTGCGGCACCAACGCCCCGCGGGGCGGTTTTCCCAGCCATCTCAAAGGATGGGTGAACCACTGCGTCGCCCCATCCGAAAGGGCGGGACCCGCGGCACGGTGACCGATGAAACGGGCGATCCCCTTCCGCCCGCTCCGGCGAAGAGGGGCCGGCATGTGTCGGCCGTCCTTGCTGAGCGGGAGAAAGGGGATCGAAGGGACCGGAGGCGATCCGGGCGACCGCTACTCGGCGGCCACCGGGACGGGCACCTCGGTGTTGATCCAGCGCAGCACCATGTCGGCGGACCGATCACCGGTGGGCTCGAACGAGATGGTGAACTGGTCGACCTCCTTCTCGCTCTTCCGCGGCGCCACGCTCACCACCAGGACGTCGTCGTCCGGCGTGTAGCCCGGCTCCATCTTCTTGGTCTCCGGGTTGTACCGGGCGGTGCCGGAGAGCCCCAGGGCGGAGTTGAAGTGGATCGTCCACTGCTCGGGGCCCGGCGTCGTGAACAGCGAGTAGGTCCCTGCCGGCAAGGCCTTGCCGGCGACCTTGACGTCGCCGGTGACGGTGATCTGGGTCGCCTCGTTGGCGCCGGTCCGCCAGATCTTGCCGAACGGCACCAGAGCGCCGGACTCCTCGGTACCGAAGATGTTGTCCCGGCCGCGCTTGTAGGGACGGCTGTAGACCACGCTCACGTAGGTGTCGCCGAGGAACGTGCGGGCCATGCCCATGGGGCTCGGCCGGCGGGACGGGTGGAGATCCTGGGCGAGGAGCGCCGGGGCCAGGGTTGCCGCCACGGTCGCCGTGATCGCCACCAGGACGATCGCTTGTCGAAGCTTGTGCATCGGTGTTCCTCCTCCTAGCCTGCGTGCGTCTCTTTGTGGTCCTCGACCAACCGCTCGACCACGCTCGGGTCGGCGAGGGTGGTGATGTCGCCCAGATCCTCGTACTCGCCCTTGGCGATGTTGCGCAGGATCCGGCGCATGATCTTGCCGGAGCGGGTCTTGGGCAGACCGGTGACGATCTGGATCTCGTCCGGCTGGGCGATCGGGCCGATCGCGTGGCGCACCTGCTGCTTCAGGGCGCCGATGATCTGGTCCTGGTTGGAGTCGCGGAACTCGGGCACCAGATCGACGTAGGCGAAGATGCCGGTTCCCTTGATCTCGTGGGGGAAGCCGACCACCGCCGCCTCGGCGACCGCCTCGTGGGCGACCAGGGCGCTCTCGACCTCCGCCGTGCCCAGCCGGTGGCCGGAGACGTTGAGCACGTCGTCGACCCGGCCGGTGATCCAGTAGTAGCCGTCCTCGTCCCGGTAGCACCCGTCACCGGTGAAGTAGAGGCCCGGGAAGCGGGTGAAGTAGGTCTCCTTGAACCGGCGGTGGTCGCCGTAGATGGTCCGCGCCTGCCCCGGCCACGGCCGGGCCATGCACAGGTTGCCGCGGACGTCGTTGCCCTGGAGCGTCTCGCCCGCGTCGTCCACGAGGACCGGCTCGATGCCGAAGAAGGGCAGGGTCGCCGAGCCCGGCTTGGTGGCGATCGCCCCGGGCAGCGGCGTGATCAGGATGCCGCCGGTCTCGGTCTGCCACCAGGTGTCGACCACCGCGGCGCGGCCTTCGCCGACCACGTCGTGGTACCACTGCCAGACCTCCGGGTTGATCGGCTCGCCGACCGTGCCGAGGATGCGCAGGCTCTTGCGCTGGTACTTGGTCACCCACGAGTCGCCTTCCCGGGCGATGGCGCGGATCGCCGTCGGCGCGGTGTAGAAGATGTTGACCCCCAGGTCGTCGACCACCTGCCAGTAGCGCCCCGCGTCCGGGTAGAGCGGCGTCGACTCGAACATCACCGTGGTCGAGCCGTTGGCCAGCGGCCCGTAGACGATATAGCTGTGGCCGGTGATCCAGCCGATGTCCGCGGCGCACATGTAGACGTCGTCGGACTTGAGGTCGAAGACGTACTCGTGGGTCAGCGCCGCGTAGAGCAGGTAGCCGGCGGTGGTGTGGAGCACACCCTTGGGCTTGCCCGTCGAGCCGGAGGTGTAGAGGACGAAAAGCGGGCTCTCGGAGGCCATCCACTCGTTCGGACAGGTCGAGCGCTGCTTCTGGGCCTCGTCGTCCAGCCAGAAGTCGCGGCCGGGCTCCATCTCGACGTCGGTGTCCGTGCGGCGCACGACCAGCACGGTCTCGACCATCGACAGTCCTTCGATCGCCTGGTCCGAGGTCTCCTTGAGCGGGATCTTCTTGCCGCCGCGCAGCCCCTCGTTGGCCGTGATCAGCATCTTGCAGCGGGCGTCGATGATCCGCTCGCGCAGCGACTCGGCCGAGAAGCCGGCGAAGACCACGGAGTGGACCGCCCCGATCCGGGCGCAGGCGAGCATGGTGTAGGCGAGCTCCGGCACCATCGGCAGGTAGACAGCCACCCGGTCGCCGCGGCGCACGCCATGATGGAGCAGCACGTTGGCCACCCGCGCCACGTGGTGCTTCAGCTCCCGGTAGGTGATGTGCTCGTACTCGCCCGGCTCGTCTTTGGCCCAGATGATGGCGGTCTTGTCCGGCTGGGTCGCCAGGTGCCGGTCGACGCAGTTGAAGCACGCGTTGAGCCGCCCCCCGGCGAACCAGGAGAAGTCCACCGCCTCCATGTCCCAGTCGTAGACGGTGTGGGGCTTGTTGAACCAGTGTAGCCGCTCGGTCTGCTCGCGCCAGAACTCTTCCGGCTGCTCGAGCGAGCGGCGGTACATCTCCTGGTACTCCTCGAGGGAGCCAACCTTCGCGGCGTTGGCGATCTCGGGCTTGACCGGAACCATCCAGACCTCCTTTGCGGTTCGAGTGCTGTCGGAGCCAGGGGAGCTCTGCGACCCAAACGATCGAAAATGTGCCGTCGATTATAGACGACACACCGCCCGCGCCCCCATCGCCGCCGTTCCCCCGGGCCGACCCGGCAAACGCCTCGCCACGGAACCTACCGCGGGGAAACCGTCGTGCCGATTGACACACCTTCTTGACCAGGAATATCCTCTCGGTCACAACTTACGTCTTCTTTCTGGACCTCCCCACCCCGGAGCACGAGGTCGCTCCGGAGCGAGGCACCCGCCGATCCCTCCGGCGGCAGCAGCACGGCAGTGCCGGGAACACCGGACCCGGTCCCTTCGGCCGGGCTCCGTTTCAGTCGTGCACTCCGCGCGTCGGCTCACCGCCGGCCGACCGGGCCGCAGCCCGCCGACCGCGGCAACGAGAGGAGGATTCGGTATGGAAGGTGAAAAGCGCCCGAACGGTCTCCACGGCTACTGGCGGGCCAACAAGACCCTCATCGCCGTCCTGCTCGTCATCTGGGCACTGGTTTCCCACGTCTTTGCCATCTTCCTGGCGCGGCCCCTTTACGGGGTCCACGTGGGACACCTGCCGATGAGCTTCTGGTGGGCTCAGCAGGGATCGATGATCGTCTTCGTCATCCTGATCTTCGTCTACGCCATCGTCATGGATCGCCTGGACGAGAAGTACGACGTCCACGAAGACCGCCCGCCCCGTGGCAAGCGGCCGGGAGGAGGTGCCAAATGACCGTCGAGGTCTGGACCTACATCCTGGTCGGCATCACGTTCGCGGCGTACCTCTATATCGGCTACCTCAACCGGGTCCGCGACACCGGCGGCTTCTACGTCGCCGGCCGCGGCGTGCCCGCCATCTTCAACGGCGCCGCCGTCGGCGCGGACTGGATGTCCGCCGCGTCGTTCATTTCCATGGCCGGGTTGATCTCGTTCATGGGCTACGACGGCACGGTCTACCTGATGGGCTGGACCGGCGGGTACGTGCTGCTGGCGCTGCTCCTGGCACCCTACCTGCGCAAGTACGGCAAATACACGATCCCGGACTTCGTCGGTGACCGCTACTACTCGACGACGGCCCGGATCGTCGCCGCCATCGCCGCCATCTTCGTCTCCCTGACCTACGTCGCCGGGCAGATGCGCGGCGTCGGCATCGTCTTCAGCCGCTTCCTGAACGTGAACATCACGGTCGGCGTGATCATCGGCATGGCGATCGTCTCCTTCTTCGCGGTCCTGGGCGGCATGAAGGGCATCACCTGGACCCAGGTGGCCCAGTACACGGTGCTGATCGTCGCCTACCTGATCCCGGCGGTGGCCATCGCCTGGGTGCTGACCGGCAACCCGATTCCGCAGCTCTCGTTCACCTTCAGCGACATCGTCGATCGGCTGAACCAGATCCAGACGGACCTGGGCTTCACCGAATACACGATGCCGTTCTCGGCCAAGCCGATGATCGACGTCTTCTGCATCACCATGGCGCTGATGGCGGGCACGGCCGGCCTGCCGCACATCCTGGTGCGCTTCTACACGGTACCGAGCGTGCGCTCGGCACGCTACTCGGCGGCCTGGGCGCTGCTGTTCATCGCGCTGCTCTACACCACGGCGCCGGCGCTCGCCGCCTTCGCCCGCTACAACCTGATCGACTCGCTCAACGGCAAGACCATCGAGGAGGTGCACCAGCTCAAATGGGTTCAGAGCTGGGAGACGACGGGCTTGCTCGGCTTCGAGGACAAGAACGGAGACGGCAAGCTCGAGCTCTCTCCCGACCCGGCGAAGAGCGAGATGAAGATCGACCGCGACATCATCGTCCTGTCGACGCCCGAGGTGGCACGCCTGGCCCCGTGGGTCGTCGGCCTGGTCGCCGCCGGCGGCCTGGCGGCTGCGCTGTCGACCGCGGCCGGCCTGCTGCTGGTGATCTCGTCGTCGATCGCCCACGACATCTACGCCCGCCTGATCAACCCGGAAGCCAGTGAGGCGCGCCGCCTCCTGGTCGGCCGGGTGATGATCTTCCTGGCGGTCGTCGTCGCCGGCATCTTCGGCATCTACCCACCGGGCTTCGTCGCCCAGGTGGTCGCCTTCGCCTTCGGCTTCGCCGCGGCGAGCTTCTTCCCGGTCATCCTGCTGGGCATCTTCGACAGCCGGACCAACCGGGCGGGCGCCATCTGGGGCATGGTCGTCGGCCTGGGCTTCACCGCCTTCTACATCATCGGCAACAAGTACTTCGGCATGCCCACCTTCCTGTGGGGGATCAGCGCCGAAGGCATCGGCACCGTCGGCATGGTGCTCAACCTCGTCGTGACCTTCGTCGTCTCGCGGTTGACGGCGCCGCCGCCGCTCGAAATCCGTAAGATGGTCGAAGAGGTGCGTGTGCCCCGCGGCGCCGGAGCGGCCGTGGAGCACTGAGTCATCACAGCTGAATCCCGGCTCTCCGCCTCCCGGCGCGACCGCCGGCAGGCTGCCGGGTGAGCCGCCGGCCCCGTCCGAACCGCCGATCGGACGGGGCGGCGGCCGTCTTTGTCGCGACGTCCCATGGACCCGAACGTCTTCCTTCGCAGCCACCCGCCGTGGGACCGCCTCACCGAGGCCTCGTTCCGGCGCGCCGTCGACCGCATCGAGATCGTCTACACGGCGCGCGACGACACCATCCTCCGGCGCACCGACCCGGACAACCGGTTCCTCTACGTGATCCGCAAGGGGGCCGTGCGCCTGGAGCGCGACGGCATCCCGATCCAGCACATCGAAGAGGGAGAGCCTTTCGGCTACCCATCGCTCCTGGCCGGCGGCAGCCCTACGACCGACGTGGCGGCCGACGAGGACTGCCTGCTCTATCGGCTTCCTGGCACGGTCTTCGAGGTCCTGATGGACGAGAAGCCGTTCGCCGACTACTTCCTCACCGGCCTGGCCGATCGCCTGCGCCAGGCCGCCCGGGTCGAGGGGCCCCTCTCCGGCGGCTTCGGCGGCTTCGCGGGCGACCTCTCCACCCCGGTCGCCGAGCTGCTCACGCGGCCGCCCGTCTTCTGCGAGCGCGAAGCCACGGTGGCCCAAGCCGCGCGGGTGATGACCGAGAAGCGGGTGAGCTCCGTCCTCGTCCCCGGCCGCCCACCGGGCGAGCCCCACGGCATCCTCACGGACCGTGACCTCCGGAGCCGCGTCCTCGCCGCGGGGCGACCGGCGGACACCCCGGTGTACCAGGTCGCCAGCCGGCCGCTCGCCACCATCGCCGCCCATCGGCCGGCGTTCGACGCCCTGATCGCCATGCTCGAGCGCCGCATCCACCACCTGGCGGTGATCGACGAGCGCCAGCCGGCCCAGCTCGACGGCCAGCCGGCGGCCAACGTCCTCGGGGTCATCTCGGACACCGATCTGCTCCGCCACCACCTGCACAGCCCGCTCTACGTCCTCGGCCGGATCGAGAAGATCGAGCGCCCGTCCCACTTCTCCGACTACGGCGACCAGCTCGGTTCCATGGTCGAGGTGCTCTTCCGCGGCAACCTCGACGCGGTCGAGATCGGGCGCATCGTCTCCACCGTCAACGACGCCGCCACGGTGCGGGTGATCCACCTGGCCCAGCACGCGATCGAAGGGGAGCTCGGCGCGCCGCCCTGCCCCTACGCCTGGATCGTCCACGGCTCCGAGGGGCGGCGGGAGCAGGCCCTGCTCACCGACCAGGACAACGCCATCGTCTACGGCGAGGACAGCCCGGAGGCCGAGCGCTACTTCGCGGAGCTCGGGCGCCGGGTCACCGAGGGTCTTCAGAAGCTCGGCCTGCCGCCGTGCCCGGGCGGCTTCATGGCCGACCGCTGGTACAAGCCTCTGGAGGAGTGGCGTGCGCTCTTTCAGAGCTGGGTCGAGACGCCGGACCCCCAGGCACTGGTCGACGCGGCCAACTTCTTCGACCACCGCCCGGTCTGGGGAGACCTCGACCTCGCGCCGCTGGAAGAGGTGGTCTACTCGGCCGCGAAGCAGCGCCGCTTCCTCGCCCACATGGCCAAGAACGCGCTCGACTTCCGGCCGCCGATCGGCCTGCTCCGGCGCATCCGCCAGACCGCCGAAGGGGTCGACCTCAAGCGGGGCGGCATCATCCCCATCGTCAGCCTGGGCCGGTTGGTAGCCCTCGAAGCCGGCAGCGCCGCCCGCGGCACGATCGAGCGGCTGGAGGCCGGACAACTGGACGGCGGCCTGAGCCCCGAAGGCGCCGAAACCCTGGCCGAGGCCTTCCGCTTCCTCCTCCGTCTACGCCTGGAGCACCAGCTCCGGGCACGCAAGGAGGGCCGCCCGGTGGACAACCGGGTGCAGATGGAGACGCTCTCGCCCCTCGAGCGCCGGCACCTCAAGGACGCCTTCACGGCGATCCGGGAGGTCCAGGGCGTGATCGAGCAGCGCTGGGGCGTGGCGTTGCTGGGTTAGAGCGAGGGGCGCCGCCGGGAGAGGGTTCGCCCCCCGACGACGCCCCAAACCTTCAACTCGCCTTGCGCAACGGGACGGACACCGACTCGTCGGCCTCGCGCTCGCCGCAGCGGGCGAGCACGCTCCGCACATCCGGGCGGAGACTCGTGAAGCGGGCGCCGGCAGCGTCCCAGTACCGGTGATACCGACTGTCCCACGTCGGTCCCAGGGCGGTTCGTCGATGTCCCCGAAGGACGCCAGCCAGGATTCCTCGCGACCTCATGGCCACTCCTTTCCCATGGACTTTCCGGCGCCCACCTTGAGTCCCCACGCCTCTTCCGGCTATGCTGACTCATATCCACGCGACTCGGCTCTCGGAAGAGCGCCGGGATCGTTGCCGGGCGGGTCGTTGGCGCGGCCCGCCCGGTCGCTCATCGGGTCAGCCCACGCGGCCTTCCCATCTTCTGGGTACCCACCGGCGCCGCCGATTCGGCAGCGCCCACCCTCTCGACCCGGCCCGAGCGACGAATTCAAGAAATCTCGTTTTCGGTGACCAAGCTGAGCGCTCGCCGGGCACCTACTGAGTGAGGGTCGAATCGACCGCCCTGCAGCTCAGGTTGCCGTCCGTTGCGCACCGGATACGGACGGTGGGGTTCGCGGAGAGCTCGATGACGGCTCTGGCGCTTGAAATGAGGAGCGGCGCCCGCTGTTCGAGGCTCCTTCCATGACCGGCCCGAAGCTCGGCCAGGAGGATGGCATTGACGCGAGATGGCGATGACGGCTGCAGGTGGTTCAGCGAATACCCGAGTTGCGAATGGGCCCCGGCTCTTCTCGCCCTGGAGGACTACGGGGGCGAACGCGTGGCGCAGGCGCTCCAGCAGACGATCCTTTATCAGGAAGACGGAGAGTCGATCGCCCGCCCTCCGGTCCTCCAACAGACGCTCGATGCTTGCCGCATCGCCCAGAGAGTCGTCGACGAGATCCTCGAAGGTCGCCACGCTCCACCGAAGAGCCGGCAGAATCTCTTCGACCGCCTCAAGGAAATCTTCAACGCCCTTCTGTTTCGCTGCTACCTCGGCGCCCTCCTCGACGAGGACATGGTCCTGGTCTACAAGAGGACCGTGCGCTACGCCAAGCGGGAGATCGCCCGCCTCAACGCCACCTCGGGAAGGTACTCACCGTCGCTCACCACCGGCGGCGACGAGGCGGAGGACCTCGCTCAGCAAGCCTTCCGCCTCGCCTTCTCCGGCCAGCGATCCTGGCCGTGCGAAAGGTTGCCGCTGGTGCCGTTTCTCCAGGGAACCGTCAAGAGTCTCGCCTCGCACGAGATCGACCGGCACCGCCGCCGCCCACAGCACGTCTCCCTCGATCCTGGAGCGGCCGACACCGACGACTCCTCCGCAATCTCGCAACAGCTCGACCGGCTCAGCGGGGACAGCCTCTCACCGGAAGAGGCTCTGAGACGGCGCGACGCAGTGCTCAAGGCAATCGGAAACGATCGCGAGCTCCGCAGCATCACGGAACGCCTGCTCTGCGGGCAGACACCTAAACAGGTCGCCGCCGACCTGGGGATCTCACTCGCCACCGTCTATCGACGGATCCGACACCTGGTCGCGGCGATCGACGCAACACTCTCTATCGACCGGAAGCTTCGGAACAAGGAAAGGTCATGAAGATTCGCGATATAGACGGCAGTCCGGAGCCAACGGACCAGCAGAAGACCCTAGCCTTCTACAGGAATCTCAAGAAGAAGGAAGCGCAGCAGGCGCGCGTCGCCGACCCGCTCGCGCTGATCGACGCCGCGGCCGACGAGGCCCTGGCTGCGGCCGACGAGCCCGATCTCGATCGAGAGCTCGCGGCGCAGGGGTTCGACCCGGACACCCTGACCCGAAACGCCCTGGAGCTCCGCAGCACCCTGCGCGCGGAATTCCTGCACCGCCCCGAAGTCGCTCCGGGAGGTCCTCCTTCTCGTCCCGAAACCGCAAAGCCCTGCGCTCCGGCTGACGGGTCGGCGCCCTACCGGAGCCCTGCTCCCTCCGGCGAGCGGATCGACACGGGCGCGGGCAAGAAGCGGTGCGCACCGACCGCACCGGGCGGTCCCCGTGGCGTGATCAGGCTCTCCCGGGAGAAGAGCTTCGTGGTCGGCCTTCGGACCGATTCCCGACTCGTCAAGGAGTGCGCGGCACTGGGAGCCATCCTCCACAAGGTGCAATCGAAGAGCGGTCTGGGCGGGAGGATCGGCTGCAAGATCGACGTCGGCTCGCCCTCCGCTCCGAAGGTCGCTTCCCCTGACGATCCGGAGGGCGAGAAGCGCCCGTCGCTCGATCTCCTCCTGATCTGCCGGTCGCCGGAGTCCTTCTCCTCGGTGGACGCGGCGTCCGCTTTCGGACTCTTCCGGTCGTCACCGGACTTCCGGTTCTGGAGGACTGCGGGCCGGCCGCGCACCCTGTTCCTCGTCGGGTCGCTCGCCGGCCCGGCGCGATCGGACTCCGCGGTGCCACCCGACCGTGCGGTCGAGCTACGCCACGCCGACGCCGACCGTGAATCGGTCAGCCTGCTCCTCTATGACGACCCGAAGGAACTCGAGCAGTCCCTCCAGCGGGAGCTCGTGCGGTGGTTGCTCGAGACCCGCTTCGCGTTGCAGACCGGAGGCACCGCGTCCGCGGAGATCGAGTACCCCCCGGTCCGGGCACGAACCACCCTTTGCATCTCCGCCGGCGGCGCTGTCCACCTCGGCGACGGCGCGCGAGGGGCCCTCGCGATCGAGCATCTCTGGAACCGGGTGGGTGCGGTGATCGGCAAGTACCAGGCCGCCCTGGGTGGCGTCTATCTCGACATCGCGTACTTCCACTTTCACGGGAACGACAGCCAGGAGAGGGCCGTCAAGGCAGCGAACCTCCTGCTGCGCACAATTCCGTCCCTGATCGACGGTGTCCAGCTCGGGAGGAGCCCGGAGGAGCTCTCCGTGCGGCTCTCAATCCACGACCTTCCCGACAGCAAGAGTGAGCGCCCGGCCCTCGGAATTCCCGAGGGCCTTGTTTTCCTCGCGGCCTTGACCGAGAGACCGGAGGCGGACGCGGGGATCCTCGTCACCACGTCGATCAGAGAGCAGCTCCCGGCCGACCTCTCCGGCCGCTTCCGGTCCGCGGGCCGGTTTTGTGGAGAGCCGCTGTGGCTCTGCGAGAGCCGCGGCCCGAGTGTCTTCCTACGCGGCCGCACGGAGCGCAATCTCGATGAGCTGGACAGCCAGATCGTTCGCCTCGAAACGGCCGTTCGAGCGACCACTGCGCCTGCACGGGAGGTACTGGACGTGGCCAGCACCGCGGTCGACAAGATCTACGCCCTGCTCGACCTGCTCGCGCAGCGCATCGAGGAGCGGCGGCAGAGGGCGCACGGGGGGGGGGCCGTGGCGGCCACGGCGCTCGCGGAAACCGCCCTCGCGCAGGAGGAGAGGGCGTGGAAGCTCATCGCGGGAATGAATACCCGTAGGGCCGAGCCCACCGGTGACGCCGCGTGGAAGGCGCCAGTGTACCTCGCCGCCGCGCGACGTGGACCGGTCGTCGCTCGACTGCGCGGGGACGCCGACCCGACCGGCACGATCCCCACGCCGAAGGACCTGCCGTTCGGCGGTTCCGAGATCGTCCGGCAGGGCAGCAGCCACCTGCTGGGCGCCGGCCTGCTCCACGGCTTGCGCCACCTGGTGCACGGGGACGACCTGGACACCTACACCACCTTCACCAACCTCGCCTCGAAGTTCAAGAGCGAGCTGTTGGCGGTGCTCGGATGCGGTCAGCCCGTGCCACGGAACGAGATCCAGCAGCTCGGCTCCCGGCTCTGGAGCCTGGTGGACCTGATCGTGGCCGAAGACCAGAGCGAGCCGCGCCGGGTCGACCGGTGCCTGCTTCCCCAGATCGTCTCGGGTCCGTTTTCCGACCCGCGGTTCGCCGCGCTCTGTCATTTCCTGTACGACACGCGGGACGACGCGAGCTGGGGTCCGGAGGACGCGCTGCGCGCCTCCGGGGCACCCGTGCAGTTCGAGAACGTGGAAAAGCTGTGGCTCTGCCGGCTGCTCACGGCACGTGATCCGGGTGGGCGGCGCCAGGCCATCGAGCAGGTCGGACTGGGCCAGCTCTGGCACCTCCTGACCTACCCGCGGACTCCGTGGGCGGCGATCCTCACGATCGTGAAGCGGTTCGCCAAGGTGCACCTCGAAGGGCACGGACAGATCTGCTTCGACTGCTTGACATCCCGGCTGACGCGATCCCTGAAGATCGACGACACGGCGGAAGGGTCTTTGCCCGACATCCGGCGAGTCCTCGAGGTCTTCGCCCAGTTCGATTTCTCCGCGGCGACGAGCAACTTCGAACGACTGCGCAAGCTCGTGGAGCTCTACGGCGAGCGGGCGGGCAGCGCCGCGCGCCAGGCCGAGGAGTTTTGGCACGGCGACTTCCGAAAGACGGTGCCCGCGCGCGTGCAGCCGGCGAAGCTGCCCGGTATCCTCACGTCGCTGCCCGCCGTGGTCCAGCGTCATCTGGCGAGCGAGGGCCGGTACATCGCGCACTTCGCGTGCCATCCCGACTACCGGATCGCCCGCGAGACCGCCCGGTTCATTCGCCCCGGCCAGTTGAAGAGGATCGTCGCTCCGGGCAGCCTAAACGGTCGGCTGCTGCGCGACCTGTTGCTCCGGCCGGAGCTGTGGAGCGATCCGAGGGACCTGGAAGCCGTGCTCAAGCATCCCAAGTGCGATCCCTCGTTCGCCAGTAACCAGCTCGCCCACTTGAGCGAGAAGGCGCTCCTGCGGATCGTCCGGAACCCGGGCGCCAACCCCCAGATCCGCAAACAGGCAGGCCGCATCATCCATGTTCATGGCTTCCACCCTCGCGATCGCCCCGGGCCGAAGCTCGACCGGGCAAACGGCTGACTGCGAATCGTCCCCAGAGCCAACGGCAAGCCCACTCATCCGGGTGGGCTCTCTCCCGCGAAAGAGGGTCGAGCTCATGGGACACGGATCGCGCGACGGATAGGCCACGTCCGCCCGGACGGGTGGGGCGCGGGGACCCCGAGCGCCGGTATCGTCTGCCGTGAGGGCGTGCCGACGTCGGGCTCCGCCGGAGGTGTGGTGCCTCCACCCGGCGCGGACGCCGAACCGAGA
>Ga0210086_1000021_pt1 | contig 109257 bp, 100 predicted proteins | sample China_Galinas_PW_3_FD_184867 | JGI IMG/M metagenome (GOLD analysis project Ga0210086, IMG submission 184867) | Wetland microbial communities from San Francisco Bay, California, USA, that impact long-term carbon sequestration - China_Galinas_PWB_D2... | ecosystem: Environmental > Aquatic >...
GGTAACTAAAAAACCGCCCGGAAGACCCCAATATGTCGTCAATGTGTTTGATAGGGATTAACAACCGGAAAAGCGTCGGCAGAGCGAAAGGGCACTGCTGAAAATCGGCTTTTTCTACAATCTCGTTAGCCACTTAAATGATTATGAAAATTGACTTTTCGAACTTGCCTGACGACGAATTAATTTATGTCTACTCCGGTGCATTAAAAGCATTACGGGCAAGAAAAATTATTCGAACAAAAAATGTTGTTGGTGAACTTGGCGAACGCTACGCTGAAACCATATTTTCAGAAATTTCTGATTTGCCTTCAATCAAACTATCAGCAACAAACGAAAAAGACATTGATGCAAAAGACGAAAACGGAAAAGGTTACAATATTAAAACAGTTACAGAAAGTAGCGCAAAAAGAACAAGTGCAATGCATTTTCAGAAAGACCATAAAAAGGAAACGAAGCTTTTTGACTGGTTGCTTGTCGTAATTCTAAACGACTCAATGGAATTGAAAAATATATATATGTTTTCGTGGGAAGCATTTTGGGAAATTAAAAGTTGGAGCAATACTCAAAAAGCTTGGTATCTCAGCCTTACATTAAATAATTTATCTCGCGGTAACAAAGTAATTTAAAACCGTGGCTAACCAAGTAATCAAGCGGACGGAAAACGCGAGCGACTAAATTTGAAAAGGCTTGGTGGTGTTCATAAGGTCGCGTCGCCGCCGCTTATCTCCACCGTTAGCTGTCGGAATCATAAAGGTAATAAAATGAGCAACCAAATTGGTAGATTGGCTCAAATATTACGCACGAAACCAAGGGTTATTACTAAAGCAGTCTTTTGGAGCATCCCTCATAACTCAGGTAAAGAAGATATTCGCTTGAAGCTGGGACGTTACAAAAAGACAGATGAACTTGAAATAGATAATCCAAAAAGTGAATTGACCTTAGACAATGAAGAATTTCAAGCATTAATCCATTTCCTACAAATACACTATGAACCATTCCGCACAGGCACTAAAGCCTTTATTCCCCTTGATAAGCCCTTTGTTCGTGAAAATGCGGAACAAATTAAAGCCCTTTTCGACCTTCCTGAAAAGAAAGAGCTCCTGGAATTTATCGTAAAAAACAAAATCATTCCGACCGACCTTGTAGTTGGCCTTCAAACCGTAGAAAGACATCGTGCAATTAAAAACTTTGAAAGGATGCTTCAAAGTGACCTAAAGGAACATAATTGGCAGAAATGGTTTGAAGAAAATGATTGGGTTTTAGGAAGTGAGTTCGTCAGGGTACTGGACGAAAGGCAAATAGACACAAGGAATATCTCAGACTTTTTAATGGAAGCCTATGATGGCTTCCTCGACATTATTGAGATAAAAAGGCCCGAAGGAGAGCTTCAGTTTTGGGCGAGCAAGACAGACCATGGAAACTATATCCCTTCGAATGATCTTATAAAGGCAATAACACAGGCATCAAAATACATTTATGAAGTAGAGCGTGAGGCCAACAGCGTTAAATTTCTTGAAAAGGTTGACAATGTAAAAACTATAAAACCAAGATGCAGCCTGATCTTTGGCCGATCTTTTGATTGGAATACTGATCAAAAAGAAGCATATAGAATTATAAATTCAAGCTTTCACAATATTAATATCCTTACTTACGATCATGTTCTAGCAAGAGCAAAAAGAATAGTTGGTTTAAAAAAGGACAGCTAACCCTTATCAGGCCCCCGGCCGTCAAGGGTAAAAAGGTCCGTTAACGCAAAAGAGTAGCTCCTTTCGTTCTTTGACAAGCGACTGATCAAACAGACCCACCGTTTCTGACTTGGGCTTCTTCGGCTGGCTGCAGATTTCGGCTCTGCTCCAAACACTTATCGAGGCTCTTATGCGCAGGGGCTAAGTCTTTGTCGACTCGGTTCGCCCTGCCACCTGGAAACGCGTGCGTGCCCTTATGCCGTCCTAGTCAAGACATCGTGGTCTATCGGTACTGCCCGTGATAACCGCAGTTAGGTGCAGGATCGGGGAAGGGGCAGAAACCGGCGCTGGCCTTTCGACCATCGCGCGAAAATAATGTGGGAGCGAGGCGGACCGCCAATCAATGTAACGGGCTGGCGGTGGCGGGCGGATCATGCGGCCCTGTGTCGGGATCGTTTATTCCCAGAAGTCTACGCTTCATTGCAGCCGCTTCGGTCGATCTCGCCTTGGTGGTGTGCCGCCGGTTAGACGGTCAGGCTGATCCGCCTCCTCCCTTTCAGGTGCGCAGGAATTTATCCCTATCGAATGGCACCTGATTTTTGAGCATGAAAGGAAGGGAAAAGGGGTCAAGTCTGCCGTTGGCTTTTGTCTCAAGGTCTTATATAATTCAGCCATTATGAGCCGACCACTTCGCATTGAGTTTCCAGGGGCGTGGCACCACGTCATGAATCGCGGCCGCAGAAGAGAAAATATTTTTCTTCAGCCGGACGATTTTGAAGCGTTTCTGAAAATCGTGCGCGAGTCCGCAGAACGTTGGCATGTGCATGTCGCGGCCTACTGCCTGATGTCCAACCACTATCACCTGCTGCTCCAGACCCCGGAGGGGAATCTGGCGCGTTGCATGCGTCATATCAATGGTGTTTATACCCAAAACTTCAATCGTATCCACCAGCATGACGGTCAACTGTTTCGCGGACGTTACAAGGCTGTTCTGGTCGAGGCTGACAGCCACCTGCTTGAAGTCATGCGCTATATCCACCGCAATCCGCTTGGCGCCGGCCTGGTCCAGCAGTTGGATGCATATCTCTGGAGCAGTCATATGGGTTACCTCACCTCCGCAAAGCAATGGGCCTGGTTGGAGCGCGAGACGCTGCTGACCATGCTGACATCGAAGAAGTCGCGGCGCAAACAGACCTATCTCGACTTTATCTCCCAAGGCGAGCCCGAGGAAATCACCTCCTTCTACGCGATGAAGAAGCTCGCCTCCCTGCTCGGGGGCGAAGCGTTCAAGGATTGGGTACGAAATCGTTTCGTCGATCCGGACTTGCAGCGGGAGGTCCCCGAGGCCCAGAGATTGGCGAATACCCCGCAAGAAATCATCGCTCAAGTCTGCACCTATTTCGACCTGGATGAAACATGCCTGCAAAAATCACGGCGGGGAGTAGAAAATCTGCCGCGAGATATCGCCATCTATCTGGCACGTAGCAGCAGCCGGATGACGCTAGCCGAAATCGGCGCAGTGTTCGACGTGTCCAACTACAGCACCGTCAGCAGTGCGGCCGAGCGGATCAAGATCCGTATGGCAAAAGATGTTCGCCTGCGGCAGGATGTTGAAAAGCTAAAACAGCTGCTTACTAAAAGCCAAGGGCAGACTTGACCCCTTTTGATGCCCTATCTATTATTGCAAGTCAGAATGTGACCGGCTTCAATTCGAAGACAACGAGCGGGAACGGATCGCCAAACGGATCGCCATACAAAGTAACCAAAGAATGCGTGTAGAAACCTTCGACAAATTATCCGGCGCAGCCATCCTTTTCTCTTTCGGCTTTTCGTCCGGTGTTGCCGCGGTTGCCTGGAACTGGTTCCCGGTGGAAGAGGATTGGGGACAGATTGCGGAGATCCCGAACAGTGCTCTGAACTATGTTGCGCTGTTGTTGCCTCTGGTTCTGTTGCTTTTGTATTTGCTGGTCAGGCGTGTTTACTTTAAGCAATCGGGATAACAATTTGTCCCTCCGGGGGAATTGTCAATAATTTCAACAGATTCTTGGTCCGCCATGAGCAAAACAGTTGGGTGTTAATTTATGAACGGAATGTCAGGATCTCTTGTTTTCTGGATTCTCGTTCCGCTTTTCGCGGCGGTCGGATTCTACTTGATCTGGTACTCGCGCCGCCGGAAAAAAATGCTCGAAGCCTTTGCAAAATCGCATCGGTTCTCTCTAAGACCGGAGCGCATCACAGCTTTGCAGCAGACGCTTGACCGTTGTTTTTCATTACCGGACGAGGGGCTGGTACGGAGTTTCGGTCAATTGTCGAGTCTCGTTGACGGAGGGCCGATCCGACTTTTTCGTACGGTTGAACTGCTCGACCTCAACCCGCATGCGCAATCGTACTCAACGAACTTTGGCCGGATCGCGGCTCTATTCGCCATCGCACCCGATTACGATGAATTCTTCGTCCTCGACAGGTCCATGCAGGCCAGGCAAAGACTGCCCGCCTCAAAATCTCCCGATCCCGAGGTCGTAGAGGTTTCAAAGCGGATAACAGCCTCGTGCAAGGCGCGGCACGCTCTGTCGGTGAGCCTCACAAGCGGGTATGGACTGATCTACTTCGAGCCACTGGTGACCGGCAGCGAGACGCGGGACGACATCGATTCTCTCTACCGTATCGCCAAGAACCTGCATGAGACATTCTCCGCAGACCGGGGAAAATAGAGATTGTCGCTGTAAACCGGAACACTTATTGGGGTTAAATCTCGTGACGCCGGCCTTATTGGAAAGAAGAATGTGATGAAGACACTAGAAGAAAGATACGCTGAGAGTGCAAGAGTGCTGCGAAATCGCTATCGAATCGGCCTCATTTCGCTGGTTACGGCTTTTCTGTTGTTCTTCCCCGTCAGTGTGGTGCTCGATAATATATTTCCTCAAACCCTGATAATTCCACTGATACTGATTTACTTTGCAATATTCATTGCTCCCGGACTTTTCTTTGCGACAAGCCGCTGTCCGAAGTGCCGAAAGGCGCTTATGTTTCCTGTCGGCGCCATTTTCAAGAAATATGCAAACTTTCCGAATAAGTGCATGCATTGCGGGTTCAGATTGTTTTAACGGTTTGATTGAAGGGATAGATAATTCGCCGGCGCCGGTCATTCCCCTTTGGTAAACCGGGATAATGAAGGAGGTAAAATGGAAAAGCTGCAGGAACTGACGCGAAAAAGAAAGGAGGCGCACTCCAAACTTCGTTCTCTCGATTCAAAAGTTTACCGGGCATTTCTGGCCATGGAAGAAGCCGCGTTCTCTGCTGGTGCGCTGCAGAAAAAGCACAAGGAATTGATCGCGGTCGGCATTTCCGTCGTCATCAATTGCGATTCCTGCATGCAGTGGCACATTGAGCAGGCGGTCCAATCCGGAGCGACGCAGGAGGAAGTTTTTGAGGCGGTCGAAGTCGGTATCGAGATGGGTGGCGGCCCCGCCACAGTTTCGGCCCGTTTCGCACTTGAGGTGATGCAGGAAATTTTCAAATAATATAGAAACTCTCCCTTCCCGAATATCAGGTCGCGGCGGAAATACCTTCGCTGGCAGTGAGTGTATCTCTTCGAGAAGCCCGAAAACTGACCAGAAAAAGACCGATCAACACCAGCAGCCCGATGGTATGCACCCACCAGGTAGTTGGCCAGAGCAGGGCGGCGGCGCAGCCGAGAGACAGCAGGCGCAGTGGCAGGTTGAGCCTGGCTTCCATGAACCCCTCCAGCCCGGCGGCAAAGGCATAGAGACCGAACAGGGCGAAAAAGAAGATCTCGAAATCGCCGGCCCAGGAGCCGCCGATAAACTGGGTATAGGCGAACAGTAGCGGGACGACATACAGCCCCTTGGCCAGTTTCCACGACTGAAAGCCGGTCGCCATCGGCTTGGTGCCGGCGATGGCGGCGCCGGTGAAGGCGGCCAGGGCGACCGGCGGGGTGACGTTGGAATCCTGGCTCAGCCAGAAGATAATCAGGTGTGCCGAGAGCAGCGCATAGGTCAGGGTGTGCGGACTGAGCACCGCTTCGCGCACCATGCTCGCCATGTCGAGCGGCACCGCGTCGACGATCGCCCGGGCAGCGGCAATGCTCATCGGGTGGCCGATCTGCGCCAGATGCTCCGGTGCGGCGACCATGAAGATCGCTTTGGCCGCCTCGGGGATTTGACCGCTGGCCAATGCGTCGACCAGCATGCCGTTAGCGATCAGGGCGTGCAGGGCCGGTGCCGACAGGGTGCCGAGGACGATGTAGGCGGCGGTCACTGGTAACCCCATGCCGAGAACCAGCGAGGCCAGGGCAATCAGCGCGATGGCAATGATCAGGCTGTGCCCGGCCCACTGGTTGATCATCAGCGAAAAGGTGTTGCCGACTCCGGCGGTGGCGATGACGTTGACGATCAGGCCAACCGAACAGAGCAGAATCGCGGTCATCACCATGTTCCGCGCGCCCAGCGCCAAGGCCTCGATGATCGCCTTGGGTCCCATCTTATTGGCGGAGAACCAGGAGGCGACCACCACGGCGACAATACTGATCCCGGCAGCGTAGGTCGGAGTGAAGCCGTAGATCAGTAGGCCGATCAGCACGGCAATCGGCAGCAGGAAGACAATCCCCCCCTTTTTGAATACTTCGATAGCGGACACCGTTTCGGTGTCCAGCGCGTCAACGTGACTGCGCTTGGCCTCGATGCGGACGAAGAAGCCGACGGCGGCGAAGTAGAGGATCGCCGGCAGGATGCTGACCAGCACGATGGTGTTGTAGGAAATCTGGGTGTAGGTCGCCATGACGAAGGCGCCGGCGCCCATGATTGGCGGCATCAGCTGACCGCCGGTCGAGGCGGCAGCTTCGACCCCGGCAGCGAACTTGGCCGGGAAGCCGGCGCGTTTCATCAGCGGGATGGTGATCACTCCGGTCGAGGCGGTGTTGGCCACCGCCGAGCCGGAGATGGTGCCCATCAGTCCGGAGGCCAGCACCGCCACCAGACCGGGGCCGCCGACCATCCGCCCGGCAACCGCCCGGGCCAGGTCGATGACGAACTCTCCGGCGCCCGAGCGCAGCAGAAAGGCGCCGAACAGGATAAACATGAAGACATATGTGGCGGAAATGCCGGCAATGGTGCCGAACAGGGCATCGTCGCCGTAGATACTGCGGAACAGGATCGTTTCCGTACTGAGCCCGGCAAATTTGAAGACGCCGCTGATATACTGCCCCCACCAGGCGACATAGGTCAGGGCGATAATGATCAGGACCGGGATGAACCAGCCAGCCACCCGCCGGGTGAACTCCAGGGCGCAGAGAATCAGGATAATGCCGGCTACCCACTCGGCGGGAAGCAGACGTACGCCCCGGTCGTAAATGGCGTCTTCCATGGCGATCAGGTACAGCGCCGAACCGGCTGCCAGCAGTCCCAGCAGGATGTCCAGAATCCGCCAGCCGATGCCGGCATCCTTGCGTAGCGGGTAGACCAGTGCTGCAATCAGGGCAAACCCGGCGAAGTGCAGGGAATTCTGCCATAACGACGAGAGCACGGCTACCGTGTTGAACCAGATATGCATCAGGGATACGGCCACCCCGATGATGATCAATGGTCGGGATGATTGCGGAAGGTTTTCAGGTTCGGTTGCCGGCATGTCTATCGTCTCCGGAAAAAAACGGTAATCTGGCCGCCCCCGCAAGGGCGACCATGAGGAATATGCTCAACTATTTGGCCATCAGCTTCTCCGGAATCTTGATCCCGACTTCCTTGTAATATCTGGCCGCCCCGGGGTGCAGCGGCATCGGCAGGCCGGCAATCGCTTTTTCAACCGCCATCGCCTTGGTGGCGCCATGAATGGCGTTCAGGAACGGCAGGTTCTCGTAAATCGTCTTGGTGATCTGATAGACGGCATCCTCATCCACGTCGGCACGGGCAGCGAGAAAATTCGGCTGGGCAATAGTGTTGATTTCCTTTTCCTGCCCCGGATAGGTGCCGGCCGGGATCACGTAGCGGGTCCAGAGATCCATGCCGCCGTCAGCCTTTTTCATCTGGTCGTCGGTAAAATCGAGCACAGTGATCTCGTTCCCCATGTTGGCCATCGCTTTGGTTACCGCGCTGACCGGCACACCGGCGGGGGTGCCCATGCCGGCCGCCTGGCCGTTCTGCAGGGCATCAGCCGAAGGGCCGTAACCGACGTAGATCAGGTTGTAGTCTTTTTCGATATCAGCCCCCAGGTTTTCCAGCAATACCGTATTCGAGCCGAGGGTCCCGGAATTCTTTTTCCCCAGGGCCAGGGTTTCCCCTTTCATCCCCAGCAGGTCGGAGACGGTACCGGTCTTGGCGAACTTCTTGTTGATTGTAAAATGTTCGACGTTCTGCCAGAGCATGGTGACCGCGCGCAGGTTTTTCTGCGGTCCTTCAGATTTGATCGGTCCGGCGCCGTTCCAGGCATAGGAACCGTACAGCCCCTGGAGGATGGCAAACTGCACTTCGTTTTCGCGCAGCAGCTTGACGTTTTCCCCGGACCCGGCAGAATTGATCGCCGACATGCCGATTTTCTGCTTCGGCTGCAGTTTGACCTTGACCAGGGTCGACAGGGCGACGCCGACCGGGTAGTAGGTGCCGCCGGTGGAAGCGGTGGCGAGCAGGTAGTTGCGCTCTTCCGCAGCCTGGACATTGGTGATCGAGCCGAACAGCATTGCAACTGCAGCCACGACAAACAAGAATTGCCTGATTCGCGTCATCATCTTATCCTCCTCGAATCTATGATGTTCTCCGGAAGTGGAGACAAGACCCCTTGTCTTGCTGATAGTTATCAAGGCAAGGGGCGTGCCAGAGGTAATTTTACCTAATAGAACGGGATTTGTATGGAAGGAAGGGGAAAATCCGGCAAGATATCGCCGCTAAAAATGATAAATCGGCAAAATCTTGCCGATAGCGATTTCAGCGATAGTCTTTTCGCTCCAGATTGTACCGGGACATTTTTTCGTTCAAGGTTCGGCGCGGCAGGTCGAGTTCTTCCATGACCGCCTGGATATCCCCGTGATGACGGATCAGGGCCTGTTCCAGCAACCTGTGTTCGTATTGCCGCAGCAGTTCTTGGAGCGAGGTGAAGTCGGTCGCCGGACCCGACTGGCCGTTGCTGCCGAGAATCGACGGCAATCTCTCCTCTGGCGACAGGGAGGAAAGGACAAAGCGTTCGGCGATATTCTTCAATTCTCTGACATTGCCGGGCCAGTTGTGGGCCAGCAGCAGGTTGGAGCCGGATGGCGGTAGCGGAACGGCCGGTCGCTGATAGGCGGCCGCCGCCCGGGTGATGAAATAATCGAACAGCAGCAGAATGTCGCCGCCCCGCTCGCGTAGCGGCGGCACCCGCAGTTCGACGACATTGATCCGGTAAAAAAGATCTTCACGAAACCGCCCGTCTGCACATTCTCCCAACAGCTCACGGTTGGTGGCGCTGACCAGGCGGATATCGATCGCTTGCGGTTCATTGCTGCCGATGCGGACGATCTCCCGCTCTTGCAGAGCGCGCAGCAGTTTGACCTGGACCGGCAACGGCATAGTGCCGATCTCGTCGAGGAACAGGGTCCCCCCCTGGGCGTATTCGAAACGGCCGATGCGGCGGCGGTCGGCGCCGGTAAAAGCGCCGCGCTCGTGCCCGAACAATTCGCTTTCGACCATGTTTTCCGGGATAGCCCCGCAGTTGACCGGAACAAATCTGCCCTTTTCCCGCAGGCCGTAATCGTGCAGGCAACGGGCGACCACTTCCTTGCCGGTACCGGTCTCGCCCTGGATCAGGACCGGGACGTCGGTGCCGGCAATATCCAGCAGTTCCGCGCGCAGGCGCCTGATCGCCGAACAGTTGCCGATCAGGCGCTGTTCAATATCGATACTGCCGTTCAATCTCCGCCGCAGGTCGCGGTTTTCCAGGACCAGGCGGCGTTTTTCGCCGGCACGCTGGATAATATCGAGCAGTCGCTCCGGTTCGAACGGCTTTTCGAGGAAATCGTAAGCGCCCTGACGCATCGCTTCGACCGCCATCTGCACATCGCCGTGGGCGGTGATCAGCACCACCGGCAGGTCCGGATCGAGGGCGTTGATACGGGCCAGAAAAGCCATGCCGTCCAGTTTCGGCATCTTGACGTCGCTGACCACCACCCCGTCCAGTTCCGGGTCGAGGTGTTCCAGAGCCGCCGGGGCCTCGGCAAAGTTTTCGACCTGATATCCGGCCAGTTCCAGCCACTGCGCCGTCGCGGCGCGCAGATCCGCATCATCATCGATCAGATAGACTTTGCAGCGCCGGGTGGTCATTGTTCTTCTCCTTCGGATTTCTCAGCCATAATCGGCAGTCGCACGATAAAACCGGCCCCGCCGTCTGGGTTGTTTATAGCACGAATGGTGCCGCCGAGGTCAGTGATGATGCGATAGCTGATCGACAGGCCGAGCCCCAGCCCTTTGCCCACTTCCTTGGTGGTGAAGAAGGGGTTGAACAGTTCGGCCATGTGCTGTTCCTCGATCCCGGGGCCGCTGTCGGAAATCGTCATCTCGACCGCCTGCCCATCGACTGCAACCCCGATCCCCAATACCCGGCGCGGAGCTTCGCGCATGGCGTCGACCGCATTGCGGATCAGATTGACCAGCACCTGTTCGATGCGGCTGCGGTCGCCGCAGACGGTGAGCGGCTCCGGCGGCAGCTGTTTGTCGACCCTGATGTCGCCTTCAGTCAGCAGCGCATCGGTCATCGCCAGAGCTTCGTTCAGGCAATCCCGGATCGCGACCGGTTCGCATTGCTGCGGCGCTTTATGGGCGAAGATTTTCAACTGGGCGGTAATCGAGGCCATGTGATCGGTAATGCGGGCGATCGAACCGAAGCTCTCCCGGGCCTGCTCTGTTTCCTGCCGATCGAGGAGCAGGCGGCCGCTGGCGGCGTGGGTGCGCATCGCCGAAATCGGCTGGTTCAATTCATGGACGATGCCGGCCGCCATCTGCCCGAGGGCGGCCAGTTTACTGCTCTGCACCAGCTCGGCCTGGGTGTTGCGCAGCACCTGCTCGGTCCGGCGGTGCTCCTCAATCTCTTCCTGCAGCCGCAGGTTGACCGCCTTGATCGCTTCCGCTTCCCGAGCCTTGCGGCGCGACAGCTGTTTCTGCCGGCGTTCCCGCGCGTACATGCCGAGGGCCAGGACCAGCAGAGCGAGGATGGTGCCGATAATCGCCACCGCCCGGGTCTGTTCAAGGACCGGAGTCAGCGGGGCGAGGTGGAACAGGGTCCAGTCGAGTCCGGGGATTGAGCGGGAGAGCATCAGGTAGCTGAGCTGGTCGACCTGAACGATGCGGCGACCGTCTCCCAATTCCTCTCTGGTCTTCAGAGGCGCCAGTTCCAGAGGTTCGTTGCCGTACTGGCGGCCGGCGCGAATTTTTTCCCGTTGTTCGGTGGAAAGGGGATTCAGGCTGCGATATTTCCAGTCATTGCGGCTGGAGAGGAAGAGGACGCCGTTGGCGTCACTGACCAGAACCGTCTCCCCCCCTTCCCGCCAGTCCTCCTGCAGCGGATCGAGGTCGACCTTGACCACCACCGCGCCGAGGAAACGCCCTTCCCGGCGCACCGGATAGGACATGAAAAATCCGGGTTCGCCGGTGGTGGCGCCGATGGCGAAAAACCGGCCCGGCCGGCCTGCTTTAGCTGCCGTGAAATAGGGGCGAAAGCCGTAGTTCTGCCCGACAAAACTGAGGGCTTCACGCCAGTTGCTGGAGGCCAGGGTCGTGCCCGCGGCATTCATCACGTATAGGGCATCCGAACCGGCTTCCCGGTTGAGATCTTCGAGATAGCGATTGATCCGCTCGGGTTCACCATCAGTCTCAATCAGCTTCTGAAGTTCGCCGTTGCGGGCCAGCACGTACGGCAGGTAGGCGTAGCGGCTCAGCGCGCCGCGCAAGGTTCCGGTGTAAAGGGTCAGGCGCTCTTCACCGGTGGCGATCAGCGCTTCGAGCTCGACGGCGTAGGTCCAGCGACTGGCCTGCCAGACCACCCCGGTAGCAAGGAACAGACCGATCACCAGCATCCACCAGGGGATCACATGTTTGATGAGACGCACCATCTCAGGTCTTTCATTATCAGTTTCGCCGACATTCGGAGAGGGAACAGTTGCCGGATTTCCTTTTGATCAAGCAAATAGGTTGCCAAAGCTGTCAGGTCTTTGCAATCCTTCGTATATTCAATTCCGGGATATGCTGTTATTCTTGGTGGCTGTAACTTCCTTTGCGGAAAGGAGAGGGCATGACCATCGGTAAAAAGTACCTCCCGCTGCTGCTGTTGTTCCTGTTCCTGCTTTTACCGGCAGGGAGATCGTCGGCAACTGAGGAGTTCGCCGCCAGAACCGGTCGCGACTGTGCCGTCTGTCATCTCGATCCTTCCGGTGGCGGCGAGTTGACCGAGGCGGGCAAAGGCTTTTCTCTCTCCCTGGCAACAGGGAATGCAACTGCGGCCAGTGTACCGCAGAAATCGGCCGCTGCGCACGGATTTCAACTGCTGGTCGGCTACCTGCACATCCTGTTCGGTTTTTTCTGGTTCGGCACCATCCTCTATGTCCACCTGATCCTCAAGCCGGGTTACGCCTCGCATGGACTGCCGCGCGGCGAGGTCAAGCTGGGGCTGCTGTCGATGGTGGTCATGGGAATCACCGGGGCGATTCTGACCGTCTATCGGGTGTCGTCCTTCGACATGTTAATCACCACCCGCTTCGGCCTCCTGCTGCTGGTGAAGATTATCCTCTTCCTGATCATGGTCGGCTCGGCGCTGTTCGCGGTCCTCTTTCTCGGTCCCCGGTTGAAGCGAAAGCAGGCGGCTGCGGCATCACCGGAATCCGGAACGCTGTCGCTGGAAGAGTTGGCGCAATATGATGGCAAGGAGGGGCGGGCGGCTTACTTTGCCTATAACGGCGAGATCTTCGATGCGACCGACAGCCGATTGTGGAAAAACGGCAGTCACATGGGGCGGCATCAGGCCGGCTGCGACCTGACCGAGGTCCTCGGCCAGGCGCCGCACGGCGAGGACAAGGTGCTGGCGCTGCCGAAGGTCGGCAAGCTGCGCAGCGCCGAAACTCCCAAACTGACCCCGCCGCAGAAACTGTTCTACGCCATGGCCTACATGAACCTCGGTTTTGTGCTGTTAATCATCCTGATCCTGGCTTGCTGGAAGTGGTTGTGACAATACCGGGAATTCATCCCTGTCGCCTTAACCAATCGTCCAGCTTTGCTTTTTAAGGTTCGGTCGGCAGTGCACGCATTTCAGATCTTTTGCATATTTGATCAAACTATAAGGATGGCAGTGCTCCCTGGTGAAATATCAACGCCAAAATGACTGCGCCGACTTGCCGATTGCTGAAGATTGTCTACCATTGAGAACAGCAACTGCGAATATTGACCCTGAATCTTCAGGAGGCAAAATTTATGGCGACTGCGAAAGGAACCATCGGCATTCTGACCGGCGGTGGCGATGTGCCCGGGTTGAACCCGGCGATTCGCGCCATCACTATCCGCGCCTTGCGCGAAGGCTACCGGGTGCTCGGCATCCGCCGCGGCTGGGCGGGACTGGTGGAGATCATACCCGACCGCAAGGCCGACAACAGCAGCTGCGTGCAGGAGTTGACCCAGGATATCGTCAACCGTGCCGGTCGCACCGGCGGGACCTTCCTGCACACCTCGCGCACCCGGCCGAGCCATCTCCCCAAGGACAACCTGCCGGAGCATCTGCGCGATGCCTATACCGGCGAAATCAACGACGTCACCCCCGAGGTGCTTAAGAACATCGAGTTTCTCGGTCTCGACTTTTTGATTCCGATCGGCGGTGACGACACCCTCAGCTACGCCCAGCGCTTGCATGAGGAGGGTGTCAAGGTGGTCGCCATCCCCAAGACCATGGACAACGACGTCCCCGGCACCGATTACTGCATCGGCTTCTCGACCTGTGTCACCCGCACCATTGAGCTGACCCACCGGCTGCGCACCTCGGCCGGCAGCCACGAGCGCTACCTGGTGATCGAGGTGTTCGGCCGCTACGCCGGCTTCAGCGCCCTGCTGCCGACCATGGCCGGGGCGGCGGACCGCTGCATCATCCCCGAGCACGACTTCGACATCGAGCAGCTGGCGCAGTTGCTCACCGAGGACCGCAACCAGCACCCCAGCAAATACTCGGTGGTGCTGGTCTCGGAAGGGGCGAAGATGCGCCATCAGGAAGGAATGAGCTTCGAGGGGGAGGAGGTCGACCAGTACGGCCATCGCAAGCTCGGCGGCATCGGCGACCAGGTCTCGGCAGTGCTCAAGGATCTGTCGCCCAAATACAACCATGGCCGGCGCATCAATGTGCTCAACCAACGGCTCGGCTACCTGGTGCGCAGCGGCGATCCGGACGCCATGGATTCCATCGTGCCGATGGCCTTCGGCAACCTGGCCCTCGACCTGATTCTGCAGGGGGCTTCGGGACGGCTGGTCAGCCTGCGCAACGGCTGCTACGCCAATGTGCCGATCGGAATAGTGACCGGCCGGAAAAAGATGGTCGATGTCGCCAAGTACTACAACACCGAGCGCCTGCGGCCGACTTACGAGTCCTTCCTGAGCCAGCCGCTGTTCATCATGACTAGCGATGTGTAAGGGGAGATCGAGAAGCGCCTGAATCAACTCTCCCTCTCCGCCATCAACCCTTGGATCCAGCGTTCGATTTTGACGTAATGGGACCCCTGCCAATAGAGCTGCCGGCAGCCGTGGCACTGCTGGAACTGCTGATAATAAAGGGCGGTTTTCGGCAACAACCGGTGGCGGATCTGCTCTTTGGCCACCGGCTGCAGCAGGCCGTTGCAGCAGGGGCAGCGGAACAATGGGCGGATCTGTCCGTGCAGCCGGTAACGGGCCAGCACCTCGATCACTTGCTGTTCGGGAGTTGCCGACCGGATCAGATAGCCCTGCTCGACTCGTGAGTGTTTGAGCAGGCCGCGATCGCGGGTCAGGATGATCAGCCCCTCCGCCAGGGCCAGGTCGATAATCTGCGGATCGGAATAATCGTTGCGGTAATGGCAGTCGAAACCGAGCATCCGCAGCCTCCGGGCCAGTTTGCCGAGATGGACGTCGAGGATGAAAGCAGCCGGCTCCGGTAGCGGCGGGCAGAGATGAATCGGCTCGGCAACCTCAGGAGCCGAACCGAACGGATAGACCGCAGCCCTGTCACCATCCTGCAACCGGTAGGCGAAGCCGACCGATCGGCCGCCGATAATAATCAGATCGACCTCGGTATGCGGCACCCCCAGCGCTTCGATCGCATCCTTGACCGCTGGCGCCCCGTTGAATGAATAACTCACCTCCCCCTCAGCCGTAGCCCGCGCAATCAATGGCAGTAGCTGCGCATGGAAACGGAATCTGGCGACATTCTCCATGATCACTCCGGTAGTGCCGGCCTCGGTCCGGCGGTTTCCCTCTACAATGCGATAAAATAATCCGTCATCCGCTTGCGCAGGGCGGCATCGGGCAGGCGGCCGAACCCTGCCGCCATGTTGTCCTGCAGGTGCCGGACCTTCGCGGTCGCGGGAATCACGCAGGTGACCGCGGGGTGGGAGACGATGAATTTGAGGAAGAACTGCCCCCAGCTGGCGCAATCGAGGTCGGCAGCCCAGTCCGGCAGCGACTTGCCTTTGACCTTGCTGAACAGTGCGCCGCGCTGGTAAGGGCGGTTGATGATGACCGCCAGCCCACGGTCGGCCGCCAACGGCAGCAGGCGCTCTTCGGCGCTGCGATCTTCGATGTTGTAGCTGAACTGGACGAAATCGAGTGGTTCGTTGCGCAGGATTTCCTCCAGTTCCCGGTGAAACCGGCCGTGCGAGGTGGTAATGCCGATGTAGCGGATTTTCCCGGCGGCTTTCCACCCCTTCAGGGTTTCCAGGTGGGTCCGCCAGTCGCGCAGGTTGTGGATCTGCATCAGGTCGAAGCGGCGGATGCCCCACTTCTGCAGGGAATCTTCCATCTGGCGGATACCGGCCTGCTCGCCGTCGGTCCAGACCTTGGTGGCGGCAAACAGATGTTCCTGCGGTCCGACGCGCTGCAGCAGCTCACCGATGACCTGCTCCGCAGATCCGTACATGGGCGAGGAGTCAATTAACTCCCCGCCGTTGGCGAAGAAGGCCTGCAGGACCTCGGCGAGACCGGACAGGGCGGCCCGGTCACTGCCGATGTCAAAAGTTTGCGAGCTGCCGAGCCCGATCACCGGCAGGGTTTCTCCACTGGCCGGGATCGTCTTGCGGAGCGGGATTTTATCTTCTGCCCGCAGGCCCGGCGGTGCCAGCCAGACGGCCGCCAGCGTGGCCGCCACTGAGCCGAGAAAGGTTCTGCGGGAGATTCGATACTCGCTTCCATTCATGGTTCCACCTCCACTGATTTGGCCCGCGCTTCCTGCATTCCGCCGAGCCGGTAGCAGATCCAGGCCCACAACCCGGCCGTCGGCACGGCGATAAAGGCAATCGCCGAAAGCCCCAGGCCGAGGGCCTGCAGGCCAGCATAGGCCCAGGCGCTGACCAGGTCGCCGCTGCGGTAGATGACTGTGTCGATAACGTTTTTCGCCTTGTATTTTTCCTCCCGGCCGAGCACCACGAACAGCATTTCCCGGGACGGTTTCATGATCGCGTAATTGCCGGCGCGGCGTACCACCTGCACGCAGACCAGCGCCGCCAGCAGCGGCGCCACCCCGAGCAGCAGAAAACCGGCTCCCAGCAGCAGCGGGATCAGCGCCAGGGTCCAGCCCATGCCCAGGGCCTTGACGATTCTCCCGGTAAGGAATACCTGGATGATGATGGTCAGCGCGTTGGTGGCAAAATCGATTGCGGCAAAAACCGTGGTGCGCTGCGCCGGGTCGCTGAAGCTGTCGCGGACGATCTGCGCCTGCTGAAAATAGAGGAAGGTCGACAGGGTGGTGTAGAGCAGAATCAGCAGACAGATCCCCAACAGGTAGGGGGAACCGGCGATCAGCCGTAGCCCCGCCAGCGCTCCGCCGCCCAGGACGGAGTCTTTGCTGATGGCGGGTGAAACTGTGGATTCAACCGGCCTCGCCGCCGGTTTTACCTCCAGGGCGGCGTGCCAGGCGCTCAGCCGCCGGATGCAGAGCAGCGCCCAGCCCAGTCCGGCGGCCGAAAGCAGCAGCAGGTTGGTCGGCCCCAGGGGAACGGCCAGTCCGGCCGTCAGGGCGGGGCCGGCCAACGCGCCGGCAGTGCCGCCGGCTGCGATGAAACCGAACAGCCGCTTGGCCTGGTCATCGTGAAACAGGTCGGCCATGAAACTCCAGAACACCGAGACGATGAACAGGTTGAAGACGCTGGTCCAGATAAAAAAGGCCCGCGCCACCCAGGCCTGGGTCAACCCGGAGCGGAACAGGACGAAGAAGAGCAGCAGATCGACAATGAAAAACAGATAGACCAGGGGGAGAAATTGTTGCCGGGAATAGCGCGAAGTGACCCAGCCGAACAGGGGCACCGCGGCCAGCATCGCCAGAAAAGTGCCGGTGAACAGCCACTGCAGATGCTTGACACCCCCGGCGATCCCCATCTCGTCGCGCATTGGCCGGATGATGTAATAGGCACAGAGCAGGGCGAAGAAATAGCTGAACGCCCAGAGCAGCGCGCGAATTTCTTCCGGCTCCACCTTGACCAGCCGTTGCAGCCAGACCTGAACCGCTGAGATCCCGGATGAAGGGGATCTTTTCATGGCATCTCCTCATCGACCCGCCGAGTTTCTCCCAGTATATAGCAGAATCGGGATGCTGACTTGGTGTCGGTCATTGCCGTTCGAATCCCGGCAAAATGACTCGCCGGTCTTGGTCAAAAATTCTTGCTTTTCACGGGCAAGAGTGATAAAAGTGTCGCCCGTAACTGCGGAAAACGAGATATGTCGGGGCGTAGCGCAGTCTGGTAGCGCACCTGCTTCGGGAGCAGGGGGTCGGAGGTTCAAATCCTCTCGCCCCGACCATACGAATGAAAAAGGGTTGGCGATTTTAGCCGGCCCTTTTTTGTATGTACGCCCGAGAGAGGATTTGAAGCAGAGCGAGCGCTGACTGAATGTCAGAACAGTGGCCAGGGATGGCCGCGCCAGCGAGTGGAGTGGAGCCGACGCAGGAACCGGCAGGAAGCCGGGGCCGTAGTGGGCAAATCCTCTCGCCCCGCCAGACCGACCTGAAGCGGATCAGCGCCGGGGAGTTAGCCGGTTTCGGCGTCGATCTCTGGTGGTTTTCCAGCCCTACTTGGCGTGGGAACGCAGGCGCAACTTGGCCGACCCGCGGGCACGGAGTCTGGACCGCATTCTGGAGATTATTCCGGAGATTCCGGCTGAAAAACTACCGCGTTACCTTGCGCTGGAAAACCTGCCCGGCTTCTACATTTTCCTCCGACCTTCCGCTTCCAGAAACCACTGCCGCTGCGCAAGCGCTGGCAATTACCGGGGAACAGCCTGTCGGTTATCACCGTCCGGGAAGTGCTTTTCGACCTGGCGGGACTCGGCGCTTTGGCATGACAAGTAAAAATAAGTTTTTCTTTCTTTCTCTGCCTTGTTACTGCCGGAGATTGACTGATTATTTTGCCAGGTGATTCAGTAATTTTCCCGATATATTCTGTGAATTCCCCTTGTCGTCACAGCGACATCATCCTTCAAGGGCACCAACACAAATAAGATCCTTTACATTTCAGCAACTTAATTCGGAAGTTTTTTCGCGGCCGCCATTTCCCAGTAGATGGTGTGGTTTTTGCAATTCTAATGAGTGATTTTCAGATCAGTTGGTGTTGATTGAATTTATGATGAGGAGGGTGCAGATTCCCTCCCTTTGCGATAAGAAATCGTTTCGAACCCAAGGAGTCCGGATTAGCGGGCCCCATGTGAGCTGGATTGCCATCTGATTTTTATTGTTGTTATCGAATTGTTTTGCTGGATCCTTTTTATTCCACTTGGCTGACCAGCTTGATTTTTTACTTTTTCTGTGTCAGGGAGGAAAAAATGAAGTCTAGCAAAACCAAAGCGTACCTGTCCCTTTGTCGACCAAGGTATGGCAAGGGCAAGAAGCGACGAAGCGGAGAACGTCCAGCAGCAACTTCACTTCACAAGAGCCTGTGCCTGTTGGCATTAGCGATTCTGTTCACCACCTTGTTGTCTTTCCCGGCAATCGCGGAAGACAATGACTACCCCCACAATAATGTGCAGAATGCCAGCTGCAATACCGGGACCTGCCATTCAAGCTACGGTGGTGGCCCCGGCCCGGATGTCAGCTTGGGCGATATTGCTTGCCAGTTCTGCCACGACGACACCGACCCGGCCGGCAGCCTTCCCGCCCCCACCGTACTCGGCCATTCAAGTGCGACCACCTCGACGAAATACGGCACCTGGGCCATGAGCTGCATCGACTGCCACAACAACCATCTCCAGATGCAATATTGGACCTATGGGCCGGAAAGCTACTTTGCTTCGGGTGTTTCCGATGTCGGTGGGGTTACAGAGTATACGCTGACCATGACCGGCGCCGGGTGGGAACCCGACAGTCTCGCAGGCATGGTCCTCTTCCCCAACGTGGAGGATCTTAACGCCGATTGGAGCAACTACGGGATCGTCAGCAATACCTCCGATACCATTACCGTAAAAGGTCCCATGCTGATTAACGGTGGATCCTATGATACCCCGATCGGAACGGGCGGAAAACAATTTGCGGTCATCCTCGGAAAAGTGATCAACAGCACGGTCTCGACTCCCAACAGCGGTCAGCGGGAAGTACGGTTCTTCCGCAGAGAGGGGGTCAATTCCTATGCCGATGGCGATGCCACCTATGACGGGATCTGCGAGGTCTGCCATACCAAGACCTCCCATCATCGCAATGATGGCTCGGCGCCCCTGCAATCCCATAATGACGGCACCCGCTGCACGACCTGCCATCCCCACTCCAGTGGTTTCAAGGCGGTGGCCATGGATCATACCGCAGCCGGGGTTGTTCTGCCGGACGCCAGCTGCATGGAATGTCACCAATCCACTGATCCGGATCTGGTCGCCGGTGTGCATGGTAATCAGTGCGGGCTCTGTCACGTTAATCCGGGCGGCGCAGGACCCTTGATCGAACCCCTGGAATCGTCCTTGCCGAATGGTGGCACCTGTACCGACTGCCACGGCCCCCTGATCAGTTTCCACGGAGCCGTCAATCATACCGCCGAGCCTGGCAGCGGGACTGTGGTTCTTTTCCCGGATAATGGTCATGACGATGCCGGCTGGAGCGGCAGCAAACCTTACTTCGCCGTCAACGTAGAGTGCAGCATCTGCCATAACACTGATCTGCCGCAGATCCACGGCAACGCCTGTTCGACCTGTCACCCCTCACCGGTTGATACTGTCGTGGCGGATGGGGGCTGGAACCTTGGCTGTCAGCAAGGTGGTTGTCATACCACCTACCACGATGACTCGAAGACGGCGCATGCGCCATTCGAGGACCCGGGCGCTTCCTATTCGCAATGCATTCTTTGCCATGATGGGACCTCCTGGGATGTGTTGCAGTCCAACTGCCTGAACTGCCATGCTGCTTTCGCGGGGGACTATGCTGCGACGCCGATTACCACTGCCGACGCCCTGGCGTCCTATGAAGGAACGGCCGTTATTACCTTCTCGATGATGGAAAACGGCAAGGTAGCGATCGGCCGGACCTTCTACAAGCTCGACGGCGGTTCCGAAACCGGCGGGGCCAGTGTTTCCGTCAGTGCACCCGGAACGCACATTCTGGAGTACTGGTCTGTGGATCAGGCCGGCAACGTTGAAGCAACGACCAATACGGCGAACTTCACCGTGGTTGCTGACACCACCCCGCCGGTCACGACCTCAAACGCCCAATCGAACTACAGCCAGGGTGCGGTGATCACCCTGAGTGCAAGCGACAGCAGCAACCTGGGAGTAAAAAACACTTATTACAGCCTGAACAGCGGCCCGGTTCAGACCGGGACCCAGGTTACGATCCCGGCCGCCAGCGGAACCGTCACCTATACGCTGGAGTTCTGGTCCGAGGACTGGGCGGGGAACAGCGAAACCCACAACAGTGTCAGCTTCACCGTGACCAGCGGCAACGTCACGCTCCATCTGGTCTGGGCCGACTGCGACAATGTCCCGGCCAACGCACCGGCCGCCGGCGATTCGGCGCATTGGACCATCCGCAAAGGGGGGTGGAATGGCGCGATTGTCGCATCAGGCGGAGACGCCAGCCCCAATTGGAGCGGGATCAACGACGTTGTCGTGCCGTACAGCTCGACGCGCTATTACATCAGGGTCGATTGGTACTGGGCGGAGGAGGACTGGAGCGACCAGACCGATTTTCCGGCCGTGAACGTTTCGACGCCGGGCCAGACCATCCGTCTCAGCTACTAGCAACTGTGAGTATCGATGACTATTGACCTAGAATTAAGAAAGGAAATGATCATGTCGAAATCTGCCAAGTTATTCCTCTTTTGCACCGCCCTGCTGCTGTTCGCCACTCTGGCACAGGCAAATTCGCCTGTGGGCGCCAAAGATGCGGGGCTTCCCACTCAGGGAGTTATTGTTGAAACGATGAACTCCGGAGGTTTTACCTACCTGTGCCTCGAGAACAACGGTGTACAAGTTTGGGTAGCTATTCGTGAAACGGATGTTTTTGTCGGCGAACAGATTGAAATCGCCGACGGGCCGGTAAAGACAAATTTCACCAGCAACAGCTTGAATCGCACTTTCGATTCCCTGATCTTCTCGCGCGGAATCATCACACACTAAACAATTGATATTGTCGATTCAAGATGGGGCAGCCGGAAGGCTGCCCCATTTCTATCTGTGTTCATCAAGATCTTATTGCAGAAACAACCTTCCTGAACCCAAGTTAGCACGACACGCAGAAAATAATGATATCTGCTCCGGGAGCAGGGGTTCGGAGGTTCAAACCTTCGCGCCCCGACCAGTTTCCGAGTTTATGGAAAGCGGCCCTGGGCGGTCGCTTTTTCTGTTTTTGGGGGTTGGAATAGCCGGCCTTGCGAAATCGCATTTTCGAAAAACTGAATAGGAAAGCCCCAGCCCCGGAAACAGGCTGAGGCCGATTATGCTCTGCGAATGGTAATATACGAGAAAAGCCCACCACCTATGAATTAAAAGCTATCTAGCGGCTGGTCGACGCCCGATTTTATGATTTATAAAGAATCTTAGTCATCAAGGGTGGAAATATCCCCCACCTCTTCCCCTAAAACTTTAGCCTTGAGTACCCGTCTGACAATCTTGCCACTTCTCGTCTTGGGCAGTGAGTCCACAATTTCCACCACTTGAGGTTTGGCAATTTTCCCCACTTCCGCCGCGACGTGATCTTTCAGCTCTTCACTCAGCTCCGCAGTGGCAGCAACACCTGTTTTCAAAATGACAAAGGCATGAATTGCTTCCCCCTTCCACTCATGGGGTACGCCAATACAAGCGGCTTCTGCAACTGCGGGGTGACTGACGAGCGCACTTTCAATTTCGGCAGAACCCAACCGGTAGCCACTGACTTTGATGACATCGTCAATTCTGCCAATGATCCAGAAATAGCCATCTTTATCTTTTTTGGCGGAATCTCCGGACAGGTACCATCCCTGCTTTTGGTAAGTCTTCCAATAAATCTCAACGTAGCGATCCGGGTCCTTGTGGATGGTTCGCGCCATGCCCGGCCAGGGTTTTTGAATAACCAGCTTCCCAACCTCTCCCGGCTTTACCGGCTCTCCTTCTTCATCAACGACATCCATTTCGTTGCCAAAAAATGGCCGAGTAGCAGACCCCGGTTTCAACGGAACACAGGGGAGCGGAGTGATCATAAATCCACCCGTCTCGGTTTGCCACCAGGTATCCATAATCGGACATCTCTCCTCGCCGATTACGGTATAAAACCATTTCCAGGCCTCAGGATTTATCGGCTCTCCTACAGAGCCAAGCATTCTCAGGGAACTTAAATCGTGCCTCTTGGGCCAGGCATCTCCATATCTCATCAACCCTCTGATCGCCGTCGGAGAGGTGTATAAATGGGTGATTCCATATTTTTCAATCATTGACCACCAACGATTTGGATAGGGATAGTTTGGCGCTCCTTCGTACATCATAATCGTTGACCCATTTATCAGTGGGCCGTAAACCATGTAACTATGTCCGGTAATCCATCCGGGATCAGCGGCACACCACCATCGATCTTCATCTTTAATATCAAAAACATATTTATGGGTGGTACTTGTATAGAGTGCGTATCCGCCATGGGTATGAACAAGACCCTTCGGCTTTCCGGTCGTCCCGGACGTATAGAGGATAAACAGTGGATCTTCGGCGTCCGTTATTTCGGTTTCACACTTGATCCCGGTCATCGGAAAATTCAGCAGATCGTGGTACCAGAAGTCTCGAGCGTTATCCATCACCACGTCATGCCCGGTTCGTTTGACAGTGATGCACACTTCAATGCTGGGCGATCTCTTCATCGCTTCATTGGCAACCACCTTAAGATCCGTTATCTTTCCTCTTCTCCAGCCGCCATCAGCAGTGACCAAAACCCTACTTTGTGCGTTTTCAATTCTTTCGGCGAGGGCCTCGTAACTAAAGCCACCATAGACAACGCTGTGGATGGCGCCCAACTTGGCTGTCGCCAGCATCGCAATTAAAAGTTCCGGGATTTGAGGCATATAGATAGTGACAACATCGCCTTTTTGAACCCCCATACTCTTCAGGATGGTGGCAAATTTACCGACCTCCCTATTGAGACCAAAATACGACATGACTTTGTAGTCACCAGGCTCACCTTCCCAGATCATGGCGATCTTATTTTTTCGCCAGGTTTTTAAATGTCTTTCGATAGCATTATGGACGATGTTAATCTTTCCTCCGGAAAACCACTTATAAAAGGCCTTATTGGAGTCGTCCAGAACCCTGTCCCACTTTTTATACCAGTCCAATCCTTCTGCTTCTTTGCCCCAAAATTTTTCAGGATCTTGAATAGATTCCTCATAAATCGATTCATAATCTTTAATGTGGGCGCCATCAACAACTTCTTTGGATGGAGAATAAAGTTCCTTTAAATTAATTTCCGCCGCAGATTTCGGTTTTTTTGGCATAAAATTATCCCACTGAGCTGATGTTGATAGAGTATTGGTTTTCCGAGGATCGCTCCAGCGACCCTGCGAACTGCCCCTCCTGGCGATTTTCGTCCAAAACTCTGACCTTATTTGTCACTTATAGCAGGCCATATCCCACTGTCAATCCAACCCCTCCGTTGTCCTCTTATATTTCGCTAGTTTCGACGTATTTCACCCGCTCCGCTCCAACCAAAGCCACTTAGTGATTCTGTCGATTATGATCGCCCGGCGCTACCTGTTGCCCAGCCAACCTCAAACCTATATCATCATAGAGAGTTCCGGCGGCAGCTTACAGGGATACACTGCGTGCCATTATCGCAAACTGGAAAACATCAGATGGCCACCGTCTTCAGGATCGGCAGAATTGAAAAATGTCATTCTTCCCATACCTGATCAGCGGTATGGAATTCTGGGGGGGGGTGAGATCCCCCTGAAGGGGGGTATGATCCCGCGTAGACTTTGGGAGCAGGGGGGCGGAGGTTGAAATCCTCTCGCCCTAACCAGATATCAAGGGGTTAGCGATTTTCGCTGACCCCTTGATTGTGGCAAATTCAGAGACAATGTTTTCCCCTGGAAACATCAAACAGTCCGTCCCCCCCAGAGCTAGACCCATCGAAAAGGTGAGCGACCTAACGGAGCCCGATCATTGCCAGCAGGCGGCCGGAGGCGACATTGACCTTGCTTTTTCGAGGCAAGAATCTAAATACCGGGGGTTTTCGGATGCCGATACTGTTCAGCAGGCGGTAGATTTCCGGATTTTTGTCCACCTCCAACCCCTTCTGGAGGGTGCTGATCGCCGCCGACCTGAGCCCGGCCACAAGGTAGATTCGTCCCAGCGCCAGGTAGATATCCGAACTTCCCGGTTTACTTTGAAGCGCCTCTCTGCACATGGCAATGCCATGTCTGAACGCGTTTTTCTCTCTGGCCAGACAGTAGCCCTGCCAGGCTTTTGCCTCCGGAAGATCGGAGACATCTCCCGAGCCGTTCAGCAGCTTAAGTCCCAGCGTCGTATTGCCTTGTTTGGCCTCAAGAATGCCGGTTTTTACCTGAAGTGTTTTCGTTGTTGTCATACCGCCCTGACAAAATTCACAGTTGAACTTCCCGCGCATCATCCATTTCAGCGCGCCCGAGTAAATCTTACCATTGTGGTATTAATTATCAAGCAGTAAATCCCATTTTCCATTCTTCGGAAATACCCATTCAAGCAGACACGAAAAAGCCCAGGAGTTCTGCCTGGGCTTTTTCACCGATGCGCCGTAGGGGGAACAACCGGTAATTTCGTTGATCCCCATCTGTCCAGAAAAGGCGTAAGGCAGGCCGACCACGACCATCCCCTGGTGCAGCAGGCTGATATGACTGCTGCTTTGCCGCAGGAAGAGCGCATCTTCTGGACCTTCCCGTGGATTACTCCGAGAACCGCCGGGTGCCGATCGATGAACTCAAAGCAAAGGTCTGCCGGATCTGATGGGATGAGAGTCCGCCTACTCGATCTCAATCCGGTAAAACATATCGACGCCACTTTCGACCCCGATGCTCGATTCAAGTTCCCAGGAGGGAGTGAGATTGTAGCGGACCTTCAACTCGTTGGTGTTGGTGAACAGAGAATAACCCAGGCTGATATAGAGTTCCGGGCTGAGATATTTCCCGGTGGTAATGATCGAGGAGTTGACATCGCCGTTACCGGCGCTGATATCGAGGACATCCAGACCCAGCCGGCTTTTCAGCTTTTCCTGCAGGGAGACCGATTCTCCCTGTGACAGCAGGGCGCCGGCGGCGGTCAGCAGCATCCCCGACTGGTTGCCGTTGGCGCCGATCGGGTGGCCGAGCACGATGTACGACAGGATGTCGGTATCGGCCATGGCTGGTTCCGAATAGAGCTGCACGACCGGTACCTGCGGGGTTCCGGTCACCTTGACCCCCGCCTTGACCTCGCCCGCGGTGCGCAGCGCCAGGATATCCAGGGCCGGTTGATCAAGCGGCCCACCGGTAAAATAGAGGTTTCCGCGGGTGATGTCGAGACTGACGCCGTAACTGGCATATTTCCCCTTGGCAACATGGATTTCGCCGTTGGCCGCCAGTTCCTGCTGGCTGGTCGACTGCAGGCGCAGACTTCCTTCCAGTCGGGCATCGATCCCGGCGGTATTGAGCAGAACCCGGTCACCAAGCAACAACTGCACATCGATATCATGTTGCAGCTTTGCCTGGCGCGGTGCCGGTGATTTCTGATCGACGATCTGCAGGTCGGGGCTGTTGCTGGCCAGCGCGGTTTTCTGCTGGCCCTTGATCAGAGCGTCGGGGAATTTCACCTGCCCGCGAACTTTAATCTTTTCGGTGGTCCCTTCGATCTGCAGGTCTGGGTTGCTGCTGACTTGCAAATCCGGGAGATGGATCAGCTGGAAGTTCTCTCCTTTGAGTTGTAATCGATAAATCCCCGGACGCCAGTTCTGCAACTCCAGCTCACCGTTGCCCTGCAGTCGCCCGCCTCCGGATTTGATCTGCAGCTGAGCCAGCCGGATCTGATGGTCGGCAAAATCTCCCTGCAGATCGATCTTCTCCAGCTGTACGCCGGCGGCCGGGATAAAAGCAGCGGCATCGAACAGGTGGAAGTTTCCTAGCAGCGACGGCTGACGGACGGTGCCGGCGAGCTGCAGGTCGAGCTTGAGGTGACCGCGACTTTCCTGGATGCGTCCGGGAAAAAGGACTGACAGCAGACCGAGCTCCTGCAGGCGCGCCTGCAGTTCAGCCGTCAGCTTTTCATCCGGCGCGAAGGACAATGGCAACCGCGCGGGTAACGGCAGATCGAAGCGACTTTCTATGTTGCCGCTTTCTTTAAGCTTCAGTTCCAGCGTCCCCTGCAGGCGATCCCGCCAATGCCAGCTCAGGCTGGTCGCGCTGATGTCGGTGCCGATAACCCCTTCATCCTCCAGCCAGGATAGCCGCGCTTCCGCGGTCTTTGCCGACCCTTCGAGATTCGGGGATTCACCGGCCTGCCAGCTTCCTGAAGCAGTGATGCTGAGTTTGCCGCTGACATTCAGCTCCGGCGGGAGCCAGGGGCGAAACAGGACCAACGGGATTTCGTCGCCGGTTAGCTGCAGTTCCGCCTGCTGCGGCAGAGCCATTGTCGCAGGGTCGGCAGAGGTCATGGTTCCGTGTAAACTGCCGCCGTCGACCAATTGCAGCTGCAGAGAGCTGCGCAGTCCCTGCTGATCCCAGTCGAGGATCATTTGACTCTGGGACAACTTCAGCTGCAGTTGCCGTTGCAGTTCTCCGGAAAAGCTGATGTCGCCATGAAAAACGTGCTGCGGCTCGCGGCGCAGTTCAAGGGAGCCGCTGCTCTGCCCGGAAATGCGCCAATCAGCCAGCCAGGGACGCAACATTCCCAGGTCAAGGGCCTGCCAGCGCAGCTCTCCGTCGGCCTGTTGTGACGACGGTTGATAGCTGCCGTGCAACGCCACTTCCCCTCCCTTGTTGTCGCGAAGCAGCAGCGGCCCGACCCGGATCAGGGCCGGTGAGATCATCAGGGGTGCGGACTGCCCCAGGAGCCAGCTGCCGAAACGCGCGTCATCCCCCTGGAATCGGGTCAATTTCCCCTGCCACTGGTGTTGGTCCCAGCCCCCTTGCAAACCGGCTGCAAGGTGGCTTTCCCCTTGGCTGAGATAAAGTGTCAGCTGATGTTCAGCGGGAGTCCCCTGCAATTCCAACTTGACTCGGTCGATGGTCGACCCCGCTGGTGGGGTCTGCAGCTGCTGTCCGGCGAGCTGCAGCCGCCAGGTCTTCCCGGAATCCTCGGTCCCACCCCGCAGGGCCAGATCAGCAAGCCGCCACTCTCGAAAAGCCAGCTGTTTTCCGGCGGCATGAAATTCCATCACCAGGGTCTGCTGCCGCCAGCGCAGCCAGCCGTCTGCCGATATCCGGCCCGCCGTTTCACTCAGGAGTTGTTCCAGACGGTCGATTTGACCGTGGAACTTGAGCCGCTCGCCCGGGTTGCCGCTGGCCTGCAGGGCCAGGCCATCACCCAGCAGCTGCAGCTTCTCAACCCGCAACACATTGTCCTGCAGCTGCAGCAGAGCCTCGCCGGTCAACGGCTGGCCGTGCAGCATGGATTCGCCCAAATATAATTGCAGCCGGCCGCTCCGTTTCCCCGGTCCGGTTTGTTGAAAATCAAGCAGCAGCTGCGGACTCAGCTGCCCCGACAATTGGGGGGAAAGCAGCCGCGGATCGAGGTCGCTGCCGGTCAGTTGGGCCTGCGCCTGCCAGCCCTGCTCCCAGCCAAGCTGCAGTTGTCCGCCGAGTCGACCTGACAGCCATTGTCCCTGGAGGTCGCTGAGCGCCAGCTTTTGCCGGTCGCCGTTGAATTTGCCGGCCAAACTGGCAGTGGTCAGATCGGTCCCCTGATTGTTCAGCTCGAAGCGGCCGGTGTAGGCCTCCAACCCGCCCCGGACTTCAAGTGACCCGGACAGGCGCAGCGGCTGCCCGGTTTCCGCCGCCAGATCAAGCCGGTCGAGTTGCAACCGGGCGCTCAGTTCCGGAGCGGCGCCGCTGAAACTCAGACTGCCGCTGGCGGTGATCTGGCCGGGACGCCCCGACCGGCGCAGCTGCAGCTGACGGAACACCAGCTGCTCGGTCGTCAAGCCCAGTTCTGCCGTCGCCGTCAGACGTTCTCCGCCGGTTGCGGTGAGATCGAGGGACACCGGGCCGTGCAGCAGCTGCCCCGTTGCGCCGGGCTGGAGATCGGCCTGCAGAACCAGTTGCTGCCAGGGGGCTTGCGCATCCCCGCTGCTGAGCCGGCTAATGACTTTCAACAGTGGTCGGCTCAGACCCAGAGTGAAGGAACCGCTCCCCTGTAGTTTGGTGCTCTGCAGCAGCAATTGCTCTCCCTCCAGCCTGCCGTCAGACCAGTGCAGCTCGCCGCGCAGCAGTTCGATCCGCTGCGGCGCCTGGTTATCCTGCTGCCAGCTGAGATCGCGCAGTTCGACACTATCCAGTGTGACTTCCAGGATCTCAAGCGGCCAGGGGAGCTGAGGCCAGTGAAGATCCTGCGGCGGTTTTTCCGCTCGGGACGAAGCGGTTTCGATCTGCAAATGTTCGACCTGCAATCGGATGATTTCCAGGCCGGGCGGGAAGATGCCGATGAGATGGTTTTCCATGCTCAGTTCCGCGAGGCGCAGTCGCATACCCTCTTGTTGCAACGCGATATCCTGAAGTTCCAACACCCCGCCGAGGGTTCCCTCGATCCGGCCGATGCTCAGTTCCGTTCCGGTCCACTCCGGCAAATGGGAAAACACCCAGCGAGTCCCGCTCGGGGAATAGAGCAGCCAGCTCGCCGCGCCCCACAGCATAAGGACGAGCAGGATGCCCAGGACTATGCTGTAGCGCCAGAATCTCACCATCCGAACCCCACACTCAAATGCAGGCGATACTTGTTTTTATCGTTACCGATCTGACGCGCCAGATCGAGACGCACCGGACCGATGCGGGTATAGCGCCGGATGCCGATGCCGGCCCCCTGTTTCAGATCGTACTCGGCGAAGGTATCAAAGGCGTTACCGATATCGTAGAAAGTCGCCACCCCCCAGTCGGAGGAGAGCCGCTTTTCCAGTTCGATGTTGGCCACCAGCAGATGCTTGCCGCCAACCACTTCCCCCTGGTCATCCTTGGGTCCAAGCGACTGGTAGCGATATCCGCGAACGCTGCGGTCGCCGCCGGCGAAAAAACGTAGCGAAGCGGGAATCTTTGACAGTGAATCATTGTGCCAGGTCGTCCCCCCCTGCAGGTGCAGTAACAGCGAAAATTGCCGGGGGAGCGGCAGCAGTTCGGTGGCCTGGGCAGACAGTTGCAGCAGGCTGGTGTCGGAAAATAGCTGCTCCATGGAACCCTTGAGTTCCAGGTTGGCCTGCAGGCCGCGCTGCGGGTTCAGCGGATCATCAACCCGTCGCAAGGAAAGACGAATTCCGGGTAGAAGCATTTGCGAATGGGTGGTTTCGTCACTGATCCGCGAGAATTCCTGCGACAGGCGGACAAACAGTGAACCGGACAGGTTATCGTTGAGGGACCGCCGGTATTCAGCTTCGCTGAACAGTTTGCGGCTCAGGTAACTGTCGGTCGCTTCACGATCGACACCGACCCGCAGCAGGGTCTGGCTGTCGAAGCGATTCGGATCGGGGAGAATGTAGGTGGTCAACAGGGATTGCTTTCTCTCCGCCAGCAACAGCTCCCCCTGCAGTTCATGGCCACGGTCGAGCAGATTCAGATTGCGGTAGCGCAGCGAGACCCGCGCCCCGGTATCGGTCCCGTAGCCGATTCCGGGGCGAAGTTGGTGCCGCGGCGCGGGCTGCAGGTCAATCTGTACCGGAACCTGCCCCTCCCGAATCTGATCGGTCAACGGGCGGATGCTGACCCGGCGGAACAGGTCAGCATCAAACAGGTTGCGCTGGGTCTGCCCGAGCTGGCGCTGGGAAAAGTTGTCCCCTTCCCGATAGGCAAGATAGCGGTGGAGAAAGGGTTCCGGGTAACTGCCGCGGCCGTTGAACAGGGTTTTCCCGAACCGGTAGCGGATGCCGGTATCGAGCTGCAGGAGAATATCGACCCGGCGCTGGCCACGGTTGACCAGGATCTGGTGCTGGGTGAATGCGGCGTCCAGATAGCCCCGATTGACTGCGCCCTGCAACAGTTCCGTTTTCCCCTGTTCGTAGACATCCTGACGCAGCACGTCGCCGACCTGCAGCGGAAATGCCGCCGACAGTTTTTTCAGTTCCGGAAGCGCGGCCCCCGGTCCGGTCAGGGTCAGCTCGAAATGGCTGACCCGCAGCGGTTCGCCCGGCTTGACCTCAACCTGCAGGCGATGGATTCCTTCTTTGTCCGAAATGACCCGGCTGTCGGTTCGGCTGTCGAAATAGCCGTAGGGTTCCAGGGTGCGGTTGACCAGGTCCGGCAGCTGTTGCTGATAACGTTTTAACCAGCGCTGATTGAGGTGTCTGCCGACAATCAGGACCGAGGGGAGCACCAGCGCTGTCTCGAGAATTTTGTGCAGTTCAGCGTCCACCCCGCGAATCTCCAATTGCAGCGATTCCGCACGGGCCGTCATCGGCAGCACCAAGAGGCAACAGAAAATCAGGAAAAATCGACGCATGATGTCAAACAGACGCTAAAAAGGTGAAGGATTGAAAGTTGCCCGACACTAATTGCAACGCTGCTAACCTGCCGGGGAGACTTGCAGTTTAGCATGAAAATTCCCCGGCTCGGGCAATTCATCCGCAATCGGCCGCACTGAAGTCATTCCTGTTTGGTGAGCGGAAGGATTTGCCCGGCAAAAAATGTCGTTCGTGAGGGGATAATCATGGAAAAAATTTCCCGGAGCCATTAAACTACTTCCGCCCCGACACAACCCTAACAATCCGTCATGCAGATATAATAATTTCATATCATTTATGGGAAGCTTATGAGCACTCAAATTCTTATGGTCGGCGTCGTCATCCTCGGCCTGTTCGCCATCTTCTCCATCTTCGTCGGCGTCAGCAACGATGCCGTCAACTTCCTCAATTCCTCCATCGGCTCCCGGGTCGCTCCCCGGGCCGTCATCATCAGCATCGCCGGGCTTGGTATCCTCGCCGGGGTCACCTTCTCCAGCGGCATGATGGAGGTCGCCCGCAAGGGGATCTTCCATCCCCAGTTCTTCACCATGCCCGAGCTGTTGACCATCTTCCTGGCGGTTATGCTGGCCAACGTCATCCTGCTTGACCTGTTCAACACCTACGGCCTGCCGACCTCGACCACCGTCTCCGTGGTTTTCGAACTGCTCGGCGCCGCTGTGGCCGTCTCGTTGCTCAAACTCTCCCAGGACGGCGACAGCCTGCTCAATATCGTGCAGTACATCAATTCGGCGAAGGCGATCACCATCATCATGGGGATTCTGCTTTCGGTCGCGGTCTCCTTTGTCTGCGGCGCCATCGTCCAGTTTTTCACCCGGCTGATCTTCACCTTCGATTACCAGCAGCGGATCAAGCGCTACGGAGCCCTGTGGGGAGGTATGGCGCTGGCCTCAATCACCTATTTCATCCTGATCAAAGGTGCGGCCGGCGCCTCCTTCATTTCCCGGGAGGAGGTCGCCTGGCTTAAATCCCACACCATTCTGCTACTGGCAATCATCTTTGTCATTGCCGTGATTATCCTGCAAATTCTGCTACTGCTGAAATTCAATATTCTCAAACCGATCGTGCTGATCGGCACTTTTGCGCTGGCGATGGCCTTTGCGGCCAACGACCTGGTCAATTTCATCGGCGTTCCGATGGCCGGCCTGTTCGCCTACAAAACTGCCATAGCGAGCGCCAATCCCCTGACTGTCACCATGGAAGCGCTGGCGCAAAAGGTGCCTTCGGAAACACCTCTGCTGCTGCTCGCCGGATTCCTCATGGTGGTCACCCTGTGGCTGTCGAAAAAGGCCCGCACCGTCACCGAGACGGAGATCAACCTGGCCCAGCAGGAAGAGGGGCAGGAGCGCTTCGAGTCGATCTTTCTTTCCCGCGCCCTCGTCCGGCTGGTGCTGCACTTTTCCGAGACGATCAGACTCTTGCTCCCCCAGGGGACTCGCGCTCTGATCAGCCGTCGCATCGATCCAAGCGTTGTTCAGCCGGTCATCATCGATGGCCGGGCGCCTTCCTTTGATCTGCTGCGCGCCGCCGTCAACCTGATGGTGGCCAGCGCCGTGGTTTCCTATGCGACCGCCAATAAGCTTCCCCTCTCGACCACCTACGTCACTTTCATGGTCGCCATGGGCAGTTCATTTTCCGACCGCGCCTGGGGACGCGAAAGCGCTGTCTACCGGGTGACCGGAGTCCTGACTGTCATCGGCGGCTGGTTTTTGACCGCGGTTGCCGCCTTCATTTTCGCCGCGATCTTCGCCACGGTTATCTTTTACGGCCAGGCCTTCGGCGTCATCGCCCTCATCGCCCTGGCGGTGGTAATGATCCGCAACGCGCACCACAAACATCGCGCGCTCACCGAAGATGCTCAGAAGGAGAAGATCTTCAACCTGGAGACGGCCGAGGACCAGGCCGCGGCGGTGGATACCACCTTCGAGCACATGAGCGTCCTGCTGAGGGAGATTCGTGATTCCCTCGACACCACCCTCGACGCGCTGTTCCTGCAGAATTTCGACCGACTGGGGGTGGAGCGGAAAAAGCTGAACATGGTGCAGAAGTGGACGAATATTATCAGTGCCAACGTCTTCAAGGCGCTACGCTTGCTCGACCAGCAGGGGATTGCTGCCTCCCTCCGCTATTCGCAGACGATCCGGCGCCTGCAGAAACTCAATGACGGATATCGGGATATCGTGCTGCGCGCCTACACCCACGTCGGCAACCACCACAAGGGACTACTGCAGGTCCAGATCGACGAGCTGGAAAAGATTCGCCAGCTACTGAACGAAATTCTGCTCGAGGTCGAGGAAATCTTCAGCCACCGGCTGACCGCCAACCTGAAACGGCTGACCAAAAAGGATAATCAGCTGCGCTCCCTCGCTGCCGAGCTGGACCTTTTGCAGGTCGGCCGGATCAAGGACAATAGCTCGAAAACCCGGCTAAGCATCCTCTACTACGGGATTGTCGGCAACGCCAAAATGCTCTCGAAACAGAGCCTGGAACTGGTGGAGATTTTCGACCGCGCTTTCGCCAAATTCGAAGATCCGGAGTAACCCCTAGCCGCGGTCGAGCCGCTGCAGACCGAGGCTTGCTGCCAGCTCCAAAGCTGCTCGGAATTCGGCCCGGCTCGGGCGCCGGTCCAGCGGTGGAAATTCATCGGCCCGGTAGCAGGGACGGTACTGATCCATCAGGTTGAGGTAGGTCGCCAGGGAGATTTCGCTGGCGATAAAGGCAAGAATCCGGTCACTGCCGGCCAGATTGTCCGGCAACACCAGATGCCGGATCAGCAGGCCCCGTCGGGCGATGCCGCGCTCATCCAGCAGCAGATCTCCCACTTGGCGGTGCATCTCTTTTACCGTCGCCCGGTTGACCTCGGCGTAGTCGCCCACCCCCAGATAGGGTTGCGCGACCAGCGAATCGGCGAACTTCATATCCGGCATGTAAACATCGATCACCCCGTCCAGCAGGGCCAGCGCCCCGGGGCTGTCGTAACCGCCGCTGTTATAGACCAGCGGCAGTCGCAACCCCTGGTTGGCGGCGATCACCAGCGCCGCCAGGATCTGGGCGACCACATGATTGGGAGTGACCAGGTTGATGTTATGGCAGCCCCGCTCCTGCAGCTCCAGCATCATCCCGGCCAGTTCCTCGGGTGAAACCTCGCGCCCCTCGCCCCGCTGGCTGATTTCCCAGTTCTGACAGAAGACACAGCGCAGGTTGCACCTCGAAAAGAAGATGGTTCCGGAACCGAAACTCCCCGTCAGCGGTCTTTCCTCGCCGCAATGGGGACCATAGCTGCAGACGACGGCGCGCTCGCCACTGCCGCAGATCGCCCCCCTGGTGGTCAACAGCCGGTTGACATGACAGCCGCGGGCACAGAGATCACAGCATTTCAGATGCGCCAGGGCTAGTTCCGCCCGCTCGGCCAGCCGGCCGCTGCCTAGCAGCTTCAAGTAGCCCGGTTCCGGAGATTCCATGCCTCGCTCCTCACTTCCACTTTGAGTCTAGCGAAGGAGGGGGGAAAGACAAGGGAGCACAGTACCGGGCTGGCCGGCGCAAAGCGGACCGGGATCTCGACCATCTTGCTTTTTCCCGGACTGAAATGGTAAAAATATGCGATTATTAGTACCATCATTTTTTTCGGAGTCGATGATATGAGTTTTTTTCTGCTGCTGCTAGCCGCTTACCTGATCGGCGCCATTCCGACCGGAATCGTCCTGACCAAACTGACCGGCGGCGAAGACCTCCGCAAGACCGGCAGCGGTAATATCGGCGCGACCAACGTCTATCGGACCGCCGGCCGCAAACTGGGGATCATCACCCTGCTCGGCGACTGTCTGAAGGGGGTTATTCCGCTGCTGATCGCGATCCGCGTCTTCGACCTGCAGGGAACCGATCTGGCCCTGGTCGGACTGGCGGCCTTTATCGGTCACTGCTATCCGGTCTACCTCGGATTCAAGGGGGGGAAGGGGGTGGCGACCGCCCTCGGCGTATTTCTGGTCCTCTCCCCGCTGTCGATCCTTTGCGCCTTCGGCCTGTTCGCCGTGATTCTCTGGCGCTGGCGCTATATCTCCCTGGCCTCGATTTCTGCGGCCGCGGCCATCCCGTTTCTGGTGCTGCTGTTTGAACGCGCCCTGCCGCTGTTCCTGGCGACCCTGGTGATTGCCGGGATTGTCATCTGGCGACACCGGGCCAATATCGAACGGTTGCTGGCCGGCAACGAAAATAAGTTCAATGTCTGAAAGATAAATGATGGGTAAACTGTTCTTCCGGCTGCTGCTGTTGCTGCTTTCCCTGATCTTGCTCGCAACCCTCGGCGGCGCCTATTGGTTGATGTCACCGCAGGCTCCGGCGCAAACCGTTTTCTACCAGCTCAAGCCGGGAACCAGCCTGTCGCGAGTCGCGGGTGAGCTCGAAGAGCTTGGGGTGCTGCGCAGCGCCCTGACCCTGAAACTGCTCGGCCGGCTTTCCGAGCGGGGCGGAGCGATCCAGAGTGGCACCTACCGATTTTCGGAACCAGCCACCCCGGAGCAGATTCTGGAGCGGCTGGTGGCGGGAGATGTGGAAAAGGTCAGCCTGACCATCCCGGAAGGCTTTACCCAGCAGCAGGTGATCGACAGGATTGCCGAACTCGGTTATGGCGACCGGGAAAAACTGCGGCAGCTGGCCGAAGATCCGGAATTCGTCCGCAGCCTGGGGATCGAAGCGCAGAGTCTGGAAGGTTACCTGTTTCCGGAGACTTACCTGTTCAACCCCGGGGTCGATGAGGCGGCACTGCTGAAAATGATGGTCAGGCAGTTCCACCACAGCGTGGATGGACAGCTGCTGGTCAAGACCGGGCCGCAGCATCTGGATCTGCACCAGCTGGTCACGCTGGCGTCGATTATCGAAAAGGAAACCGGACTGGTCGAGGAGATGCCGCTGATCTCCTCCGTTTTCCACAACCGGTTGCGCCGCAAAATCCCGTTACAGAGCGACCCGACGGTGATTTACGGCATCGCCGATTTCGATGGCAACCTCACCCGCAAGCAGCTGGAAACATTGACCCCATACAATACCTATCTGATCCGGGGCCTGCCGCCGGGACCGATCGCCAACCCCGGGCTGGCCGCGCTGAAGGCTGCCGCGGCACCGGCGTCGAGTAGCTTCCTTTATTTTGTCGCCCGCGGAGACGGCAGTCATCAGTTTTCCGCAACCCTGGCAGAGCACAACCGGGCGGTCAGCCGCTACCAGTTGCACCGCCGGCGCCAGTAATTCGCCGGCAATATTTCTGTTATGCTAAAAGCCTGATCCGCAAATGGAGAAACCAATGAGCGACTATTACGAGCGCAAGGATCTGCAAAATTTTTCCGATATCGGCAAAGATGCGCCGGAACTGGCGGCCAAGTTTTTCGATTACTACGCCAGCGTCTTCGCCGAAGGAGAACTGACCGAACGGGAAAAAGCGCTGATCGCGCTGGCCGTGGCTCATGCCGTACAGTGCCCTTATTGCATCGACGCCTATACCACCAGCTGCCTGGAAACAGGCTCCAACCTGGGGGAAATGACCGAAGCGGTCCATGTCGCCAATGCCATTCGCGGCGGCGCTTCACTGGTGCATGGCATCCAGATGCGCAAAGTGGCAGAGAAAGTTTCCCTGTAGAAGATGGTCGAACAGCTCGACAGACTTGCAGCCCTGCCGGGGTTGACCTGCTTCAGCGATCGCCTGCGTGAGAGCGGCCGGGAACTGACCCGCAACCGGACCAGCACGCTGCAGCTCAACACCGGTTTACGCTGCGATCTCTGCTGCCGGCACTGTCATCTCGATGCGGGATCCAGCCGCACGGAAGTGATGCGCCGTGAAATCATGGAGCTGGTGATCGCCCATGCACGGCGTTGCCCCTATCCAGGGATCGACATCACCGGCGGCGCTCCGGAACTGGTTCCCGACCTGCCGTTCCTGATCGAGCAGCTCGCCCCGCTGACGCCGCGGCTGATGCTGCGCACCAACCTGACCGCCCTCGGCCGACCGGACAAAATTCACCTGCTTGATCTCTTCAAGCGCCACAAGGTCGTGCTGATCGCCTCCTTTCCGGCGACCAATGCCGGGCAGCTCGAAGCGCAACGGGGCAGTGGGGTGATGGTCCCGGCGTTAGGCATGCTGAAGCGCCTCAACGAGGCCGGTTATGGAATTGCCGGCAACGACCTGGAACTCGATCTGGTCGCCAATCCTTCCGGGGCGTTTCTGCCGAGCGGCCAGGAACAGGCGGAAAAGAAATTCAAACGCGATCTGGCGCGCAAATGGGGGGTGGAGTTCCATCAGCTATACATCTTTGCCAATATGCCCCTGGGGCGCTTCCTTCACTGGCTGCAGCGGTCCGACAACTTGCAGGCCTACATGGAGAAACTCGCCGCCGGTTTCAACCCCTGCACCGTTGAGGGCCTGATGTGCCGTTCGCTGCTGTCGGTCAACTGGGACGGCTACCTGTACGATTGCGATTTTAACCTGGCGGCCGGAATTCCTCTGGCCGGGCAGGCAACCCATATCAGTGAACTGAACGATTATCCGGAAAGGGGAACCTCCATTGCCGTCGGCGAGCATTGCTATGCCTGCACCGCCGGCTCCGGCTTTACCTGAGGCGGCGAAATCGCGACCTAGTTGAGGTTGCAGAGATAAAAATGGCGCTGTGCGAATTGCACAGCGCCATTTCCGTTTGAAGTTATATCTAGCGAAGTCCGCCGTTTAAGCTTTTCCTCAAACTTTTGCCAACCGCACCGAGGTGCGGTTACTGCCGTCCGGGATCAGCTGTTGAATTCCCAGGGTGGTGAAATTATACGGGGCGAAGAGCAGCCCCGGCGGAACCGCTTCACTGATCCGAACCTTGCCGACCGTCGAGCCGGTCGCGCTGGTCAGCTTGAGCTGGCCGCCGTCCTTGACTCCGGCGGCATCGGCGTCAGCCGGGTTGATCTGCACCAGGCCTTCCGGTTCGACTTCCAGCGGTCCATCGGCCCAGGTCGAGGTACTGCCGAAATGGCTGGCCGATTTGCCGACCAGCAGTTGCACCCCATCGGCCTCATCGTTGACCGTGAGCAGCTGATAACTGAGGCTCATATCGGCCGGGCTGTATGGTTGTTTGAGACAGGGACGATAACGGTCTTCGCCGGTAAAACAGATACCACCGTAGAGCGAGGTCAAGCCGCTGATTTCAGTAAGGATACCGGCCCGGCTGAAACTGACCGGAGTCCGGGTCAGGCGGCCGAAGAGTTCGGCAAAGATATCCCAGTCGGCGCGGGCGTTGCCGACTGGCCGGATGGCTGGCTCAAGGGAACGAACCCGCTGATCCAGCGAGGTCAGACTCCCCGATTTTTCCGCAAACGAGGCGCCGGGAAGAACCACCGTCGCCAGACGGGTCACCTCGGTCGGCAGAATGTCCTGCACCACCAGCACTTCAACCTTCTCCAGCGCTTTCAGCCAGCGGTTGCTGTTGGGAAAGGTCAACGGATTGGTGGCCGCCAGATAAAGCAGTTTGATCTGCCCGGACTCAATCCCCTGCAGAATCCCGTCGGCATCCAGGCCGCCGGCGGGGAGTTCACAGTTCCAGGCTTTGGCAAACTTGGCTTTGCTCTCTTCGTACTTCTGGAAACCGGGCAGCGCCTCGGGATATACCCCCATGTCGAGCAGCCCCTGCATGTTCCCCTTTTCGTCCAATGGAAACAGCCCACCCCGAACGCGCAGAGCGCCGCAGAGGATCGCCAGGTTGGCGACCGCCGCAGATTTGGCCGTCCCCAGGGAAGACTTGGTGATGTCGGCGCCGAAGACTACCGCCACATTGTCCGCTTTGCCGAGGATATCGGCCGCGGCTGCCAGGGCCTCCAGACTGAGGCCGGTTGCCTTGACCACCTGCGCCAGATCGACGGCGGCGAGCTGCTCCTTCAGTTCCTCCGGATTGGCCACCATCCGCTGCAGGTAATCTTCATCCAGCAGGCCGCGATCGAGCAGCAGCCGCCCGAGGCCGTTGGCCAGGGCGATCTCGCTGCCCGGCCGGTAGGTCAGCTGACTGTTGGCGTACGGGGTCAGCTTGAGCCGGCGCATGTTGGCGATCACCAGCTTGCCATCGTTGTGCCGCAGTGTTTTCAGAATCTGCCACTCGACTCCCGGCGCTTCGGCACTCGGGTCCGCTCCGAACACCAGTACGGCGTCGGCGTCGGCGATGACGGCGGTCAGGTTGCTGGCGCCACGCAGTTTCAAACCCTTGTCGAGAGCGCTGAGGGCGCGCAAAGCGCCGAAACGGGCCTCGGAGTCGATGTTGTTGCTGCCGATGGCAACCCGGAACAGTTTCTGGAACAGGTAGTTCTCTTCGTTGGTCAGGCGCGGAGATCCGAAGCCGGCAATGGCCTCGGCTCCCGACTTGCCTTTGATCCGTTCAATCTCGTCGACCACTCTCCCGAAAGCGGACTCCCAGGAAACCGGCAGGTGATCCACCTGCGGCTCGGTCAGGCGCCGGCTGCTGTTGATATAGCCGTAGCCGAAGAAACCGCCGATGCAGAGAGTGCCGTTGTTGGTGGTTCCCTGGTCATCCGAAGTGATCCGGAAGACCTCGTTCCCCTGCACGTTGATATCGATCTGGCACTGGCTGGGGCAGTAGCCGCACACCGAAGGGACCTTGCGTAGCGCCCAAGGGCGGGCCTTGAATTTGAACGGTTTGGAAATCATTGTTCCGGTCGGGCAGACCGCCACGCAGTTGCCGCAGAACACGCAGCGCTCGAGGTGTTTATCGATATAGGCCTTGTCTCCCTTGTCGTTGACGTACAGGGAGTCGGCCCCGATCACTTCGTGACAGACCTTGACGCATTTCTCGCAGAGGATACATCGCGACGGAACCTGCTGGATCAACGGCCAGCGATCGATGATCGGCGGATTGACATCCTCCGCTTCGAATTCCTGGCGATTGACTTCCAGACCGTAGGTCATGTCCTGCAGTTCACACTCTCCGCCGGCATCGCAGACCGGGCAGTCGAGGGGATGGTTGACCAAGATCAGTTCCATGATCTGCTTGCGAATCCGGATCAGCTGCTCCGACTGGGTGGTGACCTTGATCCCCTCCTTGACCGGGGTGTTGCAGGCGGTCATGGTCCGGTCGATCCCCTCGATCTCCACGGCGCAGATCCGGCAGGCGCCGGTGGGGGAAACCTTCTGCAACCAGCAGAGCGTCGGGATATGAATATCGAGCTGTCGGGCCGCTTCCAGGATCGTCGTTCCCCGGGGAACTTTCACCGACTGTCCATCAATCGTCAGACTGACCATATATTTTCACCTCGAATAACGGCTGATAGAAACCGGCAGGATAGGAACCCTGTGCGGTCGCTGCAGCCTCAAGTTCATATTCTTTAGTTGACGGCAATCATCGAAACCCGGTAACAACGCAGGCAGCGTTCCGCTTCCTGAACCGCCTCGGAATCCTTGAAGCCGAGTTCGACTTCGTTGTAATTCCCCTTACTGGCCCGTTCCCGGCCATGAATCTCGTGCTGGTTGAAGCGGCTGACCGCGTCGAGCCAGGGAACCTGCTCGTTTTGGTCGTAGACCCCGAGATGACTGAGAATGTCCTCGTGGAAATCATCGTCGGTCAGGTAAGCTTCCCCCTCTTCCAGGTAGCGCTGAATCACCTTGGCGGCGCGGTGGGCGTTACCGACACAGGCGACCACGGTCAGCGGACCGATCTCGGCATCGCCGGAAGCGAAGACGCCGTCCATATCCGTGAGCAGGGTCCGCGACAAGGGGTTGCCCATGACATCGTTCAGATCACGATCAGCGGCGTTTTTCAACGGCACGAACTTGGTCACCACGGTATTCCAGCGGGTGATTTCGATGCCGGTTTCTTCGGTAATGAAGCTGAGATCCGGGTCCTGACCAATGGCCGGAATCAGGGTATCGCACTCGACGATAAACTCGCTCCCGGCGACCGGCTGCGGGCGCCGTCGCCCCGACTCGTCCGGCTCGCCTAGTTCCATGCGCACGCACTCGACACCGGTGACCTGGCGGTTTTTATCGACAATGATCTTCTTCGGCAGGACCAGGAACTGGAAATCCACCCCTTCCTCGTCGGCGCCGTCGACTTCCCAGACATCGGCCGGCATCTCCTTGCGGGTCCGGCGATAGAGCAGGGTCGAAACTTCGGCCCCTTCCCGCAGAGCGACCCGGACACAGTCGATGGCGGTGTTCCCGCCGCCGACCACGCAGACTTTCTTCCCCATCCCGGTCGGTTTGCCCATGTAGGCTTCGCGCAGGAATTCGATTCCGCCGGCGAGGAATCCCTTGTACCCCTCATCTTCCCCTTCGACCCCCATCGGCTTCGATTTGTGGGCGCCCGGAGCGAGCAGCACGGCTTCGTACTGCTGTTTCAGCTCGATCAGGGAGATGTCCTTGCCGACCCGCGTATCGTAGATGATCTCGACCCCCAGGGAACCGATGATATCGATATCGCGCTGCAGGATGTGGCGCGGCATCCGGTAGGCGGGGATGCCGACGGCGATCATCCCGCCGCCGAAACCTTCCGGTAGCGCCTCGTAAATGGTGCAGGGATACCCTTCGAGGGCCAGATAGTAGGCCGCCGCCAGACCGGCGGGACCGGCGCCGACAATGGCGATCTTCTTGTCCTTTTTCGGTTTCGGCTGCAGCGGCGGCTGCAGATTGTGCTGCCACTCGTAATCGGACGCAGTCCGTTTGAGGACCATGATATTGATCGACTCGTCGACATTTTTGCGCCGGCAGGCGGTTTCGCAGGGATGCGGGCAGACCCGGCCGCAGACCGCCGGCAGCGGCATGCTTTCGCGGATGATTTCCAGCGACTCATCGAAACGGTAATCCTTGATCGCTTCGATATAGGCGGGAATGTCAATGTGCGCCGGGCATTTGTCCTGGCAGGGGGCGGTCAGCTTGACTTTGTAGTCAACAGCATTCTTCGGCTTGCGCTCGCCGTTAATGTAGGCCAGGTAATCGGAGCGGAAGTGTTTGATGGTATCGACCACCGGTACGGCCGATGTCATGCAGAGCGTACACTTGCAGTTCTGCAGCAAGTCGGCGATGTTTTCCAGGGTGGCGAGATCTTTTTCTTCACCGTGACCGGCAACGATCCGCGCCAGGGTATCCTGCATCACCCTGGTCCCTTTTTTCCCCGGCGAGCACTTGGCGCAACAGAAATCTTCCTGAACCCGTTTGGCATATTCGGCCGCCATGGCAACGACATCGACCTGCGGATCCTTCAGGATCAGTCCGTCCCAGCCCATGAATGCGGCAATATTTTTTTCACCGTCAAAGGAAATCGGCAGCTTCTTCTTGGCAATTTCGACTTCCGTGTCGCCACCCTGCCGATTATCGATAATCTGTCTTCCCCAGCTGGAAAAAGCAACCTGTGACAAACCGGCCTCCTATGACCTGCTTCGACCTTCCCCGAGAGGAAGGTCGCAAATCCCGAAAACGGCGAGAACCACCTGATGTTCTGGCTGTTTTAAAGCTAAAAATCGTATACAGTATGCAGGTAGATACCACAAAGGACATCCTTAAATCAAGGCTATTTTTTCCGCGAAGGCCGGGTGGAAAGACAGCCAAAACTTAAGCAATAACAATTTGTTAGATCGTAAAATTAGCAGATGTCAGACTCTTTTACGGCACCGGGGGCGGAGGGTTCTGAATCAGCCAGATGCCCGGTTTGGTGATCTTTTCATGATACTGCTGCCACTCTTGGGTCCAACGCCATTTTTTTATCCGGGATGATGGCAGCCGGTAGTATTCAAGAAGATAGACTGCCACAGCGGTTTTCCCATCCTCATTCACCTTGATCGACTCAATCCGGCTCCCGACCACCCGCAAATCATCATCATCCTGGGGAAAGCTGGCATAAAAATCCTGCTGTGCCGGCGGAGCGATAAACAACGCCGCGCCGACATAATCACGCCAGCGCATCGCCTCGCTGAAGCGCTGGCTCGACTCCCCCAGGGTCGGACCGCTGTCCATCGGGCCGAGACAGGAGCACAACAACGCCAGCAACACCCACCAACAATAAAAAAAACGTTTCATGATAATTCCGCATCCCCGTGATATCTTTAGAGCCACAAAAAAATACTGCTAACAGCACGAAATATCGGCATTTTAGCACTTGCACAATTCCCCTGATCCGCTAAAATTTTTTATTTCGGTTCAGGACAATGCCGATCGAAATAGATGCTGGAGCCCCAGATGCAGGAGATCCATATTTATATCAGGAATTATTGCGCCTACTGCCGTCGGGCCAAGGAACTGCTAAACATCAAAGGCGTTCCGTTCATCGAGTATGACATCACCGACGACCCAGCCCTCGAAACCGCAATGCGGCAACGCTCAGGCCTGACCACCGTCCCGCAGATATTCATCGGTGATCGCCATATCGGTGGCTGCGATGATCTGTTTGCTCTTGATGAAAAGGGCATGCTCGATCCGTTGCTCGCCGGGGTCAGCTGAGCCTCTGCCGTTCCCGCAGAATCGCCGTATAAAAATAGTACTCGGCGGTTTCAACCCGCGACAGCGATACTTCCAGATCGAAACGGCTGCCATCCCGCCTGCGCGCCGCGACCAGCTGTAACTTACTCATCAGATGCTCGGAGTGCTGCTGCAGGTAGGCCTCGATCCCCAGTTGATGCAACTCCTTCAAGTCCGGATGTACCAGGGACTCAATCGACATCCCCAGGGTTTCCGCCTTGCTGTAGCCGAACATCCGGGTGGCCTGCTGATTGAACAGAATGATCTTGCCGTCCGGCAAAAAGGAGATAATCCCGTCGCGGGCGGTATCGGTCAATATCCGGTAACGGGCTTCTGAAGCCGTAAGTTCCCGACTCTTTTCATCGAGACTGGCGACCATCTGATTGAACCCCTTGATCAGCTCACCGACTTCATCCTCGCGTTCCACCGACAGTTGTTCATCAAAGGTTCCGGATCTGTTGATCCGGTTGATTGCGGCTTCCAGCCGCATCAGCGGCTGCAGGACCGTCGCCCGGCTCAAGAGGCCCAGGCAGAAGACCAGTGCGAGGAAGATCCCGCCGCTGGTCAGCAGATCGTTCCCGAGTCGGGCCAGCACCTGTTGCTGCAGCTGATCGACCGGGATCTGAATCGAAATCGCACCGATGACCTTGCCGAGCGGATAATGGTAAGAGCGATCGGTCTCCGGGGGATAGAGCTTGCGAATCACTTCCGGAGCGTCAGCCGGGTCGCCATGACATTCGAGGCAGCTCTCTTCGGCATGAAAGGCCTGCAGATAACGGAACACCTGCGCATCCCCTCTACCGGTGATCTGATAAAGCTCATCCCGGCTCCCCTCCTGGAAGGTTTTCAATACCTGCTGTTCATAGGGATCGGGAGCATTGGCGGGATTGCGGTATCGATCGGAAATCTGGCGGATCCGGTATTCGAGGTCGCCGGCCACCTGGGCGGCGATCCGGCCGCTGGCCAGCACCGGGATCAACCCGACACGCTCGGCGGTCAGCTTCACCTTGCCTTTCTGCAACTGTTCCGAAAGGTAATCGCGGGTGCGGATGGTCTCATAAGCGATCAGCCGTGAACGCTCAACCGACTCCTGCAGGACGAACTGTTCCTGCTGGCGATAATCAAGCCAGACGGTGACCAGAAAAAAACCGATCAGGGTGGCGGCGACCACCAGGTTGGTCCGGGTCTGTAAGCGCATTTGAGGGAACAACGGCATCAGCTACCGTCCTTTCCGGAAGGTGTAATCGCGGATTCAATGCTCATCGAACAGAGGTTCCAGCCGGCGGAGCAACTGTTTGAGAATCGCCGCCGTCATCCCCCAGATGTTGTGTCCGTCAAGCTGATAAAAATCGACCGGGAATTGGCGGCCCTGATGCTGCCAGTCCTCCTGGTGATAAATCTGCGGATCGCGCAATCGCGCCAGCGGCAGTTCGATCAGCTCGGCAATTTCGTTCTTGTCCGGGCGGTAGGAATATGGCGCGACATAACTGCCGACGCAGACCTGCACCCGATAGCCGAAGACCGAATAGAAATCGTCCAGCCGGCCGAGCCGGAGGACGTCTGCGGCGCGAATGCCCACTTCCTCTTCGGTTTCCCGTAACGCCGTCTGCCAGAAGTCCTCATTCTCTTCGGCGCCGCCGCCGGGGAAGGAGATTTCACCGCTGTGCTTTTTCAGCTGTTCGGTCCGGCGGGTAAACAGCACCCAGGGTTCCTCCGCCCGCAGAAACAGCGGCACCAGCACCGCCGCCGGACGCAAATCCTCGCGTTGCAGTTCCCGCACCGGATGGCGGGCCAGTTCGGTGGCAACCCGTTGCAGCAGCATCATTTGCTACCGGCGCGACCGTTCTGCTTGAGCCGGGAAATGGTTGCGGCATAATCCTCGCTGCCGAACACGGCGCTGCCGGCGACAAAAACATCGGCCCCGGCGGCTGCGATCCGTTCAATATTATCGATCTTGATCCCGCCGTCGACCTCCAGTTCGATCGGCAGGCCGAGAGCATCGATCCGACGCCGTAGCTCAGTGATCTTCGGCAGGCAGTTGTCAATAAACGTCTGACCGCCGAATCCGGGGTTGACAGTCATCAGCAGCACCAGGTCGAGATCGGGAAGGATCATATCGAGAGTGGTCAGCGAGGTCGCCGGATTGAGTGACACTCCGGCCTTTTTCCCGAGCGATTTGATCAGTTGCACGCTGCGATGCAGATGGGAGGTCGCCTCGGCATGGACGACAATGATATCGGCCCCGGCTTTGGCGAACGCCGGAGTGTACTGATCCGGATTGGCGATCATCAGGTGGACATCGAGAGGCAATGAAGTCACCGGGCGGATCGCCTCGACTATCAGCGGACCGATGGTGATATTCGGCACAAAATGACCGTCCATGACATCGACGTGGACATAATCGGCGCCTCCGGTTTCAATCGCTTTGATTTCTTCTCCCAGCCGGGCGAAATCGGCCGAAAGGATGGACGGGGCGATTTTAATCATCAACTCCTCCAAAACACTAAAAGGATGAAAAATATCTTGCCGCGGAGATCGCAGAGTTTGATTGAATTCAAATATAAAATCCCAGCGTTCTCGAGCGAGCAGCGCGAGCGGGCGGTGAAAAGCCTTTATTCCTTGTCTAGCCGCCTGAAACGTGCGGCAAAAAAAGCATCCATCCCGCCGTGGCGATGGGGGTAGCTGCGCAGCGTCCCCTCGGCAGTAAATAGTTCGCTCCATTCCGGCGGGGATTGTTCGCGCAGATTCTCCAGCGTGAACTGCGGCTGCGTTTCCAGAAACGCGCTGACCACCTCGTCGGTCTCTCCCCGGCTGAAGGTGCAGACCGAATAGAGCAGCTTGCCACCGGGGCGAACCAGCGGCGCGACGTTGGCGAGCAGCTGCCGCTGCAAACCGGCCAGTTCGCGCAGGGTGGCCGGCGACTTGTTCCAGCGGCTCTCCGGGTTGCGGCGCAGCACCCCCAGCCCGCTGCAGGGCGCATCAAGCAGCACTCGGTCAAAACTTTCCGGCGCCAGAAAATCAAGGGGCGCGGTCAGGTCCCAGGTGCGCGCCGCGATGCTATTACACCCGAGTCGCTGTGCTCCCTGGCGGAGCAGTTCGATCCGCTGAGGATGCTTGTCGAGGGCGACGATCTCGGCCCGGTTTTCGGTCAGAGCGGCAAGGTGGGTGGTTTTGCCGCCCGGCGCCGCGCAGCCGTCGAGAATCCGTTGTCCCGGTTCGACAGCGAGCAGGTGGGCGATCAGCATGCTCGCCTCGTCCTGCACCTGGTACCAGCCTTCGGCATCACCCGGCAGCCGACCCTCGCCCCGTTTATCGATGACCACTCCCTCCGGAACGTAGGGACTGGGACGCGCCTGATGACCGGTCGTGCCCAACGCCTCAAGCAGCTGCGGCCGGTCTATTTTCAGTCGATTGACCCGCAGGCTGAAAGGGGCGGCCGAGGTCAGCGCTTCCCCGAGCGCCCGTGCTTCGACATTCGGCAGCCGCCGCATCAGCTCCTTGGCCAGCCAGACCGGCAGACTGCAGACCTGCTGCAGATAAGGTTTGATTTGTTCCGGCGGTGGCCAGGGAATCTCCGCCCGCCCGCGTTCCAGCGCGCGCAGTACCCCGTTGATCAGCCCGGTGGCCGGTTCCAGCTGCAGCGTCCGGGCCAGTTCGACCGTCGAATTGACCGCCGCGTGCGCCGGCACCCGGTCGAGTTCCAGCAGCTGGTAGGCCCCGAGCCGCAGCAGCCTCAGCACTTCGGGCTGCAGACGCGGCAACTGCTGGCTGCAGAAATGACTCAGGGCAAAATCGAGCCGGCCGCGCAGACGCAATATCCCATAGACCAGTTCGGTGACCAGCCCGCGATCGCGTGGCTCCATGCGGCTGCGCGACAACTGGGCATCGAGCGCCAGGTCGGCATAAGCGCCCTCATCGACCCGCAGCAGGATCTCGTAGGCAATGCGCCGCGGATTGTCGGGATTTGTCGGGAACAATTAAGTCCGCATCCCTTCCAGACGCCGAATCCGCTCCTCCATCGGCGGATGGGTGGAAAAGAGCGCGGCCAGCTTGTTCCCGCTCAAGGGGTTGACGATGAACATGTGCGCCGTCGCGGCGTTAACCTGCGGCAGCGGCTGCCGCTGGTTGGCCATCTCCAGCTTGCGCAAGGCGCCGGCCAGCGCCTGGGGATCGTGGCAGAGCCGCGCTCCGGCCGCATCGGCGCCATATTCTCGGGAGCGGGAAATCGCCATCTGCACCAGCATGGCGGCGATCGGCGCCAGGATCATCATGCCGATCAGCGCAATTGGATTGCTATCCTCGTCATCCCGTCCGCCGAAAATCATCGCCCACTGGGCCATGGTCGCCAGATAACTGATCGCCCCGGCGATGGTTGCGGCGATTGAACCGATCAGGATGTCGCGGTTCTGCACGTGCCCCAGTTCATGCCCCATCACTCCCTTGAGCTCGTCGCGGGAGAGGATCCGGGTGATCCCTTCGGTCGCGGCGACCACCGCATGCTGCGGGTTGCGGCCGGTGGCAAAGGCATTGGGGGTCGCCTGCGGCAGAATATAAACTTTCGGCATGCTCAGGTTGTTCTGCTGGCAGAGTTCGGCCACCACCTCGTAAAGCGGGCCGCTCTGTACTTCGCGGCCGCGGTACATCTTGACCACGATCTGATCGGAAAACCAGTAGCTGCCGAGATTCATCACCCCGGCCATGATCAGGGCGAACAGCGCCCCGCTCCGTCCGCCGAGCGCCCCGCCGGCGGCAACCAGCACCAGCGTCAGCAGGGTCATCAACAGGACGGTACGTACGGTATTCATATTCTTTTACCTCTTTGATTTCGATTTTTTGTTTTGCATTTTATTCAATTTTCACCCCTTGCTACACAGTGCGGGGGATGACGTAGGTCTTCAACGCCAGCTCCACCTCCGGCAGCAGGATGTGGGTGTTGAAGCAGGGGCCGTGCGGCCGTTTGTTGAGCACGCCGATCACCGGCAGCGGGTAGCTGTCGCGGATTCCCGCGGTCAGGTCCCGTTCGCAGGCGACGGCGACGATCAGTCGCGGTCGTTTGTCGACAATCAGCTTGCGGGCCAGGGTGCCGCCGGTGGCGACCGCCATGTCGATACCGTAGGCGTTGGCCAGTTCCAGCAGGCCGCTGATGTCACATTGGCCGCAGCGGATACACTTGGCCACATCGCCGGTGATCTTGATCGAGCAATCGAACATCTGGATGCAGTGCGGCAGCAGAATCAGGGTCCTTTCCGCCGGGACCCGCAGTTTTTTGGCATTGACCAGTTGATTGTTCAGGGCGATGAATGACTGTTGCAACTGATCGCGATCGATGCCGACCAGATTGCCGATCGAGATGATCGCCGGGAACAGGTATTTGACGACAATCTTGCGCAACCAGCCGGCGATAAACAGGTCGCGGCCGGTGACCAGGGTCAGGATCAGCAGGCCCAGGCCGCCGACGATCACCAGGGCAATGGCGCCGAGCAACAGGCCGAACAACAGCGGCAGGGTCGGGCTGATATTCGCCAGGCCGACGCTCGGCACCCACCAGAGCAGAAAAGCGAGCAGCAGGATCAGCCCCGAAACTATCCCCAGCAGCAGAATAAACAGCCGCTTACGCGGCTGGTTGGAATATTCGACGGTGGTGGTCGACAAACTCAGCCTCCCAGCCTGGTGCCTGCCGGCAACTCGCGTCCGCGCAGAAAATCGGCCGCCGCAAGACGTTTCTTCCCCGGCAGCTGTAGTTCACCGACGATCAGAGCCCCGTTGCCGCAGGCGATCCGCACCCCGTCAGTCGCCGCCTGCAAAACGGTCCCGGGAGCACCGGACAGTTCGGGATCGATCCTGGTCGCGGCAATTTTCACCACCTCGTTGCCGAGCAATGTGTAGGCCCCCGGCCAGGGATCAAGGCCGCGCACCAGATTGTGGACGGCCGCCGCTTCCTGGGTCCAGTCGATCAAGCCGTCCTCTTTTTTCATCATCGGCGCGTAGCAGCTTAATGAATCATCCTGCTTCTCCGCCACCAGTTCTCCGGCGCAAAGTCGTTTGAGGGTCTCCCCCATCGCTTCCCGGCCGAGCAGCGCCAACCGGTCGTGCAACTGCCCGGCGGTCTCGTCGGCGCCGATGGGCAGACTGCGTTTCACCAGCATGTCGCCGGTATCCAGACCGACATCCATCAACATGGTGGTGACCCCGGTTTCCGTCTCGCCGTCGATGATCGCTTTGTTGATCGGCGCCGCGCCGCGATACTTTGGCAGCAGCGAGGCATGGACATTGATACAGCCGTATTGCGGAATCTCCAGCACCGCTTTCGGCAGGATCTGCCCATAGGCGACCACCACAATTAAATCCGGCGCCAATCCCTGCAACTGCTCAACGGCCGCCGGATCGCGCAATTTGTGCGGCTGAAAGACCGGAATACCATGCTTTTCCGCCAATTCCTTGACCGGCGGCGCCGCCAGTTTATTACCCCGCCCTTTGGGGCGATCCGGCTGGGTATAGACGCCGACCAGATTGCAGCCGGCCGCGATTAAGCCTTCAAGGGTCGCCAGGGCAAAGTCCGGCGTGCCCATGAAAACCGTCCGGATAGTTTCAGGTGACATGTTCCTGTTCCCGCTCCTTAAGCATTTTCAGATATTTCTTTCTGAACAGCGATCGCTTCAACGGAGAAAGCCGATCGACAAATAAAATCCCCTCAAGATGATCAATCTCATGCTGCATGCAGATGGCGAGCAGTCCTTCGGCCTCGCGTTCCAGAGTGTTCCCCGCAACATCCTGATAGCGCATGCGGACCTTCGCCGCCCGATTGACGTTGGCCCAGAAGCCGGGAACCGAGAGGCAACCCTCTTCCTCGAGCGATTCCCCTTCGGTGGCGACAATTTCCGGGTTAACGGCAATGAGCAGGTCGTTCGGCTGGTCGCTCGGCGAGCAGTCGATTACGATCAACCGCTTGAGCACCCCGATCTGCGGCGCAGCCAGCCCGACTCCCGGCGCATCATACATGGTTTCGGCCATATCCTCGGCCAGTTGGCGGAGTTCGTCGGTAAACTCGGTCACCGGCTGCGACTTCTGTTTCAACAGCGGCTCCGGGTAGTGAAGGATCCTCAATAAAGCCATCGATCTCTTTCCGGCGGATTGCCCGCCTGAACCATCTAGCTAGCAAAAAACCTTCTCTCGGAAGGTTCATATTTCATGATACGTGCTGCGACTACGGCAGTCAACTGCATCAGGGGAACAGCAGCAGTTTCAGGGCGAACACCAGCACGGTCAGACTGACCACTTTCTTGATCCAGTCATGTCCCTTGTCGACCGCCAGCTTCGGGCCGATGACCCCACCGAGCGAATTCCCCGCTGCCAGGGCCAGCCCCAGGGGATAATTGATCTGGCCGTGGTAGATGAAAACGCCGAGGGCGATGAAAGTGTAGGCGAAGATGACGAACACCTTGATGGCATTGATCCGCACCAGATCCAGGCCATGCAGCAGCAGCGCGGTGATGACCAGAAAGCCGACCCCGGCCTGGACGAATCCGCCGTAAATACCGACGAAAAAGAAGGAGATCACCAGCACCAGTTTTCGTCCGACGCTGAAGGTCACATCCTCTTTGCGGAAACGTTTCATCGGATCGACGGCCGTAAAGATCAGCACGCCGATCATGATCAGTGCCAGCAGCCGGTTGAACATCTGATCATCCATGCTGATCGCCAGCTGCGCCCCGACCCAGCTGCCGAGCAGGGCCGGCGGAGTACAGAGCAGTGCCAGTTCCAGCGGCATCACGCCGCGCTGACGAAAACCGCGAATGGCGAAGATGTTCTGGCAGAAAATGGCGATCCGGTTGGTGCCGTTGGCCACCGCCGACGGCAAGCCCATGAAGATCAGCAGCGGCAGGGTCAGCAGCGAACCGCCGCCGGCCAGGACATTGAGAATTCCGGCAATGATGCCGATCGCGAAGAGCAGGGGGAGTTGCCAGAAGTAGGGGTTCATTAGACGACTTCTCCGATCAGAGCACGAATCACCTCGCCGGCCATGGTCAGGCCGAACAGGGGCGGGATGTAGGAGGAACTGCCGAGGATCACCCGCCGGTCGTCGCAGCTCCAGCGCTGCTCCTCTTTGTTCGGGCAGACGCAGTTTTCGGCGCAGACTGCGGTCTCGTCGCTCAAGGGGCGGAATTCCTCGGTCGAATATACCACTTTGATGCCGCGCTCGATCCCCCGCTTGCGCAGCTCCTTGCGGATGATCCGCGCCAGCCGGCACTTTTCGGTCTTGCTGATGTCGGCCACCTGCAGGGCGGTCGGATCGAGCTTGTTGGCCGCGCCCATCGAGGCGATGACCGGCAGGCCGCGTTCGACGCAGCTCTGCAGCAGATGCAGTTTGGCGGTGATGTGATCGATGCAGTCGAGAACGTAATCAAACCCGCCAGCGAGCAGTGCGTCGCTGGCCGATGCTTCGTAAAAGCGCTGGACAGGAACCACTTCCGCCTGCGGGTTGATCGCCCGGCAGCGCTCGGCCATGGCGAGGACCTTCGGCTGACCGATAGTGCCGTTCAGGGCATGAATCTGTCGGTTGACGTTGGTCACGCAGATGTCATCGAAATCGACCAGGGTCAGTTTGCCGACCCCAGCCCGGGCCAACGCCTCGGCCGCGTAGCTGCCGACCCCGCCGATGCCGAACACCGCTACCGAGGCCCGCTGTAATTTGTCCATACCGTCCGCGCCGACCAGCAGCTGCATCCGGCTGAATCTGTGTTCCGCCATGTTTGTTCCTGTTTATCTCCGTTGTCTTCAGAAGCGCTTGCCGAACAGCCGGCAGACATTCTCCGTGGTAATCCGCGCCGTTTTCTCCAGGGTCCAGCCGCGCAGCTCGGCGACCATTTCCGCTACAGTGACCAGCACTTCCGGCTGGTCCGCCATATCCGGCAGGTCGGTTTCCAGTACCAGCGCTGCGGCCGGCAGCATGCGCACCGCTGCGGGCAGCTTGCGCGCCGATTCGCGCAACAGGATCGGACCGACCCCGATCTTCAGTTCGAGTCGCACCAGTTCTTCGGCCACTTGCATGCTGCCGGAAAAGCCGTGCCAGATCCCGCCGATCCGCTCGCCGATTTTATATTCCCGCAGGATCTCCAGCAAGCGGCCGGTCGCCTTGCGGCCGTGCAGCAGCACCGGCAGATCGGCTTCCAGGGCAATCTGCAATTGGGCGCGCAGCACTTCTTCCTGCCGTTCCAGGGGTGGCCCGGCGACGCCATCCAGGCCGATCTCCCCGATGGCGACTACCCTGGGATGAGCCGTCAGCTCCCGCAATTGCTCCCCGGCCATTGTCGACCATTGCCCGGCATAGGCCGGATGCAGACCCGGCGCGGCCCAGACCCCTGATTCCTGTTCAGCGAAGCTGAGCAACTGGAACCAGTCGGCAACTCGCACGCCGGGAATGATAAAGGAGTCGATCCCTTGTTGGCGCGCGTCCGGCAACAATTGCGCCCCGGCGCCGTTCAGTTCCGGGGCATCAAGATGACAGTGACTGTCGATCAGTCTGAACATTGGAACATGCTAGCAAAGGTGAGGATTTTACGATAGTCAAATAGCGGCCCAACGATCGGCGGCGGCTATTGAGAGCAACATCCGGACAACGTCATCGATCCGCATACTGCCGTTGAATCGCCATGACTTCATCCAGCCGATTTTTTAACGCTGCAACACAATTGCTGTCGGCGCGATTCTGCTGTGACATCTGCTCCAGTTCGCGAAACGCCTCCTGGTTGCTCCATGCCGGTTTGTAAGGACGTTTGCTGGTCAGGGCATCAAAAATATCGCTGACTCCAACGATTCTTGCCACAAGCGGAACCTGCTCTCCGGAGAGCCCATGCGGATAGCCGCTGCCATCCAGCTTTTCATGATGCAGTTCAGTGATCTGACGGAGGATTTCGATATGTGGCAGACCGGCGAAACCGAATTCCTCAATCAGTTGGTCGATAATCGAGCGGCCGATATCGGAATGGGTCTTCATCACTGACCATTCCTGTTCATCAAGGCGCCCCGGTTTGAGCAGAATCCGGTCGGGAATGCCGACCTTGCCGATGTCGTGCAGGGGGGCGAAGCGGTAAATATTATCAAGCTCCTCGTCATCCAGTTCGGCCTGCCCGCGACGCACCAGCTCCTCGGCGATCAGCTGGGCGAACCGGGCCATCCGCTCCAGATGGTTGCCGGTCTCCGGGTCCTTGTGGTGGAGCATGCCGATGCTGATCCGCAAGGCCGCGATCAAGGTGCGCAAGGTTGCCTGATGACTCAACACCAACTGCGCCAGCAGATGGGCGAACAACGCGACCTGAGAGACGATCGACTCCTGGAAATAGTTTTTCTGCCGTGAATCGAAAAAGATAAAACCGCGGAGCAGCTTCTGTTCAAAGATCGGCAGGGTATAACTGGAACGCATACCGAGCTGACGAATTTTCCGACTGTGTTCGCTGTTGCTTTCGGAAAACTGGTCCAGATCGTTGACGATTCGCGCTCGTCCCGGGACAGCCGACGTTGCCAGCGATTCAACCTGAGTCAACGGCACCTGATAATTGCGCAAAGGGCTCTCTTCGGCGGGCGCCGCAAGGTAAGTTTTGACCTTGCCGGTGGTTTCATCGAACAGGGCGATGCCGATCCGATCGATTCCCGGACACTGGCGGCTGAACATCTGCCAGGAACGGGTCAGTCGTTCCTGCAAACTGCCGCCCTGGTGGATCTCAGCGAAAAAATCTTCCTCATATACGGGAGCCGGCATCAGGCACCTCCACAACCGGTCTCAGGCCTGCTGCAAGTCTCAGGCTAGGATAACAAATAGGATAACAAATAGGCCGGTAAATATCCGTTGTATCTATAATTGTATCGCTTCTCCAAAATCTGGCAAATTTCTCCGGAATAAACGAACAAAGGCCGGGATCGCTCCCGGCCATGCAATTCACCCGGTGCCAGATCGGTTTCAGCTCTCCAGCAGATTCACCAGGGTCCGGCGCTTCAGACCCCCTTTGAGCATCAGCTGGATCTTTTCCTCCAGTCCGTCCAAAGTGACCTCGTCGACCATTTCTTCCAACTTCGCCGGTGTCCACTCGGAAGCCAGTTTCTGCCAAACGGTAATTCGTGGCTCCTGCGGGCACTCGGCAGAATCGATGCCGACCAGCCGCACCCCGCGCAGGATAAAGGGAAAAACATTGATCGGCAGTTCCGGTGAGCCGACCAGCCCGCAGCAGGTCACCACCCCCCAGCTCCTGGTCGATTTGATCGCCGCGGCGAGCATGTCGCCGCCGACACAGTCGACCACCCCGGCCCAGGTCGCTTTCAGCATCGGCCGCTCGTGACCGGCCAACAGGGTCTCGCGATCGATGACCCGTTCAGCGCCGAGGCCCAGCAGGTAGTCGGTCTGATCCAGCTTGCCGGTGACTGCGGTCACCTGATACCCTGCCTTGGCGAGGATCGCGACCGCCAGGCTGCCGACTCCGCCGGTCGCGCCGGTGACCAGAATCGGCCCGGAATCAGTTGTCAGACCGTTTTTCACCAGTTCGTTCACCGACAGTGCCGCCGTCAGTCCCGCGGTGCCGAGCATCATGCTCTCCTTGAGACTCAGCCCGTCCGGCAATTTCAGCGCCCACCTGCTCGGTACCCGGATCAGCTGGCCGAAACCGCCGTCGGTTTCCATTCCCAGGTCATAGCTGGTCACGATCACCCGGTCTCCCGGCTGGAAACTGTCGTCGGCGCAGGAGATCACTTCCCCGGCCGCATCGATTCCCGGAGTGTGAGGATATTCGCGAGTCACGCCGGGGTTGCCGACCGCCGACAGGGCATCCTTGAAATTCAGCGAAGAATAATGCACTTTGACCAGCAGCTCGCCGGCGGGCAGATCGTCCAGGGAACGAGTGACAACCGCGCGGGTGAATACCTTCTTTTCCGGTTGTTCAACCAGCAGCGCTTTGAATTGCTCAGACATGCGGACCTCCTGAAAAGGAAAAAATTGACTTCAACTGCAACAGGCTATAAAACTAACCGTCGCAGCCCATTATCACAAGTACCAACTTATTTGTAATCTAGTATCCAATTGGATACTGTTGTGAGATTTGGACAGGTTATGACTGACCACCAGAATTATCGTTGTACCGTCGCCGTCACTCTGGAAGTGATCGGCGGCAAATGGAAATCGCTGATCCTCTGGCATCTCAGCTTCAAGACCCTGCGGTTCAGCCAGCTGCAACGGCGCCTGAACCGCATTACCCAGAAAATGCTGACCCAGCAGCTGCGCGAACTGGAGCGAGACGGTCTGGTCCATCGCGAAGTCTTTGCCGAGGTTCCGCCCCGGGTCGAATACTCATTGACCGAGCTGGGTGTTACCGTCGTGCCGATTCTGCAGCAGATGTGTCAATGGGGAAAGGATTTTCTGGAACAGAGCGAAGGGCAAGCGGTCGGGGATTGCGGGACCGGCTGATTTTTATCATCTCCACGATCAGTTTAATGCTATAACCGCCCGATGAGAACGATTGCCAATCTTTTTCTGATGTTGTTTCCTGCTGCCGCGGCCCTCGCCGTGGGGGATGAGATTCTCGGCCGGTTCTGGCTGGAGAATCCGCTCTCAGGCTTGCGCAACCTCTGCGACCTGCTCAGCGTTCTGCTGGCGGTCCTGGTCTATTTCGGCTTCGCTTTCAATCGGCATCTGCCGAAACTTATCCTTCTGCCGCTGATCGGTTACCTGTTCTGGAGCTTGCTCGATTTCTGGCCGCTACGCGAGCTGAGCGGTCCGGATAGCTATCGCCTCATCGGCGCCGGCGGCCAATTGCTGCTCGGCATTCTGATCCTGCGTTGCAACCGGCGGCGGAACCAAAGAGGACTGCTGCTTGCTCCGTCACAATTCGTCGGCCCCGGATTCAGCGGCCGAACCTTTTTTCGCTTCTGCCTGCTCAATATTCTGGTGCTGCCGATGGCCCTGGGGCTGCTCGGCTTTTCCGCGGCCGGCAACCTGCTGGAGCGAAACACCGCCGAATTTGTCCAGCTCAAGCCGAACGGCCTCTACATGACCGAAAAGATCTACCGACGGCAGGAGAAAACCGTGCGTCTGGTCGCAATGATCCACCTGGGGCGGGAGGATTATTTCTCTGATCTGGTCGATTCATTCTCGGCCGGCCGGACACTGATCCTGGCCGAAGGGGTGAGTGATGTTGCGGGACACCTGAAAAACCGTTTCAGCTACGGCCGGTTGGCTGATCTGTTCGGTCTGACCTCGCAGGAAGATGTCCATTTTCCCGGCCGGCAGATCTCAGCGGAGGATCTGGGCAAACCGTTGACCGGGGAGCGGTCGCGGGCGGACATCCTGCGGGCCGACATCGACCTCCAGGAGTTTGACGCCAAAACCATCGCTGTGCTCGATGCGCTGGGCAAGTATCTGCTCGACAGCCAATCATTGCTGGATGGGTACCGGCAGTTCGATCGCTGGGCCAAAGAGAACATCACTCCGGGCACCGAGCGTGTCATCATGCATGACCTGCTCGACCGCCGTAACACCCGGGTCATCAGCTTGCTGGACCAGGCGCTTGCCAGTTACGACACCATCGTTATCCCCTGGGGAGCGCTGCACATGCCGGGGATTGAACAGGCAGTGATCGAACAGGGCTTCTCCCTGAGTGCCAGCCGGCAACGCAAGAGCATCGATTTTCTGCTGCTCCCCTATGAGAAGCTGTGGGAAAAGCATCAGAACACCCGGTAAGCCTTCCGTTAACCACCTTCTATTCATTAATTCGCACCGACTCCGGGTCGATCCCGTACACCGAAGCCAGATAACGCAGGTAGCCGAGATCCTCGCACATGCTCTTGCCCGGCTCGTCGGAGATTTTCGCCACCGGCTTGCCGTTGGCGGCGACCATTTTGATGACGATATCGAGCGGAACGTTGCCGACATCGTTCATCAGGTTGGTGCCGATGCCGAAAGAAATCCGCGCCCGGCCCCGAAAATAGCGATAAATCTCCAGCATCTTCGGGAAGGTCAGACCGTCACTGAAGACCAGGGTTTTGCTCTGGGGATCGATCTTCATCTTGCGGTACATCCCGATCGCCTTTTCCCCCCAGATGAAGGGGTCGCCACTGTCGTGACGCAGCCCGTCGTAGAGTTTGACGAAGTAGGGATCGGAAAAATCGCGGATAAAGGATGCCATTGAATAGTTGTCGGTCAGGGCGATTCCCAGCCGGCCGCGGTATTCCCGTACCCAGCCCTCCAGCGCCGCCTTCTGGGCGTCGGCCAGCCGGGTCACCGCCTGCCAGGACTGGAACCACTCATGTGCCATGGTCCCGATCGGCGCCAGTTCCAGGGTGCGGGCGAAATGCAAATTGCTGGTTCCACCCAGACACTGGGGAATTTCCTGTTTCAGGGTTCGCAGAACCTCCTGTTGCCAGTCTCTGCTGGCGCGTCTGCGGGTGCCGAAATCGATGAATGAGAATCCGGGCAGCTCCCCTTGCGCCTGCAGCAGGGCGATCTTGTCGGTCAGTTTCTGCCGCGCCACCTGCGGATCGAAGCCGTCACAATCGACAATGGTGTGCAGTTCGCTGATGATCGCCAGAGCGTAGATTTCAAAGAGGGCCACGTGGATCAGCGGCCCCTGGAAGCGCAGGTTGAGATCCGCTCCTTTCGGCCGCAACTGGACAAACCGCATGTCGAGCCGATAAATGCGCAGAAATTCAATAAAATCGGGGGTGATATAGGGAAACCGGGAGAGATATTCGAGTTCCTCGCTACGAAAGTCGAGGGAGCAGACATGTTCCAACTGGCGAAGAATTTCCGGGATCAACGCCGCCAGATCGAAGCCGTTGCGGTTGCGGCAGGCGAACTTCCACTCGACGGCGACGGTGCGGAATTCGGGAGCATGAAAAAACGCCTGCAGCATGGTGATCTTGTAAAGATCGGTATCCAGCAGGCTGTCGATCAGCCAGCGCTCAAACCGCGCCGAACTCATGCGGCTTCCAGTTCGGCGCTGCCGGCGATCAGCTCTGCCCCGGCGCTGCGCATCTCCGCCAAGGCGGTTTCACAGGTGTCGGGAGCCACACCGCGGCAACCGGCCAAGTTGACAATCACCCGGAACCCCGCCCGGCGCAGCTGCAAAACCGTGGTCTTGACACAATAATCGGTCGCCAGCCCGCCGACCAGCACCAGTTTGATCCCCCTGTTCCGAAGCCATTCGATGGCCCCGGTGCTTTCCGTTTCGGCAAGATCCTGATAACAGGCGCCATAGGGGTGTTTGAGGGGATCTTTACCTTTTTCGATCACTAGGTCATAGGCCGTTTCCGCCGGCAGCCCGGGGATCAGGCGGTTCCCTTCGGTGCCGACCACGCAATGCGGCGGCCACTTGATATCCAGTCCGGGGTAGTCCCCTTCGACCGGAGTCATGATCTCCTCCGGCGTTGCGGCCACCCAGGGGGCTTCGGCCGGATGGCAATCCTTACTGACGATCCGATAACCGGAGAACTGCGCCTGGGTATTCAGTTCAGCGGCGATCAGGTCCCCTTCGACAACCGGGAGTTCATCAGGGCACAGAGGCGTGAAACAACGCTGGGGGTCAACATCGAAACTGGCGGTGACTGCCTTTGCAACCTTGATCATTCTTTCTCCTCTCAGCGCCAAATTGTGAACTAAAAATCATTGCAGGCCAGATGACACGAGAAATACTTCTGCTTTTATTCTATCTGTCGCTCGATATTTTCTCCACCTCCAGCCGGTAAATGATGGAGACGGCCGCTTTCACTTCCACCTTTCCGGCGGCAACCGGTACCGATTGGGCGCTGGCCAGGCGCGCTTCGGCCATCATCACCTGCGGCCCCGAAACATAGCCGGGATTGTCGAGACTCAGCGACTGCACCGACCCAAGTTTGACCCCGGCGGCCCGCGCCAGGGTCCGGGCTTCGCGAACCGCCTGTTCCGTCGCCAGGGCAATGGCTTTTTGCCGATGCTCCTCTGGATCGGCCAGGACAAACTGCAGCGCGCCGATCTGGTTGGCCCCGGACTGCTGGGCGGCGGCCAGTAATCGTCCGGCCAACTCAACCCGGCCGGTTTTGATCAGCATTTCATTGCTGACCCGATAGCCGATGATCTGGCGCTCCCAGTTCGCCGGGGTCGGGCGCGGCGGCAGACTCCAATCGGGACGGATCTGGAACTGACTGGTTTCCATTTCATCTCCGGTGATTCCGATTTCGGCCAGCACTTTCATCACGGCCGCCATCCGTTGATTATTTTCGGCCAGAGCCTGATCGGCATCACTCGCCTCGGTCAATACCCCGAGCCGGATCTGCAGTTGATCCGGAGTCACTTCCACCCGTCCTTCACCTCGCACCGTCAACTGCGGCGGATCGGCGGCGACCGGCCCTAAAGCGGAATGGTACGGGGCGCAGGCGTTGAGCAACGCTATTAAGAGCAGGGCAACAAAAATTCGCATCGATTCTCTCCTCTGTTCAGGTCTGTGGCCTGTCGTTTAAAGATAGCCTGCCCGTCCGACTGGTGCAATCCCCAACCGATTGACAGAGGCAGCGGCTGGGTTAAAGTTTATTACATGCACTCAGGAGCTGCGAATTATGCCGAAAACCACTCTTGCCAACTTTCAAATCGATCGCCTGAGTATTCTTGACCCCAGCGGCAACGCCGATGCCCAAATTTTGCCGAAGTTGGGCGACAGCCAGCTGCTACAGCTCTACGAACTGCTCAGTTTTACCCGGATGGCAGATCAGCGCGCCCTCGATTTGCAGCGGGAAGGTCGGCTTGGTACTTACCCCTCTTCGCTCGGTCAGGAAGCGACCCAGGTTGGCAGCGGCTTTGCCCTGCAACCGCAGGACTGGGTGTTCCCGGGTTTCCGGGAACTGGGGGTGTTCCTCTGCCGGGATTTTCCTCTCGAACTGATCTACCGCTTCTGGACCGGTGATGAACGAGGGCAGCAGATCCCGGAGGGGAACAACATCTTCCCGGTGTGCATTGCCGTCGGCACCCATATCCTGCACGCCGCGGGCGCGGCATTGGCCGCCAAATATCGCGGTGATGGCGCGGTTATGGTCGCCTATCTCGGCGACGGCGCCACCTCCAAGGGGGATTTTCACGAGGCGCTCAACATGGCCGGCGTTTACCGGTTGCCGCTGGTGGTGATCTGCCAGAACAACCAGTGGGCGATCTCGGTGCCGCGCCGCGCCCAGACCGCCGCCCAGACCCTGGCACAGAAAGCCATCGCCCATGGCGTCCGCGGCATCCAGGTTGACGGCAACGATGTGCTGGCCGTCTATCAGGCCACCAAGGAAGCCCTGGATCAGGCCAGAAACGGCGACGGCCCCAGCTTCATCGAGTGTGAAACCTACCGGATGGAGGACCATACCACCGCCGATGATGCGCGCCGTTACCGCGAGCCGCAGGAACTGGACGAATGGCGAACCCGGGACCCGCTGTTGCGCATGCGCCGCTACCTGGAGCAGCAGCGGCTCTGGAGCGCCGGCGATCAGGAACAGCTGGAACTGACCCTTAAGGAACGGATCGACCGGGCGGTGAGCGTCGCGGAATCCGCGGTACCGCCTGAGATCGCAGATATGTTCCGCTACACCTGCCACAGCCTCTCCAGCCGTCAACTGGAGCAGCTCGAGGAGTGCCGGCATGGCCGTGCTTAACCTGGTCCAGGCGATCAATCAGGGATTGATGCAGGCCCTTGAAGAGGACGAGCGGGTGCTGGTCTTCGGCGAAGATGTCGGCAAGGACGGCGGTGTTTTCCGGGTCACCGACGGCCTGTTAGAGGTGTTCGGTGAACAGCGGGTTTTCGACACTCCCCTTGCTGAATCAGGGATTGTCGGGCTAGCGATCGGCATGGCGGTTTACGGTCTGCGGCCGGTGGCGGAGATCCAGTTTCTCGGCTTCGCCTATCCGGCCATCGATCAGATCTTCACCCACGCCGCCCGAATCCGCGCCCGCTCGCGCGGCCGGTACTGTTGCCCACTGGTGATCCGCACCCCCTACGGCGGCGGAGTCAAGGCCCCGGAACTGCACGAGGAAAGCAGCGAGGTCCTGTTCTGTCACATGCCGGGGATCAAGGTGGTGATTCCCTCCACCCCGACCAACGCCAAGGGGTTGCTGCTGGCGGCCATCGATGATCCCGACCCGGTTCTCTACCTGGAGCCGACCCGTCTCTACCGGATGCTGAAAGAAGAGGTCCCGGAGGACGCCTACCGCACCCCGCTCGGCAAAGCGCGTATCGCGCGGGAAGGGAATCAACTGACGATCATCGCCTGGGGGAGCATGCTCGAGCTGGTTATGCGCGCCGCCCAGGGGTATGATGCGGAGATCGTTGACCTGTTGACCTTGAGCCCTTTCGATCGGGAGACGCTGCTGGCCTCGGCGCGTAAAACCGGACGGGTGCTGATTGTTCACGAAGCGGCGAAAACCTGCGGCTTCGGCGCCGAACTGGCGGCCACTATCGCCGAGGAGGCGATCATGTCGCTGCGCGCGCCGATCAGCCGGGTGACCGGTTACGATGTGGTCGTGCCGCTGCCGCTGCTGGAAGACTACAACCTGCCGACGATCGAGAGAATCGGAGCGGCGATTGATGAGCTGTTGAGGTATTGAAACCGATGGAATTTGAATTCAAACTGGCCGACCTGGGGGAAGGAATTACCGAGGCGGAGATCCGCAGCTGGCTGGTCAAACCGGGGGAACGGGTTGAGGAACACCAGCCGGTGGTCGAGGTGGAAACCGACAAGGCGGTGGTCGAGCTGCCGACCCCGAGAGCCGGGCAGGTGGTAAAGCTCCACAACGCCGAAGGGGAGATCGTCCCGGTCGGCGCCGCACTGTTGACCATTCGTATCGGGGCCGAGAAGGAACCGCCGGAAATCCCGAAGGCCCAGCCGCAACGCAAGGAATCCTTCGGCATCGTCGGCCAGCTGCCGGAAGCCGAGGCACAGCCGCCGAAGATGGCGAAACCGGCCGCAGAGATCAAGGCCCTGCCTTCGGTGCGGACCCTGGCCAAGGAACTCGGCGTCGCCTTGGAAGCTCTCACCGGCAGCGGCCCGGACGGCAGTATCAGCGCCGAGGATGTGCGCCAGGCGGCGACCCGCAGCGCCCTGCCGAAACAGGCCGTACCCAGCGAGAACGGCAGCTACCGCAAACCGATGCGCGCCGTGCGGCGGGCGATTGCCCGCAACCTGCTCAAGGCCCAGCAGCTGACCGCCTTTGTCACCAATATGGATGAATTCGACGTCACCCGCCTCTGGGAGCTGAAACTGCGGGAAACCGGCTCCCTGGCCGAACGCGACCTGCCGCTGACCTTTCTGCCGTTCTTTATGAAAGCGGTTCAGCACGCGCTGGTGGAGTTTCCCCGCTTCAACGCCCAGGTGGAAGAGGAAAGCAGCGAGGTGATCTTTCACACCAGCTGCCATATGGGGATTGCCGTCGATACCATCGATGGGCTGATGGTGCCGGTGCTGAAAAATATCGGCCAGAAAAGCATCATCGATCTGGCCGAAGAACTGAAACTGCTCTCGGAACGGGCGCGGGATCGCAGTATCACGCCCGATGAGATGCAGGGGAGCACCATCACCGTTACCAACTTCGGGTCCAGCGGCGGCCATTATGCCACCCCGATCCTCAACTACCCGAACGTCGCTATCCTCGGCTGCGGGCGGATTCGCCCGAAACCCTGGGTGCACCAGGGGGAGATTGCCATCCGTCAGATCCTGCCACTGTCGCTGACCTTCGACCACCGTGTCAGCGACGGCGCCGAGGCCTGTCGGTTCCTGAGCCGCATCGGCCACTATCTGGAAGATCCTGGACTGCTGTTCATCGAGAGTGTATGAGCCGGACAAAAAAGGGAAATCGCGCGATGAGCCCCGAACCTAATACTGTCTCCCTGGTGCTCGGCAGCGGTGGCGCCCGGGGGCTGGCCCATATCGGCGTAATCCAGATGCTGGAACAGCGGGGCTACCTGATCCGTTCCATTTCCGGGGCCTCCATGGGCGCGCTGATCGGCGGCATTTACGCCGCCGGAGAGCTGGAGACCTACACCAACTGGGTCTGCGCCCTGGAACGCCTGGATATCCTGCGGCTGCTCGATGTCTCCTTCAGCGGCGCGGCGATCTTCAAGGGGGAACGGATCATCAAGACCCTCAAGGAACTGATCGGCGACCGCAACATCGAAGAACTGCCGATCTCCTTCACCGCCGTGGCCACCGACCTGGAAGAAGGGAAGGAAGTATGGTTTTCCCATGGCCCCCTGTTCGATGCGATCCGGGCTTCAATCGCCTTTCCGACTATTTTTTCCGCATTCAAACTCAACGATCGCAAGCTGGTCGACGGAGGGCTGCTCAACCCGATTCCGATCGCCCCGACCCTGCACGATATGACCGACCTGACCATCGCCGTCAGTCTGAGCGGCGAGAGGAAAAGTCACGTTACACCCCCCGCCGAGGTGAAAAAAAAACCACCGAGCCGAAACAGATATCATCAGCTGGTGACTGAGTTCATCGATGGGCTGCAAAAGCGGGTGAATGGCCACAACCGGGAAGACAGCGGTTTTTTCGAGATCATCTCGCAAAGTATCGACACCATGCAGAACAGTATCGCGCGCTTCAAACTGGCCGCCTATTCTCCCGATATCCTCATCGAAATTCCCAAGGACAGCTGCACCATCTACGAATTCGACCGGGCCGCAGAACTGATCGACATCGGCCGGCAGCAAGCGGGAAAAGTCCTCGACCGCTTTTCGCAGCACGCTCATTAGGAACCCGCCGGAAAATCTCGCAAGACCGTAAAAATCCATGTACAGGAAGGGTGGCACGATGGCAAAGTAACTGAGCGGCCGACAGGATTTCTGTCCCTGTCAGGACGCCGCCCTGGTTTACGAACAACGGCTCATCACCTGCAACAATGGGGATCGACATGAAAAGAACCACCGGAATCAGACGGATTATCCTTGCCACCGGCTATTCAGCCAAAGGGCTGCAGGCCGCCATTCGCTCCGAGGCGGCCTTCCGCCAGGAACTGTTGCTGGCCGCAGTACTGATTCCGCTGGCCTGCTGGCTCGATGTCGGAGCGCTGCAACGATTGCTGCTGATCGCCGTACTGCTGCTGGTGCTGATTGTCGAACTGTTCAATTCGGCGATCGAGGCGGTAGTCGACCGGATCGGTCCCGAGCGCCACGAACTCTCCGGCCGGGCCAAGGATTTCGGCTCGGCGGCGGTGCTGCTCAGTCTGTTGCTGGCGGCTGCAACCTGGGGGACGGTGCTCTGGCCGTTGGTAACCCGCAGCTGAATAGCAGTCGCGATTTTTAGGTTTGCAACGACAGTTTTACCGTGGCGGAAATTATTCTCGCAGCAAGACAGAAATTGCCTTGAACCGAGCCTGAGATTGCATTTTAATGAAGAGAAGAGGGAGCAAGTTAAAGGAACTTTCTATGTATAAGATTATCGCTCACCCGGGCAGCGCCCATCGGGATGACTTCATGGCTGTCAGCGTTCTGCTCGCAACTTTGGAAGATGCAGTCGTCTACCGCCGGGAGCCGACCAGAGAAGATCTGGCCGACCCCGATACCTATAATGTCGATGTCGGCCTGATCTATAATCCGGATAAGCATAACTTCGATCATCACCAGGACGAATCCCTTCCTTGCGCATTCCACCTGGTGATGAAACACCTCGGCCTGCACAAGGCCGCCAAATCGATGTTTGTCTGGTATGCGCACATGAGTATGATGGATGTCCGCGGCCCCTATGAAACCGCCGAACATCTCGGCGTCGATACCCAGGTTCTGTTCGCTTCGTCTTCGCCGATCGACGGTTATATTCTTTCCCGCTTTTCCGCAGTTGAATCACTGACGGCCGGGGAGATGCTCTATGACTTGATGAAAAACATCGGCCAGTCGCTTATCGAGCAGATCGATCTTAAACGGCAGCGCCTTGAACGCCTGAAAGCGGAAGCCAAACTGGTTCCGATTAGACATCTCAAGATCCTGGTCTGCAACATCGCCGACGATCCGAAACTGGCGATGGAAATTTTTCTTCGCGACTTGAATGACGAACAGATCGTGATGTGCATCACCCCCTCGGTTCGTGGGGAAGGGTGGGAAATGCTGCGGCTCGGCGACAACACAATCGTCGATTTTCGCGCCATTGCGGACGATCCGGCCATCCGCTTCGTTCATGCTACCGGCTTTGTTGCCAAAACCAAAACCCTCATACCGTTGGACGAAGCGCTCAAACTTGCCGCTCAGGCAATTGCAGACGACTGAGGGCCTTCCCGAGACGAGGATTTTACTCCTGGCCTCATTGCAAAGAAGCCCGCGCCGAACGGCAGCGGGCTTCTTGACTGGTTGGCGGAAAATGACCTACCGCCACTTGTGACTCCAGCTGCGATATTTCATCCCGGTTTCGATCCGCTCCCTGGCCAGCAGTTCGGCGGCCGCCCGCGGCAGCAGGTTCTCTTTGTTCATCTTCTGCAGAATCCGTTCGGTGTTGGCCTGGATCTTTTCGGTAATGTAGGCGAAGGCCTCTTCGGCGCTCTTGCGTTGGTACTCCATCGCCGCCATAATTACGCCGCCGGCGTTGGCGATAAAGTCGGGGACCACCAGCACGCCCCGCTTGGCCAGGGCCGCTTCGGCATCGAGGGTCACGGGGATGTTGGCTCCCTGCAGGATCAGCCGGGCCTTGACCTGGGCCACATTGTTCATATCGATGACATCAGGATTGGCCGCCGGCACGATAATATCGCAATCAAGGCCGAAGATCTCGTCAACCGCCAGCCTTTCTCCGGCGCCGTATTCAAGAACTGTCCCTTTCCCCCGCTTGGCGGCAATCAGCCTGTTGACATCCAGCCCGCCCGGATCGTAAACGGTGCCGCGGCTGTCATTGGCGGCGACGATCACCGCTCCCTTCCGGGCAAAAAACTTGGCCGCCGCCACGCCGACATTCCCCAATCCCTGGATGACGACCCGCGCGCCGGTGAGGGGGAGATCGATCTGCCGAGCTGCAACTTCAGCGCAGGCGACCACGCCGAAACCGGTCGCCCCCAGTTCGTCGAGGGGCAGTCCTCCCAGTTCCGCCGGCAGGCCGACCGAACGGCCGATCTCTTCCTGCAGCCAGACCATCGCCTGCTCGTCGCAACCCATGTCGGGACCGGGGATATACTCATCGATCCCTTTGATCATCCGGGCAAAGGTTCGGAACAGGGTCTCGAGGTCGGCGGTATGGGGGTCGGCGATGATCCCCGCCTTGCCACCGCCGTGGTCGAGCCCGGCGATGGAATTTTTCATGGTCATTGCCCGCGCCAGACGAAACACCTCCAGCGGAGTCACCGATGGAGAAACCCGCACGCCGCCGATCGCCGGACCCAGGGTCACGTTGTCGACCACCACCACCCCACGCAAGCCGCTCTGCGGATCGTACAACTGCAGAACTTTTGCGGGCCCGATTGAGTCGTTCTGAATGATATCCATACTTGAAAATTTAACAGGAAATGAGGAAAAGAACATGCCTCATCCAGAAAAAGTTACTGAATCTGGGGACCGTGTCTCTCCAGAACCCGACGGATGATTTTGGCCATCTCGCTCAAGACATACGGTTTCATGACGATTTCGCTGATACCGATCTGATCGGCTTGCTTGCCATTGAGCAATTCGCTGAACCCGGTGCACAATATAACCGGCTGGTTGCTCCGCAGGGCCAGGAGCTGTTTGGCGAGTTCAGTACCCGTCATACCCGGCATGGTCATGTCGGTTATCACCAGGTCGAAAGCTTGGGGGGTGGCGCTGAACAGCTCCAAGGCTTCGCTGCTATCGGTTCGGGTGGTGACGGAATATCCGAGGGATTCGAACATTTCCTGCCCCAGTTCAACCAGGATCTTTTCATCGTCTACCAAAAGGATGCTTTCGGTACCGGTCGGCAGAATCTCTTCTTCCTCAATCTGGACGGGGACATCCTGTTCAATCCTGGGCAGAAACACATGGAAGCTGGTTCCCTTCCCCGGCTCACTGTAAACAGTAATCGTTCCGCCGCAGCTCTTGATGATGCCCTGAACAACTGCGAGTCCCAGCCCGGTGCCTTCACCCAGTTTTTTGGTGGTGAAGTAGGGATCGAAGATCCTCTCCAAGACCGCGGTATTCATTCCAGCCCCCGTATCACTGACCGTCAGACAGATGTATGAGGCGACTTTCAGATCCGGATGGCGTGCAGCAAAGAACTTATCGACGAACACCTCGGACAATTCGATGCTCAGGGTGCCCCCTGTGTCATGCATCGCGTGGGAGGCGTTGGTGCAGAGATTCATCAGTACCTGATGTATCTCCGTCTGATCGGCAAGAACCGTGGATCGTTCGGATGGGATTTTCAACGATTGCTGGATCTCGATGGTCGTAGGCAACGAGGGGCGCAACAGCTTGAGCGCTTCCTCGACACATTGTGCGATCTGCACCGGTTTCTTCTCCTGATCCCGCTGGCGGCCGTAGGTCAGAATCTGTTTCACCAGTTCCGTGGCGCGGGACCCGGCTCTGAGCACCTGCTGGAGATTATGCTGGGCGGGGCTTTCTCCCGGTAATTTGTGCTTGGCCATCTCCGTATGACCAATGATGGCCGAGAGAATATTATTGAAATCGTGGGCGATTCCTCCGGCCAGGGTACCGATCGCTTCCGTCTTCTGGGTTTGCCGTAGGATCTTCTGCAGCTTCACCTCCTGGGTGATGTCCCGATGGATGGTGACATAGTTGATAATCGTCCCGGAACTGTCTCGAATCGGTGACGCGGTAATTTCCGCTTCGTATCTGGTCCCATCCTTCCTGATGCCGATGGTTCGTCCCGACCATCCATAGCCATGCGCAAGGGTATCGCGCATCTTTTCGTTATGAGCAGCGTTCTCGTGATCATTTTTCAGGGAGCTGACCGGCCGGCCGATGATTTCGGTTTTTTCATAGCCGCTCATCCGCTCGAAAGCGGGATTGACATAGCAGATGAACCAATCGGTATCGACGATTAAAACCGCTTCGGCCAGTTGATCGATGGCCGTTGCCAACCGGATACGCTCCGCCTCGTCTTTTTTGCGTTCGGTGATATCCTCCGCGATGCCGAGCAGGAACTGTGGTTCTCCCTGTTCATCCAGAATCGGAATTTTTTTGGTATGCAGGATTCTTTCGCCCAGATGTTTGGTCTGGGCCGACTCCTCGGGGATGTCGATAAGACATTTACCATTGAGAACCTGACGGTCCTTTTCCTGAAAAAATTCCGCTTCATGCTGCGGAAAATAATCGAAAACGCTCTTCCCGAGCATCTCTTCCCTTGAGTATCCGAACAGGTCCTCAAACATCTTGTTGAGCAGCACAAACCTCAGGTCTCGCGCATCCCTGACGAAGATTGTCGCCGGAATATTCTCAACGATGTTGTGGAGAAACCATTCACTCTTGCGAAGCGCTTCCTCCGCCTGTTTGCGTTTGGTAATATTTTCCGAAACGATCAGTACCAGCGGCTGATCCCCTTCGCTTCCATTGACGGCCCGGATTGCCTCCCGGACCCAGAGGATGGTCCCGTCTTTGTGGACCTTGCGTAATTCGTAGCGGAACACGTCACCGGGTTTGTTCAGGCAGCCGGCAAACTTCTGGGACATTGCCTCCCGATCGTCCAAAGAGAAAAGTTCCAATACCGGACGACCGATCAATTCCTCTTCCGAATAGCCGAGTTGCTCGGCGCCGAAGGGGTTCACCGAAAGGATCGAACCTTCCATGCTCACGGTAAAATACATGGACGGATTGCTTTCGTACAAAGTCCGGAAACGTTCTTCGCTCTCGCCGAGAGCCTTTTCAGCATGCCTGCGCACCCGGATATGGACCAGCAGCAGAACAATGATGACGCTCAGGGCGGCAAATCCGCCGCCGGCACCCCAGGTCAGCATCGGATGGAGCTGATAGAAGGTCGCCGGCTGGTATTTGATCATCGCCCCGTCAGGAAGATCTTTGAGAGCGATGCCGAAGCGTTTCAGCTGGCGGTAATCGAACATATAGCGATTGGGGCTTTTCTTGACGACGGGAATATTTCGAGCGTCTTCTCCAGCGATGATCCGTAACGCCATCTGCGCGGCGATACGCCCCTGATCCAGACCGCTGGTCAGCATTCCCCCCACAATCCCTTTGCCCAGGTAAAAATCCCAGACCCCGTAGATCGGTACATTTGCCGCCTGCGAGATCAGGGAGACGCTCTCATTGTAGTCGAAAACCTGACCGGCGCGATCCCGATTGAAGGACATCAGGAGGATGATCGATTGCGGAGGCAACGAATGGACTTTCTCCAGAAGCCCTGACATATCAAAGTCTTCAAGAAATTCAAACTCGGCCCTGTCTTGAAACTCGGGGAGGATTCCCGTGAGTATTTTCCGATTTGCCAGGCCGGTAGTCGTTCTGTCGTTGATGACAAAAACCTTTGTGGCGCCGGGATGCAATTTTAAGGCAATGCGCAGGGTGTTCGGGATATCAAACGCTTCCACCACGCCGGTGACGACATCCCGATTTATTTTGAGCTGTGACTCTTTGAAATAGTTGACGCCGCAGAACACGACGGGAACCCCGGCAAACAAACTGCCGTAGTTATTTTGCACGAAATTGAAGGCGTTATCGTCCGAGCAGATAATAACTTTAAAATCGATATTGGCGTATTTGTTCTTGATCAGTTCAAAAAGATTCTCGTAATGTTTCTGGTTGGAAATTCTCTTGGTATCCAGGTATTCGGTGTGAAGTTCAATTTTCTGCGGACTGGTCTTGATGATTGAATTTATTCCTGCATCTTCACTGTCCGTCCACTCCAGTCCCTGATGATAGGAATGCAGTACCAATATATGGATTTTATTCTGGCAGAAACCATTGGCGGGGAGTAAGAAGAGCGAAAGCAGAACCAGCCACAAGATCGAACAGTTTAATTTTTTGATCCCATGAGGCAGGATGTTGTCAGCTGAATTTCGGCGGGTAAAATATGCCATACTTCTCCAGGCCTCATTCTTTCTGGATATCCCCCGTACGCATCTCTCCTGTTGTGGCCTGACTTGATCATTTAAATCGGGTTTTTTCGCCCAAATTCTACTGGTGGAGCGAAATTGTCGTCCGAGGCAAAAATTCTTGGACGATTCAGCCTCTGAACGCGCCGTTGATAACCCCCGCTTTCTGGCTTTGGATAAGACATTGGATATGCAACAAACACCATCATTGGGTGATTTTAGAGGTTAAAGTATAGCATATTGATAGTTAAAAGTCTCTAAGATAATTAATCTAAAAGGCCTGTTGCAGGCAATTTTAATATTAGAGCGCTGTCCAGGAAAAATATGAGAAAAGGAAATTACAACGCCGAACTTTACAAACGGCGTTGCAGGATAGAAAACCGATAGCTTTCAGCCGCTTCAACCAGGAGCAGGCTGCGGATGATTTTGAATTCTTCTCGCGGAATATCGGGGAAATAGGTATCGCCGCTGATTTCACGCTCCAACTCGCTCAGATAGATCCGCTCGACCAGCGGTAACGCCTGCCGGTAGATTTCCGCTCCGCCGCAGATGAAAAGCTCTTCTCCTTGCCCGGCCGCCAGCAGGCCTGATTGCAGGTCAGGTGCCGTCTCACAGCCTTCAGCCTGAAACTTCGGATCGCGGCTGAGGACGATCATCTGTCGTCCCGGCAGCGGCCGGCCGATCGACTGGTAAGTTTTGCGTCCCATCAGCAGTGACTGTCCCATGGTCAGCTGCTTGAAGCGCTGCAGATCCCCCGGCAACCGCCAGGGGATCTGGCCGGAAGCGCCGATCACCCGGTTCCGGCTGATGGCGACGATCAGTGAAATCAGCAACAATTCACCCCATCGGCAGTCGAAGTTTTAGCACCGCTGGTCGGCCGCACCAGATAGCGCTCGAAGCTGGATTGCGGCAGAACCCGGATCAGGCGGCCGAGCAGAAATACCACCAGCAGCGAAAATGCCAGCCGTCCCCAGAGCACCCCGGAGAGATGGCCACCGAGCAGCATCATCACCAAAGTATCCTCGATCAGGCTGTGGCAGAGTCCCATCAGGGCCAGGGAACAGAAGATATCCCGCTTGCTCAGCCGCCCCGATTGCGCCTCCTGAATGATCAACCCGCCACCGTAACTCAACCCCAGCGTCATGCCGATGATCGTCACCGGCGCCGCCGCGCGCCCCATGCCGAGCAAGGTCAATACCGGTTCGAGCAATTTGGTCATCAGATCGCTGATGCCGAGTTTTTTCAGCAGTTGCAGCAGCGCCATCAGACTGAGGATGATCAGAAAAATCGATCCCATGTTGCGCAGTTCGGCAATCAGCCAGGAACCCCAGGCTGGATCAACGGCCGACGGATTCCACAGGGAATGATTGGCCTGCTGCAGGGTGCCGGTGAACCGGTAGGCGAGATTGAGCAGGCCGCCGAGCAACAGCGCACCGCCGATGCGGATCACCACCATCGCCCGGAAGCGGGTGCCGGCCTTCTGGGCGATCCGCAGTTCCACCGGCAATCCGTGGGCAACCAGCATCATGGTCGTCAGCACCGTCACCTGCGCCACCGTCAGCCCCAGACCCGGAGCCACCGAGGCAAAGACCACCATCCCGCCGTAGAGATTGGTGACTATCGCCGTCGCCCAGACCAGCCCGATCTGACCCGGCAGACCGACCAGTTCCATCACCGGACTGAGCAGGACCCCGAGTTGGTCAACCACCCCCCATTGTTGCAGAAAGCGGGTGGCTATGCTGATCGGCACGATGATTTTGAACAGGATCAAACTGGTGCGGGCGGCGTCTCGCAGGAGCTCGCGGACAACAGTCGTAATTTTCTGCAGCATAAAACTCCTCTCGGGGCGCAGTCGTCACTATACCGCCCGGTCACTGGCTGCGCAAGGGGCCAAGGAGTGTGGTTCTTGCTGCCGGAGACGATTGAAATAGTTGAAAAACAACGAAAATCTTTCATTCGCGGCGATGGCGGCATTGGCCTTCGGCGTTATAATGAAATGGTGGGATAGAGGTCCGGCGGCAACCGGCCCAGGAATCCCATGTCCGTTACAGCAGGAGATCGGAGATGAAGCTGTTTGTCAGACATGACCGACTGGAAGACATGCTCGCCACCATCGAGGCGGAATGCCGAGGGACCGCGGAGCTGACCGGTCGCAGTCATATTCAGCCGCGGGTGATGGAGGCGCTGGCCGAGGTCCCACGTAAACAATTCGTCCCGTTGAGGATGAAAGCGTCGGCGTTTGCCAACACCCCTCTGCCGATCGGCGCCGGGCAGACGATTTCCCAGCCGTTTATCGTCGCGCTGATGACCGACCTGCTCAACCCGCTGCTCGAGCAGCGGGTGCTTGAAATCGGCACCGGCTCCGGTTACCAGACGGCGATCCTGGCCCGGCTGGCAGGAAAGGTTTTCAGCATCGAAATTCTGACTTCATTGGCGGATCAGGCACAGCAACGGCTGGCGGAACTGGGCGTTAGCAATGTCACGCTGAAAACCGGCGACGGCTATCTAGGCTGGCCGGAAGAGGCGCCCTTCGACGGGATTCTGGTCACCGCGGCTGCCGATCATGTCCCGGAGCCGCTGCTGCAGCAACTCAAGAGCGGCGGTCGGCTGGTGATCCCGGTCGGGGTGCAATGGCTGCATCAGGACCTGCTGCTGATTGAAAAAACGGGGGAAGATTTCCGGAGCCGCTCGATTCTGGGGGTCTCCTTCGTGCCGCTGGTGCGCAGGAGCGGAGAAGCTTGACGACTTGCCGGATACCCCATGCAGGCGTAGCCGGCTCAGACCCGCGTCTGCTTGCCGCTCATTTCGGCGATGACCAGTCGGTAGAGGCAGGTTTTTTCCAAGGCGTCCGGCGGATAATCGAACTCGCCGTCGGCATACTGGGCCATGATGATATCCATCGCCCGGCGTTTTCCCTCAAGACTGTCGATAAACTCGATCTGCCCGTGGCCGACCACGCTGCGATAGCGGGCACTCCAGCCGCAGGCCCGCTCCCCCTCGATAATCCCCAGATCGATGGCGACGGTAAACCCGACCTGCGGGTTGCTGTGCAGCAGCGCAATCTTGTGTCCTTCGGGAGCTGAGTGGAAATAGAGCATGCCATCGCGGTAACCGTAATTGAGCGAGACGATGTAGGGAGCCGGAACATCCTGGATCGCCAGCTGGCAGATCCTTCCCAGGCGGATGATCTGCTCCAGTTCGGCCAGATTTGTCAGCTCTTTGTCTTTGCGCCGCATGGCTGATCCTTATTTGCGAAACAGCCACAAAATCAGCGAGATCAGTCCGCTGACCAGCAGCATGCTGGTGACCGGAAAGAACAGCTTGAAGTCGGGCTTGTCGATGACGAGATCTCCCGGCAGCCGGCCGAAGGGAAGCTTGCTCAGCCAGGGCCAGAACAGTCCGGCAAGGACGATTGCGCCGCCCAGGATGATCAGAGTTTTCTGCATGGTGCTCACTTTCTCGCTCTGTTACCAGTCCAGCGGGACTTCGATACTCAGCAGTCGCGTATAACTTTCTGCTGTAATCTGAATCTTATTCCCCGGCAGATGTTTTTCGTACCTGACCGGCCTCTTCTTTTGGGGTTGTATGCTTCACTCTGCCGGGTTGTTCACCGAAATCAACAACAGTTCCTCCGATCCGCAATTCCTGTACCCGTGCTGGCTCCCCGCTTGAATCTGCAATGTCATGCCGGCGCCCAGTTCATACTCCTCCCCTTGAACCTCGAAAACCCCTTTGCCGGAAAGGATGTGAAACAGATGATTGTACTTGTCCCGATGCGGGCGAAAGATTCCTCCCGCCTCCACCCTGGTCAAGACCATTTTCATCGGTTTGTCCTGCAGCACTTTGCCACTGACGCCGGTAGTCAATTCCGGGCGTACCGGCAGCCATTCCTGAGCATTGGTATCGATCGGTCGGCCCATGAAGTCACCTCCACAGTTGTTCAGAAAATCAAGCGGATCCGCGGATACTCACCACGGTTCTCCTGCAGGCAACGCTGCGCCTCGGCGATCAGCGGCGCCACCCCGACGCCGAGATGGACCCCATCGACAACCGCCAGCTTGGCAATTCCGCTGTCGGTGAGCAGCTGTGCGCCGATATCTTCTCCCATGAAACGTTTCAATTGTGCCGCGGAGAGCTGAATCAATCCCTGGATAAACTGGCCGGTCCGGGTCTCCTGCCCGGCGGCCAGCCAGACCGCTTCCAGCGCTTCGTGCGCCTCCCACCAGTAGCCGTGATTGAACAGGTCGATGCCGTACAGGTAAGGGTGGCAATCGCGCCATTCTTCGTCGCTGAAGCCGGGCAGGAACTCCTCTTCCCGGCCATAGGAATGGCCGGCCGGATCGCGCCGGGGATGCGGCATGTCGCTCCGAAAGGGGAGATACCGGTAAGCGGGAAAAGGCGTCTGCGTGTAGCGCGGCAGATCGGGATCGGTGAAAATCGGGTCCATGCTAATTCTCCGTTGACACTGCCTCCTGCTCCATTCACCTTAACAGAAAATCACTGCCGCTTCTCTGCTAAACTTGAATCAGGCCGATTGCAGGGAGGGCAGGACGATGGTCAACAAGGATTATATCCTGAATGTCCTCGAACAGACCGAGGAGAAAGAGCAACGCTTTTTTGCCGCCTGGAAACAGGGGGTGGCGCTGGTGGGGGAACACCTGTTCGGCCCCAAAAACACGACCAGCGCCAAAACCAGGGATGACCTCCGGCCGCGACACGAGCAGATCGAGGCCGAACTGGCCAAGGAAAGCTGCGGCGAGGAACAGTTTCTGACGGCGATGGTCAGTTTCTTCGATCCGGCCTGGGGTGAAGAGCTGGTGGAGTTGATCGATTGTCACAGATCATTCTGCGGTCTGATCTATAATCTCGATCACGAGCAGATCGAGATCCTCTGCGAACTGCTGCGCAACTATCAGGGCTGGCCGGAACCCGAGTCGGACGTTTAAGCCGGCAGCGCTAACAATTATCCCATTATGACCGAGGTCACTTGAAATATCCGCCCCTTGCCAGCGACGCCAATCCGCCGTCAAAACACTTTTTAGATGTCTTCCGCTACAGCCGCCGCGCCCTGGAACTGGTCTGGACGACCAGCGCGAAACTGGCGCTGATTTTCGCCGCGCTGACCCTGGTGGCCGGGGTGTTGCCGGCGGCGGTGGCCTGGATCGGCAAGCTGATCGTCGACGGTGTGGTCGCGGCCATTGCCCAGCATCAGCAGACCGGCAGCGCCGATACCAGTATGGTGCTGCTGTTTGTGGCCAGTGAAGCGGGGGTGGTGGCGCTGATCGCCGGCGCCCAGCGCGGCATCTCCACCTGTCAGGCACTGCTGCGGGCGTTGATGGGGCAGCGGATCAACCTGCTGATCCTGGAAAAGGCGCTGACCCTGAAGCTGGCCCATTTCGAGGATTCGGAATTCTACGACAAGCTGACCCGCGCCCGCCGCGAGGCTTCGACCCGGCCGCTCTCCCTGGTGACCCGCACCTTCGGCCTGGTGCAGAACGGCATCTCCCTGGTCAGTTACGCGGTGCTGCTGGTGCAGTTTTCCCCCTGGACGGTGCTGATCCTGATCGCCGGCGGCATCCCCGAGTTTCTCGCCGAAGCGAAATTCTCCGGCGACAAGTTCCGCCTGTTCCGCTGGCGCTCACCGGAGACCCGCATGCAGATGTACCTGGAGACGGTGCTGGCGCGCGAGGATTATGCCAAGGAGGTCAAGCTGTTCCGGCTCGGGCCCAAGTTGCTGCAGCGCTACCGGGAGATCTTCGCCAGGCTCTTCGCCGAGGATCGCCGGCTGACACTGCGCCGCGACAGCTGGGGGTTCGTTCTCGGTCTGCTCGGCACCGCCGCCTTTTACGGCGCCTACGCCTGGATCGCCCTGTCGGCGATCCGGGGAACGATCAGTCTCGGGCAGATGACCATGTACCTGCTGTTGTTCAAACAGGGGCAGTCGGCGGTTTCCGCCAGCCTCTCGGCGATCAGCGGCATGTACGAGGACAATCTCTACCTCTCCAACCTCTATGAGTACCTGGAGCAGCCGGTGCCGTCCCCACAGGGGGAGCTGCCGCAGGGGCCGCGGCCCGGCGACGGCGTACGCTTCGAACAGGTCAGCTTCTCCTATCCCGGCAGCGATGAAGTCGCCCTGCAGGAGGTCAGCCTGCACCTCAAGCCGGGAGAGAGCCTGGCGCTGGTTGGCGAGAACGGCTCGGGCAAGACCACCCTGATCAAGCTGCTGACCCGCCTCTACCAGCCGGATACGGGGCGCATTCTGCTCGACGGCCTCGACCTGCAGCAGTGGGACGGCGACGCCCTGCGCCGGCGGATCGGGGTGATCTTCCAGGATTTCGGCCGCTACCAGTTCCTGGTCGGCGAGAACATCGGCGCCGGCGACGTCGGTTTCTTCGAGGATCGGCAGCGCTGGCAACAGGCGGCGGAAAAGGGAATGGCCGAACCGTTTATTGAAAAACTGCCGGAGCGCTACGATACCCAACTCGGCAAGTGGTTCAAGGGGGGGCGCGAACTCTCCGGCGGGCAGTGGCAGAAGATCGCCCTGGCGCGGGCTTTCATGCGGACGGATGCGGATATTCTGGTTCTCGACGAACCGACCGCGACCATGGATGCCGCCGCCGAAGCGACCATCTTCGAGCACTTCAAGACTTTGAGCCGCGGCAAGATGACGATCCTCATCTCCCACCGCTTCTCCACCGTGCGCATGGCCGACCAGATCGTGGTCATCGACAAGGGGCGGATCATCGAGCGCGGCAGCCACGAAGAGCTGATAGAGCTGGACGGCCAGTACGCCTATCTGTTCTCGCTGCAGGCGGAAGGGTATAAATAAATCGACTGTTCATGCGGCCCTTGGAATGGGCTCAGGATGCCCACTCCAAGGGCCGCATGAACCCATCCCTGGGGCTTGACTGCCGCCATCCGGGCGGCAGACACCCTTTCCGTGGGCATCCTGAGCCCGTTGGACTGGATAGTTACCGAATCGATTCAGGAGCCCGGCAGGGGGATGAATTCCGTCTCCCCTGGAATATTGGGAAAGCGGCCGTTTCGCCAGTCATCTTTCGCTTTTTCGATCAGCTCCTTGCGGCTGGCAGCGAGGTTCCACCAGACGGTCCGTTTTCCCAACGGCGTCCCGCCGATAATGACCAGGCGCGTTTGCTCCCTGGCGGTCAGTTCGATCCCCGGGCTGCGGTCAAAAACCGTCAGCGTATGCTGCGGCAGCAAAGTCCCCTTGGCGGTCAGGCTGCCGGACACCACATAGGTCGCCCGTTCCTCGACGCCGTCCGGGACAATAATCGTTGCTCCCGCGGCGAGGCGGACTTCGACATAGAGGGTCGGCGAATGGGTTTTGACGGCCGATGTGACGCCAAAAGCTGCGCCGACCATGACCCGGATCGATGTGCCGTCACTTTCGATCAGCGGCAAAGAACTGGAGTCGTAATGGCTGAAAAAAGGTGTGGTCTGCTCATCCGCTTCCGGCAGGGCGACCCAGAGTTGCAGGGCTTCAAGGGTATGCCCCTGCTGGCGGAGCTGCGGGGCGGTGCGTTCCGAATGAACGATCCCTTGGCCCGCCGTCATCCAGTTGATTTCCTGCGGCCGGATCGCCTGGACGCTGCCGAGATTGTCCCGGTGGAGGATTTCCCCCTGAAACACGTAGGTGATGGTTGCCAGGCCGATGTGCGGATGGGGACGGACGTCGATGCCCGAACCGGGAGGAAATTCCGCCGGGCCGAGATGATCGAAAAAGATGAACGGGCCGACGGCCGGCAGTTCCCGGGTCGGCAGCAGCCGGCGGACCGAAAAGCCGCCGAGGTCGCGATCCATCGGTTCCAGAACCATGCTGATCGCCGCACAACTGCTCCCGGCCAGTTGCTGGCAACTTGTCTCCTTGCTGATCAGATCGCTCATGCCGCCTCCTTCTGAAATCGGAATGTAAAAAAATTTCCAGGAAAATTACGTATCACCGCCGAGGGCGCGGAGCACGCAGAATAAACCGAAATATTTTATTAAAACCCCAAGATGGTTTCTCTCGGCGTTTTCAGCATGCTCGCGGGAGAGAAACGAACGGGCGGCAAAAATGATAAACCATCTACCAAGGCAACCTGAAAACCAGTCAATTTTCTTTATCAAACTCCTTGGCGGCATTCTTGACTGCTCGCTCCAGCCGATCATAACTATCGGAAAAACCCTTTTTCACTTCGTCCCAGGCTTCCGCAGAGCTGTGCTTCAGCCCGCCTAACCACTCAGCGGTCTCTTCCCGTTTCTGCCGCAGCATATCCAGCGACTTGCGGGTTTTTTTTCTGGCGGCAGCACTCATGTCCTGCCAGTGCTCATCAATGTTCCGCTGCATTTCGTCGATACTGTGATCGAGCTTTCCGAGTTCTTCTTTTGCCTCGGATACCGCCTTGTCCCGTTGTTGTACGGTGTAATCTTTCAACGATTCGTAAGTCTGTGCAGCGTTTTTTCGAACTTCAGCAGCCGTGGTCTCTTTGCTTTCCTGTGGTCCGGCCGCAGCGACCGTAGCTGACCACAGCACCAGCGCCAACAGCAGCAGAAAACTGACCCACCTGAAGTTTATGTTCATAGCGTTGCTCCTTGATTTCGAATTTTTTAGGTATCTAAATTATAGCGGATTCCAAAGAAACCTCGAAGTGCGCTATTTTTTAATACTTGGAGTTAAAGCACAAATTTTATCACCAGCAGGTTCGATCATAAATGAAAAGAGGACGAACATGAAAATGACACCCCTGCCGCTGCTGCTCGGTACCCTGCTGCTGCCGGCGCCGGCCTGCGCAGCGCTGGAACAGATGTTCCTGTTCTTTCCGGACCAGGAAATTGTCATGACTCCAGCCGATCTTGGTCTGCAATACCAGGACGTTTTCTTCAGCGCCGCCGACGGTGCCCGGCTGCATGGCTGGTACCTGCCGGGAGAGGCGGAGCAGCCGCTGCTGCTCTTCTGCCACGGCAACGCCGGCAACATCTCCCACCGGGTCGACAACCTGCATCTGCTGCGCCAATTGGGCCTGTCGGTCTTCATTTTCGACTATCGCGGCTATGGCCGCAGCGAGGGGCAGGCGAGTGAGGAGGGGACCTACACTGATGGGCGCGCCGCGCTGGACTGGCTGAAAGGGAAAGGCTGGTCAGCGGAGCGGATGATCTATTTCGGCCGTTCGGTCGGCGCCGGAGTCGCCCTGCAGCTGGCCCTGGAGCAACCACCGGCCGGGCTGGTGCTGGAATCCCCTTTCACTTCGATCAAGGCGATGGGACGCCATCACTACCCGCTGCTCTGGTTACTGGCCGGCTGGGCGATTAGCGCGCGTTACGACAACCTGGCCAAGATCGGGCTGCTCAAGACGCCGCTGCTGCTCTTCCACGGCGACCGGGACGATATCATTCCGCAGCGGATGGGACGGGAACTGTACGAGCAGGCCCCGCAACCGAAAACCTTCTACTCCATTCCCGGCGCCGGGCATAACGACACTTACGATGTCGGTGGGGAAAATTACTGGCGGCAATGGCGGGAGTTCATTGGATCAGTCGCCAGGGATGAAATGGCAGCGGAGATTTCACGAATGAACCAGCGTTGAAGGGACCCTAGCCGAAATTCTGAGCCAGCAGATATCTGAAAAATGCCTCGGCCAAAGGTGACAGGGAACGACGCTGGTGCCGCACCAGGTAGATATCCCGGGTCATCTTCAGGCCCTTGACGGCTATGGTCTCCAAGGTGCCGGCGGCGAGTTCCTCGGCCACGGCGCGCCGGGAAACGACAGCCGCGCCGATTCCGGCCTTGACCGCCTCGCGGACCGCTTCGTTGTTCCCCATCTCGGCAACGACCGGCAATTCAGTCAGGCGGATTCCCAGGACCTGCAGTGCTTCGGTCATGGTGCTGCGGGTCCCGGAACCCTCTTCCCGCAGGATAAACGGTTGTTCCCGTAGCTGTTGGGGCGCAATACGCGGGCGCAATACCCAGGGGTGGCGGGAGTTGACGACCAGGATTAGTTGATCTTTCGCCAAGGGGGTGAACTCCAGTTGCGTGTGTCTGCTTTTGGCGCCGGACAGCGCCAGTTCCAGTTTTCCGTCGAGCAGGTCGCTCAAGGTCTGTTGGGTGGAGGCGATTTTCAAGGAAAGATCGATGGCCGGGTGCTTTGCTTTGAAGCGTTGCAGGTGCTCCGGCAACAGATAGGCGCCGGGGATGGTGCTGGCGCCGATCAGCAGTTTTCCGCGCAAATCACCCCGGAAGGCGGCCAGGGCCTGCTGGGCCTCATCACGAAGTAACAGCAGGCGCCTGGCGTACTGATGAAACACTTGGCCGGCCGGGGTCAACTGAACACTGCGACCGGAGCGTTCCAGCAGCTTTTCACCCAAATCTTCTTCCAGCAGGCGGATATGTTCGCTGACCGTCGGCTGGGCCAGGCGCACCTCTTCCGCCGCGCGGGTAAAGCTCTTCAGGTCGACGATTTTACAGAAAATTTCGATCCGCTTCAGGTCCATCCGGGATTTCCTCCGGGCAACAAATCAGGTGCTATTGTTGTAGCCTCACCCACCCCGGTTGTCAAAGCACAAATGACCCGACCCTTTGGTCAGCGGCTCTGTTCGACAATGTACTCGACGGCGGCGCGGACTTCTGCATCGGTCAATTTGGCGTTCCCCCCCTTGGGCGGCATGGCGCCGACGCCCGTGATCGCTCTTTCGGTGAGGTGATCTACTCCGGAGGCAATATGCGGAGCCCAGGCGGCTTTATCACCTGTTTTCGGGGCGCCGGCGACGCCAAGTTTGTGGCAGACACTGCAGTTTTTGTCGTAGATGTCCTTCCCCGCAGCGAGATCGGATGATCCCATCGGGACCGCTTCCTGTACCTTCTGCTCCATTTTCGCCATCTGGTCCTTGGCCTGATCAGAGGCCGTTGCCACCTTTTCCTGAGCTTGTTCCTTTACCTGAGCTACTTGTTCCTTGGCCTGCTCGGTCACTTTGGCCACCTTCTCCTTGGCCTCCTGAACCGCCTGCTCAGTTTGCTGCATGACTTTTGACTTTTCCGCCGACTTCGACATGGTGGAGGAACTTTGTTCGGGGGCTGGCTTGTTTTCCTCCTTGCTGCAGCCGACCAAGACGAGTGACAGCGCCAGAATGATCAGGGTTGCAATAAATCTCATAATCTCCTCCTTGAAAATATCCGTGAGTTCGGTTGGATAAGCATAGCAGAGGAAAATCGAGCTACAATGGTCAAATCCAAAACTGGAAACGGCCACCCCGGGAGGGTGGCCGTTTCCAGTTTGCGTGACCCTAGCTTATTGCCGCCAGGTGATCTTGTATTTGAAGGTCTTTGGATCGAGCCAGTCGAGGGTTTCTCCGCCGACCTGCGCAAAGGGGTACATCAGGTAGTTGACCGCTTCGCCCTGCTGCGGCGGGTTCAACTGCAGATCGCGTCCTTCGCTGAGGCGGATTCGATAGGAATCGACCCGCCCCCAATAATAGTCTCGGAGCTCGGCGACCTTCGGATCATCCAGCTTCAGGTTCTGTTTCAACATCGCCTTGCGGACATCGGCTGGATCGACCGGGACCCAGCCGTAGCCGGGCAGGTAAAATTCGGCCCAGCAGTGCTGCCAGTTGCTGACATCCTGCTCGGCGGTTTTGCCGGTGCGGATCCCGAGAATCTCGCGACTCGGAACGCCGGCCGCCCGTGCCAGGGTGACGAAGATCGAGCTGATGTCGGCGCATTTGCCCCCCGGACGCTTCAACAGGGCGGTCACGTCACCCAGCCCGCAGCCGCGGGTATCCGGATCGCGGAAAGTGTTATCGACCGTCCAGTCATAAAGCGCCCGGGCTTTGGCCAGAATGCCGCTTTTCCCGGCGGTGATCTGATCGGCCAGCGCTTTGACCTGAGCGTTCAGCGGACCCAGGGCGGTCGGCGCCAGATAGAGCGCATAATCGCGCGGGTCGTAGGCACCTTCCGTCGCCGGGAAGTCACGTCTGCTCTGTTCCTGCCTGTCGGCGTCGAAACTGAGGGTCAACCGGCGCTGTTTGGCCTCCTTGGGCCAGCTGACGTAGAGCATTGGGGTGCCGAAGGTCCGGTCGGTGTAGACGGCAGCCTCCGAATAGTTCCCCTGCCAGCTGAGATTGCTGATCAGCTGGTTGGCGTCGGAAACCGGGTAGGGAATCCAGAGGCGGGTCTCTGTGCCCGGTTTGTGTCCGGAAAGATCGAATTGCCAGGTATAGCTGCCGGATTGGCTGGAAGCGCAGGCCGGCAAGGCCAGCACAAAAGAAAAAAGCAAGAAAACTAACTGTTTCATGGTCACTCCTGAGCAGAAAAATTGTGGAGCACCATAGCAATCCCAGGGCAGGAAGTCCAGAAGTTTAAATCAATATTTTAAATGTTTAGAATCGAATAAAGCTATTGATTGCCGGATAAAAAAATCCCATCCGAAACATGTCAAGGATGGGATTTTCGCTCCGCTGATGAGCTGTTTTTCTCGATGGATCGAAACTATTGGTTAACTTCCGCCGCGGTGTTCGAGCCAGCTGCCGGCATGCTGCAGGTCGCGTCCAAAGCCGCTGATACAGCCGCAGCCGGCCAGGAACAGGGTTAATAGCAGGATCAGAACGAGCATGATTCGCATCATTTTTTTCCTCCTTGGTTAATTCATTAGTAGCGCTGCATCATAGCAGCGTCCCGAAGTGAAGTCGATCCTTTCTTCGGCGCCGGAATCAGCTGTTGGCGAATGATTTTTTTTTCTGTCGCTCTTCCCGGAAGGAGCAGATCAGCAGGATGCCAACCCCGACACAGATGGCGCTGTCGGCGAGGTTGAACGCCGGCCAGTGATACTGATACCAGTGAACATCGAGAAAATCGATTACCTCTCCCAGCCGCAACCGGTCGATCAGGTTGCCGACCGCGCCGCTGAAAATCAGCCCCAGGGCCAGATGCTGCCAGCGGTCGGTCACGGGAACCCGGCGCAGATACCAGAGGATGCCGCTGGCCGCGATCACCGAGACACAGATGAAAAACGGCAGGCGGATGCTGGCATTGGCCAGAATGCCGAAGGCCGCTCCCGGATTGCGCAGGTAGGTGATGTGAAAAAAATTATCGATCACCGGCAATGACTGGTAAAGCTCAAAGGTGCGGTCGATAAAGATCTTGCTCAGCTGGTCGAGCAGCAGGCTGATCGCCGCCGTCAGGACAAAGATCCGGTAGCTTTTCATATTACTCCGCAGTCAGAGCGGCGGCGCAACGCGCGCAGATGTCCGGATGCTCACTATCCTGTCCGACCGTGGTGACGAAATTCCAGCAGCGCTCACACTTTTCGCCGGGGGCGTTAATCACCTGGATTTCCAGACCCTCGATCTCTGTTGAACGGTAGGCTTCGTCCGGGCGGATCGCAGTCGTAAAGTCCACCGCTGACACAATGAACAGGTATTTCAGCTCCTCGCCGAAACTTTCCAGAAATTGCCGCAGCCCGGCCGGTGCATTCAAAATAATGCCCGCTTCAAGCGACTGCCCCAGTTTTTTCTCGGCGCGGGCCTTTTCCAGAACCTTGGCGATCTCGTTCCGCACCCTCTGCAGCTGTTCGTAACGTTTTTCCAGCCCGGCGTCGTAGCGCTGGTCCATCAGCTGCGGGAAGTTCGCCAGATGCACGCTCTCCTCGCGCTGCCCCGGCAGTTCACGCCAGATTTCGTCGGCGGTAAAGCTGAGCACCGGGGCGATCAGCCGGGTCACGGCGTCAAGAATCAGGTAGATGCTGGTACGGGCGCTGCGGTACTCGATGCTGCTCTTCGGGCTGGTGTAGATCCGGTCCTTGAGGATGTCGAGGTAGAAGGCGGAGAGGTCGATGGAGCAGAAGTTATGCACCGCCTGATAGATAACGTGAAACTCGTAGCGGTCGTAGGCCTTTTCGACCCGCCTGACCAGTCCCGCCAGCCGCGACAACGCCCAACGGTCCAGTTCCAGCAGCTCGTTGTCCGCGACCAGATCGGCAGCCGGGTCAAAATTGGCCAGATTGCCGAGAATGTAGCGCGCAGTGTTGCGGATTCGCCGGTAGGCGTCGGAAAGGCGCTGCAGGGTCTCCTGGCCGAGGCGAATGTCGTCGCGGTAGTCGGTGGCCGCAACCCACATGCGCAGGATCTCGGCGCCGTATTTCTGGATGATCTCCTCCGGTTTGATGATGTTGCCGAGCGATTTCGACATCGGTCGGCCATCCTTGTCAAGCACGAAGCCGTGGGTCAGGACCGCTTTGTAGGGGGCGCGGTCACGGGTGCCGACCGATTCGAGCAGGCTCGAATGGAACCAGCCGCGGTGCTGGTCAGACCCCTCCAGGTAGAGTTCGACCGGACTGTGCAGTTCCTCACGATGTTCGCAGACCGCGGCGTGCGAAACGCCGGAGTCGAACCAGACATCGAGAATATCGGTCTCCTTGGTGAACTTGTCGTGACCGCATTGCGGGCAGACCGTCCCCGGCGGCAGCAACTCGGAGATATCCTTTTCAAACCAGATATCGCTGCCGGTCGCCTCGAACTGATCGGCGATATGGTGCATGATCTTGCCGTCGTTGAGATCTTCGCCGCACTTTTCGCAGTAAGCGATGATGATCGGCACTCCCCAGCTGCGCTGGCGGCTGATGCACCAGTCGGGTCGACCGGCGACCATGTTGTAGATCCGGTCGCGCCCCCAGCCCGGAATCCACTCGACCTTGTCGATCTCTTCCAGGGCTTTGAGTCGCAGACTGTTCTGCTCCATGCCGATGAACCACTGCTCGGTGGCACGGAAGATGATCGGTTTTTTGCAGCGCCAGCAGTGCGGATAACTGTGTTCGACCTTGCCCAGCTTCAGCAGCGCCCCGACTTCCTCAAGCTTGGCATTGACGGCGTCATTGGCTTCTCCCAGCTTCATCCCGCCGAACAGCTCCAGGTCCTCGCGGTAACGACCGTAGTCATCAACCGGATTGTAGATTTCCAGGCCGTACTTGAGGCCGACCAGGTAGTCGTCCTGGCCGTGGCCGGGGGCGGTGTGAACACAGCCGGTCCCGGCCTCAAGGGTGACATGCTCGCCGAGCATGATCAGGGAATTGCGCGCATAGAACGGGTGACGGCAATTGTGGTTTTCGAAGATGTCCGCGGCAAAAGTGGCGACGATCGAATACTCCTCGAACCCGAGGGTTTGCATCACCTGCTTGGCCAGCCCTTCAGCCATGACCAGCAGCTCGCCGTTTGTTTCCACCACAACATAAGACAACTCGGGATTGAGACAGATTCCCAGATTGGCCGGAATGGTCCAGGGGGTGGTGGTCCAGATGACGAAGCTGAGCGGCTTGCCGGTCAACGGCGCCAGAGCATCCGGTAGATGATCGATATAGGGAAACTTGACGTAGATCGACGGCGAGCTGTGGTCGGCGTATTCAACCTCGGCCTCGGCCAGGGCGGTAACGCAGGAGGAGCACCAGTGAATCGGTTTTTTCCCTTTGAACAGCGAGCCGCGTTCGGCCAGCTTGGCCAGTTCGCGGGCGGTCTGCGCTTCGTAGTGGCTGCTCATGGTCAGGTACGGTTTACGCCAGTTGCCGAACACCCCGAGCCGCTGGAACTCGTCACCCTGAATTTTGACCCATTGCTCGGCGTAGGCACGGCATTCGCGACGGAAGTCGGCCTTGCTCATCTCCCGTTTCGCCTTGCCGAGTTTTTTGTCGACCATCAGTTCGATCGGCAGGCCGTGGCAATCCCAGCCTGGCACATATGGGGTATAGAAGCCTTGCATCCGCTTGCTTTTGACAATGATGTCCTTGAGTGTCTTGTTCAGCGCATGCCCCATGTGCAGGTGGCCGTTGGCGTAAGGAGGGCCGTCATGCAGGATGAAGCTTTTGCTCCCCTTGTGGGCGTTTTCCAGCTTGTTGTTCAGATCAATCTGCTGCCAATGTTTGAGGATTTCCGGTTCGCGTTGCGGCAGGTTGGCACGCATCGGGAAGTCGGTTTCGGGCAGATTCAAGGTCGCTTTGTAGTCCATGCCAGCATTTCTCCGTTAAGCATGCAATAGTCATGAAAAGATTAGTCACGCAGGCTAACAAATGCAACTGGCAAGTTCAAGGGGAAAGGCAGTGAAATTGTGCGGGTTTCTGCCGATTGTCGAGAATGACGCGGCGGGTGGGCTGAAGTGAACGTCCGCTGTCGGACGTTCACGCGCGAAATCAAGATTTGCCGTGGTCGATGTGTGTCTGTCGTCGCTTGTTAGGCCCTGAGGCGTGATTCGTTGAGGCTGTTCTGCATTTCCAGCAGACTTTTCCGCAACAGGTCGGAAATGCTGGTTCCCGATCGGTTAGCGGCGCGCTGAAGAAAATCCATCTCTTCAGTGTTGACGCGGCAGGACACAATAAATTTTTTGGCGTTGGCGGTTCTGCGGCCCATAATGGTCGACTCCTTTTCGGCGCGGAAGAAAAAAATAAAAGCAATGAGAGAGAATTTTCTCTAAAACAGTGTTCGTATACATGTGCAAAGGAGTTGCCAACTCAGGAGTTTGGCTGGGGGGTCTGACTAAATTCGATTTAAATCAATGGGTTAGGATTGTTGAGAAGAAAAGTTGGACAAACTATTCCAAAGAATTTTTGGCCAATTTGAGGCATTATTCCGTATACATGGTCAAAATTGCACAATCGGAGCATTGGCGAGCAGACTCAGTCCGTGCCGTTTTGCGGAGTCTGCACCTGGTTTTTTTTCTCCCGCTGTTCGCGGCGGATCAGGGTCAGGTTGCGGGTGTAGATGATAAAACCGGTCGATTGGCCGACGATGAAAACCGGATCTTTTTTGATAATGGCGTAGGTCAGCAGCAGCGCAGCCCCGCCGAGGCTGAAATACCAGAAAGCGGTCGGAATCAGGCTGCGGCGATGTTTTTCCGAATAAAGCCACTGGACGAAAAAGCGCATGAAAAACATCGCCTGGCCGGCAAAGCCGATTACCAGCACAATAATTTCGGTTGTCGTCAGATTCATCATTTTTCTTGTTTCACCTCAATCGACAGATGACGGCTCTGCATCCAGCGGACGGCGATGACGTCGTAGAACCCTTCGATGCCGCGCCGCAGGTTGGTGTATTTGGAAACGCCGTAGAGGCGGTGACGGTGGTTGACCTTGACTTCGACCACCTTCGCTCCTTCCAGGCGCATCAGGGTCGGCAGGAAACGGTGCAGCCCCCGGTAGATGCGGATCCGCTTGAGCATGGCGGCATTCATGATCTTCAGTGAACAGCCGGTGTCGTGAATGGTTTCCCGGGTCAGCCAGTTGCGGAAACCGTTACCGATTTTGCTGGCGATTTTCTTCGACCAGCTGTCCTGGCGGTTGTACCGCCAGCCGTTGACCATGTCATACTCGCCGTAATACTTGATCATCTGCCGCAAATCGGCGGGATCGTTCTGCAGGTCGGCATCCATGGTGACGATCACGTCGCCGTCAGCCGCCTGAAAGCCGGTATAGAGGGCCGCCGATTGGCCGCTGTTACGCACATGCGACAGATAGCGGATCTGTTTGTTCCGATCGGCCTGTTCCCGGATCACTTGCAGGCTGTTGTCGCTGCTGCAATCGTCGATCAGTAGAATTTCGCAATCGCCGCACAGGTCCGGCGCCACCGCCAAAATCTCTTCGACCAGGCGGGGAATATTCTCTTCCTCGTTGTAAATCGGGACAACGAAGCTGATTTTGTTCATGAGTACGCGTGCTCCGGAATAAACGGAATTATTGACAATGACAAACCGTCACTTCTAGCATGGACTGTATTTTTAGTCAGCAAAAAAATCCCCATTCTTGACAAGTTACGGCCATGTCACTAAAGTACCCAGACTTCTCACTGCTATGGAGAGTTTGTGAATCGATCGCCCGCAAAACCCTGGATAATGGAACTGTTGCTTCCGCTGAGTATCCTGCTGCTGCTGACTCTGATTTTTCGCTATTCCGATCTGGATCTGCAGATTTCACATAAATTTTACCGCGCCGGGCAGGGATGGATTTATGCCGATCAATGGCTATGGATGCTGCTTTACAGACGTGGGATGATCCCCGGACTGTTGATCGGTTTCGGCGGTTTCGGCGGGCTGCTGCTCGGCTGGAAATTACCGAAACTGAGTCGGCAATGGCGTTCTTGCCTGTTGCTGGCACTGTTGCTGGCAATCGGCCCGGGATTGTTGGTCAATACGGTTTTTAAGGATCATTGGGGGCGGACCCGTCCCAAGCATGTCGTTGAGTTGGGTGGTGAGAAACCGTTTGTCAAAGTCTGGGATCGTAGCGAATCGGGCCAAGGGAAATCCTTTCCCTCGGGGCACGCTTCAATCGGTTTCTATACCATCGCCCCCTATTTCGTTTTGCGCCGCCGGCGTCGTCATCTGGCCAGAGGATTTTTGTTCGGCGGGACAGTATACGGTCTGTTGATGGGGTGCGGGCGGATCGCCCAGGGGGGGCATTTCGCCAGTGATGTTCTCTGGTCCTGGGGAATGGTCTATTTTGCCGGGCTGCTGCTTTGTTACCTGCTCAAACCGGAGCAGCCACCAGAGCCCCTTTCGCCGTCGCCGGCATTTATCTGATTCACTTGTTCCTGCGAATCTCGTCTATTTGATCTGCCCCATCAATTTCGCCCAGATCAGCCCGATTTCTTCGTGCAGCCAGGCGCGGGTGTTGTCGAGGGTCTCGGCGCTGGGGAATACCCAGTAGCTGTCCACCGGGCGGGTCAGGTGATTGGTCGGCGCCGGGATCGGATCCAGCCCGGCGCGCCGGAACAGTCCCATCGCCCGCGGCATGTGGGCGGCCGAGGTCACCAGCACCAGATTGGTGTCGGCGAATTTGCCGGCGATCAGTTGCGCCTCTTCGGCGGTATCTTTGGGGCCGGTAAACGCCAGGATATCCTGCTCGGGGACTCCAAGCTCCAGAGCCAACTCCCGGATTTTTTCGACATAGGAAATCGGGTCGCGTGCCCGGTAGCCGGTAAAGATCAGTTTGCTGCCGGGATTGAGGCGGTAAATACGGATTCCTTCGGCCAGTCTGATCACTCCCTCTGGATTCAATTCACTGGTGACCGGCAGGTTTTTGGCGGAGACATGGCCGCTGCCGAGTACGGCGACGAAATCAACCGGAGTCGCGCCCGGTTGGTAGCTTGCGTACTGCTGTTCAAGGGGGCTAGTGAATTGCGAACTGAACGGGGCGTAGCTGGCGGCGGCCAGCAGGCCGGTTGCCAGCAGGACCAAGACAAACCCGATCCAGCGGGTTTTACGCCGCAACAGCAGTATTAACGCCCAGCACAGCAGAATCTGAATGATCGGCAGCGGCATCAGCAGGCCGCCGATAAACTTTTTCAGCAGGAACAGGGCGTTTGCCATCATTTCGCCTCCGGCCAGATCTGCAGGTCCTCCCCACGCCACAGATGATATTTTCGCTCTCCGGCCGCGCCGATCGGAATACTCCGCTCTCCCAGGTCGACGATAGTGCCGAAGGCCGCCGCGAGGTCGGCCGGCAGTGGACTGTCTGCATTGTGGATGATCAGCGCGTCCCAGCCGAGTTTGTCGATCGGGCCGGGCCAAAGATCGTACTGACTGCTGACGGCAGGGGGATTGCCGGGCCATTTGTAGGTCTGCGGATGACCGGGAGTGTAAAAGGCGATTTCGGCCGGATATTGGCGTAGCGGGGAAAGGATCAGGGTCTGGTCCGGTCGCGGTTGCTCCTGCAGCGTTTCACCGACCTGCCGGCCCAGTTCATGCCACCCCTTGATGCGGTTGGTCGGATCAAGGTTGCCGAGGTGCAGGAAGCTCAGTTCCATGACAAAGGGGAGCAGATAGGCGATCAGGGTCAGGGCAACACCAATCTTCAATCCGGGAATAAACCATCGCCGCAGCCTGTCGAACCATCCGGCGCTCAGCTGATTACGCGCCCAGGCGGCGAGCAGCAGCAGCGCTGCCGGGTAAAAGGCGCCCGGCCAGTTGGGATTGATGCTCTGTTTGAAGCTGAGCCCGGCAAAACCGAGCAGGCCGATGGCGCCGAAGATAAACAGGAATCGGGTCTGGCGCGACCAGCGCAGGAAACCCGGCAGCAGCATGAGAATCAACAGTGCCAGCAATAGCCAGGTGACCGGGGTCAGCAGCCCCAGTTGCCCGGCGACGAACTCGCCGAAAGTCTGCAGGTGTTCGCCCAGAGTTTTGCCGATCGGTTCAATGTGATGGGCAGTGTGCTTAAAGGTGATCCAGCCGTGGCGGAAGTTCCACCACAGCGGCGGCAGCAGGAACATCAGCGATCCGCCCCAGAGCAGCCAGGGCCAGCGTTGTTTCAGATGGCCACGGTCGTCCCGGCCGGACAGCAGGAAGACGATCATCAGCAACGGAAAGACCAGCATCATCTGTTTGGCCAGGGAACCCAGCCCGACCAGCAACGTGGTTGCCAGCCACCAGTGCAGTCTGGCCCGCGAAGTCTCGATGGCGCGCCAGAGGGTGTAGAGGGCCAGGCACCAGCAGCAGAGCAGCAGCACGTCGGTGGCCATGATCAGTCCCAGGGCCGCGGCTCCCGGCGTCGCCAGCCAGGCGGCCACCCCCCAGAAGGCGACCTCGGCGTTAAACATCCGCCGGCCGCAAAGGTACATCCCCAGAATTCCGACGGCGCCGAAGACCACGGCCGGCAATCGTACCGCCTGGGCGGTTATGCCGAACAATGCGGTAGAGAGCGCGTTGACCCAGGCGATCAACGGCGGTTTGCTGAAATAACCGAGATCGAGCTGCCGCGACCAGTCCCAGTAGTAGCTTTCATCCGGGCCGAGATCAAGGGGCACGATATAGAGGTATCCGAGCCTGAGCAGGGTTATCCCGATCAGCAGCAGGAGAAAGTAGCTGTCCCAGCGCAGATTGGAGGGTTTGCTCTCCGGTTCCGCCGGCGGCTCCTCAGCTTTCGGTTCCGAGTCCTCGATGGCCTGCGGTTCCTCTTCCGCAAGCGATTCGTCAGTCGGTTCGGCCCCGGTCTCCGCGGCAGGATCGCTGTTTTCGTCCGGCTGCGGTTGTTCCTGTTCATCAGGAGTTGGGCTTGTTTCCGGCTCTGACTGGGGGGGCATAGCAGTTTTTTCGTCAGGTGTCTGGTCGCTCATGATCTGTTTACCTCATTAATAGTGTTGACCAGCCGAAAGTAGCGCAGCCGTCGTCGATGATCAAGGGTTCTGTTGCCGGTAGGCGCAGATCATCTCCAGAGGACAGCCGGGACAGTCCGGCCGTTTGCGGCAATGCTCCTTGCAGTGGACGACGATCAGCGCGTGGTATTCATTATACAAGCCTACGTCCCGGGGCAGGCGCCGCAGGAAAAAGTTGCGGATTTCTTCATAGTTTTCCGTGCCGCACAGATGTCCAAGGCGGCTGAACAGGCGGCCGGTGTAGGCGTCAACCACGAAGGTGAGGTGACCGCCGGCATAGAGCAGGATCGAATCCGCGGTTTCCGGGCCGATTCCTTTCAGGGTCAGCAGTTCCTTGCGCAGCGGTTCGAGCGATTTTCGCAGCAGCAACTCCAGGCTGCCCCGATAATGATCGCGCAGGAAACAGCCGAACAGCTGCAGCCGCTCGGCCTTCTGGCGGAAGAACCCGGACGGGGTGATCAGCTTTTCCAACTCGCTCCGGGACAGACTGCAAAGAGCCGCAGCTGAGAGCGCATCCGCCTGCCGCAGGTTGGCGACTGCTTTCTCCACGTTCCCCCAATTGGTATTCTGGGTCAGAATCGCCCCGACCGCCATCTCGAACGGCGATTCCGCCGGCCACCAATGGCGCGGGCCGTAGCGATCGAACAGCAGTTGATAGACAGTCATCAGGTCGGTCATGGGAATGTTCACTATCGGGGCAAGGATCCAGGTTCCAGAATCTTGGACAGATCAGAACTATAAACCATTCAGTTCTTTAAACCTAGCACCTGACGCCCGATACCTTGCTCCTTGTTTCTCGAACCTCGAACCTCGAATCTCGAATCTCTTTTCCTTCCCCTGACCATCACCTTCCTCTATAATCCCCCAACCATGCTTGATCATTTCTCCACCGACAGTATCGACCAGATCCGTTATGCCATCAACGAAGCCGACGGGAACGAGGTATTTTTCCTCGGCCAGGCCGATGCCGAGCGCCGGATCGTGCAGGTCGAGGTGCTGGCGCGCGGTTCGGAAACGGCCGTTCCGGCGATCCTGCAGAGCTGTGGATACGGTGATGTGGTTATCCACAACCACCCCTCCGGCGACCTCCGCCCTTCCGGCGCGGACATCGAAATTGCCTCGCAGCTCGGTGCTCTCGGGGTCGGTTTCTACATCGTGGACAACCCGGTGGATAAACTGTACAGGGTTGTGGAAGCTTTTGCCGCCAGGGATGAGCAGCAGCTCGCTTTGAAGCAAGTCGCCGACCTGCTCGGCCCCGCAGGGATAATTGCCGGGAAACTGCCCGATTACGAGGAGCGTCCGGAACAGCTGCGCATGGCCTTTGCCGTGACCGAGGCCTTCAACCGGGGGCAGCTGGCGGTCATCGAGGCCGGCACCGGCACCGGCAAGAGTCTCGCCTATCTGGTTCCGGCGCTGCTCTGGGCACGCAGCAACAACGAGCGGGTGGTGGTCTCAACCCGGACCATCAACCTGCAGGAGCAGCTGGTTCGCAAGGATCTGCCGTTTCTGCAGCGGGCGACCGGGATCGAATTCCGCGCCGTGCTGGTCAAGGGACGCAGCAATTATCTCTGCCTGCGGCGCAGCGAGAGTGCCGGACATGATCTCGGACTGTTCGACCAGCAGCAGGTCGATGAAATTCGCCAGATCCTCAGCTGGGCGGAAACCACCGAGGACGGTTCGAAAGAGGATCTTTCCTTCATCCCCAGCCCGCAGGCCTGGGAAGAGGTCTGCTGCGAGGCCGACCAGTGCGCGCGGGTGCGCTGCCAGCATTACAGCCGCTGTTTCTTTCATCGCGCCCGGCGCCGGGCGGCGCGCGCCGACATCCTGGTGGTCAACCACGCCCTGCTGCTCTCCGATCTCGCGCTGCGTCAGCAGACCAGCAACTATTCGGCCACCGCCGTGCTTCCTCCCTTCGAGCGGGTGATCCTCGACGAGGCTCACCACCTGGAGGATGTCGCCACCAGTTACTTTTCCTCCCAGATCACCCGCTTCACCTTCTCCCGGGTGCTGAACCGCCTGCGCCATCCGCGCAAACCGAACCAGGGGCTGTTGCCGCGCCTGCTCGACCAGCTCTCCCGCGAACTGCCGCAGAGTGAGGATCAGCTCTACCGGGCCCTGCACGAGCAGATCGAGTCGCTGATCGCTCGCCGCCAGCGATTGTTCGAGCGGGCACTGGATGAGTTGCAGGCGATCGGCGAGGAACTGCCGGCCGCTCTCGGAAAGCAGGTCTCCAGCCGTTTCGAACTGAAGCACCGGGTACTCCCCGAATTTCGACAATCGGCGGACTGGCAGCGGATCTGCGACCGGGTGGAGCGACTCAGAATCGCCGGCCAGGACCTGGCGGATGGCTTGATCGGCCTGATCCGGGACAGCGATCAACTGCCGGACGCGGTCGCGGAAAAACTCAATTCAAGCCTGGTCGATCTGCGTGGCATCGCCGGACGGCTGGCGGGGATCGCCATCGATCTGGCCGCTTTTCAAGCCGCAGGCGAAACGAACTGTATCTGGCTGGAAATCCGCGAAGGGCGAATCGGACGCAGCAAGGGCCTGATTACCAGCCTTTGCCAGGCGCCGCTGGAGGTCGCCGACAGTTTGCGCAAGGCGCTCTACGACCGGTTTCGCACCCTGATCATGACCAGCGCTACCCTGACGGTGGCCGGGGCTTTCGGTTATTTCCATTCGCGGGTCGGTCTCGATCGGGTCGAACCGGGACGGTTACTGGAACTGGCGCTGAGTTCTCCTTTCGATTACCAGCGCCAGGCACTGGTCGCGGTGCCGAGCGATCTGCCGGAACCGGGCGCTCCCGGTTTTGCCGAAGCTGTCCGCGATGCGGTCGAGAGGGCGGTGCTCTGCAGCGGTGGACGCAGCTTTGTCCTGTTTACCTCCTATGCTCTCTTGCAGCAGGTGCATGCCGAGCTGGCGCCGGTCCTCGAGGCGCAACGTCTGCGTTGTCTGAAACAGGGGCAGGAGAATCGCCACCGGTTGTTGAAACGTTTCGCCGAAGACGAGTCGAGTATTCTGTTCGGCACCGATTCCTTCTGGGAAGGGGTCGACGTGCCGGGTCGCGCCCTGGAGCAGGTCATCATCGCCCGGCTGCCGTTCAAGGTGCCGACCGAACCGGTGCTTGAGGCACGGGCCCAGGCGATCGAGCAGCGCGGCGGCGATTCTTTCATGGAGTACACCGTGCCTCAGGCGGTGATCCGCTTCAAGCAGGGTTTTGGCAGGCTGATTCGCCATCGTAACGATCGCGGCGTGGTGCTGATTCTTGATACCCGGGTGGTCAGGCGCGGTTATGGCCGGATGTTTCTGCGCTCGTTGCCGCCGGCCCGGCTGGTGCGCGGATCGAGTGACGAGGTGTTTGCCGAGGTGAGTCAATTTTTCTCTACCAAGAGGATGGAATGATGAACAGACAACTGAAACTATTCTGTGGGATCCTTGTGGTCCTGATACTGTTTGCCTGCAACCGGGGGCAGAGTTTCAACATGCTGCGCCCGAATTCGGTCGTCCTGGCCTTCGGCGACAGTTTGACCTACGGCACCGGCGCCACAGCGGGGATGGGTTACCCGGAACAGCTCAATAAGTTGATTGCCCGCAAGGTGATCAATGCCGGCGTTTCCGGCGAGACCAGTGCTGAAGGGGCGCGGCGACTGCCGGCGCTGCTCGATAAATATGAACCCGATCTGCTGCTGCTCTGTCATGGCGGCAACGATCTGCTGCAGAAACTCGATCGACAGCAGCTGCGGGATAATCTGCAGCAGATGTTGATGGCGGCCAAGCAGCGGGATATCCCGGTGGTCATGATAGCCGTCCCTCAGCCGGGCTTGATGCTGAATGACGCGGATCTCTATAAAGAGCTGGCGAAAAAAAACAAGATCCCGCTGGTGGAAGGGGCTCTTGCCAAGCTGCTTGCCGATCCGCAGTACCGGAGTGGTCAGGTCCATCTGAATGCCGCGGGGTATCGGCAACTGGCCAAGGCCGTTGCCGACAAGCTAAATGAATTGAATATGATCTAGTGTCGTCTTACTGAAGTTCATTGGCCGGGGCGGATTTTTCGCGCTTTATCCCTGCAATACAGCGTTTATGGACACAGTCGACAATTTGACAAGATGAGTGCTTCAGTTATCTTTTAAAGGAGAAGAACGTGCCGATAACCCGGTCATAAGGAGGTGCTCATGCCCCAGGAATTCAATCATCAGGAAGCGATCAAAATTGCCGTTCAATCCGAAAAAGAGCTGATGTGTTTCTACCTGCGGGCTGCTGAAAAGACCAGCCATGCAGCGGGGAGAAAGGTGTTCGAACAGCTTGCCAGCGATGAGAAGGAGCATGTCAATCACTTTTTCCGGTATTATCGCGGCAGTGAAATCGGTTCGATCGAAGATTTCATGAATGCGCCTTGCCAGTGGAGCGAGGCGATGATAAAAGAAATCGACGCGCTGGTCGATACTCAGATCAAAGATCGCCGGGCGCTGGAGATTGCCATGCAGAAAGAGCAGCAACTTGAGCAGAGCCTGCGCAACACAGCCAGGCAGATTGTCGATCCCGGAGTCCGGATCATTTTTGATCAGATGGCCAAGGAAACCCGCGGTCACTATGAAATCATAGAATCGGAATATGCCCGGCTGATGGGCATGGTGCATGAGACCGATATCAATACCTATGTGAGGGAATAATTACCTATGAGGAGTATTTTTCTGTCGGCGTTGTTGGCTGTCCTGTTGGCGGGGGGGAGTGTTTTTGCCCAAGGCGATTATGTCGAATTCCAGCGGATTCTCGACACCAAGTGCAGCCGCTGTCACACTCGGGCGCGGATCGAACAGGCGATGCAGCGCGGTGAAAATTTTGACGAAATCATGGCCAAGATGGTGCGCTTGGGGGCGAAGCTTTCCAATAAGGAACGGCAGGTTCTCGGTGTGTTCTGGGCCGGTGCGCCCAGGACGCCGGCCGCAATGGGTCCGAAAGAGAAGCCGATTGCCGAGGACCCGTTGGGTGAATATCGCGCTGTGCTCGAGAACCGCTGCACCAGGTGTCATAGTCTCGATCGGGTTGAAGAGGCGATGAAGAAAGGCCGCTCGCTGGACGATCTGCTCGAAATGATGGAGAAACGCGGCGCCATTGTCAGTGAAGCGGACAAAAGCGTCCTGGGAACCTTCTGGGGCCAGCCTTTTCGGCAGAAATCAACGAAATAGCAACGAAAATAAATAATTGTACGTCGCGGTTTTGCTGACCGCGGCGGTTACTTTGACTTTTCACCACAGCTTCAGGAGGGGGAGATGAGGCGGATCAAGGATTGGCCGGCCGATGAACGGCCGCGGGAAAAATTACTGGCGCTGGGTGCCGAGAACCTGACCGATGCCGAGCTGCTGGCCCTGATTATCCGCACCGGCGATTCCGCCACTGGCAACAGTGCTGTCGATATCAGCCGAGGACTATTGGGGCGATTCGGTTCTCTGCGCGAACTGGCCCGCGCTGGAATCAGCGAACTCCGTCAGCAACCCGGTATCGGTCCGGCCAAGGCGGCGGAAATCCAGGCCCTGTTCCAGATCGCCCGGCGCTTTGCCGATCACCGGCTGCAGCCGGGCCTGCCCTACCGCAGTTCCAGCGACGCCTTCCAGCATTTCCACGAACGCCTCTGCGACTACCGCAAGGAAGTCTTCCTCGCCCTGCTGCTCGACAGCAAAAATCGCCTGATCCGCGAAGTCCAGATTTCCGAAGGGAGCCTCAATGCCAGCATCGTGCATCCGCGCGAGGTGTTCGCCCCGGTGCTGCGCGAATCGGCCGCAGCGATCCTGTTCGTCCACAACCACCCCTCCGGCGACCCGACCCCCAGCCGGGAGGACCTCGACATCACTTCCCGTCTCAAACAGGTCGGCGAACTGATGGGGGTGCGGGTGCTCGACCACATCATCATCGGCAACGGCGCTTACGTCAGCCTGGCGGACCGGGGTTTGCTGTGATGATCAGCAGGGCAACCCGATCATTTTGGCCCGGGATAGATATCTCTCAACGGGAAAATGTGCTCGCCCCAGACGGTATCGAACCGTTTGCTGTCAAAGACCGGCGCTTGAATAATTGCCAGTGCCTGGTTTTTCTGCGCCGCCGTCGAGGATGATTTGTTGAAGATGTCGAGCGCGTGTTTCGACATGTCGCGCACCATGAAATCGAAAATCTGATCCAGCAGCGCAGCGTCGAGCTCCGGGAAATGGGAACGGTTTTCCAGGATCAGATGGCCGTACGCGATCAGGGTGAAGCATTCGCCCAGCCCGAGCATGAAATCGATGTCCTTGACCTGCTTTTCGTCCGGGCCCGCCTTGACGAGGAGCTCCTTGAACAGGTCGATCTGATGCTTGAAGACGTTGACGTTCGGCAGGTCCACTGGGCCGTAGACGGTGCGGTAATCATGAAAGCGCACTTTGCTGAGGCCGCTGGTGGGTCCCTGGTCCATCAGAAATGAGTCGTTGGTCGCGTCGTGGCGCTTGCCGACGACCGGGAACTCACCGGGATTGAAAAGATAGTTCTTCATGAACTTCACCACCAGCGCCATGTTGACGTGGGCGGTTCCTTCGAGTTTCGGCAGCATCCCGACGGCATGCCCCGCGATCTCGAAAAAGGGCTCGCTTTCGAACCCCTTGGCGGCGACCACTTCCCACAGCAGCCTGATCACCTCTTCCCCCTGGGTCGTCACCTTCATTTTCACCATGGGATTGTACAGCAAGTAACGGCGGTCCTCCGGGCCGGCCGAACGCATATAATCCACGGCGCGGTCGGCGAAGACCCGCATCGCCACCAGGCGGCAGAAGGCGTCGGTGAAAAATTGCCGGACATGGGGGAAATCGGTCACGAAGCGGCCGTAAAGGTTGCGATGCGCGGCATGATGGAGCGCTTCGTAAAAGGCGTGGGTGCATAGCCCGATGGAGCCCCAGCCCAGATTGAACTTGCAGACGTTGATCGTGTTGAGCATGTTGTCCCAGGCCTTGGGACCCACTTCCATGATGTCTGCGTCAGTCACCGGATAGTCGTGAAGTGCCAGCTCGGCGACGTACATCGCCTCGGCCACGGTGTTTTTCACGCATTCGTAGCGGTCGTGCTTCGAATCGGCGGCAAAGAAGACATAGTCTCCGGTGTCGGCCATTTTGGCGAAGGTCGATACGAGCGCCGCCTCGTTCCCGTTGCCGATGTAGTATTTGCGCCCGTTGGCCAGATAGGCGCCTGCGCCCGCCGGTTTGAGTTCCATGGCGGAGGAGTAGATGTCCGCGCCGTGTTCCTTCTCGGACAGTCCATAGGCGAAGACATGCCCGTCCCGCAGCAGCTTGGCGGTCTTTTTCTTCAACTCCTCGTTGTTGCCCATCCAGACCGGGCAGAGGCCGAGCATTGTCACTTGAAAGGTATACCAGTAGGTGATGCCGTAAAAGCCACTGATCTCGGAAAACGCCGAATTGCGCCAGGTGTCCCAGCGTGAATCTTCTGCACCGTAGCCCTGAGGAGTCATCAGGGTCGTGAACAGGCCGACGTTTTTGGCGAATTCCACGAAATCGTAGTTCCAGACCCGTTCGTGGAAATCTTTCTTGATCGCCTCAAGGCCTTTGTCCTCAAAGAAGCCGATGACTCGGTTCATCAGTTCCCGCGTTTTCTCATCGGCATAGGCGCGTTCGTTGGTTTTCGGATCAAACAGCAGCATGGGCTTACCTCCTGATACATAAGTTCGCATACAAACTATTCAGGTAATAATATTCTCCTGAAAGAAGGAGCAGTCTCTATTCTTTCCAGACAATATCCCGGAGCAGGCGTTTTAAAAGAATGCGTTCTTCGGTAGAAAAATGACCCAGAAACTCCTCATCGAAGCGCTGCCGCGCTTTCGCCAGCTTCTCTGAGGACGAAAGGGCTTTGTCCGTCGGATAAAGTCTCTGAGCCCGCCCATCCTCTCCGTCCGCTCTTTTTTCGATCCAGTCCGACTCGCACAGGCGCTGGACAACTCCCGAAAGGGTGGCTTTATCGAGAATCAGCAACTCGCCCAGATCGCTGGCGGTCTGGCCCGGTTCGTGAACCAGCGACTCCACCACCAGATGCTGGATATTGGTCAGGCCATAGGGGTTCAGAATCTTCCTGAATTCCCCATGTGCCCGCTGATAGGCCTTGCCCAACAGGAAGGCCGAGCAATTCTTTAACTCATCATGCAGTTTGGACAAGAAATAGAACATCCTTTTTAAGGTTTGTATACTAACTAAATACTTAGCCGGCTTGGCATTCATAGTCAAGGGGAAAATGTTCTGCCGAACTCTTTAGCGACTTTTGGAGCAACCCGCCTCAGCTGAGTTCAGCGTTTCGCTGCCACCAATATTCGATCCCGTTGAATGCCTTGACCTCTCCCAGGCGCTGGCGTAAATTGCCGAGATCGAATCAGTTATCCGGAAAAGACGGGATAAGGTCCGCAAGGGCAGCATTGATAGCCTGTAACCACCTGTCCGGTTGTGACCGGCAGGTGGTTTTATTGTTTTGCAGGATTGCCACCTGCGGCTATTTTGTTTACCAGTAAATTATTGCAATTGAAAATCTAGGGAGCTAAGGGGTCAGCAGCATGCTTACGCTTCAGACCATGTCCACATTTTTTTTCGCCTCCGCCCTGCTGGCCATCGCACCGGGACCGGACAATATTTTTGTCCTGACGCAGTCCGCCCTGTACGGCCGCCTCTCCGGCCTGATGGTCATGTTCGGGTTGTGTACCGGGTTGCTGGTTCACACCGCGGCGGTGGCCTTCGGTGTGGCCGTCATCTTTCAGGCGTCGGCCCTGGCCTTTACGGTTCTGAAAGTCGTCGGCGCCGGCTACCTCCTCTACCTGGCCTGGCAGGTTTTACGCGCGTCACCCGGACAGATCCGCATGCAGGGTGACCGGCGGAGAAGCCGCGGTTCCCTCTATCGACGCGGTATCGTCATGAACGTGACCAACCCGAAAGTGTCGATCTTTTTCCTCGCCTTTCTGCCGCAGTTCGCCGATCCGAAGCTCGGCGCCATCAGCCTGCAGATGATCGCTCTGGGCGGCATTTTTATCCTCGCCACCATCCTGGTGTTCGGCGCTGTAGCCCTGATTGGCGGGACCCTCGGAGATTGGCTCAACCGCTCGGCGCGCGCCCAACGGATCATGAACCTGGTTACCGGGACGGTATTTGTCGGGATTGCGCTGAAATTGATTACTGCCGAAAGGTAACGCCAAGGGTCGATACGGGGTTACGGCGGGGTCAAAACCTGCAGTTTATTCGAGCTTGTATTCTTTGATTTTGTACATCAGGGCGCGCAAACTGATTTCGAGGAGTTTTGCGGCCTGGGTGCGGTTGCCATCGGTGTGATCGAGGGCCCGGCGGATGTAGCGGGCTTCCAGCTCCCGGGTGGCTTGCTTCAGGGAGAACCCTTCGCTGTCGCCCTCCTGCCCGCGGCGATCGGCTTTCGGCAGCGGTGGAAGTTCCAGAACCGGTTCGCGATTGAAAAGCATCGCTTTTTCGAGAAAATTCTGCAGCTCACGAACGTTGCCCGGCCATGGATACCCTGCCAGCTGCTGCCGGGCGCTGTCGCTCAGTTCCGGCGCGTCCCTTCCTTCCCGTTCGGCCAGCTGGCCGATGATATGTTCAGCCAGCAGCGGGATATCATCAACCCGTTCGCGCAAGGGTGGCAGATCGATTTCCACGACCGCCAGTCGATAAAAGAGATCGCTGCGGAACCGATTCCCTTCAACCGCCTTGAGCAGATTGATCCCGGCGGCGGCCACCACCCGGGTCCTGATCTTTTCCGAGCGGGTCGAGCCGACCTTGCGGATTTCCCCCTCCTGCAGCACTCGCAGCAGTTTCGGTTGCAGTTCCAGCGGCAGTTCGGCGATCTCGTCAAGAAACAGGGTGCCGGTGCTGGCGACGGAGAACAGTCCCTGTTTCTCCCGGTCGGCGCCGGTGAAAGAGCCCTTGGTGTGGCCGAACAGTTCGCTCTCCAGCAGCCCGGGGGAGATCGCGCTGCAGTTGATCGCCAGAAACGGGCCGCGGCGGTCGCTTTCGCTGTGAACGGCGCGGGCGATCAATTCCTTGCCGGTTCCGGTTTCGCCGCAGATCAGCACCGGTGAATCGGCTTTGGCTACAGCCTTGACCGTCTGCAGGATGCGCCTCATCTTGTCGCTTTGGTGGACAATTTGTTCGATGTTAAACGGGGTCTCCCGTTTTTCCAGCGCGGATTTCAGACGTACGTTCTCCTGCTGCAGCTGCTGGCGTTCTTCGGCCTTACGCAGGGTCAGGAGCACTTCGTCCGGCTTGAACGGCTTGGAGATATAATCGTAGGCGCCGCGTTTCATGCATTCCAGAGCGGTGTCGATGCCGCCGTAGGCGCTCATCATGATGATGGTGCTGTCCAGGGTCTGAACCTCCGGCTGGTCGAGGAAGGCCAGGCCGTCCATGTCCGGCATGCGGATATCGGAGAGAATGGCGTTGAACTTTTCCCGGCGGATCATTTCCAGCGCCGCCGCGCCATTGGTCGCTTCGCTGATCCGGTAGCCGTGCGGTTCCAGCACCAGGCGCAGCATATGGCGCATGGATTCTTCATCGTCGATGATCAACAGATTGCAGAAATTTTCAGACATGGGTTTCCCGTGTCGGTGAAATGGATGGTTCTTAGAATACCTTCGTTTTATGGATTGGGCAAATGCTTGCTGCCCGGTTGCCGAAGTTGGTAGGCAACCGGGAGCGAGAAGCTGTCTGACGATGACCTGCGAATTCTTCCTGCCGGAATGGTTATTTAATCTTCGAAAGAAAACCGGTAGTTAATGGTGAAAATGGATTCTCCATCGTTGGCGCCATAGAGACCGGCATTGGAGATGTGTTGCGCCAGGGCGACCAGTGGCCCCAACTGAAATCCGGCCTCGGATTTGAAATTGAGGTGAGAACTCAGTCGCTGGCTGGTTTGGTTGACGGCGACCAGCCCGAATCCGAGAATCAGACTCTTCCAGCGGAATCGTTTGCTGAACCCGATCCAGGCGGTCGGTTCGTCGTTATTCAGGTAAGAGGAATTTTTACTCTGGCCGAAGATATAACCCAGGGACCATTCGGTGGGGAATCTTGTTGCTTGCTGGGTAATCAGGTTGAGGTTGGCAACCTTGGAATTATGCAGACTATTATAGCGACAAAAGGTACTCCCCCCTCCCGCTTCGATCTCAGCTCCCCAAAGATCGGTGGCCGGAATAAAAAAAAGTCCCAGGATAAGCGACCAAGTAAATATCTGTCGCATTAAAATACCTCCAACTTGGCATTATGGCAGATCGGTCTGGCCGCCGATACTGCCGCACATAAATCAAAACCGACAATTTCGCTCAACCGATATATACCAAGATTTCAGGTAAATACCAGGTTTTTCTGCCGGTAACGGCGGTTATCCAGCCGGCGGCAGACAAATCAGTACCTGGTTGACCCCGTCCGACCGTTGTCGGATTCCCGGAGCTTCGGTTCTGTCGTAGGCACAAAAAAAGCGCCAGGCAAAGCCCGGCGCTTTATTATGGCAAGAGATTCCTATTTTTCAGGGTTGCCAGACCTTCAGCAGCGCCTCGGCCATTTCGGCCGGAGAATCGGCGACGCTGATGCCGCATTCGCGCAGGAAGGCTTTCTTGCTGGCTGCGTCCCCTTTGCCGCCGGAGATGATCGCACCGGCGTGACCCATCCGTTTGCCGGCCGGCGCCGTGGCGCCGGCGATGAACGCGGCAACCGGTTTGGTCATGTGATCGCGAACATATTCGGCAGCTTTCTCCTCGGCGTCACCGCCGATCTCACCGATCATGATCACCGATTTGGTGTCCGGGTCGGCTTCGAACATTTTCAGGACGTCGAGATGGCTGGTCCCGTTGACCGGGTCACCGCCGATACCGACACAGGTGGTTTGGCCGATGTCGCGGGTGGTCAGCTGCCAGACCGCTTCGTAGGTCAGGGTGCCGGAACGGGAAACCACGCCGACCGGACCGGGCTTGTGGATGTAGCCGGGCATGATACCGATTTTGCATTGTCCGGGGGTGATGACCCCGGGGCAGTTGGGGCCGACCAGCCGGGTCTTTTTCCCCTGCATGTACTGTTTGACCTTGACCATGTCGAGCACCGGGACCCCTTCGGTGATGCAGATCACCAGATCGAGTTCGGCATCAACCGCTTCCATGATCGCATCGGCGCTGCCGATCGGCGGCACGTAGATGACCGAAGCGGTGGCGCCGGTCGCCCTGACTGCTTCCTCGACGGTATTGTAAATGGGAAAGCCGTCGATTTCGCTGCCGCCTTTGCCGGGGGTGACTCCGCCGACCATCTGGGTGCCGTAGTCGCGTGCTCCCTGGGCATGGAACAGGCCGGTGGCGCCGGTAATCCCCTGGGTGATGACTTTGGTATTTTTATCGATCAGAATACTCATCGTTATCTCTCCTTAACCGTTGACGGCTTTGACGATCTTCTCGGCAGCGTCGGCCATGCCGTCGGCGCTGACGATGTTCAGGCCCGATTCGGCCAGCAGCTTCTTGCCCATTTCGACGTTGGTCCCTTCCAGCCGGACCACCAGCGGAACCTTGACGCCGACCTGCTTGGCCGCTTCAATGACCCCGGTGGCGATGACATCACATTTCATGATGCCGCCGAAAATATTGACCAGGATCCCTTTGACCTTGGTATCGGAGAGGATGATCTTGAACGCCTCGGTGACCCGTTCGATGGTCGCGCCGCCCCCGACATCCAGGAAGTTGGCCGGCTCGCCGCCGTAGTGCTTGATGATGTCCATGGTCGCCATCGCCAGGCCGGCGCCGTTGACCATGCAGCCGATGTTACCGTCGAGAGCGATGTAGGAGAGATCGTACTGGGAGGCCTCGATTTCCATCGGGTCCTCTTCGTCGTAGTCGCGCAGGTCGCGGATGCGGATATGGCGGAACAGGGCGTTATCGTCGAAGTTGAGCTTGGCGTCGAGGCAGAGCAGTTTGCCGTCGGCGGTCTGTACCAGAGGGTTGATCTCCAGCAGCGAGCAGTCGGCCTCGACGAAGGATTTGTAGAGATCCTGCAGCAGCGGCACGGCCTGTTTAACCTGCGGTATGGCGAAGCCGAGCTTGAACGCCACCTTACGGGCCTGGAATGCGGTCAGACCGACCACCGGGTCAATCGCTTCGAAAAAGAGCTTCTCAGGGGTCTTGGCGGCGACCTCTTCGATGTCCATCCCACCTTCGGCCGACGCCATCAGTGTCACTTTGGAGGTGGCGCGATCGACCAGGAAAGAGACATAGAATTCGTCGGCGATATTGCACCCCTGCTCGATCAGCACCCGTTTGACAACCTTCCCTTCCGGGCCGGTCTGATGGGTGACCAGGGTCATGCCGAACATGTCACGGGCATACTGTTTGACCTCGTCGGGAGTCTTGGCAATTTTGACGCCGCCCCCCTTGCCACGCCCTCCGGCATGGATCTGGGCTTTGACCGCCCAGGGACCGTCGCCGAGCCGCCGGGCCCAGTCGCGCGCCGAGTTGCTGTTGTAGACCACGTGCCCTTCGGGAACCGGAACCCCGAAGTTACGCAGAATTGCCTTCGCCTGATACTCGTGAATGTTCATCGCGTCCTCACATGGTTGGAAAAATGACGGGAACCGTCGGAGAAGGCGGTTGCCCGCAAACAGGAAGAAGAAAACGGCTTCAAATTTGCCGTACTTGGGAGCGTATACATGACTTTTCGGCAAGTTGTCAAGTGGCCAGACCAGCGACTGGTCTGATAATTTTTAGAACAGTGTTGTGATATGCGTCATCGTAAAATTTCCGTGTCCAGACAGATCGACAAAAAAAACCGGCCGAAGCGCTTGCCCCGGCCGGTGAAGAGAGAACACCTGTTTTGAATTGCTTTATTTGGATTTTTCCCAATCGGCAAGAAATTTTTCAATGCCGACGTCGGTCAGCGGGTGTTTTGCCAGCTGGGTCATGACCGAATAGGGGATGGTGCAGATGTCGGCGCCGATCAGCCCGGCATTGAGCACGTGCAGCGGATTACGCACCGAGGCGACGATAATCTCGGTGCCGTAGCCGTAGTTGTCAAAAATAGTGCGGATCTGTTCGACCCCTTCCATGCCATCGTGGCCGACATCGTCCAGCCGGCCGATAAAGGGGGATACGTAGGTTGCACCGGCCTTGGCGGCGAGCAGCGCCTGCAGCGGCGAGAAGATCAGGGTGACGTTGATGTGGATCCCCTCCGCGGCGAACTGCTTGGTCGCCTTCAGCCCCTCGGTGGTCATCGGCACCTTGATGACGATATTCTCGTGGATCTTCGCCAGCTCCCGCCCCTCGGCCAGCATCCCGGTGGCGTCCAGCGCGATCACCTCGGCCGAGATCGGGCCGTCGACGATCTGGGTGATTTCGGTGATCACCTCTTTGAAATCGCGGCCGCTTTTGGCGACCAGCGAAGGGTTGGTGGTCACGCCGTCGACCAGACCCAGCTCATGGGCGGTGCGGATTTCCGTGACTTCTGCGGTATCGATAAAAAATTTCATCGGGAACTCCTGTTAACTATGAAGAAGGTTAATAGCGGATCAGTGGGTTTTCCGGTACTCTTTCAGGCACTTTTTTGAGCAGAAATGCAATTGTTTGTTATTGATGGTCGCCGTCACTGCATCGCTGACCGGCAGGTAGGTGCCGCATTGCGGGTCTTCAACCATCGGCTCCCCGTCGCGCGAGCGATTTCTGGGCGGCTTTTTCACTATTGGCCGGCGCAGCCCGGATATCATCGAATAGACGACAAAGCCGAGCAGAATCAGTATCAGCAATCTAATCATCTCTTACCAGGTCTCTTTCAGTCTGGTGATCCCTTCAGCCGCGGGCAGAAGTTCCAGCAGTTCGCGGGCCGTTTTTTGCAATTGCGGGTGTGGTAGCTGTGGCGCCAGATCAACCAGCGGCAGCAGCACAAAGTGGCGCTGGTGCAGACGTGGGTGCGGCAGGCGAAGCAACGGCGTGTCCAGAATCAGGTTGTCGATAAACAGCAGATCGATGTCGAGAATCCGCGGTCCCCAGGGTATTTCGCGGGTGCGCCCGGCGGAAGTTTCGATCGACCGGCAGAGTCCCAGCAGCTCTTCCGGGGAAAGCTCCGTCATGACCTCCAGCACCCCGTTCAAGTAATCCGGCTGTCCGGCCGGGCCGCCCACAGCTGGCGTCCGGTAAAGCGGCGAGCCAGCCAAGACCTCGATCTGCGGATGCTCAGCTAATTGTTGGCGCGCGGTGCGAAACTGTTCCAGCGGCTTTTCCAGGTTTCCGCCGAAGCCGAGAAAAGCTCGACTCTTGATCTGCTCTGTCATAATCTGTCACCTGAATCCGTGAATATACGGTGATGAAGAGTGCCGGCGCTTGGATTGCATGAGTCATGCAAAAATCCGAGCTGCACCCAAAGGTTCAGCGGCCATTTTTGAAAAGCTAAGGCGATTCAATGGCTTGTGCTACTCGCCGTCGGTTATTCATGGATTCAGGTATGACATTAAAGCACAAGCAGGAAAATAAAATCAATTTGCCGCTGCGGAAAAAGTCATCTCTGCTTCATTCAACCCGGCAAGCGGCTGACAGGAGAAACGATGGACTTCAGCCTGACTCTGGCGGTCGCCGATCTGCAGCAGACGGAAAATTTTTATCGGGAAATTCTGCAACTGTCCCCCCGCCGGAAGCAGACCAGAGTCGGGCTGGCCGATTTTCTGCTGCTGCATTGTCAGCAGACCTGCATTGTCTTCCGGCAGCTGTCCGATCTGGAAGCAGGCCATCCGGCCCTGCTGCAGAATCTTGACCGCCATCCCCTCGGGGTCGGCGTCCAGCTGGAGTTTTCCTGTTCCGATCTGAGCACAATCCGCCGCAATTTAAAGCGTCACCGCTGGCCGGTCAACTATGAACTGGAAGACGACGAACATCAGCGCAGCGAAATCTGGCTGCACGATCCGGACGGCTACCTGCTGGTGCTGAATGAAGAGAACTGAAAGTCGGACCTTCCCCCGCGAAAATTGACATCTCACCCTAACTGATATGCCGACTGCAGATTGCCACACTCAATCAGGCAATTATAATTATTTGTGCTGGCGGGAACAGGACCCGCAGTTTTGTCAAAAAGACGACTTCTGTGTTCAGCGATTCCTGTATCAACGGCAGACATCCCACTGCAATCCCCATCAAAAAATAAATTAATCCAATAATTTCAACCAAGTATAAATGTCCCCTAATCTTTGGCACGGTTCTGGCCATAGAGTGTCTCCGGTTAACCATACCCGCAATCGGAGGCATGGATGAAACATCCAATCCGGATCATGAAAATTCTCGGCGCTTTGCTGCTGCTGACACTGTTTTTTCTCAGTGCAAGTATAAAAGCGGACGCAGCTTCCCAGATTTCCCTGACCAGCATGGAAAAGCAGGAAAGCGTCAGCAGCACCAAGCTGACCTTCTACTTTTCCGAACTGCCGAAATTTAAGGCCAGTCATTCCGGACAACGGGCCGATCTGCTGCTGTCCGATGCCCGGGTATCCGCAAAACTGCACAAGCTTCCTGAAGACGAGACCGTGGTAAAAATCCTGCTGGCGCAGAAGCCTCGCGACCTGTTGGTTTCGGTTCTGTTGCGGCGCCCGCCGGTGCAGGTGGTGACCGAATCTTTGCGCGACCCGGCGCGGGTGGTCATGGAACTGTTCTGGGAGGGGGACCAGACGTCGCGTCCCGGGGTCGCCTTCCGGATTGCCGATATGCCGTCCCGCAAACCGGGGAAAAAGGCTCAAGAGTTCTCTCAGGAATCCCCCTGGAAAGGGCATTGGCTCGATTTCTTCCGCGACTACCGCTCTTATTGGAAATTCAATCTGCCTCCCAATTACACGCCAATGCAGCTGCCGGCGTTGGTTACCGATCCAAAGAGTCCACTCTGGCCATTGCAGCAACTGGCGGCCGAGCAGAAATGGTTGAGCCTGCAGCGCGCTGCCGGACAGCTGAATGATCTAAACGAGCTGCAGCGCTACCAGCGGGACCTGCTGCTTGCAGAAGCGCAGGTTCGTAGCGAGGCTTTCTCTGCCGGCTCGGCTCTCCTGTCCCAGCTGCAGGATGAGCAGGGGGGGGAGCAGGTTCGTGTCGAATATTTGACAGCTTATGCCCAGGCCGGCAGCGGCCAGCCTTTTGTTGCCCAGCTGACCCTGCAGGGGATGCTCCCCAAGCTTTCGGTCACTCAACCGTTGGCGCTACCGGTCTACCTCCTGGCGGCGGAAACCGCCCTGGCGTCCAATCAGCATCAGCTGGCCCTGGGTTATCTGCAGAATTCCGAGCTGGTCTGGCCCGAGTCCCTGCTCGCCGTCAAGAATCTGCGGATGGCCGATGCCTACGCCGGACTCGGCGATCTGGAGCGGGCCGTTTCCCGTTACCGGGACCTGGCTGAAGGGCCGGGACTTTTTGACTATTATCACCAATCCTGCAACCGGGCGGCTTTCAGCGCATTCAAGCAGCAGGATTATGCGCTGGCAACCCGGCTCTACCGGCTGCTGACGGAGCAGGCCATGGATCAGCCGCATTCCGACCTGCTGCTGTTTGCTTACGGTCTTGCAACTTACGAATCGGGCGATCTTGACTGGGGGCTGATTACTTTGCAGAAAGCGACCCTCGAACACCCGGCGACCGAAGGAGGGGATCGGGCCGCCTTGCGCCTGATCGATCACAAGTTGCTCAGTGGCGGGGAGCTGGGGATGGCGCAAGCGGTCAGCGA
>Ga0210086_1000022_pt1 | contig 105376 bp, 102 predicted proteins | sample China_Galinas_PW_3_FD_184867 | JGI IMG/M metagenome (GOLD analysis project Ga0210086, IMG submission 184867) | Wetland microbial communities from San Francisco Bay, California, USA, that impact long-term carbon sequestration - China_Galinas_PWB_D2... | ecosystem: Environmental > Aquatic >...
CGCCCTTCTTTTCGAATCCGCCTTGGTCGGCCGGGCGGGTTTCGATTCGGGGTTTGGGTTTAGGCTGATCAGGCATCGCTTTCCGTCCCGTCTTCCTCCGCCTCGTGAACGGCGGGCCACTCTACGAATTCAAGATACCGAACCTCGGACCACCTGATCAGAATGCCGACGCCTGCTGGCTTGTAATCTCCGTCCGCACCTACCTTGATGACACCGTCCTGGCCGACGAGGTACTCGTCAGCGAGGTACAGGTCGCCTTCCTCCCCGTACTGACTCGCGAAGGATCGGTCGGACCAGAGACCCGCCTTCCATTCGTTGTTCGTCAGTCGAATACGGACGATGCCGTACGGATTCCAGCCAAAGAATCGGTCCCACGCGCGCGGTTCCGGCGATCGACCTGAATAGATCGCAACGACGAAGCTGACGGCCCGCTTGATCCTGCATCGATCATTTCGCCAACCTCTCCCGGTCTCCGTTAAGACGCCCGCCGCGTACGGGAGGACGACGTATGCGAAAAGCATCAGCCACCACCACCAGGACAGCGTTTGGCCGTCCGCGAGCTTGTGAGTGATGATCAAGTGCTCGTAGGCCCCGTAGGTGACTGGGGCGAGTAGCACGTGGAAGAACGCCGATGCGGCGAGAAAGCGGAAGATCAGCGTCGCCGCTGAGGTCTGTCGCCACGCCCACGTCGCACCGCGGCTCTCTCGCGCAATCGTGTAGGTCGCGCCGGGCAGCACGGCGATCGCGGCGGCCAGCAGCGCCTGGAGCGTTGCGAACATGAAAGCTCCTTCCCCGATCTACCTCGGAGCAGACTAAGCGAACTGCTCACGCCACCACGTCGTTACCTACTCGAATACTTCGGTGCCCGACGAGACCGCAGCGCCGCTTACCCAGATCGGCCACGGCGTCGACAGCGAGAACGCGAAACCGGCCGAGGGTTGGTTCTACTGATGGCCACCCGGACGCTGAACGTCGCGCTGTGGGACTACCGAGACCGCGACGGCCAGCACCACCGCGCCTATTTCGGCGCCACCATTGACACCGACGACCTCAGCACTGCCGACGCCCAGCGCGCCGAACGGCTGGAGATCTTTGCCGTCGAGACCGAACCCGAGCCACCGAAACGGTCAGCCCGCAAGGTCGAGTGGATCGACTACGTCGTGGCCCAAGGCATGGACCGCGACCAGGCCGAAGCGATGACCAAGACCGCCCTCATCGACGCGGTGACCGCCGAAAACACTTGAAGCGTCAGGCGGCCGATGCACGAGGAGACCCGGCGCCCCGTCCTGGCAGCGGCCTGGAGGGCAGCGTTAGGCTCGGCTCAGGCTCGGCTCTCGTGTAACTACTTGGTTAGACTCTGGGCCGATCTTCAATGGGCGGACGTACCTCACAGCGTCGTCGACGAAATCATGGCGACACACGATGTCGACCTCTCCAAACTCGAATGGCAGGCCACCGACGGCACCGTGCCGGCGAACATCATGCTCCGCCTGGCCCTGCGGTACGGGATCGCGTGCAGCACTGGGATCGCCGTACCTCCAGACGGATTCCTACCGCTGACCCACATCATGCAGCTGATCGACTGCAGGCGCATCGATACCACCACCCTGCCCGGGACTGAGCTCATGGAAGCGATCATCCCCGGCTGGAGCGAACACAGCCGCCAGTTCGACGAAAGAGTCAACGAGAGCATGGCGCAAGCAAGGGTAGAAGCGGGACGCGAGCTCCAACGGGCGTTGGCCGTCGAACCAAAACCCGAGCTGATAGAGCACTGGCGCGGCCTCGGTGGCGCCGTACCCCCGACGTAGGGGTACAGGCCGTCGCGGACCAGCCGCAACACACCGTTCACAACGCCGCCGCATCGCCGCGGCCCTGATCTCGTCGTCCGGGGAGAGGTCTACTCCGGCGTTTGAGCAGCTCGATCGCAGCGCGCTTGCGAGTGTCCGCGACACCGACATAGATCGCCGTCGTCGACAGCATCGAGTGCCGCATCAGCTCCTGTGCCACTCGTAAATCCGCGCCGGCGGCGACCAGCTCGGTGCCGTAGAAATGTCTCAGGCAGTGGGCGGCTAGCCTCACTGGCTTGCGCTACTACTCTTCGCTGGCCTCATACTGACGGATCGTTTCGCGGATCGGTTCGGCCGCGACCTTGTAGATATCGACAACAGACTCGATGTCACGTCTGGTGCCGTCTTTGCCCTGTTCGAACGTGGTCACAAACTTGACGTTCTTGCCGTTGAGGTTCAGCCGAATGATCGGCTTTCTGTTGTTGTCGTCGAGCAGGATTGCCATGTAGCTCTTCGCGTCACGATGAACGACGCGCTCGGGCGCCACCTCGGACACCGCAATCGCACGCACAATCTGGAAGCCCTCCAGCTCCTCGTCGGTGGTAACGATGTCGGGATCAGTCGTACTCACGGCTGTTCTCGTTGGCTCTGGCTCGTCGGAATCGATGACCGGCGCAGTTGGTGCAGGAGCTTCCGGCGGCGCGTCGGGGGCTGCTGACTCGTCGTCGTCGCCCAGAGCTGTCTTGAGTCGTGAGTTCACCTGGTCACCAATATATTGGCTCAAGGCCTTAGCGACGAGAGGCCGGAATTGATCAACGACGCGTTGGGTCGAACGACCGTCGTACAGACTGGAGATGAAGAACTTGACCCAGTCGTCAGATGGTTCCTTGACTTCGCCCGCTATTATGCGACGGATACCGCCGATATATTTCAGCTCCTCAGCGGCGCTGACCACCGATTCGATATCGAAAGATTCCTTCGATAATTTCTGAATCTCTGACACAAGTGTGCGGTCCATGTCGAGCAAGTCGAAGATCAGGAACGGCTTCTCGTCCATCCTGTTCGGCATGTCGCCATCGGTAAACACATGGTATTCTTGCCCGTTCGTCAGAATCGCAATCCGCGCCGATGTCACGGCAAAATACCTGAACAACTGCGATGCATGTCTCAGATCTAGCACGTCGCCAATCTTCTTGCATTCGATCAGGACTTGGATCTGACCATCTTTGAATATCGCATAATCGACTTTTTCGCCGCGCTTGACACCGACATCCGCCGTGAATTCGGGTATGACTTCGGAGGGATTGAAAACATCGTAGCCGAGCACATTGGATATGAACGGCATAATAAAGGCGTTCTTGGTTGCTTCTTCGCTGTCGACTGAATCTCTCGTATCGCGAATCTTTTTAGCGATTGCACCGAGTTCGTCTGTGAACGCCATTTCGCTCCACCCCGCGATTCCCTAAGCGCTTAAATCAACTACAGGCGCACTGGGCGCGTTCGTCTTCACTGATTCGATGCCGTTCTCGGCGCCAGCCCTTGACTTGTAGCCCTCGCTCGTGGCGATGATCTCGCCGTTGCCAGCTTTCAGGCGGAACCGATACTCGCCGCGCACATCCTTGAACAACTCAAACTTGCCCGCCATCGAGGCTCTCCTCACGCTCGGTCGTCTAGGCGACCACGCTAGCAACCACTGCGGTTGCCTATGAGTGGATTGCCGGTGTGGAGTACCCGCTTGCGTTGGACTACTCGCCCATGCGGCTTCCCGGTTGACTGAGCCGGTAGGGGGTGTCACGACGGGCGCTCGCGCTCGTAGTCTGCTGCGCGTTGTTTGGCGTCATCCACTGAGGCGGTATTCCATGCGGTCTCTTCGCTGCCGTCTCCGGCTGTCACGGTTGTGCGCCAACGTCCGAAACCGGGTAGCAGCCTGAACGCCGGTATCTCATCAAAGCCGGGGCAGCTCCGCGATCCTGTATCGGCGACCCTGCCCTTTGTGCTGTCCACTCGTAATCGCAGACATTGCCGTAACCCGTGAGATAGGTCTCGGTCCACTGCTGTGTTATGCCTTCAAGCATGGTGCTGGACAGTTGTTGTGCATAGCCCCGAGCGCCGAGACGGGTTTCGCCAAGCTCAGGTCACATAGAGGTCACAAGGCCCAATTCTGGGCCTATATACGCAGGTAGAACATGGTGCGCGATACTGGGATTGAACCAGTGACCTCTTCCGTGTCAGGGAAGCGCTCTCCCGCTGAGCTAATCGCGCCGGGTAGAACTCGGAGGTGGAGACGGGAATCGAACCCGTGTGCACGGCTTTGCAGGCCGTTGCCTCACCACTCGGCCACTCCACCGTTGGGGTTGATGCCAGTTGCACCCTCGAGCGGATGACGGGATTCGAACCCGCGACCCTCACCTTGGCAAGGTGATGCGCTACCAACTGCGCTACATCCGCGCGGCACGGGCGAGATCGTCGCCCGGTGCGAAGCACGACAATAGTCCACCGGAGGGAAGCCGCACAAATCCCTCCGGCCCGCTGCTCTGACGAGCGTATTCCGGCTCGGCCGTGCCGTCGTGCTAGTCTTCGACCTCGGCGCGTTGGCCACCGCGAACGGTGCGCCCGCCACCCGGTCTCGTAGCTCAGCGGGAGAGCATCCGCCTCACACGCGGAAGGTCACTGGTTCGATCCCAGTCGGGACCACCATCCATTTTCACAGTTCAGCGGGCCGGTATTCAGTCGCCCTGTGGTGACCGTCGACCCCGCGTTGGTCGCAACTCGGTCGGGGCAGGAGCCTCGGGCCTCTGGTCGTCGGGTGCGGCAACCTCGCGTGGCGGTTCGAGCAGGGACTGCAGCAGCGGGGCGACCAACCGCAGGACGTCGTCGATGTCGGCTTCGTGCAGATCGGGCATGCGCAGCAGGTAGCGCTGGCTGGCCATTCCCATCAGTACCGCGCTGGCCACAGCGGCTCGCAATCGGGCATCGGGTGCGTCGATCAGGGCCGCCACCGCATCGATGGCCTGCTCGGTGATGTGGGTCCGCAGCAGCTCGGCGGCGTCCTCACTGGTCATGCTCGCCCGCAGCAACACTGCCATCGGACCGTGGGGGTCGGCGGCCCATGCCTCCAACATCCCTCGGGCGAAGTTGCTGGCCGTCTCCTCGGCGTCCGCGCCGACCGACTCGGCGATGGGAATATCCCAGTGAACGGCCTCCCGGAACAGCTCCTGCTTGGTGCTGAAGTACTGAATCACCGACGATTTGTCGACACCAGCGGCCGCGGCGATGCTCCGAATGGTGGCTCGCTCGTAGCCGACATCGCCGAACACGCGTCGCGCAGCTTCCAGAATCCGCCGCCGTGTTCGCTGCCCCTTGCGTTCACCGTCGAACGCGGCATCTGCTGCCTGTTCTGCGCTGTTCACCTAACCACTGTGCCCGGTATCTCGACAGTTGTCTACATTTTCTGGGGTTCCCCGGGCCGGCCGGATCGCCCAACGCGGTCTGGTTGACGGAGCCCCATGATCGCGCGTGCATCGCGGGGGGCTGGCGTCAGGATCTAAACGCTTGTACATTTCTTGCACGGCGTCGATGTGCCCGCCCTGATCGCCAGGCAAGGAGGACCTCCGGTGCGCCCAGCAGCTGCCTATCGATCGTCGCGTCCCCAGCACGAACTGGGGTCGGCTGGCGCGTGGGCCTCGGAAGTTCCAATGTTGTCGCGATGTTCGCGGCGGCCAGCACGATCGGAGACGGCCTGATCGAAGCGTGCCCTCGGATCGGAAGGTGATCGCGTGACTCGGTTTTCCCCGACCCGCTTTGTCAGGCGGCGATGGATGGCCATCGTCGCCGTAGTCGTCGTCGCGCTCGCGGTGTTCGCGGTCTACCGGCTGCACAGCATCGTCACCTCACGTGGCAGCGAGTCTGCCACCGCCGGGACCGCCAACGAGATCGTCCCGTTCAACCCCAAGCATGTGGTGCTCGAAGTCTTCGGCTCCCCGGGGTCGGTGGCAACGATCAACTACATGGACGTCGATGCGCAGTTGCAGCAGGTGTCCGACGCCCCGCTGCCGTGGTCGTACTCGGCAACGACAACCCTGCCCGGCGTCTTCGCCAATGTCGTAGCGCAAGGCGACGGCGACTCGATCGGGTGCCGCATCATCATCGACGGTGTTGTCAAGGACGAAAGGTCGGTCAACACAGTGAACGCCTACACCTTCTGCCTGGACAAGTCCGGATGAGCAGCCATCGGTTCTCGGTGCAGTCCATTGCCGGGGCGATCCGCCGGCTTGCGGTGCCCATCATCCTGTTCTGGCTGGCACTGGCCGCCCTCAGCAACGCTCTCGTTCCGCCGTTGGAGGTGGTCGGACGAGAACACAACGTGGCCATGAGCCCTCCCGACGCACCGTCGACGGTGGCGATGAAACGCATCGGAAAGGTGTTCCAGGAGTACAACTCCGACAGCATGGCCATGCTCGTCCTGGAAGGCGAGAAGCCGCTCGGGAACGCAGCCCACCAGTATTTCGACACCTTGGTCCAGCGGCTGGACCAGGACACCAAGAACGTGCAGCACATCGCCGACTTCTGGGGTGACCCGCTGACGGCGGCGGGTTCCCAAAGTGCCGACGGCAAAGCCTCGTACACCCAGATCTATCTCTCTGGTGATCAAGGCAAACCGCAGTCGCTGGAGTCGGTCGACGCCGTTCGCGACATCGTGGCGCACACGCCGCCACCACCTGGCATAAAGGTCTACATCACCGGGCCGACCCCGCTGGTCGCCGACCAGTTCGACGTGGGCAGCAAGGGCACGGTGAGGGTCACCTCGATCACCATCCTGGTGATCGCGATCATGCTGCTGTTCGTCTACCGCTCTATTGTCACCACGATCCTGATACTCCTGACGGTTGTCGTGGAGATGGCCGCTGCCCGCGGGACCGTCGCCTTTCTCGGTAGCACTGGGATCATCGGCCTGTCGACATATTCGACCAATCTGCTGACCCTGCTGGTCATCGCCGCCGGCACCGACTATGCGATCTTCTTCCTCGGCCGCTATCACGAGGGGCGGCACACCGCGAAGGATCGGCGCGCCGCCTACGACGACATGTTCCACGGCACCGCCCACGTTGTGCTGGGCTCGGGCCTCACGGTTGCCGGCGCGGTGTTCTGTCTGCGTTTCACCCATCTGCCGGACTTCCAAGCCCTGGGCGTTCCGGCAGCAGTCGGGATCCTCATCGCGCTGCTGGCCTCGCTGACCCTCGTCCCCGCCGTTGTCACCGCCGGCAGTCATTTCGGTCTGCTCGACCCCAAGCGTGCGATGCAGACCAGGACGTGGCGCCGTCTCGGCACGGCGATCGTGCGTTGGCCGGGGCCCATTCTCGTGGTGACCTGCGCGATCGCCCTCATCGGCCTGCTCGCCCTGTTCGGTTACAAACAGAGTTACAACGCCCGGCACTACATGCCCGCCAGCGCTCCCGCCAACATCGGCTATACGGCCGCCGAGCGGCACTTTCCCACCGCCCGGCTCAACCCCGACCTGCTCATGGTCGAATCCGATCACGACATGCGCAATTCGGCGGACATGTTGGTCCTGGAGCGGATCGCCAAGAATGTGGTTCAGGTCCCCGGTGTTGCTCAGGTGCAGTCGATGACCAGACCCCTGGGAACCCCGATGGACCACGCGTCCATTCCCTTCCAGATGAGCATGCAAACCGCCGGTCAGGCCGAAAACCTCACCTATCAGCGCGACCGCGCCGACGACTTGCTCAAACAGGCCAACGAGATCAAGAAAACGATCGGCCTGTTGCGGCAGCAGTACACGCTGCAGCAGCACATGGTCGGCGTCACACATGACGAGGCCCAAAGCTTTCGCGACACCGTCGAGATCATGAAGGAGTTGCGTGACAAGATCGCCAACTTCGACGACTTCTTCAGGCCGATGCGCAACTACTTCTACTGGGAGCCGCACTGCTTCGACGTCCCGGTGTGTTTTGCGATGCGGAGCGTCTTCGACGCCATGGACGGTATCGACGAGCTCGCCGACCAGTTCCAGGAGATCACCAACACGATGGACAAACTGGACAAGCTCCAGCCGAAACTGGCGGCATTACTACCGCCCCAGATCGCCAGTCAGGAAACCAATCTCGACCTGGCGCTGAGCAATTACGCCACCAATTCCGGAATCAACGCCCAGCAGCGCGCGCTGGCCGACAACGCGACCGCCATGGGGCAGGCGTTCGACGCGGCCAAGGTCGACGGCCTCTTCTACATGCCGCCAGAGGCCTTCGACAACCCCAATTTCAAGCGCGGCCTCAAGCTGTTCTTGTCACCGGACGGCAAGGCCGCACGCATGATCGTCACCCAGGAAGGCGACCCCGCAACCCCCGAAGGCATCTCGCACGTCGACCCGATCCTGAAGGCCGCGCGCGAGGCGGTCAAGGGAACCGCGCTGTCGGGGGCCAAGTTCTACCTCGCCGGCACCGCTCCGACCTACAAAGACATCCAGGAGAGCGCAAAATACGACCTGATGATCGTGGCGATCGCTGCGATGAGTCTGATCTTGCTGATCATGATGTTCATCACCCGAAGCCTGGTCGCCGCGATCGTCATCGTGGGCACCGTCGCGCTGTCGTTGGGCGCCTCCTTCGGGCTCTCTGTCCTTGTGTGGCAGCACATTTTCGGCATCCCGTTGTATTGGATCGTGCTGGCGCTGGCCGTCATCCTGCTCCTGGCGGTGGGATCCGACTACAACCTGCTTCTCATCTCCCGATTCAAAGAGGAGATCGGCGCCGGAATCAACACCGGAATCATCCGCGCCATGGCTGGTTCCGGATCGGTCGTCACGGCTGCGGGCCTGGTCTTCGCGGCAACGATGGGCTCGTTCATCTTCAGCGATCTACGGATTCTCGGCCAGATAGGCACCACCATCGGCCTCGGGCTGGTGTTCGACACACTGATCGTGCGCGCCTTCATGACGCCCTCGATCGCCGCCCTTCTCGGGCGCTGGTTCTGGTGGCCGCTGAAGGTCCGCCCGCGACCCGCCAGCCAGATGTTGCGGCCGTACGGATCTCGGCCCGCCGTTCGCCAACTGCTCCTGTGGGACGATCCGGACGAGCCTGCGGCGGTGGCGGGCAGTGCCGGCGGTGGGGGAGAGGGTGTGCCACCGGCCGATAGCCGGTAGGCCCAGCCCCAAGCCGGGCCCTAGGGCAGCGCCGGTCCGATCCAGCGGCGCAGGTAGGCGCGCAGCTGCTCACTCGACCGGGGCGGCTCCGGCGGTGCCACGACCATCGACTGGACGATGCGCAGCAGGAACTCGGCGAGCTCGTCGATGGTGTTGTCGTCGTAACCCAGTGCGGCCCAGTCGATGTGCGCCTGCTGGAGCATCGCTCGGCAGCGTGCGATCTCGGCGGGAGTCAGCATCGAACGGCTGAACGCATGGGTGCGGTCGTTGGCCAGCAGCAGCGCCAGTTGCGGTTCGTGCGGCAGCCGCTCGATGATGTGGGCCGTCACCTCGACAAGCTGGGTAGTCACGTCCATATCGACCACGATGCCCTTGATCTCGGCGATGAACCCCTGCAGGGCGACCTCGGCGACCGCGGTGAACAGCTCCTCGGTGCTGGCGAAGTAGTTGTAGATCGTTCTGCGGGTGATCCCGAGTGCACCGGCGACTTCGGTCACCGTGGTCTGCGCAGCACCGTGCCGCTCGACGATCCGCAGCGCGGCATCGATGATCCGCTTCCGCGCCTCGGCGTCGTCCGCCGGCGGTGCGCCCGCCCAGCCTTTGCGTCCCATCAGCCTTGACTCTTCCGCTCGGATAAGCCAACAATACACACATCACACACTTATGAGTAGTGTGTGCAATGACTGCGCATTGGAGACGCTTGTGACGGTGCTGGAGGTTCGTCGCCCCAAGTTCGACTTCACCGGCGAGGTCCCCTGGGAGTGGAACCCGGACAATCCCCAGTTCTCCTTTTTCATGAACGCGACGTCGATCATCGCGATCTGCTTCGAGCAGATGATCGTGGCCGCGGTACAGGAGGCCAAGCCGCTCATCACCGACCCTGGTGTCGCCGACGAAGCCACCGCGTTCCTGCGCCAGGAGGCCCAGCACTCCAGCACCCACCGCAAGCACGTCACCGGCTTGATCAGGACCTATCCCGGCCTGCGGGAGACGTTGGATGCCGCGGTGGGCCACTACGACGAACTCACCAACACCACACCGCTGAAGTTCCGGCTGGCCTACGTCGCGGATCTGGAGGCGACGTTCACACCCAGCTTCAAGATGATGCTCGACCACGAGCAGACCCTGTTCCGTCCCGGCGACGAGCGGGTGGGCTCACTGTTGATGTGGCACTTCGTCGAAGAGGTCGAGCACCGCAGCTCCGCCCTGGTGATCTACGACGCGGTCGTCGACGACAGCTGGTACCGGCTGCGGGCGCTGCCCGGCGTCGTTCGACACCTGATGGGCGTGATGCGGCTCATCGCCGACGGTGTGAACACCCATGTGCCCGAAGCCGAACGCAAGGTCGACGCCCGCACCCTGCTGCCCGGGTTCGGGATGCGACAGGCGTTGCGACAGCGGATCCCGTTCGGCGCCAAACGCTCCGCACCGCAGATGCCGCTGGCCTTTGCGAGCGTGCCGCGCAAAGAACGACTCGCGGCCGCCGGCCGGGTTCTGCTGAGCCAGACACCCTTTCACGATCCGACCCACCAGCCGCTGCCGGAGTTCGCCGATCGCTGGCTACAGCGCTGGGACGACGGCGGCGACGTGACCCGCTGGTATACCGGCGAACCCGTCGGCAAGGGCACCCACGATGGCTGAACAATGCACCACCGCCTTTGACGACCTGGCCCACACCCTCGGCGGATTCGGTTGCCAGAATGCGCCCGCGTTCATCCACCTGCGCAATCCGTTGACACTGTCCAACTGGACCCTGCCGGTGCTCGAACTGATGATGGTGGCCGGCGCGGTCCTGGCGTTGGTGTACTCCATCCGCCGCCTTCGCCGGGACGGCGACCCGATCAACCTGGCGTTGTGGTTCGCCACGGTGATCTATCTGTTCGTCATCGAAATCCCGCAGTATTTCCCCAACGTGTTCGGCATCGAGGACCAACTCGGCCTCGTCTTCGCACACAACGTTTTCACCGTGCAGTTCTTGTTCGACCGGTTGCCGCTCTACATCATCGCCCTCTACCCGGCCATGATCACCCTGGCTTTCGAGATCGTCCGCAGCCTGGGTGTGTTCCGCGACCGCGGCATCATCGTCGGGGCGATCTGCGTCGGCTTCGTGCACCACTGCTTCTACGAGGTGTTCGACCAACTCGGACCCCAACTGCGGTGGTGGGCCTGGAACACCACCAACCCGATCAACCACCCGATGCTGGACTCGGTACCGATGACGAGCGTGTTCATCTTCGCCGCCCTCGGCCCGGTGGTCGTCACCCTGCTGGTGCTGCTGCTGGTCGGCAAGGGCCCCGAGGCCAAACGGTCGTTGGCCGGGTGGAGCCTCACCTGGCGCACCGTGGTCGCCGGAATCCTGGTGCCGCTGGGCTTGACCGTGCTGAGCATCCCGTCGTCACTGTTCGGCGGCGAGCATCCCAACACCACCGCGCAGGCGATCGTCTTCACCGTCGAACTCGTGATCGTGGCCGCGATCGCCGTACCGGTGCTCGCGCTGGGGTGGTCCCGTCACCGGAACAACGCCGGCGCAACGACGCCCAAGGCGGTGCCCAACGAGTTCGTCCGCGTCTTCGGCCCCGTCTATCTCGTCGTGATGGGCGTCTTCTGGCTCACCGCGCTGCCGCAGTACTTCGGTGCGGCCAACGGTGTCACCGCCGACGGCACGCCGGTCGGGAACCTGGCCTACGCGGCGGTCTGCTTCGCACTCGCCGCGCTGACGTTGATCGCTGCCCTGAGCACCGCAACGTCGAGCAGGCCCGCCGCACAGGAACAGTGGATCGCGCGCTGAGCCGGCGGCATCACCGGCCGTGACGACTGCGCGCCCAGGGGCTCTCCCAGGTGGCGACCGCCCAGATGACGAAGATGTCCAGGGCAATCGTCACGATCGCCCAGATCGGCGAGTGCGGCAGCCACATGAACATGCTGACGATGGACACACAGGCGATCACGATCGCCGCCACCCGCGCCCATGTCGTGCTCCAGAACAGTCCCAGGGCCACGGCCGCCAGCACGATCCCGAGGATCAGGTGGATCCACCCCCAGATGGTGGTGTTGAACTGGTAGACGTAGTGGGGGGTGACGACGAGCACCTCGTCGTGGACCAGCGCCGAAATGCCCTGAAGAATCGTCACCGCCGCGCTGACCAGCAGCATCGCGGCGGCGGCGTAAGTTGCGATGCCCGCGACGACGTGACGGGATTCGTCTTGTTCAGTGGTCACACGCTCAGCCATTGGTGCCTCCTACCTCCCTCACACGGAACACGTCGTCGGTCATTGTTCCCGATCGAGCCGACGAGGTGGCCGAAATGAGCAGCGCGAGGGGCAGGTCAGGGACCAAAGACTCCTCGTCCCGACTGGTCCCGGCGAGCCGACCAACTTAGCCTGGTCGGGACAGTTGCAGCAGAACCCTCCGCGCACCCGACCGGGCAGGCGACTTGTGGAACTGCCCCCCACGCCAGCTATGGAGAGCCGAATGCCTGATCAGTCCAACCATGTCGGCATCGTCGTCGGTGTCGACGGATCCGCCGCCTCGACCGCGCCCCTGCGATGGGCCACGCAGGAGGCGGCGATGCGCAACGTCGAATTGACCATCGTTCACGCCGCCGCGCCGCCCATGCCGGAGTCCTCGCTCATCGCCTGGAGCGGGCCCGCACCCTCGGAAATCCTGCGCCGGCAGAAAGAGGAGGCCGACCGCGTGCTCACCGCGGCTGCCAAGACCGCGGGCGACACCGCCGCCGGCGTGCGCATCCACACCGAGCCGATCGACGGCGCCCCCGTGCCGGCGCTGCTCGACCTGTCCGAGAAGGCCGAGTTGATGGTGGTGGGCCGCCGCGGGGGATCATCGCTGACCGGCGTGACCTTCGGATCGGTCAGCAACGCGCTGGTCCATCACGCGCATTGCCCCGTCGCGATCATCCACGACGAACCCGCCAGTGCGGCGCCTTCCGCGGACGCGCCGGTCGTCGTGGGTATCGACGGCTCGCCGGCATCGGAGCGGGCCACCGCGCTGGCCTTCGACGAGGCATCGTGGCGTGGCGTCGATCTGGTCGCCCTGCACGCCTCGGTCGACAGCGATCCGTTCGGCATCCACGAACTCGAGTGGGCGGTCGCCGAACCGAAGGCGATGGAAGCACTCGCCGAGCGCCTGGCGGGCTGGCAGGAACGGTATCCGGACGTCAACGTGCAGCGGGTGCTCATCTTCGACCGGCCCGCCCACCACCTCCTCGAGCAGGCCGAGACCGCCCAGCTGGTGGTCGTCGGATCCCGTGGCCATGGTGAACTCACCGGGCGGTTGCTCGGCTCGGTCAGTTCCGCGGTGATGCAGGCAACCCACACTCCGGTCATCGTCGCCCGACCGGGCTGAACGTGCGCCTGCTCGCCGGGCCCCGAGTGCGCGGGCACTCACACCCACGGGCAGGTGAGCGGATGACCGTCAGGCCGGTTCGTAGCGGAGCATCGTCACGCGAGCGTCGGGATAGTCGAAGAAGACCGGCCGCACCCGCATCCCGACCCATAGTCCGGTCGGGTCGGCGTTGACGATCTCGGTGGAGAACCGCGGCCCCTCATCCCATTGCACCACGGCGAGGATCTGTGGAACGGCACCGGCGAAGTGCGGGGCGACCGGGCGGTAGGCCACCGTGTAGGTGTAGAGCGAGCCGGCCCCGGAGATCTCCCGCCACTGCAGGTCGTCGGCCAGCGTCCCGGGGGTGAGCACCCGGGGATAGAACACGTAGCGCTGTGCCGACGGCGAGTACTGGATGCGAATCTTATGCTCGGACAGCGCATCCCAGAACGGCTCGGTCGTGGGGGTGGGGATCGGCATCGGCCTGGCGAAATCGCCCATCGTCTAATCGCCTTCCAGCACGAGGGTGGTCTGCTCGCTCAGGATGCCCCCGTTGCCGGAGACGAAAGCGCGGTTGCAGTCGCCGACCTGGGTGGTGCCGGATCGGCCCATGATCTGGCGGGTCGCGTCGCACACGTGGTGCATTCCGCCGGCGAGCCCGGCCTGCCCGTAGCCGAGCTGGCCGCCGGCGGTGTTCATCGGGAAATCGCCGCGGAACGTCAGATCGTGCTCGGTGACGAACTGCAGGCCCTTGCCCTTCTGGCAGAAGCCGGCGTCTTCCAGGCTCAGCAGGGCGGTGATGGTGTAGCAGTCGTAGATCGACACCATGTCCATGTCGGCCGGTGTCAGCCCGGCCATCGAGAACGCCGACTGCGCGGCCCGGATCATCGGTGTGGCCAGCAGGTCCTGGGCGTAGGTCGGGGTCTTGTAGGGCACCCGCTCCCCGAAACCCGTCACCCACACCGGGCGGTTGCGCGACCGGCGGGCCAGCTCGGCGCTGGTCACCAGCACCGCGGCGCCGCCCATCACCGGCATCACGATCTCCAGCATGTGCAACGGGGAGGCGATGACCGGGCTGCCGACCACGTCGTCGACGGTGATCGGGGTGTCGTGGAAGATCGCCCCCGGGGTGTGGTTGGCGTTGACCCGCTGGTCGACGCTGATCTTGGCCATGGCGCGTTCGTCATAGCCGTAGGTCGCGCCGTAGAGGGTGGCGACCTGGCCGTAGGGACCGTTCTGGCCGAGGTTGCCGTAGGGGATCTCGAACTCCGCCTGCGGCGAGCCGTAGCGGTTGCTCGACGACCCGAAGTACAGCATGTCGCCGAAGTCGGGCGGCTTCTTCTCGGTCACCGGGGTCAGCGGCGTGGCCGGCACCACGCACAGCACGGCTTTGCACAGCCCGAGTTCGATCGCGGCGGCCGCCCGCCACACCATCGCCACCGCGCTGGCCCCGCCGAGATCGACCAGCTCGGCGAAATTGGCCTTCACACCGAGATATTCGATGATCGTGGAGGGCACGAAGATCTGCGATTCCTGCAGATGGCTGGTGCAGACCCCGTCCACCTCACCGGCCGACAACCCCGCATCGGCCAGCGCGGAGGCCGCCAGCCTGGCCCACTGCTCGAGGGTGAACTCCAGCGGGCCGGTCGGCCGCTTGGTCGAGGGCAGCTCGGTGTACCCGACGATGGCGGCCTCACCGCGAAGACCCATACCGATGTCCTCCCACGAGTCATTGCCCAAGAACATTGAGCATGTAATCATATTGAGGGCTCAATGAAAATCTGGACGCGGGGAGAGGTTGCTCACAGTGCGCGGTGCACCACCGTTGGACGGAAAGATCGCGTTGGTCACCGGCACGAGCCGAGGTGTCGGGGTCGGCATCGCACACGAGTTACTGCGGGCCGGGGCGACGGTTATCGGCTGCTCACGAGGCGCGATGGACGCGATACCGGGGGTGGCCGACGACCCCGACTGGTTGGCCCGTTCGTCGCAACGGGTCTGCGACCAGGGCGACTACCACGCGATCGACCGCTTCGTCTCCGACGTCGTCGCCGACTACGGCCGCATCGACATCCTGGTCAACAACGCCGGTGGCACCGTGCCCACGCCGCACGCCGAGGACGTGCCCGAACTCGTCCAGCGCATTCAGGGTGCGCCTGCGGGGGCCGATGGTTACGAACGCACCGTTCTCTTCCATGCGTTCGCCATCCAGATGAACCTGATCAGCCCGCTGTGGTTCGCCATCCGGGTGTTTCGCCAGATGCGCGAACAGGACGGCACGGGTTCGATCATCAACATCTCCAGCGGCGCCGGGCATCCCGCCGGATCGCCGACCCTGGTGTCCTATGGTGCGGCCAAGTCCGGGCTCAACCACCTCACCCGGTCGCTGGCCGAGGAGTGGGGCCCACACGCCCGGGTGAACAGCCTGGCGCTGGGGCCGACGATGACCGACAACTTCAAGTCCTTCGTGCTGCCCAGCGACGACCCGACCGGCGAGAAGTACTTCGCCGCCGTCCCGCTGCACCGGGCCGGCGAGCCTGCCGAGGTGGGCCGCGCGGTGGTGTTCCTCTGCAGCGGCGCAGCGGATTTCATCAACGGCACGACCATCGAGATCGATGGCGGCATGCTGCCCGGTGTGCTCTACGAAGCGGGCCTCAAGACGATCACGGACCTGCTGTGAGAACCGTCGTCCAGTTCTCCACCGGCAACGTCGGGCGTCACGCCCTGCAGATGATCATCGAGCGGCCCGATCTGAAGCTCGTCGGCCTGCACGCCCACGGAGCCGACAAGATCGGCCGCGACGCCGCGCAGCTGTGCGGACTGGACCGGCCCACCGGCATCGCGGCCACCGACGACATCGATGCGCTGGTCGCGCTCGGCGCCGACTGCGTGGTCTACACCTCCCAGGCCGAGATGCGCCCGCGGCAGGCCATCGACGACATCACCCGATTCCTGCGCGCCGGAACCAATGTCGTCGGCACCTCGATGGTGTGGCTGGTCGCCCCGCACCAGGCCGACCCGTGGCTGACCGAACCGCTGGCAGCGGCCTGCCGGGCCGGAGGCGCCTCGCTCTACATCAACGGCGTCGACCCCGGATTCTCCGGCGACACCTTGGTGTACACGGCGCTGAGCCTGGCCGGGCGGGCCACCGGCATCACCGTCTCGGAGATCTTCGACTACGGCAGCTACGACGACGCCGAATTCACCGGTGCGAGTTTCGGTTTCGGAACAACACCCGAGCACTGCCCGATCATGTTCGCACCCGGGGTGCTTGCCTCGCTGTGGGGAGGGCAGGTCCGCTCGCTGGCCGAGCTCCTCGGGGTCGGGATCGACGACGTGCGCGAGCGCCACGAGAGCTGGGTGACACCCGAACCCATCGACTGCGCGATGATGACCGTCGAGCCGGGCCAGGTCGCCGCGGTCCGGTTCGCCGTCGAGGCGATCCGTGCCGGCGAACCGGTGATCACGATGGAGCACGTCAACCGGCTCACCGCGACGGCTGCCCCGCGCTGGCCCTACCCACCCGGCGGCCACCCGGGCGTGCACCGCGTCGTGGTGCGTGGCAACCCCGGCATCGAGATCAACACCCACCTAGGACTCGACGGCGTCGACCACAACCAGGGCGGTGTCATCGCCACCGCCGCGCGTGCCGTCAATGCGATCGATGCCGCCTGCGACGCCCCACCGGGACTGCTGGCCGCGAAGGACCTACCCGCCGGCCACGCCCACACCGTGATGTGGTGACCTGATCCGGTGGCACCCAGGATCGCGCCCCGGCGACCACCCGGCGGCAGCCAACCGCGTGCCGACCGCACCCGTGAACTCGTCCTCGACGAGACGGTGCGCTGCGTCGTCGAGGAGGGCTTCGCCGCCGCCAGCGCCAAGCACATCGCCGAACGGGCCGGTGTGACCTGGGGAGTGGTGCAGTACCACTTCGGTGACCGGGACGGGCTGCTGATGGCCGTCGTCGACCGCGGTTTCGCCGAGTTGGTCGACTCACTGCGCCACCTGCCGCCGTCCTCGGCGTCGCTGAGCCGGCGCCAGCGGGTCGAGCTGGTGGTCAACGCGGCGTGGGAGGTCTTCTCCAGCCCCACATCGCGGGCCTCGCTGGAGATCCTGATCGCGACACGGGCGATGCGCGACAAGCGGGCCACCCGCCATCTCGGCGAATTGCAGAGCGCCATCACCGATCTGAGCCGCGACATCGCCTCGGGCCTGGACAGCCCGCACGCCGCCGCCCTCGGCGACCTCATCTGGGCCACGATGCGCGGCCTGGTGGTCTCCCGGCTGGTGGTGGCCGTGCCGGTCGACGCCACCGGTGAGCTGCGGGCGCTGGTCGAGGTGATCTGCGCCTACCTCGACCAGCACGGTCTGCGCCGACCGTCATCTCGGACCGGCCGGCCGCGCCGATCGTCTGGCCTATGATGCTGGGCGCTTCAGCGGCGGGCGGCCGCGCCCGGCGCCGCGGGGGAAGTGTTCCACGCCAAGAAGAATCGCAGCTCAGGCATAAGAATATCCGTTTCCGCAACCTGATTGGTTTCAATCAGGTCGCAGTTCGGCATGCCCTAGTGACTTTCGCGGCCTAGCGCGACGATCATGGCCGGGTGATGGAACCCTTGGGAATCTCTGTGGGCGCCACCAACCTGGTTGCGACCTGGGGGGTGGCCGCCCCGGTCGTACGCCAGTCGATACTGACGCTGTCCGGTGCGGTGGACTCGGTGTGGAGCGGTTTCGTCGAACGGGTCGGCGACCCGGTGCCGATGGTGGGGCCGGACGGTGTGGCCTACCGCGCCGAGGAGCTCCTCGCGCTGAGCCTGGCCGAGCTCGCCCAGGCGGTCGGCGCGGTGGGTTCGCCGGTTGTCGGGGTCGCGGTCCCCGCACATTGGGGGCCGGGGCGTCGCGACGCGTTGGGTGAGGCGGTCTGCGCCCAGCCCGCTCTGACAGCGTCGGGTATGGCGCCGCTGCTGGTCTCGGATGCCACCGCCGCGCTGCGCTCGCTGCGGGCAGGTCCCGGGCTGCCCGGCCACGGCGTCATCGCGGTGTGCGACTTCGGCGGCAGCGGCACCAACATCACGCTGGCCGACGCCGGCGCCGACTTCCGCCAGATCGGTGAGACCACCCGCTGCACCGAACTTTCCGGCGACGGGCTCGACCAGCTGCTGCTGGCCCACGTACTGGCCGGTGAGACACCCGACGGGGCGACCGACGGCACCGCCGCGGTGAGTTCCCTGGCCGCGTTGCGCGACTGTTGCCGAGAAGCCAAGGAGCTGCTCTCGGCGCAGATCGAAGCGGCGGTGCCGGTGGAATTGCCCGGTGTCGCCAGTCGGTCGGTCGTGACGCGCGCGGACCTTGAGCGTCTGCTCGCCGGTCCGCTGGATGAGTTCCTGGTCGCCTTGGATGACACGCTGCAGCGCAACAGGATCCAACTCGCCGACGTCAGCGCCCTCGCCGCGATCGGCGGCGGAGCGGCGATACATGCAGTCCAGCAACGTCTTTCGGAGCGGTTCCAGACCGAGGTCGTGGTATCGCAGCAGCCGGCGCTCGATGCGGCCAACGGCGCTGCGCTCGCGGTGGTGCGGCAGGTGTCGGCAGACGCGCCAACGGGCGTGGCTCCCGCACCACTGATCGCACCCGCCGACGTGGGCCCGGCCTCGGAGACGATGGCGGCGGCGTTGGCGTGGTCGCAGGACACCACCAGCGAGGAGCCGGAACCCTTCGAGTGCCGGGACTACGGAGACGAATACCGGGACTACGACAACGAGTATCGGGAGTACGAGGACGACCTGTCGATCATCCCCGCGCAGCCCGCACCGCGACGCGGGGCGGGCCTGTCCCGCGCCGTGCCCCTATTGTTGGGGGTCGGAGCCGCGGTGGCCGCCGTCGCGGTGGGGGGTTTCGCCTACACCCTGACCGGTGCGAGCACGCCGAGCGCCCCGTCGGTGAAGTCGGTTCCGGCGACGGCGACGCCGGTCACCACCGCGGTGAATCCACCGCCGACGCCGGTCGAGACCGCCACGATGACCAACCCGCCCGTCACCACCGTCACCCAACAGGCGCCTCCGCCGACCTACACGACCACGGTCCCCGCGGTCACGACGCCCCCGGCCACCACCGAGTGGGACACCACCACCTCAACCACCCCGACGACCACGACCACCCCGACGACCCCGACGACCACCTCGACGACGACGCCGACGACCACCCCGACCACAACAACGACGCCTACCACCACCTCGGCGCCACCGACGACCACAACCGCGACCACGACGGACTGGGACACCACCACCCCGACGACCACCACGACCCCCCGGCCGCGTCTGTTTCCGGCGCTGCCGCCCCCACCGTCGATACCCGGGCTGCCACCGCCGCCGCACATCAGCTTCGGTTAGTCCTGGCGCGAGCAGACGCAGAATCGCACGAGAAAGGGTTCGTGAGTGCGATTCTGCGTCTGCTCGCGGAGCGCACGCTACTTCGGCGGACTGCGGGGCTGTCCCCCGCGGTTACACCGCGGTCAGATAGCGCTGAGTGACCATCCGCTGGACCAACGTCGCCACGGGTGCGCCGACGGCGCTCCACCAGGTCGCCGGCCGCGAGAATGCCACGACTTCGGCGTAGACCGCCTTGTCGGCGGGCTCATAGCGCACCGAGAACAACTCTTCACCGGACTCGGCGTGTCCGGGCAGGCTGCCATAGGCGAATCCGCGGCGATTCTGTTCTGCGACGACGTAGACCACCCGGCAGGGTGCGCTGATCGGGCCCAGCCGGCCCAGCACGTCGGTACCGACCTCGGCGACCTCGGTGGTGGCGCGCACCTTCAGTCCGGCACCGCGCAACATCCCGTAGCGCATCACCGCCTCGGCGGCCCGTTCGAAGCGGGGCCGTCCGGTTCCGATCTGCGCCGAGACCCGAACATGGTGGTAGCCCGTGGGCAGGGCGCCGGCGGTCGCGCCAACCTCGGCGTAGGTCAACGGCCGGCCGGTCAGATCCCGCAGCTTCATCCCTTCACCATGCCATCGGGTCACGTACCGCCGACGTCAGCGACATACGGTGGTCAGGTGGCAGACGACATGAGGGTGGTCGAGCAGGCCGGCACGCCGGTCCATCCCGGTGGCGGTTTCAACCCGCCCGTCCCGACCGGCAAGGGCGGGGGAGACTACGGCCGGTTCGTCGACGCCGTCCGCGATGTGCAAGACCACGCCCGGGCCGCCGATGCGCCGGCCGAGGTCATCAGCCAGGCCGCCGACCTGCTGGAGAAGGTGTCGGCCCTGCTGGCCCCGTTCGACGCCGACGAGTGGACGTCGCCGTCGGGCCGGCGCATCGATCTGCCGATGCGCGGCAATCCGCTGACGATTCCGCACTCGGTGGAATCCGGGGAAGACGGTCGGCTGCGTGGCTGGGCCCGGTTCCGGCGCTATCACCTGGGGCGCAACGGCGCCGTTCACGGTGGTTCCATTGCCCACCTGTTCGACTCGGTGCTGGGGAAGGCCTCCTTCGTGCTGACCGGCGGGCCCTATCAGCGCACCGCTTATCTGCACGTCAACTACCGCAAAATCGTGCCGATCGAAACCGAACTTCACGTCGAGGCCGGGGTGTCCCGTGTCGAGGGCCGCAAGATCTTCGTCGAGATGCGACTGTGCGACGGGGACACCCTGCTGGCCGATGGGGAGGGACTGTTCGTGCTGCTGAAACCGGGCCAGCCTTGAAGCGGCCCGGGAAATGGAAGGGCTACCGGGAGCGGGTGCGTGAGCGCCCCGTGGCCGACTTCGCCTACCGCGTCACCGTCGGGGTGGTCGGCCTGGCGGTACTGGTCGTCGGAATCGTCGCGATCCCGTACCCGGGACCCGGGTGGGCGATTGTGTTCCTGGGGCTGGCGATCCTGGCCACCGAGTTCTATTGGGCGCACCGCACGCTGCGGTTCACCCGCGGCCGCTATGACAGCGCGATGGCGTGGTTTCGCGGGCAGGGCTTCTGGGTGCAGGCCCTCGGCACGGTGTTCACCGCCGTGGTGGTCGTCGCCACCCTGTGGCTGGTCGGCGCGGTCAGCTGGTCGGCGGCGCTGCTCGGTCTGCAACATCCGGCGTTGCAGAGCCCTATTGGTCTCGGAGCCTGACCGAAGCCCCGATAGCATGGTCGCGACCGCCCGCGGGCATCCGCGGCGATCGTCCGTATTCCCGCCAGCCGAAAGAGACCATCAATGAGCGCCCCCGCACACCCCGCCCCAGCAGCCCTGATCCGGGTTCCTGCCGGGACTACCGCGGGTGCGGCGGTACGTGACGCGGGCCTGCCGGGTCGCGGCGCAGCCGACGCCATCGTGGTGGTGCGCGACGCCGAGGGCAAGCTGCGTGACCTGAGCTGGGTGCCGGAGGTCGACTCCGATGTGATGCCGGTGGCCGCCGACACCGAGGACGGCCGCAGCGTGATCCGGCACTCGGCCGCCCATGTGCTGGCCCAAGCGGTGCAGGAGCGCTTCCCGCAGGCCAAGCTCGGCATCGGCCCGCCGATCACCGACGGCTTCTACTACGACTTCGATGTTCCGGAGGCGTTCACCCCCGAGGACCTCGAGGCGCTGGAGAAGCGGATGCGCCAGATCGTCAAGGAGGGCCAGCTCTTCTCCCGTCGGGTCTATGAGTCGAAAGAGGAGGCTCGACAGGAACTGGCCGAAGAGCCGTTCAAACTCGAGCTCGTCGACGACAAGTCCGGCGACGCCGAGATCATGGAAGTCGGCGGTGACGAACTGACCGCCTATGACAACCTCAATCCCCGCACCCGAGAAAGGGTGTGGGGCGATCTGTGCCGCGGGCCGCACATTCCCACGACCCGCCACATCCCTGCCTTCAAGCTGACCCGAAGCTCGGCGGCCTACTGGCGCGGAGATCAGAACAACGCCAGCCTGCAGCGCATCTACGGCACCGCGTGGGAGTCGCAGGAAGCGCTGGACACCCACCTCGAACTGCTCGAGGAGGCCCAGCGGCGCGACCATCGAAAGCTCGGCGTCGAGCTGGACCTGTTCAGCTTCCCCGACGAAATCGGTTCCGGTTTACCGGTTTTCCACCCCAAGGGGGGCATCGTGCGTCGCGAGATGGAGGAGTACTCGCGCCGCAAGCACATCGAGGCCGGCTACGAGTTCGTCAACACCCCGCACATCACCAAGGAACAGCTCTACACCACCTCCGGGCACCTGGAGTGGTACGCCGAGGGCATGTTCCCGCCCATGCATATCGACGCCGAGTACGACGAGCACGGCGAGGTGCGCAAACCGGGGCAGGACTACTACCTCAAGCCGATGAACTGCCCGATGCACCACCTGATCTTCCGGTCCCGGGGCCGGTCCTACCGCGAACTCCCGTTGCGGCTCTTCGAGTTCGGCTCGGTGTATCGCTACGAGAAATCCGGCGTCGTGCACGGGCTCACTCGGGTTCGCGGGATGACTCAGGACGACGCACACATCTACTGCACCCATGAGCAGATGCGCGACGAGCTGGGCTCGCTGTTGCGGTTCGTGCTCGACCTGCTGGCCGACTACGGGCTGGACGATTTCTACCTGGAACTGTCCACCAAGGATCCGGAGAAGTACGTCGGCTCCGACGAGGTGTGGGACGAGGCCACCGAGACGCTGCGGGAGGTCGCCGAGGCGTCCGGTCTGCATCTGGTGCCCGATCCGGGCGGCGCGGCGTTCTACGGCCCCAAGATCTCAGTGCAGGTCAAAGACGCGCTGGGCCGCAGTTGGCAGATGTCTACCATCCAGCTCGACTTCAACATGCCCGACCGGTTCGAACTCGAGTACACCGCCCCGGATGGGTCGCGTCGGCGCCCCGTTTTGATCCACCGGGCACTGTTCGGTTCGATCGAGCGGTTCTTCGGGGTGCTCACCGAGCACTACGCGGGAGCCTTCCCGGCCTGGCTGGCACCGGTGCAGGTGGTCGGCATCCCGGTCGCCGACGATCACATCGCCTACCTGGAGGACGTCGCCGCCGAACTGCGATCGCACGGGGTGCGGGTCGAGGTCGACGCCAGCGATGACCGGATGGCCAAGAAGATCGTCAACCACACCAACCAGAAGGTGCCGTTCATGCTGCTCGCCGGCGACCGCGACGTGGACGCCGGGGCGGTGAGCTTCCGGTTCGGCGACCGCACCCAGATCAACGGTGTGCCCCGCCACCAGGCGGTGGCCACGATCCGCACGTGGATCGCCGATCGCGAGAACGCAGTACCGACAGCCGAACTGGTGAAGGTTGCCGGTGGCTGAGGAACGCTCACATGAGGAGCAGGCCGCGCTCGTCGATACGGGCGTGGGTGAGCCGGACCGCCTTCAGCGGTTGTGGACACCGCACCGGATGAGCTACATCGTGGACGTGCCGAAAGGACGGAGCTCCGCCCAGTCCTCTCAGCCGTTCACCGACATCCCGAGGCTGCCCGACGAAGACGGTCTGGTCGTTGCCCGCGGCGAGCTGGTGTACGTCGTACTCAACCTCTACCCGTACAACCCCGGCCATCTGATGGTGGTGCCCTACCGCCGGGTGGCAGAGCTGGAAGACCTCACCGAGGCCGAGAGCGCCGAGCTGATGGCGTTCACGCAGAAGGCGATTCGGGTGATCAAGGCGGTGTCGCGGCCCGACGGGTTCAACGTCGGACTCAACCTCGGCAGATCGGCGGGCGGCTCGCTGGCCGAGCACCTGCACATGCACGTGGTGCCGCGCTGGGCCGGCGACGCCAACTTCATCACGATCGTCGCTGAGACCAAGGTGATCCCACAGCTGCTGCGCGACACCCGCAAGCTGCTGGCGACGGAGTGGGTCAGTCAACCGTGAGCGACTTCTACCTGATGACCCGTGCGGCCTACACCAAGCTGAGCACACCGGTGGCCAAGGTGGCACTGCGGCTCGGGCTCACGCCCGACGTGGTCACGATCATCGGCACCGCGGGATCGGTGCTCGGTGCGCTGACCCTGTTCCCGATCGGGCAGCTGTGGTGGGGTGCCGTGGTCGTGTGTTTCTTCGTGCTCGCCGACATGCTCGACGGGGCGATGGCACGCGAACGCGGGGGCGGCACCCGGTTCGGCGCGGTGCTGGACGCCGCCTGTGACCGGATCAGCGACGGCGCGGTGTTCAGCGGGCTGCTGTGGTGGGCTGCGTTCGGGCTGTACAGCTCGTCGCTGGTGGTGGCCACGCTGATCTGCCTGGTCACATCCCAGGTGATCTCCTACATCAAGGCCCGTGCCGAGGCCAGCGGCCTGTCCGGCGGCGGGGGCCTCATCGAGCGCCCGGAGCGGCTGGTCATCGTGCTGGTCGGGGCCGGCGTGTCGGATCTGCCGTTCTTCCCGATGCCGGTGGCGCTGCACGTGGCGATGTGGGTGCTTGCCGTCGCCAGCCTGGTGACCATCGGCCAGCGAGTGCACGCCGTGCGAAGTTCGCCCGATGCGATGACCATGTTCGAGCAGCCCGGCCAGCCGCCCGCCGGTGGCGAACCAGGGAACGGCGAGAAGTGATCACCACCCCTGCGGGGCTGTGGGCCGCCGGCCGCGCCCGGATGCCGTTGGGGGGTCAGGTCACCGACTGGGGATACGCGGCGGGCTGGATGGCGGTGCGGGCCATGCCGGAGGTACTGGCCCGCAACGTCTTCGGTGCTGGTGCGCGATACGCCGCGCTGGGTGGCGGCCCCGAGCAGCTGCGCAAGAACCTCGCCCGGGTGATCGGCACGAGGCCCGCCGAGGTGCCCGATGCACTGATCCGTGCTTCGCTGGCCTCCTACGCCCGATACTGGCGGGAGGCGTTCCGCTTGCCGAGGATGGACCATGCTGCCCTGGCCGCGCGGCTCGACGGAGTCGTCTACGGCCAGCAGTATCTCGACGCCGCGCTGGCCGCCGGCCGCGGCGCCATCCTCGCGCTGCCGCACAGCGGTAACTGGGACATGGCCGGGGTGTGGCTGGTGCAGAAGCACGGGACGTTCACCACGGTGGCCGAACGCCTCAAACCCGAGTCGCTGTATCGCCGGTTCATCGAGTACCGGCAGAGCCTCGGGTTCGAGGTCTTGCCGCTCACGGGCGGACAGCGCCCGGCCTACGAGGTTCTGGTCGAACGACTGCGCGACAACAAGGTGGTCTGCCTGATGGCTGAGCGGGACCTGACCCGCTCGGGGGTGCCGGTCAGCCTGTTCGGGGAGCCCACCCGCATGCCGGCCGGATCGGCCAGGCTGGCGTTGGAGACGGGTGCGTCGCTGATGCCGGTGCACTGCTGGTTCGAGGGCGACGGGTGGGGATTCGACGTCGCTCCGCCGCTGGACTGCTCGAGCGGCGACATCAGCGCCATCACCCAGGCTCTGGCCGACCGTTTCGGCGCCAATGTCGCGCGCCACCCCGAAGATTGGCACATGCTGCAGCCGCAGTGGCTGGCCGACCTGTCCGAGGAGCGCCGGGCGCGGTTGAGCCACGGGGACGACCGGCGGGCCGGAGCGCAGCGACTCGGGGATGAGGACGGCTGATGCGGATCGGCATGGTGTGCCCGTACTCGTTCGATGTGCCCGGCGGGGTGCAGTCGCACGTGCTGCAACTGGCCGAGGTGCTGCACGCGCGGGGCCACGAGGTCAGCGTCCTGGCGCCCGCCTCGCCCGAAGCGCATTCACAGCTGCCCGACTACGTCGTCTCCGGCGGCAAGGCGGTGCCGATTCCCTACAACGGGTCGGTGGCGCGGCTGCGGTTCGGCCCGGCAACCCATCGCAAGGTCAAGAAGTGGCTCATGCAGGGCCAGTTCGACGTCCTGCACCTGCACGAGCCCAACGCGCCCAGTCTGTCGATGCTGGCGTTGCAGGCGGCCGAGGGGCCCATTGTCGCGACCTTCCACACCTCGACGACGAAATCGCTGACGCTGGCCGTTTTTCAGGGCATCCTGCGGCCGTACCACGAGAAGATCGTCGGGCGCATCGCGGTGTCCGACGTGGCGCGGCGCTGGCAGATGGAGGCGTTGGGCTCCGATGCCGTCGAGATCCCCAACGGGGTCGACGTCGAGGCGCTGGCCTCGGCCCCGGTGCTGCCCGGCTATCCGCGGCCCGGCAAGTCGGTGCTGTTCCTGGGCCGGTTCGACGAGCCCCGCAAGGGCATGGCGGTGCTCCTGGGCGCGCTGCCCACGTTGGTGGGGCGCTTCCCTGATCTGGAGATCCTCATCGTCGGCCGCGGCAATGAGGACGAGCTGTGCGAGAAGGCCGGCGAGCTGGCCGGCCACCTGAGGTTCCTCGGTCAGGTCGACGACGCCGAGAAGGCTTCGGCGCTGCGCAGCGTCGACGTCTACTGCGCGCCGCACACCGGCGGCGAGAGCTTCGGCATCGTGCTGGTCGAGGCGATGGCGGCGGGCACACCCGTGGTGGCCAGCAGCCTCGATGCGTTCCGGCGGGTGTTGCTCGACGGCAAGGCCGGCCGGCTGGTGCCCGTCGACGATCCTTCGGCGCTGGCCGAAGCGCTGATCGCCGTGCTCGACGATCACACGGTACGGGCCCGCTACATCGAGTCCGCCAGGGTGGCGGTGCGACGTTACGACTGGCCGGTGGTGGCCGACCAGATCATGCGGGTCTACGAGACGGTTGCCGGCTCGGGGGCCAAGGTGGGGGTGGCGGGCAGCGCAGGGACCGTTTCGGCCGGCTGGGGGCACCGCCCGCTTGCCGGGGAGAGCGAAGTGACCCGGGGCGGTAGCTGATGACGTGGTTGGTCGTCGTCCTCGTCGGCCTGCTGGTCGCCGTCGTGGTCGGCGTCGCGGTCTGGGCCTACCAGACGGCCATCCGGCTGGACCGGCTGCACGTTCGCTACGACCTGTCCTGGCAGGCTCTCGACAGCGCGCTGGGCCGGCGTGCGGTCGTGGCCCGGGCGGTCGCCGCCGACGCCTACGGCGGCTGCCCCGAGGGCAAGCGGCTGGCGTCCCTCGCCGACGCCGCCGAGCGTGCACCGCGGTCCGCACGTGAAGCGGCCGAAAACGAGCTGTCGGCTGCGCTTGGCGAGGTCGATGCGCTGGCGCTGCCGGTGGGGTTGGTCGCCGAGCTGGCCGACGCCGAGGCCCGGGTGCTGCTGGCGCGCCGATTTCACAATGACGCGGTGCGCGACACCCTGGCGTTGCGGGAACGCCCCGCGGTTCGCTGGCTTCGTTTGGTCGGGACGGCGCCGCTGCCGAGCTACTTCGAGATCGCCGAACGTGATTCCGGAGCCGTTGGACCGGCGACATGGGATTCCGGAGCCGTTGGACCGGCGACATGGGATTCCGGAGCCGTTGGACCGGCGACCGTCGAAGCCGCCTCCTCGACCGATCGACGCGTCTCGGCCCGGGTGGTGTTGCTCGACGCAGAAGGTGAGGTGCTGCTGTTCTGCGGGTCGGACCCGGCGATCACCGACGGCACCGCGCCCAGGTGGTGGTTCACCGTCGGCGGCCAGGCCCATCCCGGGGAGCGGCTGGCCGACGCGGCGGTCCGGGAGCTCGCCGAGGAGACCGGTCTGCGCGTGGACCCGGCGGAGATGACGGGGCCGGTCTGGTGCCGTGAGGCGCCGATCGACTTCAACGGCGCCGTCATCGCCAGCCGGGAGTTCTTCTTCGTGCACCGCACCAGCAGGTTCGAGCCGTCGGCGGCTGGGCGCACAGCACTGGAACTGCGGTACATTCACGGCCATCGCTGGTGTGACTCCGCCACGATCGAGCAGCTGGTCGCCGGTGGAGAGACGGTCTACCCGCTGCAACTCGGGGAGCTGCTCGCCGAGGCGAACCTGCTCGCCGACCGACACGGCGGCGGGCCGCCGAGGCAGCCACAGCCCATCCGCTGAACGGCGGAGATATTCAATTTGGCCCCCCTCTAGACTGGATTCGTATCAATCTAAGGAGCAAACAGTGGAAACCGCGGCTGGATCCAACGGCTCGGGCAGCCACGCACAGACCGGTACGGCGCGGGTCAAGCGCGGCATGGCGGAGATGCTCAAGGGCGGCGTCATCATGGACGTCGTCACCCCGGAGCAGGCGCGCATCGCCGAAAGTGCCGGCGCCGTCGCGGTGATGGCGCTGGAACGGGTGCCCGCCGACATCCGCGCCCAGGGCGGTGTGGCCAGGATGAGCGATCCGGATCTGATCGAGGGCATCATCTCGGCGGTCACCATCCCGGTGATGGCCAAGGCCCGCATCGGGCACTTCGTGGAGGCACAGATCCTGCAGAGCCTGGGGGTGGACTACGTCGACGAATCCGAGGTGCTGACCCCCGCCGACTACACCCACCACATCGACAAGTGGAAGTTCACGGTTCCCTTCGTGTGTGGCGCCACCAACCTCGGCGAAGCGCTGCGCCGGATCACCGAGGGGGCGGCGATGATCCGCTCCAAGGGGGAGGCCGGCACGGGCGATGTGTCCAACGCCACCACCCACATGCGCACGATCGGTGCCGAGATCCGCAGGCTGTCGTCATTGTCGGAGGATGAGCTCTACGTTGCCGCCAAGGAGCTGCAGGCGCCCTACGAGCTCGTGGTGGAGGTAGCCAGGGCCGGCAAGCTGCCGGTGACGATGTTCACCGCCGGCGGCATCGCCACCCCTGCCGATGCCGCAATGATGATGCAGCTCGGCGCCGAAGGCGTCTTCGTGGGCTCGGGCATCTTCAAGTCGGGCGATCCCGCGCAGCGGGCGGCCGCCATCGTCAAGGCCACCACCTTCTACGACGACCCCGACGTACTGGCGAGGGTGTCGCGAGGCCTGGGTGAGCCCATGGTCGGGATCAATGTGGAGGAGATCGCGGAGCCGCACCGACTCGCTCAGCGCGGCTGGTAGATGATGCCGGTGATGCGCCGCTTGCGCGAAGAACGCAAATAATGGCGATCGTAGAGATCCTCGACCTGGAGCAGCTCGAGGTCAACATCTATCGCGGCAGGGTCTTCAGTCCCGAATCCGGTTTCCTGCAGCGCACTTTCGGTGGCCACGTGGCCGGGCAGTCGCTGGTGTCGGCGGTGCGCACCGTCGACACGCGCTACCCGGTGCACTCGCTGCACGGCTATTTCCTGCGCCCGGGGGATGCCAGGCACCCGACGGTCTATATCGTCGAACGGCTCCGCGACGGCGGCTCGTTCTGCACCCGGCGGGTCAACGCGATCCAGCACGGCGAGACCATCTTCTCGATGTCGGCGTCGTTCCAGGCCGACCAGAGCGGTATCGAGCACCAGGACGTGATGCCGCAGGCGCCGCCGCCCGACGGTCTGCCCGGATTCATCTCCAAGGGCGGGGTGTTCGACGACGCCGGATTCGCCCAGTTCGCCGAATGGGACGTTCGTATCGTGCCGCGTGACCAGCTGCCACTGCTGCCGGGCAAGGCCGCCCAGCAGCAGGTGTGGTTCCGGCACAAGGACCCGCTGCCCGACGACCACGTGCTGCACATCTGCGCGCTGGCCTACATGAGTGATCTCACCCTGCTCGGCTCGGCACAGGTCAACCACGTCGAGGAACGCAAGCACCTGATGGTGGCCTCACTCGACCATGCGATGTGGTTCATGCGCCCGTTCCGTGCCGACGAGTGGCTGCTCTACGACCAGTCCTCGCCGTCCTCGTGCGGGGGACGGTCGTTGACCCAGGGCAAGATCTTCAACCAGTACGGGGAGATGGTGGCGGCCGTCATGCAGGAGGGGTTGACCCGCTACCGTCGCGATTACGTCGCGAAACCGCAGTGACCGATTCCGATGTCACTGGCCGGGCGGCTCCGGTCAGGGTGGGGGTGCTGGCCCTGCAGGGCGACACCCGCGAACACCTGGCCGCCCTGCGCGAAGCCGGTGCCGAGGCGGCGACGGTGCGCCGCCGCAAGGAACTCGACAGCGTCGATGCGCTTGTCATCCCCGGCGGTGAGTCGACCGCGATGAGCCATCTGCTGCGTGAGTTCCAGCTTCTCGAACCGCTGCGCGAGCGGTTGGCGGCCGGCATGCCGGCCTACGGCTCCTGCGCTGGGATGATCCTGCTGGCCTCGGAGATTCTCGACGCCGGTGCCCCGGGGCGGGCGGCGGTTCCGCTGCGTGCCATCGATATGACGGTGCGGCGCAACGCATTCGGTCGCCAGGTCGATTCGTTCGAGGGTGACATCGAGTTCCGGGGACTTGACGGTCCGGCCCATGCGGTGTTCATCCGCGCGCCCTGGGTGGAGCGGGTCGGACCCGACGTGGAGGTGCTGGCCCGAGCCGGCGATCACATCGTGGCGGTGCGCCAGGGTCGGGTGTTGGCCACCGCATTCCATCCCGAGATGACCGGCGACCGGCGCGTGCACAGGTTGTTCGTCGATATCGTCACCGGCCGGGCCTAGCTCCCCGAGCGCTTGGTCAACGTGGCTCCAGGGCGCGCACCGTGGTCGCGACGAACTTGTCGAGCAGGCTCTCGCGCGTCAGGCCCAGGCGATCAGGCGTGGTCAGCAGGGCATACAAGCCGAGCAGAAAGAACACCGCGCTGGAGAACGGATCAGCCTCGGAGTGTGCCTGGCCATTGTGGCGCGCCCGGTCGATCTCTGGGCGGCGCTGCGCGAGGCCGGGCGGTGGTGTTCGGTGACGACTCGTACACCCTGACCAGGCGGGAGGACGTGCTCGCGGCGTTGCGCGACACCGACGTTTTCTCCTCGAAGAGCGCGTTCGACGGCCTGGGCAGCCCGCTGCCGCTGGTTCCGATCGCCTTCGATCCGCCCGAACACACCAGGTTCCGCCGCATCCTGCACCTCTTCTTCAGTCTGCACACACTCGGCGCCATGCTGCCGTCCCTGCAGCAACAGGCGAGCGACGTGATCGATGAGATAGCCGCCGGTGACCGATGTGAAGCGGTGCGCGACTTGGCGATTCCCTACCCCTCGCAGGTGTTCCGCACCCTGTTCGGCCTGCCGCTGGCAGACCGCGACCGGCTGATCGCCTGGAAGGACCGATCATCGAGCTCGGTCTGCTGCTCACCCTGGACGGTGCCGATCTGACCGCGGCCATCGAGCTGGCCGGCTACCTCGCCGAGGCGATCACAGATCACCGGCAGAACCCCGGCCAGGACATCCTGTCCCAGCTTCTCAACGGGCCCGAGCCGCTCGATGACGCCGAGGCGCTGGGGCTGGGCTACGTCTTCGTCCTGGCGGGCCTGGACACGGTCACGTCGGCCGTCGGGTCGGCACTGCTGATGCTGGCCCGCCGGCCCGACGTCCGCCGCCGGCTGTGCGCGCAGCCCGACCAGATCCCGGTGTTCATCGAAGAGTTGCTTCGGCTGGAGACGCCGGCACCGATGATCCCGCGGGTGACGACCCGACCGGTCACGGTGGCCGGTGTCACCCTGCCGGCGGGGGCGAAAGTGCGTCTGCCCCTTGCCGCGATCAATCGGGACGGTAGCGACGCGATCTCCGTCGACGACGTGGTGATGGACGGCAAGCTACATCGGCATTGGGCCTTCGGCGGTGGCCCACATCGCTGCCTGGGCTCCAACCTTGCCCGCATGGAACTGCGGTTCGTCCTCACCGAATGGCTGCGGCGCATCCCCGAATTCGAGATCGCCCCGGGGTTCGAGCCGCTGGTCGAGTGGCCCTCCCCGTCGCTCGGACTCTCCGAACTGCCACTGGTCTTCCCCCGTCCATGACCGGGCGGGCAGCATCCGCCGTGCTGAGGATCGCGGCCACGCCGGTGACGCGGCACTACGTCGACGGCCACGCCACGGCCGCCACGTAGACTCGTCGGGTTACCTGCAGCGCAGCGAGAACCCGGAACGAAAGAGGAAGAACCACGATGAGCGGCCATTCCAAGTGGGCGACCACCAAGCACAAGAAGGCCGTCGTCGACGCGAAGCGCGGCAAGATGTTCGCCAAGCTGATCAAGAACGTCGAGGTCGCAGCGCGCGTCGGCGGCGGCGACCCGGCCGGCAACCCGACCCTCTACGACGCCATCCAGAAGGCGAAGAAGTCCTCGGTGCCCAACGACAACATCGAGCGCGCCCGCAAGCGCGGCGCCGGTGAAGAGGCCGGGGGCGCCGAATGGCAGAACATCACCTATGAGGGCTACGGACCCAGCGGAGTGGCCGTGCTCGTGGAATGCCTGACCGACAACCGCAACCGGGCCGCCGGTGAGGTCAGGGTCGCGATGACCCGCAACGGCGGCAACATGGCCGACCCGGGCTCGGTCGCCTACCTGTTCTTCCGCAAGGGCGTGGTCACCCTGGAGAAGAACAGCCTCACCGAGGACGATGTGTTGCTGGCCGTGCTGGAAGCCGGTGCCGAGGAGGTCAACGATCTCGGCGACGCGTTCGAAGTCATCTCCGAGCCGGGCGATCTGGTCGCGGTGCGCACCGCCCTGCAGGACGCCGGCATCGACTACGACTCGGCCGAGGCGAGTTTTCAGCCGTCGGTGACCGTACCGGTCGACCTCGACGCCGCCCGTAAGGTGCTCAGGCTCGTCGACGCGCTGGAGGACAGCGACGACGTGCAGGACGTCTACACCAACATCGACATCCCCGACGACGTCGCAGCCCAGCTCGACGAAGACTGAGCGCACCCGAGCGGCCAGTTCTCGCACGCATTTCACCGCGGGGTGTGTGGTAGGTGGCCGCTGGGGGCGAACCCCGGCGCGTGTCCCTACCCGGCGCTGTCCGTGCGAAGCGCTAGTGTTCAATCGAACACATGGGCGAAGGAGGGCCGGTGCGCGTTATGGGAGTCGACCCGGGGTTGACGCGCTGTGGGCTCTCGGTGATCGAGAGCGGCCGTGGCCGGCAGGTCATCGCTCTGGATGTCGACGTCGTCCGTACCCCGTCCGACGAGTCGTTGCCGCGGCGGTTGCTGACCATCAGCGACACCGTCGAGTACTGGATGGACACCCACGAGCCTGAGGTCATCGCCATCGAGCGGGTGTTCTCGCAGCAGAACGTGTCCACGGTGATGGGAACCGCGCAGGCCGGCGGGGTGATCGCGCTGGCCGCCGCGCGTCGGGACATCGACGTCTACTTCCACACCCCCAGCGAGGTCAAGGCCGCGGTCACCGGCAACGGCAGGGCCGACAAGGCGCAGGTGACCGCGATGGTCACCAGGATCCTCCAGCTGCAGCAGAAGCCCACACCCGCCGACGCCGCCGACGCGCTGGCCCTGGCGATCTGCCACTGCTGGCGCGCGCCCATGCTGGCCCGGATGGCCAAGGCCGAGGCGCTGGCCGCCGAGCGGCGCCGCGCCTACCGGGCCCGGTTGAAGGCGGCGAGATGATCGCGTCGGTCCGCGGCGAGGTGCTCGACATCGCACTGGATCACGTCGTCATCGAGGCCGGTGGCGTGGGCTACAAGGTGATCGCCACGCCCTCGACGCTGGCGACGTTGCGCCGGGGGAGCGAGGCGCGGCTTGTCACCGCGATGATCGTGCGTGAAGACTCGCAGACGCTGTACGGTTTCGCCGACGGCGAGGCGCGCGACCTGTTCCTGACCTTGCTCGGAGTATCGGGGGTGGGGCCCAAGATCGCACTGGCCACACTGGCCGTCCATGACGCGACCGCCCTGCGGCAGGCGTTGGCCGACGGTGATGTCACCGCACTGACCCGGGTGCCCGGCATCGGCAAGCGCGGGGCCGAACGGATGGTGCTCGAGCTGCGTGACAAGATCGGACCGGTGTCGGGCTCGACGAGCATCGTGGCGACAGGACGGCACGCGGTTCGCGGACCGGTGGTGGAAGCCCTTGTGGGGCTTGGCTTTGCGACCAAACAGGCCGAGGAGGCATGCGACAAGGTGCTGGCCGACCAACCGGAGGCCAAGACGTCGAGCGCACTGCGTGCGGCGCTGTCGTTGCTCGGGAAGACGAAGTGATGAGCCGCTTGCGCGAAGAACAGGGCAGTAGATGAGCCGCTTCGAGGACGACGAGTCAGCCGATCGGGATGTGTCGCCGGCCCTGACCGTAGGCGAGGGCGATATCGACGCCAGCCTGCGGCCGCGCTCGTTGGGCGAGTTCATCGGCCAGCCGCGGGTGCGCGAACAACTGCAGCTGGTCATCGAGGGCGCCAAGAACCGCGGCGGCACACCCGATCACATTCTGCTGTCCGGTCCGCCCGGCCTGGGCAAGACGTCGCTGGCGATGATCATCGCCGCGGAGCTGGGCTCCTCGCTGCGGGTCACCTCCGGTCCGGCGCTGGAGCGGGCGGGTGACCTGGCCGCGATGCTGTCCAATCTCGTCGAGCACGATGTGCTGTTCATCGATGAGATCCACCGCATCGCCCGGCCGGCCGAGGAGATGCTGTACCTGGCGATGGAGGACTTCCGGGTTGACGTCGTCGTCGGCAAAGGCCCAGGCGCGACCTCGATTCCGCTCGAGGTGGCGCCGTTCACCCTGGTTGGCGCGACCACCCGGTCCGGCGCGCTGACGGGGCCGCTGCGCGACCGGTTCGGTTTCACCGCCCACATGGATTTCTACGAGCCCGCCGAGCTGGAGCGGGTGCTGGCTCGGTCGGCGGGCATCCTGGGCATCGAACAGGGCGGTGAGGCCGGCGCCGAGATCGCCCGACGTTCGCGCGGCACACCGCGGATCGCCAACCGGTTGCTGCGCCGGGTGCGCGACTACGCCGAGGTCCGCGCCGACGGCGTGATCACCCGCGACATCGCCAAGGCGGCGCTGGAGGTCTACGACGTCGACGAGCTGGGACTGGATCGGCTGGACCGGGCCGTGCTGTCGGCGCTGACCCGCAGCTTCGGCGGCGGCCCGGTCGGCGTGTCCACCCTGGCGGTCGCCGTCGGGGAGGAGGCCACCACCGTCGAGGAGGTGTGTGAACCGTTTCTGGTGCGCGCCGGAATGCTCGCACGGACCCCACGCGGCCGCGTCGCCACCCCGCTGGCGTGGACCCACCTCGGTATGACGCCGTCGCGGACCAGCGGGCTGGGCCAGCCTGGCCTCTTCGAGTAGTCGTCTTTATGATTCGCTGATGCTCACCGTTGCGCTGGTTTTCGCGGCACTGGCCGCGCTGTTGCATGTCTACATCTTCGTGCTGGAGTCACTGACATGGACCACGCCGCGAACGCGTGCGGTGTTCAAAACGACCGCCGACGAGGCGCAGACCACCAAGTCCCTGGCGTTCAACCAGGGCTTCTACAACCTGTTCCTGGCGATCGTCACAGCCGTGGGAATCGTCGCAATCACCGTGGGACACACCGCTGTTGGTGCGGCACTGGCGTTCGCCGGCGTCGGCTCCATGCTGGCTGCCGCGCTCGTGCTGCTGGTGTCGTCAACCGACAGGGCGCGTGCGGCCGTCATCCAGGGCTGCCTCCCGCTGATCACCGTGGTGTTGCTGACGATAGCCCTGATCTAGTCCGCTGCGATCGGCGGTGTGGCGTTGATTCGCACCTGGTTGCCGCCGGCGCGTTTGGCTTCATACGTCGGTGGCGCACAGGCCGCCTGCGACGATGCTCGCGGTGGCCACCACCGCGAAGGCCGCCGACTGGTGCTGCGTCGGCCAGCGGGTGAACCAGAGCAGCGACGAAGCGGCGCACGCGACGCCGATGCAGACCGACACCACGATTGCCGGGGCGGTCTTCGGGCCCGCCGGACTGAGCATCATCGCCGGCGGCACCAACCCGAACACGGCCATGACGGACCCGATCACGTAGCGCGTCGGCCGTTGCAGGCCACGTGACTCCAGGTAGGCCGACAACCTGTGGTACTGGTCGGGGCGGCGCCACCACTGCCGGATCCGGTCCAAGCCCCGTCCTTCCCACGGTCGCTGGCACAGCCGCCGGCGCGGCACAACCGGGTGCCCGGCTGACGAGTTTGCGGCCAGCCGGGATGTTACCCGGGTCGGTGGTGTCGTCGGGGATTCACGTCGAACGAGAACCGGCCACCGCCGAGATCCAGAGCAGACCGAGCAGCCGCAGGTCGGTGGCGTACTTGACGACGACATCCGCCGACACGTGCGGGATGTCCTTGTCGGGGCCGATCTTCGCGTCCTGCACGCGGTGCGGAACGTTGTTCCCCGGCTTCCCGGAAACCCGGCCATCGGTCCGGTGGGCTTCCTCAGCGGGCGGGCCCGGGTGTTTGCGCCCGCTCCGTTAGAGCGCGCACCCGCACGGGTACTCCAGAGCTATCACGAGGTGCAGCGCAACCCGTGTTGCACCATGAATCGCTGGAGGCGTCATGACTGACGTACACACCGGACTGGACACCAGCGCCGGTCGCCTTGAGATTCCGCGCAGCCGGGGAGCCGCAACTGGTTTCCTGCTGGTCGTACTGGGGCTGTGGGGCGCGTTGATCCCGTTCGTCGGACCGTATTTCGACTTCGCCTACGCACCGGGCGGGGCGTGGGAGTGGACCGCCGCCCGCGGCTGGCTGGCGGTCTTGCCCGGCGCCGTCACCGTGGTGGGCGGCCTGCTGCTGCTGGTGTCGAGCAACCGGGCGGCCGCGTTGCTGGGCGGCTGGATCGCCGTGATCGCCGGTGCCTGGTTCGTGGTGGGACGATCGTTCGCCGAACCGTGGGGCCTCGGTGATATCGGCACTCCGGTCGCCGGCACGTCGGCCGGGCGGATCGCGGTGGAACTGACGTTCTTCAGCGGACTCGGCGCGCTCATCATCTTCCTGGGCGCCATCGCCCTCGGCCGGGTATCGGTGCGCAGCCTGCGCGACATCCGCCATGCACAGCGCCCCGCCGAGACCGCCGGGCCCGTCGAGACGCCGGAGCACGCCGTCGCGGCCACGGCCGCCCGCCACCGCGCGGAGCAGGAGCCGGACGAGTCGACTCACCATCGCAGCTGGCGCGACCTGTTCAAGGGCTCGCGCCGCACGCCGGTCGCACACTGACGACGTGCGTTCGGCGGTCTGCCGGCTGCCAAGGCGCGCGACGAGCCCGGTGGTCTGGGCGCGCCCGGACATGCCCCGACCGATTGAGGGGAGGAGGTCGTGACATGCCCGGGCTGCTCTGGCCGACCGGCGGAATCACTGGCTAGCAGTCGAGATTGACGTAGAGCGTCTTCGCGCTCGTCGTGGTGTTGAGGTGAGAGCCGTCGCCCGGGACCGAGTGGTCGGTATGTGAGTAGGTCTGGCCAGGATTGACCGAGGCGACCGTGCACTGGCCGATCGGGGCGTTGCCGGCGCGCTCGGTGACGACGTGGTACCGGGAGGAGCTGAGCTGGTCGATGGTGGTTTGAGCGTTCGCTCCGGTGGATCCGCTGGTGCCGGCGGCCGCGGCCGTGCCCGCCAGGCCAAGGGCGGCGGTGGCGAGTGCCCCGGCAGCGATTGTGGCGGTGATGAACCTCTTCACTGATCTGTCCTTTCGCAAATGTGTCCTTTCGTGATCCCGGCGCGTGAAAAGCAGGTGCCGGTGGAGGTTTCGATCAATCGCTCAGGCGTATAAGCACCAACGTGCTCCCGATGTATGGGTGTGCGCTGTGTGTCCTGTGAGCATCGCCTATGTGCCGGATCAGCCGGTGAGCGTGGCCAATCCGGTAGGTCCGGCGCGGGCCGGCACGGAAGAGTCCCGCCAGCGCGCCCATGCCGGCGCGCGTCGGGGTGGGGTAGCGGCTAGCCCGTGTAGGCCATCACGTGCTTGATCCGGGTGTAGTCCTCGAAGCCGTACATCGACAGGTCCTTGCCGTGGCCGGAGGCCTTGTAGCCGCCGTGCGGCATCTCGGCGACCAACGGGATGTGCGTGTTGATCCAAACGCAGCCGAAGTCGAGCGCATTGGATACCCGGATCGCACGCGACACGTCCTTGGTCCACACCGACGACGCCAGGCCGTACTCGACGCCGTTGGCCCACCGGATCGCCTCGTCCTCATCGGCGAACGACTGCACGGTGATCACGGGTCCGAAGATCTCCTGCTGGATGTGCCGGTCGTCCTGCAGCAGCCCCCCGATGACGGTCGGTTCCACGTAGAAACCCTGCTCGCCCTGGCGATGTCCGCCGGCGGCGACGGTGGCGTGCGACGGCACGTCGGACAGGAATCCCAGCACTCGCTCGAGCTGGTTGGGGTTGTTGACCGGCGGTACCCATGCGTCCTCATCGTCGGACGCACGGCCGAACGTGGTGGCCGCCGCCCTGGCCTGCTCGGCCAGCGCGGCGGTGAGCTCGTCGGCGAAACCGGCCGGGGCCAGCACGCGGGTCGCCGCAGTGCAGTCCTGCCCGGCGTTGAAGTAGCCGGCGACCGCGATCCCCTCTGCGGCGGAGGCGATATCGGCGTCGTCGAAGACGATCACCGGTGCCTTGCCGCCGAGTTCGAGGTGGGTGCGCTTGAGGTGGCCGCCCGCGCTGGTCGCCACCGCGCGGCCGGCGGCCACCGAACCGGTGATCGAGACCATCTGCGGTGTGGGATGCGCGACGACGGCCGCACCGGTCACCCGGTCGCCGCACACGACGTTGAGCACTCCCGGCCCGAAGTGCTCGGCGGCGATCTCGGCCAGCATCACCGTGGTCACCGGGGTGGTGTCGCTGGGCTTGATCACCACGGTGTTACCCGCGGCGATCGCCGGGCAGAACTTCCAGATCGCCATCATCATCGGGTAGTTCCACGGCGCCACCTGACCGATGACGCCGACCGGCTCGCGGCGGATCCACGACGTGTGGTTCTCCATGTACTCGCCGGCCGACTTGCCTTCCAGAATCCGTGCCGCACCGGCGAAGAACCGGATCTGGTCGAGCATGGCAGGGATCTCCTCGGCCAGCGTCACATGGTTCGGCTTGCCGGTGTTTCGGCCCTCGGCGGCCACCAGGTCGGCCGCCGCCTTCTCGACGTCGTCGGCGAAGCCGAGCAGTGCCTTCTGGCGGGCCGAGGGTGTCGTGCGCTTCCAGTCGACGAACGCGGTGGCTGCCGCGGCGTAGGCGCTGTCGATGTCCTGCACATTGGAAACCGCTGCGGTGCCGTATCTTTCGCCCGTCGAGGGGTCGACCAGCGGCATCGTCGCCCCGCTGCTGGAGTCGACGAGCTCGCCGCCGATGAAGTTCTTGACCGTCGTCATGGCAACTCCTTACAAATGTCAGATGTCGGCGAGCACGCCGGCCAGGATGTCCAGGGCCTCACCCAGCAGTTCGTCGCTGATTGTCAACGGCGGCAGGAACCGCAGCACGTTGCCGAATGTGCCACAGGTGAGCACGAGCACGCCCTGTGCGTGCGCCTTGCCGGCCACGACCTTGGCCAGAGCCGGATCGGGTTCGGAGCTACCGGATTCCACCAGTTCGACCGCGATCATGGCGCCGCGCCCGCGGATATCGCCGATGCGGTCGTCGTCGGCCTGCATGCGCCCCAGGCGATCCTTCATCAGCGTCTCGATCTGCCTGGCCCGATCCAGCAGCCCGTCGAGCTCGATGGTCTCGATGGTGGCCAGCGCCGCCGCACACGCCACCGGGTTGCCGCCATAGGTGCCACCCACACCGCTGACGTGCGGGGCGTCCATGATCTCGGCCCGGCCGGTGACGGCCGACAGGGGAAGGCCGTCGGCGATGCCCTTGGCGGTGACGGTCAGGTCCGGTTCGATGCCCTCGTCCTCGCAGGCGAACATCTGTCCGGTGCGGGCGAACCCGGTCTGCACCTCGTCGGCGATGAACACCACGTCGTTGTCGGCGCACCAGGAGCGCAGCGCCGGCAGGAATCCCGGTGCGGGCACGATGAACCCGCCCTCGCCCTGGATGGGTTCGATGATCACCGCCGCGAGGTTGGCGGCACCGACCTGCTTGTCGATCACCGACAGCGCCCGCTCGGCGGCCAGTTCGCCGTTGGTGCCCCACTCCTTGGCGATCAGTCCGTCCCGGTAGGGGTAGGACGGCGGCGCGCGGTAGACCTCCGGCGCGAACGGGCCGAACCCGCTCTTGTAGGGCATCGACTTCGCGGTCAGCGCCATCGTCAGGTTGGTGCGGCCGTGATAGGCGTGGTCGAAGGCCGCCACCGCCGTCTTGCGGGTGTAGGAGCGCGCGATCTTCACGGCGTTCTCCACGGCCTCGGCGCCGGAGTTGAACAGTGCGGTGCGCTTCTCGCCGGTACCGGGAGTCAACCGGTTGAGGTGTTCGGCGACCGCGATGTACTCCTCGTAAGGCGTGACCATGAAGCAGGTGTGGGTGAAGTCGGCCACCTGCGCGCGAACCGCCTCGACCACCCTGGGCGCGGAGCTGCCGATCGTCGTCACGGCGATCCCGGAGCCCAGGTCGATGAGCCGGTTGCCGTCGACGTCCTCGATGATTCCGCCGCCGGCGCGGGCGGCGTAGACCGGCATCGTGACCCCGACACCACGTGACACCGCCGCGACGCGGCGCTTGGCCAGCTCGATCGATGCGGGCCCGGGGATGGCGGTGACGAGCTTGCGGCTCTGTTCGAGGGCGGTCACGTCGGTTCTCCTCACGAAGGCAAGGCTGGACGAGGCGGGCGATGGGGGCAGGCAGACCGCTCAACACTAGTCCGGCGACGGCGCCGTGCCACCGGAAACCGGCTTCGGAGGCGGGCTGGAGAATGGATTACGTCGTTGATGGCCCCGATGCCGACGTAATCGGTGGGGTCGCCGTGCCGAACGCCGGGCCGTCGACGCGGTCGAGTGTGGTGAAGGATGCGACCGGCCGGCGGCGTAGCCGGCCTGGCTGCCGCACCGGATGGCCCAGGGCGATCACCGCGGCCAGCGCCAGCGGATCGGGCGCCCCGAGCAGGCGTTTGACCTCGTCTTCCTGCCGGATCAGCATCGTCGTCAGTACACCGCCCAGACCTTCGGTGCGTGCCGCCAGCAGGACGTTCCACACGAACGGGTACACCGAGGCCCCGCCGGCAAACGAATACCGATCGAGGTCGCGGTCCGTGGCGGCCAGGCCCGACAGATCGGTGAACACGGCCAGCAGCGCCGGCACCTCATCGAGGTGGGCGGCGAAGCCGGTGGCGGCCCCGGACCGGTTGACCCGCTCCGATTCGGCCGCCACCGCGGCGGCTTCGGCGGCGGGGTCATTGGGCGGCGCCCAGGGCCGAAGGCCCGCGGCGCTCATCGCCAGGTAGTCGCGCCAGATGACCAGGTAGAGGTCGCGCAGCCGCGCGCGGATCGCGCGGTCCCTGACCACAACCACCCGCCAGGCCTGGGCGTTTGCCCCGCTGGGCGCGAACCTGGCGGTGTCGAGAATCCGCTCCAGCGCGGCGTCGTCGACGGGCTGGTCGGTGAACTCCCGGACCGAGCCGGTGCTGCGCAGCGTATCGATGAGGTCCATCAGGCCATCTTCCCGGCCGTCGGGTGAGCGCGGCAATGCACCAGACCGACGGGGCCGATGGGTCGCCAACTCCGTAAATGGCACACTGGTCACCTAGGAGGCCCGTGACCTGCCGGTCGCGGAGCGTTGACCCCGCACCCGAATATGAAAGACACGTGCTGCCATGGATCTGCTCGTTTTCCTGCCCCTGATCGTCATCATGGGCGCCTTCATGTACTTCGCATCCCGGCGCCAGAAGAAGGCCATGCAGGCCACGATCGCCCTGCACGAGTCGCTGTGCATCGGAGACCGGGTGCACACCACCTCCGGACTGCAGGCCACGATCGCCGGGATCGCCGACGACACTGTTGACCTGGAGATCGCCCCCGGCGTGGTGACCACCTGGATGAAGCTGGCCATCCGGGACCGCGTCGAGGACGAGTCACTGGAGTCCGACGATTCCAGCTTGACCGAGGCCACCGAACTCACCGAGAGCGACGCGGACCGGCTGACCAAGGACTGATCGCCAGGAACGCCACGTACCCTCTAGCGGGGAACGGAGGCGGATCGCGCATCTAGGTGCGCGAGAAGCGCAGGTGGTTCGCGTCGAGCGCGGACGACCGCGGGGGCGGATCGCGGGACGAACGACAGGAGAGACAACAACGTGGCATCGTCTTCGGCGCCGGTGCATCCGTACCGATACCTGACGCTGTTCCTGGTCCTGCTCATCGGGGTCTACCTGCTTGTCTTCCTCACCGGGGACAAGGTGGCCAAACCGAAGCTGGGTATCGACCTGCAGGGCGGCACCCGGGTCACGTTGACCGCGCGCACTCCGGACGGCTCGCCACCCACCCGCGACGCGCTGAACCAGGCGCAGCAGATCATCAGCGCCCGCGTCAACGGGTTGGGCGTGTCCGGGTCCGAGGTGGTGATCGACGGCAACAACCTGGTGATCACCGTTCCCGGCAACGACGGAAGTGAGGCCCGCAACCTCGGGCAGACCGCGCGGCTGTTCATCCGTCCGGTGATCGGCCAGCCGATCCCGGTCGAAGCGGTCAAGAAGCAGACGCAGGGTGGCGGCGCTCCGGGTGGCGCTCCGCCACCCGGAGCCGTGCCGGGCGCCCCGCCACCCGGTGCACCCGCACCCGGCGCCCCGCCGCCGGCCGAAACCGCACCGGCGCCGGCACCGCAACCGGGCGCGGTGCCACCCGCTCAGCAGACCCCGGCCAGCCCCGCGCCGCAGCCGAGGCCCTATCCGGCCGAGCCGGCGCCGACCCCCACGCCGAGCCCGCAGCCGACCGCCCCGGCTCCGGCGCCGGGCACTCAGGCGCCGCCGACCGCCGCTCCGGAGCCGCCGGCTCCGGGGCAGCCCGCCCCGCCGACCCCGGCCGGGCCACCCGATCCGCGCAAGGATCTCGCGGCGCGGATCAAGTTCGAGAAGGAACTGCGCCAGAGCGACAACCAGAACCTGCTGCTGCTGGCGGTGCAGTACATGGCCGGCCGCTGCGACCAGCAGGACGTCCTGGCCGGCAACGACGACCCCGACAAGCCGTTGGTGACCTGTTCGACCGACCACAAATACGTCTACGTCCTGGACAAGTCGATCATCAGCGGTGACCAGATCAAGGACGCCTCCTCGGGTCTGGACCAGCAGAGTGGTGCCTACGTGGTCGACCTGGAGTTCAAGGACGAGGCCGCCACGACCTGGGCCGATTTCACCGCCGCCAATATCGGCACCCAGACCGCGTTCACGCTGGACTCGCAGGTGGTCAGCGCTCCGCAGATCCGTGAGGCCATCCCCGGTGGCCGCACCCAGATCAGCGGTGGTGACCCGCCGTTCACCTCCGAGACCGCCAAGCAGCTGGCCAACGTCCTCAAGTACGGTTCGCTGCCGTTGTCATTCGAGTCGTCGGAGGCCGAAACCGTCTCGGCGACACTGGGATTGACCTCACTGAAAGCCGGATTGATCGCCGGCGCCATCGGGCTGGCACTGGTCCTGGTGTACTCGTTGATCTACTACCGGGTGCTCGGGTTCCTGACCGGACTGTCGCTGGCGGCATCCGGGGCCATGGTCTTCGGCATCCTCGTGCTGCTGGGCAGATACATCAACTACACCCTCGACCTGGCCGGCATCGCGGGTTTGATCATCGGTATCGGTACGACAGCGGACTCGTTCGTGGTGTTCTTCGAGCGCATCAAGGACGAGATTCGCGAAGGCCGATCGTTCCGGTCGGCGGTGCCCCGCGGTTGGGCCCGCGCCCGCAAGACCATCCTGTCGGGCAACGCCGTGAGCTTCCTGGCCGCCGCGGTGCTCTACATCCTGGCGGTGGGGCAGGTGAAGGGCTTTGCGTTCACCCTGGGGCTGACCACGGTCCTCGACGTCGTGGTGGTGTTCCTGGTCACCTGGCCGCTGGTGTACCTGGCCTCCAAGTCGACGCTACTGGCCAAGCCCGCCTTCAACGGCCTCGGAGCGGTTCAGCAGATCGCACGCGAACGACGAGCCGCCACCACGGTCTCGACGGGACGGAGGTAGTTCGATGGCCGGGGAGACCAAAGACGCCGACGTGACCGAGGCGAGCGAACCCGAATCCACCGCCGTCGAGGCCGGTGAGAGCCCGCAGCTGCCGCACCACAACTTCTTCACTCGGCTCTACACCGGCACCGGGGCCTTCGAGGTGGTGGGCCGGCGCAAGCTGTGGTTCTCGATCAGCTTCCTGATCGTCGCCGCGGCGGTGGTCAGCATCATGCTCAAGGGCTTCACCTTCGGCATCGACTTCGAGGGCGGCACCAAGGTGTCGATGCCCACCGCGGGCGCGGCAGGCACAGCCAGCGTCACCCAGGTCGAAGAGGCGTTCCGCGACGCCATCGGCAAGGACCCGCAGTCGGTGGTCATCGTCGGCAATGGGGCCTCGCAGACAGCGCAGATCCGGTCGGAGACGCTCAGCAACGACCAGACCGCCAAGCTGCGCGACGCCCTGTTCGACAGGTTCCAGCCCAAGGGGGTCGACGGCACGCCCAGCAAGCAGGCGATCAGCGACTCGGCGGTGTCGGAGACCTGGGGTGGCCAGATCACCAAGAAAGCGCTCATCGCGCTGGTGGTGTTCCTGGTGCTCGTCGGCACCTACATTGCATTCCGCTACGAGAGGTACATGGCGATCTCGGCGCTGGCCGCCCTGGGCTTCGACCTGACCACCACCGCCGGTGTCTACTCGGCGGTCGGCTTCGAGGTCAGTCCGGCGACCGTGATCGGCCTGCTGACCATTCTGGGCTTCTCCCTGTACGACACGGTCATCGTGTTCGACAAGGTGGAGGAGAACACCCACGGGTTCGAGCACACCACCCGGCGCACCTTCGCCGAGCAGGCCAATCTGGCCATCAACCAGACGTTCATGCGCTCGATCAACACCAGCTTGATCTCGATCCTGCCGGTGGTGGCGCTGATCGTCGTCGCGGTGTGGCTGCTCGGTGTCGGCACGCTGAAGGATCTGGCCCTGGTGCAGCTGGTCGGCATCCTGGTGGGCACCTACTCGTCGATCTTCTTCGCCACGCCGCTTCTGGTCACACTGCGCGAACGCACCGATCTGGTGCGCCGGCACAACCGGCGGGTGCTCAACCGGCGCAAGCCCGCAGCAGTGCCCGGCGAGCTCCTCACCACCGCCACCGAGAGCGAGGAGACCGCCGAGGCGGTACCGGCGCAGGCCGCCGTCGCCGCGGCCCCGGCGGTGGGTAACAAGCCGCAGCCGGGCGCACGCCCGGTCCGGCCGTCCACATCGCGCACCGGCCGGCCCGCGGGCAAGAGCAGTCGGCGGCGATAGGAGCTCGCCATGGCCCTCACGCGCCGGCGCGCCGCCGCTGTCGCGGTGGCGACTGCGTTGACCGTGCTCGCGCCGGGCGCACTGGCGGCGTGCTCGGGTGGCGCCGCCGAACAGATCAACTTCGCCGTCGACGGCTTGCTGACCACCTACAACACCAACACGGTGACCGGGGCGGCCTCGGCCGGCCCGCAGGCTTTCGCGCGGGTGCTGACCGGTTTCAACTTCCACGGGCCCGACGGCCAGGTGCTGGCCGACCATGACTTCGGCTCGGTCTCGGTCGTGGGCCGCGAACCGCTGGTGCTGGACTACCAGATTGCCGATGACGCGGTGTACTCGGACGGCAAGCCGGTCACCTGCGACGACATGGTGCTGGCGTGGGCCGCCCAGTCCGGCCGGTTCCCCGAGTTCAACGCCGCCAGCCGCGCGGGCTATCTCGACATCTCCGGCATCGACTGCCGGCCGGGACAGAAGAAGGCGCGGGTGACCTACTTCCCGGGCCGCGCCATCACCACCTACAACCAGCTGTTCACCGCCACGTCGATGATGCCCTCGCATGTGATCGGCGACGAGCTCGGCCTCAACGTGACTGAGGCTCTGCAGCAGGGTGACCCGGCCGCCGTACAGCGCATCGCGCAGGCGTGGAACACCATCTGGGACCTCAATCCCGGTATGAATGGTGAGGACCTCAAGCGGTTCCCGTCGTCGGGTCCCTACCGGATCGACTCCGTGCTGCCGGAGGGTGCGGTGGTCCTCGTCGCCAACGACCGCTGGTGGGGCGCCAAACCGGTCACCAAACGGATCACGGTGTGGCCGCGCGGTGTCGACGTGCAGGACCGCATCAACAACGGGACGTTCCAGGTGATCGACGTGGCGACGGGGTCGTCGGGCACCCTGATCACCCCGGATAACTACCGGCTCACCGAGATTCCGTCCGGCGGCGTCGAACAGCTGATCTTCTCGGGTCAGGGGCCGCTGTCGGCGCCGCCGGCCCGGCACGCCCTGGCGTTGTGCACACCCCGGGATCTGATCGCCCGCAACGCCGAGACGCCGATCGCCAACGCCCGGCTCAACCCGGCTTCCGACGACGCGTTCAGTCAGACGGAAGCGGCCGCGGAGGCCGGCCAGTTCAGTGTCGCCAACCCCGACGCCGCGCGGGCGGCCATCGACGGTCAACCGCTGACCGTGCGCATCGGCTACCAGGCGCCCAACCCGAGGCTGGCCACCGTCGTCGGCGCGATCACCAAGTCCTGCGCGCCGGCGGGGATCACCGTGCAGGACCTGACGTCCGACACAGTCGGCCCGCGGGCACTGCTCGACGGACAGATCGACGTGTTGGTGGCCAGCACCGGCGGCGCGGCGGGCAGTGGTTCGACCGGATCGTCGGCGATGGATGCCTACGACCTGTTCACCGGCAACGGCAACAACCTGTCGCGCTACTCCAACCCGCAGATCGACGGGATCATCTCCGCGCTGGCGATCACCGATGACGCCAAGGAGCAGGCGCGCCTGCTGGGCGAGGGGGCGCCGGTGCTGTGGGCAGACATGCCGACGTTGCCGTTGTACCGTCAGCTGCGCACGGTGATGGCGTCGAAGAAGATGTACGGCGTGGAGGCGAATCCCACCAAGTGGGGGGCGGGCTGGAACATGGACCGATGGCTGCTCAAGGAATGACCGCGGGACCGGGCGGAGGTGTGGCCGGTGTCCTCGCCGCGCTGACCCGCGAGGTGCCGGACTTCCCCGAACCGGGCATCCGGTTCAAGGACCTCACCCCGGTGCTGGCGGATCGGCACGGACTGGCCGTGGTCACCGAGGCGCTCGCCGACATTGTCGAGGGCGCCGACGTGGTCGCCGGTATCGACGCCAGGGGGTTCCTGCTCGGCGGAGCGGTGGCCCACCGGTTGGGTATCGGGGTGCTGGCGATCCGCAAGGGCGGCAAGCTACCCCCGCCGGTGCACAGCCAGAGCTACAGCCTCGAGTACGGCACCGCCACCCTGGAGATCCCCGCCGAGGGTATCGACCTGGCCGGCCGCCGGGTGGCGATCATCGACGACGTGCTCGCCACCGGCGGTACGGTGGCCGCGGCGTTCGAGTTGCTGCGAGCCGGCGGCGCCGAGGTGCCGGTGGCGGCGGTGGTGCTGGAGCTGTCCGGGCTCGGCGGTCGCGCGAAGGTGGCCCCGCTGGCGGTGACGAGTCTGCAGGAGATCTGAGCGCGACCCGACCCGGCGCCCGCATCGGATCGCGGCCCCAGGCGATATTCTCGTGAAGGGGCGGTGAACAAACCCAGCGGGTAGGAGGCGATCGCACGTGGTCGACGACACCGGCGCCGTGAGCGCCGCCCCGCTGCCGGTCACCGAGCCGGGGCCGGAGAGCTCCAAGACCAGCAGCAGCGCGTCGCGACGGGTGCGGGCACGGCTGGCGCGGCGGATGACCGCACAGCGCAGTGCGATCAACCCGGTGCTCGAGCCGCTGGTCGCCGTGCACCGTGAGATCTATCCGAAGGCCGACCTGTCGATCCTGCAGCGCGCCTACGAGGTCGCCGAGCAGAAACACGCCACCCAGCTGCGCCGGTCCGGGGACCCCTACATCACCCATCCGCTGGCCGTCGCCAACATCCTGGCCGAACTCGGCATGGACACCACCACGCTGGTGGCCGCGCTGCTGCACGACACCGTCGAGGACACCGGCTACGCGCTGGAGACGCTGACCGCCGACTTCGGCGAGGAGGTCGGCCACCTGGTCGACGGTGTCACCAAGCTGGACAGGGTCGTGCTGGGCAGCGCGGCCGAGGGCGAGACGATCCGCAAGATGATCATCGCGATGGCCCGCGATCCGCGCGTGCTGGTCATCAAGGTCGCCGACCGGCTGCACAACATGCGCACGATGCGTTTCCTGCCGCCGGAGAAGCAGGCCCGCAAGGCCCGCGAGACGCTGGAGGTGATCGCCCCGCTGGCCCACCGGCTCGGCATGGCCACGGTCAAGTGGGAACTGGAGGATCTGTCGTTCGCGATCCTGCATCCCAAGCGCTACGAGGAGATCGTGCGGCTGGTCGCCGACCGGGCGCCGTCGCGCGACACGTATCTGGCCAAGGTGCGCGCCGAGATCATCGCCGCACTGAGCGGGATGAAGATCAGCGCCACGGTGGAGGGCCGGCCGAAGCACTACTGGTCGATCTATCAGAAGATGATCGTCAAGGGCCGCGACTTCGACGACATCCACGATCTGGTCGGCGTCCGGATCCTGTGCGACGAGATCCGCGACTGTTATGCCGCGGTGGGTGTTGTGCATTCGCTGTGGCAGCCGATGCCGGGCCGGTTCAAGGACTACATCGCCCAACCCCGCTACGGGGTGTACCAGTCGCTGCACACGACCGTGGTCGGTCCGGAGGGCAAACCGCTGGAGGTGCAGATCCGCACCCGTGACATGCACCGCACCGCGGAGTACGGCATCGCCGCGCACTGGCGCTACAAGGAGGCCAGGGGCCGCAACGGTGTTCTGCATCCGCATGCGGCCGCCGAGGTCGATGACATGGCCTGGATGCGGCAGTTGCTCGACTGGCAGCGCGAGGCCGCGGACCCCGGCGAGTTCCTGGAGTCGCTGCGCTACGACCTTGCGGTCCAGGAGATCTTCGTGTTCACCCCGAAGGGTGACGTGATCACCCTGCCCACCGGGTCGACGCCGGTGGACTTCGCCTACGCCGTGCACACCGAGGTCGGCCACCGATGTATCGGTGCGCGGGTGAACGGCCGGCTGGTGGCACTGGAACGCAAGCTCGAAAACGGCGAAGTGGTGGAGGTCTTCACCTCCAAGGCGCCCAACGCCGGGCCGTCGCGGGACTGGCAGGGCTTCGTGGTGTCACCGCGCGCCAAGGCCAAGATCCGCCAGTGGTTCGCCAAGGAGCGCCGCGAGGAGGCCCTGGAGGCCGGCAAGGACTCCATCGCCCGTGAGGTGCGCCGCGCCGGACTTCCGTTGCAGCGCTTGGTCAATGGCGAGTCGATGGCAGGTCTGGCCCAGGAACTCCGCTACCTCGACGTCTCGGCTCTCTACACTGCGGTGGGGGAGGGTCATGTCTCGCCCCGCCACGTCGTGCAGCGGCTGCTGGCCCAGCTCGGTGGTGCCGACAGCGCCGAAGACGAGCTGGCCGAGCGGTCCACGCCGGCCACGATGCCGATGCGCCAGCGCAGCACCGATGACACCGGGGTCGCGGTGCCCGGCGCGCCGGGCGTGCTGACGAAGCTGGCCAAGTGCTGCACCCCGGTTCCCGGCGACAACATCATGGGTTTCGTCACCCGCGGCGGCGGGGTCAGCGTGCACCGCACCGACTGCACCAACGCCGCATCGCTGCAGCAACAGGCCGAACGCATCATCGAGGTGCACTGGGCGCCGTCGCCGACATCGGTGTTCCTGGTCGCCATCCAGGTCGAGGCGCTCGACCGGCATCGGCTGCTGTCCGACGTCACCCGGGTGCTCGCCGACGAGCGGGTCAACATCCTGTCGGCGTCGGTGACCACCTCCAACGATCGGGTTGCCGTCAGCCGCTTCACCTTTGAGATGGGTGACCCCAAGCACCTCGGTCACGTGCTCAACGCGGTGCGCAATATCGAGGGTGTCTACGACGTGTACCGCGTGACCAGCGCCGCCTGACCGCGCTTGCCCATACCGCGAGCAGACGCAAAATCGCATCAGAAGGGCCACTTTCGTGCGATTTTGCGTCTGCTCGCGCCCACAGGGAACCCGTCAGCAGGGCGTCGTCGGGTCCATATCGGTGCGGAACGGGCGCCCGGCTTCATCCAGGCAGGCCTGATAGCAGGTCTGGTGGCTGATCCCGAACACGCTGGCGGTCTCGCAGTGGTTGAAGCTGCCGTCGGTCAGCGGGGCCTGATCGCAGTACCCGCCGCCGAAGCCGGCGAACGAGATGTTGTGACACTCGCCGGGCGCAGCGTGTGCGGGCGGGGCGGGTAGCGCCCCGACGAGACATCCGGCGACCGCCGCGGCGGCGCTGAGCACGATTTTCAGGTTCCGCATAGTGACTCCTGGCGGCTCCCGTGGTTACTGGGGCCTGTGTTGCCCGACCATACGCCCAGCGCTGCGACCGTTTGGCGGGTTTGCCGGATTCACTCCAGCCGGATGGAGGTGATCGTCACCGGGAGCCTGGGCTCGCCGTCCTTGCCGCCGCCGGAGACGCCGGCGTCGGCGATCCGCTCCACGGTGGCCAGCCCGGTGTTGTCGACCTTGCCGAACACCGTGTAGGTCGGCGGCAGCATCGAATCGCGGTACACGATGAAGAACTGGCTGCCGTTGGTGTCGGGGCCGGCGTTGGCCATCGCCAGCGTGCCCCGCGGGTATCGCACCGCCTTTTCCAGCGCGGGATCGAACGGGCGGTACTGGTTGGTCGGGTACTCGTTGTCGAAGCGGTAGCCGGGCCCGCCGGATCCGGTTCCGGTCGGGTCTCCGCACTGCAGCACCGACAGCGCCTTGGAGTCGGTCAGCCGGTGGCACGAGGTGTCGTCGAAGTAGCCCTGCTGGGCCAGGCTGACGAAGCTGCTCACCGTGCACGGCGACTTGGCGTTGTCCAGGCGCAGGCCCACAACGCCGTCGTTGGTGGTCATGGTGGCGTTGACGATCGGCGGCTGGGTGGGCACCTTGCCGGTGCGCGGCGGCCTGGCCGGTTTGTCCGCAGGTGTGGCGGTGGCCGGGTAGGTGCAGTTGGCGCCGAGCGTGGCCGGCGGATCGAACGGCGGCAGCTCGCCACTGCCGGGGCCCGCGGTGACCGTTCGCCGGGGTATGCCGGCACCACCGAGGTCGGTCGAATTCTTCAGTTCCCGGGCCATCCAGGAGAAGAACATCACCCCGGCCACGATCGCCACGATCGTCATCACCGTCATCAGATAGCTGATCACCAGGCCGGCGAGCGCGAGGCCGCGGCCCTCCTCGCCGGTCTTCTTGATCTGTGACAGCGAGATGTGACCGAACACGATGCCCAGCGGGGCGAACAGGAACGCACAGATCAGCGACGCAATCGCCATCCCGTTGGTCTGCGGTGGCGCCGGGTACGGGTACGGACCCGGGCCGTAGGGCTGGCCATAGGGGGGTGGCGCGCCGTACGGCGGCGGCGGTTGGTACGGCGGGGGTTGGGTCATCGCACTCAGTCCAGCAGCACGGACTTGATCTGGACGTCGGTGGCCGGTTTGCCGTCCTCACCGCCGCCCGCGACACCCGCGGCGGCGATCTTGTCGAGTGTGTCGAGACCGGTCTGGTCGATGGTGCCGAACACCGTGTAGTTCGGCGGTAGCTGCGAATCCTTGTAGACCAGGAAGAACTGGCTGCCGTTCGTGCCGGGGCCGGCATTGGCCATCGCCAGGGTGCCCCGCGGGTAGGTCACCGGCTTCTGCAGTGCGGGATCGCCCTTGGCGTATTGGTCGGTGGGGTACTCGTTGGCGAACTGATACCCCGGTCCGCCGCTTCCCTTGCCGGTCGGGTCACCGCACTGCAGCACCGCCAGCGTCGGCGAGGTGGTCAGCCGGTGGCACGGGGTGTCGTCGAAGTAGCCCTGCTGGGCCAGGCTGGCGAAACTGTTGACCGTGCATGGTGACTTGGCGTTGTCCAGCATCAGGCCGATGTTGCCCTGGTTCGTGGTCATGCTGACGCTGACGGTCGCCGGGTCGGTCGGCACCTTGCCGCTCCTGGGCGGGGCGACCTTCTTGCTGGCCGGTTCCGGGGTGGCCGGGTACTGGCAGTTGGCGCCCAGGTCGGCACTGGCTTGGAACGGCGGAAGCCCTCCGGGTGCCGGCGGCGCAGCGCTGCTGGTGGCCGTCGACGAGGCGACGGTGCTGGTCCCGGTGGAGTTCGTGTCCTTGTTGGTCACCACGAAGGTGACGACCAGCGCGGCCGCGGCGGCGACCACCACGACACCGCCGAGGATGGTCAGCAGGCGGCGCCGCTTCGCCTGCTTGGCGCGCCGCTCGAGCTGGCGCTCGAGCTTGCGCTTGGCCGTCGCGCGTCGCTGTTCGTTGGTGGGCACCCCAGTCGTCCTCCGTGTCCTCCGCGGTATTCAGATGAGTCGGCACCGAGTGTGCCAGCAGATGATGTGAACGGGGGCCGCGACCCTCTGGAGAACAGGGATGGGAAACTGGACGGCGTGTTTCTCACCGGGTTCCCGGCCGGCATGTTGGCGTGCAACTGCTACGTGCTGGCCCCACGCGCCGGGTCGGACGCGATCGTCGTCGACCCCGGTCAGCGGGCTATGGGGCCGCTGCGCCGCATACTCGACGAGAACCGCCTGACACCGGCCGCCGTCCTGCTCACGCACGGGCACATCGACCACATCTGGTCGGCGCAGAAGGTGGCCGACGCCTACGGCTGCCCGGCCTTCATCCACCCCGAGGACCGGTTCATGCTCACCGACCCGATGCGCGGGTTCGGGCCGTCGGTTCTCGGCAAGCTGGGCGGGCTCGCCGTCCGGTCCCTGTTCCGCGAACCCAGACAGGTGGTCGACCTCGACCGCGACGGAGACAAGATCGAGTGGGGCGGCATCACGGTCGCCGTCGATCACACCCCCGGCCACACCCGGGGTTCGGTGGTGTTCCGAGTCGACCGCGCGGGACGACGGGAGCCCGTCGTCTTCACCGGTGACACGCTGTTCAAGCAGTCGGTGGGCCGCACCGACCTGCCCGGCGGCAGCGGCAACGCGCTGCTGGGTTCCATCGTCGAAAAACTGCTGGTGCTCGACGACGACACCCTGGTATTACCGGGGCACGGCGAATCCACCACCATCGGTTCCGAGCGCCGCACCAACCCGTTCCTCGAAGGTCTGACTCTGTGAGCGAGTTCAAGGCACCCAAGGGTGTCCCCGATTACCTCCCGCCCGAGTCGGCCGAGTTCGTCGCGGTCCGCGACGGGCTGCTGGCCGCCGCCCGCCGGGCCGGCTACGGCCATATCGAGCTGCCCATCTTCGAGGACACCGCACTGTTCGCCCGCGGTGTGGGGGAGTCCACCGACGTGGTGTCCAAGGAGATGTACACCTTTGCCGACCGCGGCGACCGGTCGGTGACACTTCGGCCCGAAGGCACCGCGGGCGTGATGCGTGCGGTGATCGAGCACGGCCTGGATCGCGGTGCGCTGCCGGTCAAGCTGCGCTATGCGGGTCCGTTCTTCCGCTACGAACGCCCGCAGGCCGGCCGCTACCGCCAGCTGCAACAGGTCGGGGTGGAGGCGATCGGCGTCGACGATCCGGCCCTGGACGCCGAGGTGATCGCGGTCGCCGACGCCGGTTTCCGCTTGCTGGGCCTGTCGGGTTTCCGCCTGGAGATCACCTCGCTGGGCGACGAGACCTGCCGACCGCAGTATCGCGAGCTGCTGCAACACTTCCTGTTCTCCCTCGACCTCGACGAAGAAACACAGCGACGCGCCCAGCTCAACCCGCTGCGGGTGCTGGACGACAAGCGCCCGCACATGCGTGCGCTGACCGCCGACGCGCCGGTCATGCTCGACCACCTCTCCGACGTCGCCAAGCAACACTTCGAGACCGTTCTGGCCCACCTCGACGCGCTGGGGGTGCCGTATGTGATCAACGCGCGGATGGTGCGCGGGCTGGACTACTACACCAAGACCACGTTCGAGTTCGTCCACGACGGGCTCGGGGCGCAATCCGGGATCGGCGGCGGCGGGCGCTATGACGGGCTCATGCACGAACTCGGTGGCCAGGACCTCTCGGGGATCGGCTTCGGGTTGGGGGTGGACCGCACGATGCTCGCGCTGCGGGCGGAGGGCAAGACGGCGGGCGATACCACCCGCTGCGACGTGTTCGGGGTGCCGCTGGGGGAGCAGGCCAAACTCGAGCTCGCCAAACTCGCCGCGGTGCTGCGGGCCGCCGGTGTGCGAGTCGACCTGGCCTACGGCGATCGCGGTGTGAAGGGTGCGATGCGCGCCGCGGACCGCTCGGGCGCCCGGGTGGCGTTGGTGGCCGGCGACCGGGACATCGAGGCCGGCACCGTGGGTGTCAAGGACCTGTCCACCGGAGAGCAGGTCGACGTCGCCGTGGGTTCGGTGGTCGGCGAGGTCGAATCACGCCTGGCCCAGGGCTGACCCGAACGCACACTCGACGATCTCAGCAAACTCTCAACAGATTCTTGGTTCGAGCTTGGCCCTTGGGGGAACTAGCCACTATCTGCGGCTCGTTGTATCACCATGACCAACGAGTTCGCCACCGAGCTCATCGAGAGCTACCTGCGTAACCGCCAGGTGCGGTACTTCCGTGGCCGTCACGACCAGGAGTACTTCTTCCTCGTCAACACCTACCACGGCCGCCTGCACGTCCATCTCGAAGTCTGCGGTGCCCGCGGCGATTCGATCAAGATCAGCGTCGCCACTCAGCAGTTCCATCCTGCCCAGCAGCGTGAACGGATCACGGAGCTGGCCCGCCGGTGGAATCGCACCGACCAGTCGGCCAGGGCGATCGTCTACGAGTCGTCGGATCCGCGCCTGCTGGGTGTGGGTGCCGAGAACCACTACTCGCACACCGAGGCCGGTGACTTCGCCACCGTCGCCGACCAGACGATCCAGTCCGCGATCGAACTGTTCGGGCGGATAAGGGTCTCGGCCGGCCTGATGGGTGCGAGGGACGAACAGCTGCTCGACGCCGGCTGAGCACCCGGGTGGGAGCCCGTCGCCGGGCGCCGCCCCTAGATCGCCATGGCGGCGCGCACGTCGTCCTCCGAGGAGGAGCCGCCCGCGCCGCTGGAGGTCACCCGACCGGACTCCAGGACGTAGTACTGCTGCGCGGACTCGAGGGCGAACCCGATGTGCTGTTCGACGAGCAGCACGCCGAGGCCGCCGCGGTGGGTCAACGCCGTGATGGCGGCCTCGATCTCGGCCACCACCGATGGCTGGATACCCTCCGTCGGCTCGTCGAGTATCAGCATCCTCGGGCTGGCGATCAACGCCCGCGCGATCGCCAGCTGTTGGCGCTGGCCGCCCGAGAGCAGACCGGCGCGACGGCTCAGCAGCTCCTTGAGAGCCGGAAACAGGTCGAGCTGTTCATCGATCAACTGCTTGCCGCCCTTGCGGCCGTCGGCGACGACCTGCAGGTTCTCGGCGGTGGTCAGTTGGCCGAACGACTGCTGGCCCTGCGGCACATAGGCCAGTCCGCGCGCCACCCGGGCACTGGGCCGCAGCTTGGTGACATCCTCGCCGTCGAGCAGCACCTTGCCCGACGAGCACTTCAGCAGGCCGACCGCGGCCCGCAGGAGCGTCGTCTTGCCGGCGCCGTTGTGGCCCATGACGGCGGCCACCCCGTCGGAGGGCACCTCGATGCTCACCCCGTGGATGACCTCCGAGCGGCCGTAGCCGGTGTGAACGTCGACAAGCTGCAACATCATTGGCCCCCTTCCGAATCGGGAGTGCCCTCTGCCGCGGTACCGAGGTAGACCTCCTGCACCTTCGGGTTGGCCTGCACCTCGGCGACCGACCCTTCGGCGACGACCTGGCCGCGGGCCAGCACGGTCACCGAGGTGGCGAATGCCCGCATGAAGTCCATGTCGTGTTCGACGACAACCACCGTGCGTTCGGAACCGATGCGCCGCAGCAGGTTCCCGGTCTCCTCGCGTTCCTCGGCGCTCATCCCCGCGACGGGTTCGTCGAGCAGCAGCACGTCGGCGTTCTGCACCAGCAGCATGCCGATCTCCAGCCACTGCTTCTGCCCGTGTGCCAGCACGCCGGCCGGTTTGTCGGCCAGCCCGGTCAGGCCGATCGTGTCCAGCGCTTCCTCGATCACCGGCAGTACGCCGTTGCGTCGTCGCAACAACGTCCACCATGAGCGGGAGGCGCCCGCGGCGATGTCGAGGTTCTGCAGCACGCTCAGTTGTTCGAACACGCTGGCGGTCTGGAAGGTTCGGCCCACCCCGAGCCGGGCGATCTGATGCACCTTCTTGCCCACCAGTTCCATGCCGGACTTGTTTACCGAGCCGCTGCCCGTCACCAGTCCGGTGATCGCGTCGATGACGGTGGTCTTCCCGGCGCCGTTGGGACCGATCAGGAACCGCAGGTCGCCCTGGAAGAGGGTGAGGTCGACATCGTTGACCGCCTTGAAGCCGTCGAAGTCCACGGTTAGTCCACGGACTTCGAGGTACTGGGTGCCCATGCCGGCGTTGCCGCCGGCGACCGGATCAGCAACTTCGGTCATGCTGTGGCTCCGACCTTTTCGGTTTCCGGTTCCTGATCGGGATCGGTTGTGCCCGGGCCGGGCCGGCGGCGGCGCCGGAACAGGACCCCCAGGCCGGCGAGGCCGGCCGGGAAGAAGCCGACGACGACGATGAACAACAGACCCTGCGCGTAGGTCCACTCCGACGGGAACCGCTCGGAGAACAGCGTTTGCGCCCACGCGACACCGATGGCGCCGAGCACCGGGCCGAGCAGCGTGGTGCGTCCGCCGATCGCCACCCCGATGACGAACGCGATCGAGGGCAGGATGCCGACCTGGGACGGCGCGATGAAGCCGACGATCGGGGCGAACAGCGCTCCGGCGACACTGGCGAACAATGCGGCCACCGTGTAGGCGACCACCTTGACATTGGCCGGGTCGTAGCCCAGGAACCGCACGCGTTCCTCACCGTCGCGGACGGCCACGAGGAGTTCGCCATAGCGGCTCTGCATGAGTTGGCGTGCCACGGCCACCACGATCAGCAGCGTGGCGGCGGCGATGATGTACAGCATCCGCCGGTTGACCGGGTCGTTGAGGGTGAAGCCGAAGAACGTACGAAACCTGTTGAGACCATTGCTGCCGCCGAGGGTGGTCTGCCCGACCAGCAGGATGGCCAATGCGGCCGCCAGGGCCTGCGACAGGATCGCGAAGTAGGCGCCTTTCACCTTGCGCTTGAAGACGCCCAGACCCAGTACGGCCGCGATTGCCGTGGGTACCACGACGATCGCCAGCAGCGTGAACGCGGGGGAGGCGAACGGTGTCCAGTAGGAGGGCAGTGACTTCATGCCGGCGATCTGCATGAAGTCCGGCACGTCGTTGCCGCGGATCTGGGCGTCGGCGATCTTCAGATGCATGCCCATCATGTAGCCGCCGAGCCCGAAGAACACCCCCTGGCCCAGCACCAGCATGCCGCCGCGGCCCCATGCCAGCCCGATTCCGACCGCGACGATCGCAAAGCACAGGAACTTGGCGAACAGGCTGAGCCGGAAGTCCGACAACACCGCGGGCGCCAAGCCGAACAACAGCACCGCGGCGATACCGAAACCGGCCCAGGTCTGCCAGCGCCCCAGGATGGATCTCATACGAGGCTCCTGGTCCGAACGGTGAACAGGCCCTGCGGGCGCACCTGCAGGAAGATCACGATGATCACGAAGACGATCACCTTGGCCAGCGACGCGGTGGTGTTGTACTCGATGAACGAGTTGAGGAAGCCCAGCGCGAACGCGGCGATGACAGTGCCCTTGATCTGGCCGAGACCACCCACGACGACCACCAGGAACGCGTCGATCAGATAGCTCTGACCGATGGTCGGGCTGGTGGACCCGATCAGTGTCAGCGCCACACCGGCCACCGCCGCCAGACCCGATCCGATGAAGAACGTCGTGATGTCGGTCGTGCGGCTGGAGATGCCGCTGGTCTCAGCCAGATCGCGGTTCTGCACCACCGCCCGGATACGTCGTCCCATCGGGCTGTAGCGCAGCACCGCCGACAGCACGGCCACGCACAGCACGGCCAGCACCAGGATGAAGATGCGCGTCTTGGGCACCACCGCGCCCAGGATCTCCACGCCGCCGGACAACCAGGCCGGCGCCACGACGTTGACGGCCGGCGCGCCGAACACGTCACGAGCGATCTGTTGCAGGACCAGCCCGACCCCGAAGGTCACCAGCAGGGTGTCCAGCGGCCGGTCGTACATCCGTTGGATCAGCGTGACTTCCAGCAGCACACCCATCAGGCCGCCGACGAAGAACCCGACGACCAGCGAGACGAGCAGCGACGCACCGGTGTTGGAGATGACCTGCTGCACGACGTAGGCGGTGTAGCAGCCGGCCATGATGAACTCGCCGTGGGCCATGTTGATGACGCCCATCTGGCCGAACGTCAGCGAAAGTCCCAGTGCAGCCAACAACAGGATTGAGCCGAGGCTCAATCCCGTTGTCAGCTGACCGATTAGAACATCCATCTAAGGAGTCAGCCCTGGGGAGTTAGCCGGACAGTCCGGCCGCCCACGGGTAACCCTTGAGGTAGGGGTCCGGTTCGATGGGGCCGGCCGAGGACCAGACGGTGTAGATCAGCCCGTCGGGATGGATCTCGCCGATGCGCGCGGTCTTGGTGATGTGGTTGTTGTCCCCGTCGATCTGCACCAGACCCTCGGGGGCGTCGTACTCCACCCCTCCGGCGGCCTCCTGGACGTCCTTGGTGGCAAAGGACTTTGCCTTCTCCACGGTGTTCTTCCACAGATGGACCGACACGTAGGCCGCTTCCATCGGGTCCGAGGTCGGCTTGTCCTGGCCGTAGGCGTCCTTATAGGCCTTGACGAACGCCTTGTTCTCCGGCGAGTCGAGGGTCTGGTAGTAGTCCCAGGCCACCAGCTGGCCCTCGATGTTCTGCACGCCGATGCCGCCGACCTCTTCCTCGGCGATCGACACCGACACCACCGGCATGTCCTGCGGGGTCAGGCCGACGTTCTTGTACTCGCGGAAGAACGCGACATTGGAGTCACCGTTGAGCGTGTTGAACACGGCGTCGGCGTCGGCGGTGCGGACCTTGTTGACGATCGTGGAGAAGTCGGTCGAGCCCAGCGGGGTGTAGTCCTCGCCCTTGATCTCGATGTCGTTGGCCGCCGCGTAGGCCTTGATGATCCGGTTGGCGGTCTGCGGGAAGACGTAGTCACTGCCGACCAGGTAGAGCGACTTGACGCCCTTCTCCTTGAGGTAGTCCAGCGCCGGGACGATCTGCTGGTTGGTGGTGGCGCCGGTGTAGAAGATGTTCTTCGACGATTCCAGACCCTCGTATTGGACGGGGTAGTAGAGCAGCGAGTTGTTGCTCTCGAACACCGGCAGCATGGCCTTGCGGCTTGAGGACGTCCAGCCGCCGAACACCGCGGCCACGCAGTCGTCCTTGATGAGCTTCTCGGCCTTCTCGGCGAACACCGTGGGCTCGGATGCGCCGTCCTCGCCGATCAGGTCGATCTGCTTGCCCATCACGCCGCCGTCGGCGTTGATCTGGTCGACGGCGAGTTTGATGGCGTCGCGGACGGTGACCTCGGAGATCGCCATGGTGCCCGACAGCGAGTTCAGCGAACCGACCTTGATCGTCGGCCCGGAGGTGTCGACACATGACTCCGACTTTGCTGCCTCGGTGTCGCTAGCCTTGCTGCCACAGCCGGAAAGGACCAGGCTGGCGGCCATCACCACGCTTCCCGCCGCCAGTGCCGATCGATTCAGTACAGCGCGTCGTGGTGCTCGCATGTGTTCCCTTCCGGTGGTGAACCGCGATGATTGGCTGACCTCCCGGCGATGGAGCAGATCCGGTACGTCGTACCGCACGGGTGTCGATCCGGCACGTTAGAGCTTGAAAGTTTCTGTGAAATGTCTGCATGTGACAACTGAGTTAACCCGGGCAGAGTTTGCCGACATCCGGGCGATGTGCCTCGTCGGAGGACGCGCGTAACAGTCTCGGTAGCGTGGTCGATATGGCCGGTATGCGACATGTGACAGCAAGAGTCGGGGCGGCGCTGGTTCTGGCGGCCGCCGGTGTTGCGGCCACTCACGCCATCGCCGGCGCCGAACCCGATGCCGGGCACCAGGTGCGCTACACGCTCACGTCGGACGGCCCCGGGGATTTCGACCTCTACTATCTGGTGACCCAACCGCCGAGCATGGCGGCCTACAACGCCGACTCGTACACGTACCTGAAGAAGCAAGATGTCCACGTTGCGCCGGACGCGCCCTGGGTTTTCGAGACCACGCTCGAGGACCCCAGCTGGGCGATCCTGACCGTCAGCAGCACGACGCACGGCGGGCGGGCCGCACCGAATCCGCACTGCGAGATCGCCGTCGACGGTCAGATCGCCGTGCAGCAGGACGCTCCCTATAACCTGCAGTGCCAGCTGAAGCAGTGGTAGCCCGCTTCGCCGAGTCGTAGTCAGGCCGGGTTGCGCAGTCCCCGCACGAACTGCGCAACGGCGGTGCCGATCGCATCGGGGCTGTCCTCCTGGATGAAGTGCACGCCGGGCACGGTCACCTCGGTGAGGTTGGGGAAGCTGCGCACGTAGTCGCGGATCTCCCCGCGCATCAGCGCGCCGGGCTCGGCGTTGACGAACAGTTTCGGCACGTCGCTGGTTTCCAGCCATGCGGCATAGTCGCGGACCACGGCCGCAACGTCGGCCGGCGCGCCGTCGATCGGGATGTTGCGCGGCCACGACAACGTCGGCCGACGGTCCTCACCGGGCCGGGCGAATGGTTGGCGGTAGTGATCCATCTCTTCGTCGGACAGTGTGCGCATGATGGCCCCCGGCAGGACACCCTCGACGAAGATGTTGTTCTGTAGCACCATCTCCTCGCCCTGGGGCGACCGGAAGCCCTGGAACACCGGGCGGACGGCGTTCGGGAACTCTGCCCAGGTGGTCGTCGAGACGACACCTTCCATGAACGCGATACCGGCCACCCGCTCGCGGTGCTGGTTGGCCCAGTCGAAGCCGAGCGCGGTGCCCCAGTCGTGCAGGACCAGCACCACGCGGTCGCCGAGATCAAGCGCATCCCACAGTGCGAACAGGTAGTCGCGCTGCTCGGCGTAGTGGTAGCGGTCGGGTCCCGAGTCGTCCAGCTTGTCCGATGCCCCCATGCCGATCATGTCGCAGGCGACGAGTCGGCCCAATCCTTCCATGTGCGGCATGACATTTCGCCACAGGTACGACGACGTAGGGTTGCCGTGGGCGAACACGATCGCCTCCCCGGAGCCTTCGTCGACGTAGGCCATCTGCTTGCCGCGGATTTCTTTGTACTGCAGATGTCCGTACGGTTTTGCGCTGAGCACGGTGGTCTCCTCACTATCGGGTGTCGGCGAACGTCGCGGCGGTCTGCCGGGCGACGCGCAGAATGCGTTGGGAGAATTCGGGATCCGGGACCGCTCGGGCCAACGCCATACCGCCGACGCAGATGATCATCAGGGCGATGGCGTCGTCGATGCGGTCCTCGGGCGCGTCGTCTTCGTCGCAGACGGCGGCCAGTGACCTGCGCAGTTCACGCTGATACGTGGCACGAAAGGCGTCGGGGGCCCGCGCGGTGTCCGAGCTCAGGGCGGCGAAGGCGCATGCGGTGCCGAGGTTGTCGCGGTGGGCTGGGGTCAGATAGCGGGTGGCCAGGCTCTTGAGCCGCCCGCTCCACGTCTGCACGGGTTCTCCGGGTTTGATCCAGTGCGACCGGCCGGTGGTGATCGCATGGCTGAACGCGGCGTCGGCAAGTTCCTGCTTGGTGTCGAAGTGCGAGTAGAAGGCGCCGTGGGTGAGCCCGGCATCGCGCATGACCGGGGCGATCGCTGCGCCTTCCAATCCCTCTTTGCGCAGCCTGCGGGCCGCCGACTGGAGGATGCGGTCGAGCGATTGTTGCTTGTTGAGCCGACGACGGCCCGTGGCCTTTCGCATGATGTGCATCATGCTATTGGAATGATGCACATCATGCGAGATGCGGTGGTGGCATCCTGGCCCTGTGGGGCTGATTATTCGGCTGGTCGAGTTGCTGCTCGTGATCGTGCCGCTGGTCGGTGTGCTCATCGCCGCCGTGAAGGGGATCTCGGCTGTCACCAGGCGGGCGGGGGAGGCCCCCGCCGATCCAGGCGCGGATACCACCGCGGTCGGTGATGCCCGCCCTGGCAGCACGAGAAACCAAGCCGCACAGTGGCGCACTATCACCCGGGTGCTCGACGAACACAAGCGGACCGACGCCCGCTGGGTCGACTACGAGCTGGACGCCGCCAAGCTTCTCGACTTCCCCGTCATGACCGATATGCGTGATCCGCTGACCATCGGATTTCACCGGGCCAAGTTGCGCGCCGACCTGCTGCGGCCGCGTCAGGCCGAGGACCTGCTCGACGACCCCGGTGCCGCACGGACATACCTGGAAGCCGTGCAGGACTACGTGACGGCGTTCAACGCCGCCGAACGTGAGGCGCTGCGCCGCCGGCGCAGCGACTTCTCCCGAGAGGGTCAGCAGCGGCTGGCCCGGGCGCAGAGCCTGTTGCGGGTGGCCACCGATGCCGGGGCCACACCCCAGGAACGGGAACGGGCGTATGTCCTGGCGCGTGGCGAGCTCGACGGCCTGGTCGTGCTGCCCGACAGCACCAGGGCCGGTATCGAACGCGGAATCGCGGGAGAGATCGACAGCTGACCCGCCGGGCCTTGACACGACATCGAACATAGGTTCGAATAGCTGTGTGCGCTGGTCGAGCCAGGGGGTGCAGGTCGATGACGGAGCGCTGCCCGGGCTGGCGCGCATCGGATTGGTGCGCAGCGTGCGCACCCCGCAGTTCGACGGGGTCACATTCCATGAGGTGCTGTGCAAATCGGCGCTGAACAAGGTCCCCGACAGTGCGATGCTGCCGTTCCGGTTCACCGTCAACGGCTACCGCGGCTGCGTGCACGCCTGTCGATACTGTTTCGCCCGGCCCACCCACGAATATCTCGACTTCGACCCGGGCGCCGATTTCGACACCCAGATCGTCGTCAAGACCAACATCGTCGACGTGCTGCGCCGTGAACTGGGCCGCCCGTCCTGGCAACGTGAGACCGTCGCGCTGGGCACGAACACCGATCCCTACCAGCGCGCCGAGGGCCGCTACGAGCTGATGCCCGGGATCATCGGCGCTCTGGCAGCTTCGGGAACGCCGCTATCCATCCTGGCCAAGGGCACCCTGCTGCGCCGGGATCTGTCGCTGATCGCCGAAGCGGCACAGCAAGTTTCGCTCTCGGTTGCGATTTCGCTGGCAGTGGGCGATCCGGACCTGCACCGCGACGTCGAGCCCGGGACGCCGTCCCCGCAGGCCCGGCTCGGCTTGATCACCGCGGTGCGCGAGACCGGGCTGGACTGTCACGTCATGGTGGCGCCGGTGCTACCGCATCTGACCGACTCGGCCGAGCATCTCGATTCGCTGCTCGGCCAGATCGCCGCGGCCGGGGCCACCGGCGTCACCGTCTTCGGTCTGCACCTGCGCGCCTCGACGCGTGGATGGTTCATGGCCTGGCTGGCGCGATCGCACCCCGAGCTGGTCGGCACCTATCGTCAGCTGTATCGCCGCGGCGCGTATCTGCCGGCGGACTATCGCCAGATGTTGCGTCTGCGGGTGGCGCCGATGATCGCACGGTACGGGCTCGGTGGGGACCTGCGGGCGTTTACGCCCGCGTCCCAGCCGGCGCCCGCACCACCCATCGACCTGCAGCCGACGTTGTTCTAGGTCGCGCCCAAGGCGCTCCGGTGTTCTAGGTCGCGGTTCTAGCGTCGAGCAGACGGAAAAGTCGCCGACACGCCGGGGAAATGGGAGCTTTTCCGTCTGCTCGCGCCGCGGAAGCGCTAGCTGCGGCCGCGTTTGACCTGATTGAACGGCACGCCCTTGTCGGCGGCGTACTCGCGCGGGAAGCCCAGCACGCGTTCGCCGATGACGTTGCGGGCCACCTCGGTGGTTCCGCCGCCCAGTGCGACCGCCTGTCGGGACAGGTAGCGATCCCCGAAGTCGAACAATCCATCGCCACCGTCGACCACCCCGGCACTTCCGGTGATCGCCAACACGGTGTCGAGTTCGAATTGCACGGTGTCGGAATGGGAGACCCGAATGATCGACCCGGCAGCCGGCGGCAGCGACCCGTCGTTGACGCCGTGGTAGACGTGGTCGATCAACTGCTTCTGTACGGCGCGGTGCACCAGTGCGCGGCCGGCCATTTCCTGCAGACGCTCGTTATCGGCCTGTCCGCACTTGTCCAGCAGCTCGGCGTAGTCGATGGGCCGGTCCGTCACGCCTTCTGGGCCGATGCCGCTGGCGAACTCCGAACCGCCGCCCACCGCGCGCCGCTCGTGATACATCTGGCGAGAGGCGACGGCCCAGCCGCCGTTGACCTCACCGACCACCGCGTCGTCGCCGAGTTCGAGACCGTCGAAGAACTCCTCGCAGAACTCGATCGACCCGTTGACCTGCTTGATGCGGCGCAAGGTGATGCCCGGTGCATTGAGCGGCACCATGAACATCGTCAGGCCCTCGTGCTTGGGCACGTCCCAGTTGGTGCGGGCCAGCATCAGCCCGTAGCCGGCCGCGAAAGCGCTTGTGCTCCAGGTCTTTGCGCCGTTGATCACCCATTTGTCACCGCTGCGGTCCGCACGGGTGATCACCCCGGCCAGATCCGAGCCGCCGCTGGGTTCGGACAGCAGCTGCACCAGCACCTCGTCACCGCGCAGCGCGCCGGCGATGTGTCGACGCTTCTGCTCCTCGCTGCCGGTGTCGAGGAGCGTGGCCGCACAGATGGTGAACGTGGGCGTGTTGAGGATGATCGGCATCTCATAGGACCGGCTCTCGGCGTCGAAAGCCCGCTGGTACTCGATCGGAAGGCCGAGTCCGCCGTATTCGCGGGGGAAACAGATGCCGGCGAAGCCGCCCTCGTACAGCTTCTTCTGCAACTCGCGTGCCCGCAGCCAGGGGCCCTCTTCGCCGCGGTCGGCCTCGGGCGGGTTCTCCGGATCGATGCGCGGCATGTTCTCGGCCAGCCACGCACGCGCCCGGGCGGCGAACTCGGCGACCGACTCGCCGGTCTGGGTTGACACCGAAGTGGTCTCGGTCATCAGGCGGACTCCAGCTCCTTGGTCATCGTGTACACCCGCAGGTTGTGATCCTCGGGTGTGCCGAACATCGAGCGATACAGCGTGACTCGTCGCAGGTACAGATGCAGGTCGTGCTCCCAGGTCACGCCGATGCCGCCATGCAGCTGGACGCAGTGCTGCACCATGTCCGGAGCGTGCTCGCCCACATAGGATTTCGCGATACTGGCCGCCAGGCCGGCATCGTCGGCGCGACTGCCCACCTTGGCGATCGCCGCGCGGGTGGTGGCGCGACACGCCTCCAGCCAGATCTTCAGGTCGGCGTAGCGGTGTTTGAGCGCCTGGTAGGACACCAGCGGACGACCGAAGGAATGCCGGTCGAAGCCCCACTGGATCGTCATGTCGACGACGGTGTCGAGGATGCCGACCGTCTCGGCGCATTGCAGAACAAGCGCGATCTGGTGTTGGCGTGCGATGAGCGCGGGTGTCTGCTCTGCCGATCCCACGGCGGCAGACTCGTCGATCTCCACGCCCTCGAACGCCACCCGGGCGTAGCCCTTCACCAGGTCGATGGAGCGCTGCGCCGTGACCTGAACCCCGGGCGCATCGGTCCGGACCAGAAACTGGCGAGCGGATCCCTCGCAGCTGGCGATCACCAGCAGGACATCGCTTTCGGCCCCCGCCTCGACGCGGTCCTTGACGCCGTCGAGGCGGAATCCGGTTTCCGTCGGTGTCGCGGTCACGGTGGGCGCCAGGGGCGCCCACCGGCCACCCGGTTCGTACACCGCCCAGGACGCGATCGTTTCGCCGGAGATCAGCGACTCGATCAGGTCGGCGTGCCGTTGGCTGTCCTGGGCGTCGGCCAGCCCGGCGAGCACGGCGCTGACCGGGTGAAGCGGCCCGGGCGCCACCGTCTTTCCGGTCTGCTCGGCCACCATCGCCAGATCCTCGACGCCGTTGCCCGATACGCTGCCGCCACCGAGCTCCTCGGGTACGAGCAGGCTCGCCCACCCGAGCTCCGCCGCTCGTTGCCACCAGGCGGGGTCGAAAGAGATTCCTTGTTGGTGGAGTTCACGCACCCGGCTCAGCGGTGCTTCCTTGTCGAGGAACGACTGGGCCGTCGAGGCGAACAGAAGTCGTTCGGGGGATGCGGCGGTGGTCACGGTGCCGACTCACTCTCCTTTCGTAGTGAACGTGCGCGCCGGAGATCCGGCGCGCACGTCCGTGACGACGACGAGACTCGTCAGGCGATGACCAATGCGGGTACGTCGGGCTTGTGGACAACCTCGTTGGGGACCTTGAACAGGTCTACCAGGTTTCCGCCCATCACCTTCCGCTGACCTTCTTCGTCGAGACCCTCGGCCGCGAGATCGTCGACCAGGTTGATCGGATCGGCCAGGCCCTCCGGATGCGGCCAGTCCGAACCGAAGATGATCCGGTCGACACCGACCAGGTCGGCCATCTTCTTGAAGTCGTCCTCCCAGAACGGTGCGACGTACACGCCACGCTTGAAGGCCTCGATCGGGTCCTCCGGGAAATCCTGCGGCATCTTCATGTAGACGTCTTTGAACTGGTAGAACAGGTACGGCAGCCAGGACGCGCCGTTCTCGACGGACAGGATGCGCAGGTCCGGGTTGCGGGTCAGGGCACCGTGGCAGACCAGTGCGGCCATGGTGTCCTCGATCGGGCGCTTGCCCATCGCGACCATCCGGAACGCGGTCGGCTTGAACGGCAGGAACTCGTCGGCGGGCTCCCAGTCGTTGAGGTACTGGGCGTAGCCGCTGTCGGAGGCGTGCATGCACACCGGGATGCCGGCCTTGACGCAGGCGTCCCAGAACGGGTCGAACTCGGGCGTGCCCATCGAGCGGGTGCCGCGGAAGCCCGGTACCGGGGCCGGCCGCACCAGCACGGTCTTGGCGCCACGTTCCAGGCACCACTCGAGCTCCTCGAGTGCGCGGTCGACGATGCTCAGATTGATCACCGGCGTGGAGAAGATGCGGCCCTCGTAGTCGAACCGCCAGGTCTCATACATCCACTGGTTCAGCGCGTGGATGATGTCGAGGATCAGTTCCGGATCGTCCTTCATCCGCTCTTCGACCAGGCTGGCCAGGGTCGGGAACATGATCGTGTAGTCCAGGCCCAGGCCGTCGAGCACCTCGAGGCGCGCCTCGGGGTTGCGGAACGCGGGGATGGCCTTCATCGGCTTGCCCATCACCTCGCGGTAGCTCTTGCCGCCGCTGCCGTGCTTGAAGTACTCCTCCTGCGCGCCGGGCCGGGCGACGACCTCGAAGGTCGGGTTGGGGATGTAGTCGCTGATGGTGTTGCGCACCACGATCTTGGTGCGGCCGTGCACGTCGATGTAGTCGATGACGCCCTTGCGGTGCTCGGGCAGGAACTTGGTCAGCGCCTCTTTGGGCTCGTAAAAGTGGTTGTCGGCGTCGAACACCGGGTAGGGAAGCTCGCGTGATGGCATCTCCGCCTCCTGAAGAGTCTTGTTGGTCGATGACGGTAACGACATTACCACGCATCTAGCTGGGTAAACACCACCGGTTTGATGGACTGTGTCCGGCCGTCTCTACCAGCGCGAACGACTCAGGCGGTTCAGGCTGAGGGGCGGGGCAGCGTGCCGCGTACGCAGAAGTCGTAAATGTGCGCACCCTCGATCGGCACGCCGTTGAGCTCGGCGCCCAGGCTGCGCAGCCGCATGGCGCCGAGTACGGCCTGCATGATCAGTGCGGCGGTGGTCTCGACCTCCAGATCGGCGCGGAAGGCGCCCTCGGCGATACCGCGCTCCAGGATCTCGCCGATCAGCTCGTGCAGCGTCGACAACACCCGGGCGTACTCCCGTGGCTTGGTCTCGGCCAGGTGATCGTTGTAGAACGTCAGGCCGCGGTTGATGCTGTCCTGTTTGCTGGACCCGGCGGGGGCGCAGATCCGGTCGATGAGCACGCGCAACGCCTCGGCGGCCGGTAGATCGTCGGTCTGCTCGCGCCACTGCCGGCTCGACTCGGTCATGATGCTGTCGATCAGCGCCAGCAGCAGCTCGTCCTTGGTGGAGAAGTGTTGATAGAACGAGCGCAGCGAGGTCTTGGAACGTTCGACGACCTCGAGCACGGTGAAGTCGGTTCGCCCCGTCTCGGCCAGGATCGACAGTGCCGAGCGCATGAAGCGGTTCATCCGGGACTCGGGATCGGCGCGGGCCGAATCCGGTGTCGGTCCGGTGGCCTTGGCCATGAGTATCAGCCTATCCGTCGGGCTACAGTGACGAGAATGACGTTACCGTCTTCGTAGAACGCGCACAGGGAAGTCGCTACTGTGTTGCACCGACGACCTCCCCAACGGGCCGTAGACAAACACGACGAAGTGAGGGCCGCATGAGCACAGAATCCGATCAGACCTACTGGACCGTCGGCCGACTGCTCGACCTCTTCGACGTCGAGCCCGACGGCCCGGATCGCTACATCGGTCAGACCGGTGTGGCCGGCGAGGACGAGCGCCAGGTCGCGGAGGGCACCCAGGTGCTCGCCCAGGCCGTCGTGGCGGCGGCCAAGCGATTCACCGGCAAGTCGATTCGCTCGATACAGGCCGTCTTCGCCCGGGCCGTGGTGGTGGGCCCGCCGGTCATCCTCGACGTCGACGTGGTGGCCGAGGGCCGCACCACCGCGACGGCGGTCGTCACCGCCTCGCAGAACGACCGCCGGTGCATGACGTTCACCGTGTTCGCCGACGTGCCCACCCCCGACGTGATCCGCCACCACCTTCCGCGCCCCGAGGTCGCGGCGCCGGGCGAGTCCAACGTGTGCGAAATGCCCATGGTCGGAAGGCAAGTGAAGCTCGTCGACGTCATCGACATCAACAGCCCCGACGAGGTCGGGCCGCCCGAGGTCTACGCCTGGCTGCACTATGAGCCGATCCCGGCCCGCGACGACCTGGCCAAGGCGCTGATCGCCTACTTCACCGGACATCTGGGAATATCGACGACCATGCGGGCGCACGCCGGGATCGGCACCAGCCAGTCGCATCTGACCGTCTCGACCGCGCCGATGACCGTGACGGTCAGCTTCCACGAGCCGGTCCGCTGGAGTGGCTGGCTGCTCTACACCCACGAGAGCACTCAGGTGGGCGCCGGAATGTCCTACATCCGGGGCGCGGTTCACACCGAGGAGGGTGAGCTGATCGCCTCGTTCGGCCAGGACGCGATGATCCGGCCGCTGCGCACGACCGACGCCACGATCGCGGCCGAGGCCCGGCTCTAGTCCCGGCGGGCGCACGGGAACGGCGATGAGCCTCGTTGCAGGACGCGGACCGCTCGGACCGGATCGGGCGGGGTGGTTCTCGGCACCGGTGCCCGATCCCATCGTCTACGTCGAGCCGCACCCCCGTCGGGTCCAGGCCGTCCGGGACGGCAGAACGGTCATCGACACCGAGAACGCGTTGCTCGTCCACCGCGCCGGCCAGGCGTTGAGCTACGTCTTCCCGGCAGGCGAAATCGTCGGCGTGCCAACCGAACCCGAGCCGGAGGCGCCCGGATATGTCCGGGTGCCCTGGAACGCCGTCGACATCTGGCTGGAGGAGGGGCGCGCGCTCGTCCACTACCCGCCCAACCCGTACCACCGAGTGGACTGCCGGCCGACCGGGCGCCGGCTGCGGGTGGCGGTCGCCGGCACGGTGCTGGTCGACACCGACGACACCGTGATCGTGTTCGAGACCGCACTGGAGCCGCGGCTCTACGTCGCCCCCGGTCTTGTCCGCACCGACCTGCTGCGCCCCACGCCGACGTCGAGCTACTGCAACTACAAGGGTTACGCGACGTACTGGGCCGCGGTCGTCGGCGACACGGTCGTCGACGACGTGGCCTGGAGCTACGCCGATCCGATGCCCGAGACCATGCCGATCAAGGGATATCTCAGCTTCGACGCAACCCGTGCGGACGTCATCGCCGAGTTGCCCTCGCCCGGCTAGGGCCCGGGCGAGCGCTGGCGGCTCTTGGGAAGTGGGCGGCGCTATCGGGCGCGCTGCTCAAGGTGTCGCCGGGATCGCCCACGGTGCGGTGATCCCCGGGGGAATCGACTGCACGGGTGTTGCTTCTGGCTCCCATGCCGAGTGTGGCGGCGCGCGTGGTGAGGACCTTCGGGTCATCGGAGATTGTTGTGTGCAGCAACGGCTTACGCGTATCGGCGCTGCCGATGAGGTCGGCGACACCCGCACCGCCATCGGTGACCGCGTCGGCTGCGTCATCCAGTTTCGCTCTGCGGCTCGAGCCTTTCGAGGTCACGTCGGCAGCGGACGTGGCCGATGAGGCGGCCAATGAGTTCAGCGCCGACGCCGGCACCTCGTTGGCCGCGGCCAGGCCGTTGTGCGTAGCCGCGGTGCCGGGGGAGGGCGTTGAGCTGCCCGTGCCGTGTGGGCCGATGGCCCTGGCGATGGCGTTGGTCAGGTCGATCAGGGAACCGACGAGTCCGGGTCCATGTCCGGTGGCGAGGTCGAGATGTATTCCCAAGCCGGGGAACAATTCTTGGTCGAAGCTGAAGTCGAGCGCGTTGAACGCCGAGCCCCCCGGACTGAGTAGGCCACCGAAAGAGACGCCGATCTGAACCCCCGCGGGGAACTCCACGCCGATCATCGGCCCCACGGCCTGTACCAGTGAGGTCACGTCGACGTGGACCCCTCCGTTGAGGAAGGCGTCCAACATGGCGGGCGCGGTGTTGAACAAGGTGGTGAAGGCACTCGCCGGATCCGGGGTCGCACCGCTGAGGTCGTCAGCGATCGATCGGAGGCTTTGTCCCAACACCACCAAGGGGCCCACCACCGGACCTACCAGGCCGAGGAGCGCTCCGCTGAGCGAGGTTGTGGAAAAGGTCAGCAACTGCTCACCCGTCGGCGAAACCTTGACGAGGAACGGAAACCGACTCGTGATCGTCGGCAGCAGCTCGTAGAAGATCCTGTGGGTGGTCTCCAGCGTATTCGGGTCTGCGGCCAGTGGCGCGGCGAGCGCGGCTCGGAAATTGGTCTGGATCTGCTCGGCGATGGTTGCGACATCGGGCAACTCCTGGAGATAGCCGAGCTGATTGGCGATGATCTGTCGCAGAATGGGGAAGGGTGCCTCAAGCCAGGTGTTGGCAAGGGTCGAGGCGTGCTGACCGGCTCGGGTGATGACGTCCGCCCAGTCCGAGTCGGCGCTGAGCTGCACGGTTGAACCGAACCGAGCGTCTGGCGGCGTGGGTGCGACCAACGGCGTGACGGCGATGGCGGTGGCGCTCAGAATCGCGATGCCGCCGGTAGCGGACGGGTGAAGGCGACACGGCATGTTGACCCCCCGGTTGTGTACCACACCTGACCCGCTCGAACCGTACCCGGGACAACCGAGCTGTTGAGGACATTGAGAAATGTCATTCAATCCCTGGTGGACGTTGCGCGGTTAGCCGAGGTTGGCGGCGTCGAAGGTGTCGCATTGCTTGGGGTCACCGGTCTGGTACCCGACGGTGAACCACTTCTGCCGCTCTGCGGACGAACCGTGGGTCCACTGTTCGGGGTTGATCCGGCCGGTCGCCTGCTTCTGGATGCGGTCGTCGCCGACCGACGCCGCCGCCGAGAGTGCATCGCCAATATCCTTGTCGCTCAACGGCTCCAGGTAGGTTACACCGGTGCCGGGCTGCTTGGTGATCGCGGCGTAGTGCGCCCACACCCCGGCGTAGCAGTCGGCCTGCAGTTCGGTGCGTACACCGTTACCGCCCGCGCCCTGGGCGCCCCGCTGCGCGCGGCCCAGGTCGCCGAGCAGATTCTGGACGTGGTGTCCGTACTCGTGGGCGACGACATACTCCTGGGCCAACGGGCCTGCGCTGGAACCGAATTGGTCGACGAGCACCTGGAAGAAATCGGTGTCGAAGTAGGCGGTCTTGTCGACGGGGCAGTAGAACGGGCCGACGGCGCTGGTTGCCGGCCCACACCCGGTGTTGACCTGGCCCCTGAACAGGCGCATGTTCGGGTGGGTGTAGCCGGGCAGCAGTTGCTGCCACACGCCGTCGACGGAGTTGCCGGTGGCCACGACCCGGCACTCCAGGTACCTGTTGGCGTCCGCCCCGGTCTTGCACTTCGTCAGGTCGTAGCCGGACTGCTCCGAGCCAGGGGGGAGGGCGGGCTGTTCGTTGACCACCTGGCCCGGGTCGACCCCGAGAAACAGCGCCACGAGCACGATGAGCAGGCCACCGACACCGCCACCGATGGCGATGCCACGCCCGGGGCCGCGACCACTGGTGGAGGTGGTGCCGGTGTCGATCTGCATGCCTTCGTTGAAGGTCATCACCCCTCCTCGAGATCGCCCATTGAGGATTGGCGACCGGCCGCGTTCAGCTTGTCACTCTACGATTCAGCCGTGGCCGTCGTCGTCGATCCCTCGACCGTGGTGTACACCTCGCTCGGGGCGCTGCGTGGCACCACCGAAGGCTCGGTCGAGGTCTTTCGTGGTGTGCCCTACGCCGAGCAGCCGCTGGGCGAGCGCCGGTTTCAGGCGCCCGAACCCCTGGCGCCGTGGTCCGGGGTGCGCGACGCCGTCGAACACGGCCCCGTGCCGCCGCAGGGCCGGTCGTTCGTCGGCGGCGGACGCGACGATCCGAAGATCCGCGACGAGGCCTGCCTGACCGTCACGGTGTGGTCGCCGCGGGCCCGCCCGGAGTCGTGTCGCTGCGGCCCGTCGGAGCGGGCCGGTCTGTTGCCGGTCATGGTGTGGATCCCCGGCGGGGCCTTCGTCTACGGAGCCGGCCAGCTGCAGCTGTACAACGGTTCGCGGCTGGCCGCCAACGGAAACGTCGTGGTGGTCAACGTGACGTACCGCCTCGGGGTGTTCGGTGGTTTCGAACTCGGGGACCTCGGCGCCGGTTTCGACGACAACTTGTGCCTGCGCGACCAGATCGCAGCCCTGCGCTGGGTGCAGGACAACATCGAGGCCTTCGGCGGAGATCCCCGGCAGGTCACCATCTTCGGCGAATCCGCGGGGGCGACATCGGTGCTGGCGCTGTTGGCCAGCCCGGCCGCGCAGGGATTGTTCGCCCGGGCCATCGCGCAGAGTCCTGCGCTGCCACTGATCGCCGACCGCGAGACCCGGGCGCGGCGGGCACACGAGTTCGTCGACATCGTGGGCGCAGACCCCGCCCACCTCAAGGGTCTGCCACAACGAGTCCTGCGCCGCGCGGCGGGGGAGGTGCAGCGCCGCAGCGCGGCGTCCTCGCCGACCCTGGCCTACGGGCTGACCTTCGGCGTGGACCTGCTACCGCAGCACCCGATCGACGCCGCCCGCACGGGAGCGCTCAACCCGGTGCCGCTGATCATCGGGACCAACAGCCACGAGGCGTCGATGTTCGCCTGGTCCAAGCCGCCGATGTTGCCCACCACGGTCGCCGGGATCGACGACTACTTCGCCCGGGTCGCGCCGCGGGCCCGCGACCGGGTTCTGGCCGCCTATCCGGACTATCCACGCCGGCGGGCGTTGGTGGCCGTCGGCTCCGACGTGATGTTCGGCGCGCCGACCTGGGCTTTTGTCGACGCCTACAGCGGGCGCGCACCGACCTACGTCTACCGGTTCGACCACGCCGCCTGGAGCCTGCGGCTGCTCGGGCTCGGTGCCACGCACGGCAGCGAGATCGTGCACATCCAGCACAGCTACGGCTCGTACCTGGGCAAGCTGCTGCATCCGCTGGGGCGCCGCGTGCAGCCGTCGGTGGGCCGGCGGATGCAGCGCACCTGGCTCGACTTCGCCACCCGGGGCTGGGCGCCCGGTGGGCCCGCACTCGACGACTGGCCGCGTTACGACACCGCGCACCGGGCCACCCGGGTTATCCGCTCGACCCGCGACGTGTCCGACGACGACCCCGACGCGGTACGCCGGCAGGCGTGGGCGGGCCTGTACTGAAGGGAGGCGGGCATTACGCACGGTGGTCGATGGCTGTGACTGATGTGACCGCTGGGAGAACGACGTCATCTGCGCGCCGACAACTGCGCCTCAGCGGTAGCGCTCGTCGGTGTAGCGGCGCAGGTTGGCCAGGAACCACTTGAACGAGAGGTTCAGCAGGGGGCGGCCGAGCGCCAGGCCCCAGCGTGCCGGCCCGGCCGGCTTCTGTGCCAGCGTCCAGGTCAGCCGGCACCCGGCGGGCGTCTCCACGACGGTGTACTCCTCGGCGAATGCGGCCACCGCCTTGTTGGAACTGGAGTTGAACCGGAATGCCAGGTAGCGGTTGGGTTCCCAGGCCAGGAACTCCTCGTCGCCGATGATCCCGCCGCGCATGCCGACGGTGCGGGTGGTGCCGACACCGTACGGTTCCGGGCTCGTCCACGTGACGTTGGTGATCACCTTCGCCCACCTCGGCCACGCGTCGGCGTCGGCGAGCACCTCGAACACCTGCTCCGGCGTGATGGCCAGCTCGACGCTGTTGGAGAAGCGGAACGGCGCGGTCTTGATGAAGTCCAGCTCGACGCGCTCGCAGGGGTACATGGTGGTCATCGGGTTACCTCCGCGGCTGACCATACACCCAGCACCCAGGTGTGTTGTCCGAGCTGGTCAGCCCGGACCGTCGCTGGCGGCGGCCAGCAGCGGCACGATCACCTCGCTGATCGGGGCGGCCAGGCCATGCTCGCGGGCCTTGCGCAGCATGACGCCGTTGCGCACATCCCACTCCATACGCCGGTGCGCCTCGCGATCGGCCAGTATCGACGTACCGATGTCCTCGGGGTAGCGGCGAAACCCGTCGACGAGCTCGTCGATCACCTCGTCGCCGAGGCGCGCCCCCTCGGCCCGCGCCACCGCGATGCATTCGGTCGTATAGCCTCGCGCCAGTGCGCCGATGTCGTCGCGGCGGAACATCCCGGCCCGCCGGCCGGTCAGCGCCATCAACCCCGCCAGGGCGTTCACCAGAAGCTTGCGCCAGGCCGCGGTGGTGAAGTCCGCGGCCAGCGTGATGTCGCAGCCGGCGCCACGCAGCAGGTCGGCCAGCGCGTCGGCGGCCGGCTCGGCCGGCAGCGTCACCGCGGGGCGGCCCCACAGCCGCACCCACCCCGCGGGCTGGGTCTCGGCCGCAAACCACACAATCGCCGGAACGACACGCGAGGCCGGGCAGTGTGGGCCGACCAACTCCACCTGCTCGACCCCGTTCTGGAACACCCCGACGGTGGTGTGTTCGTCGCACAGGGCGGACAACCACGGCGCCACATCGTCGACCTGGGTGGCCTTCACGGCCAGCACCACCAGCTCGACCGGTTCGCCGATGTCGCCGGGCTCGGTGTGCACCGGCCCCGGCACAATGATCGGCGGCCGGGCGTCGGGGCGGACCTCGATGTGGTCGCGGGAGGTGCGCCCGCACAGGATGACCGGATGGCCGGCCTGGTGGAGCTGGGCGGCGATCGTCGCCCCGACCGCACCGGGGCCCACGACGGCGGTGGTGATGCCCGCGCGCATGCTCATGCGCGGTGAAGCTACCCGGTTCGACACCCCTCTACACTTGTGACTCGGTCTTCTCACCTTCCAGATTCCCAGGGAGTACTCAGTGCTGCGCAGTCATGCCGCCGGTTCGTTGCGGGCCACCGACGCCGGGCAGAAGGTCACCTTGGCCGGCTGGGTCGCCCGGCGCCGTGACCACGGCGGTGTGATCTTCATCGACCTCCGCGACGCGTCCGGCGTGTCGCAGGTGGTGTTCCGTGCGGCCGACGTGCTGGCCCAGGCGCACCGGCTGCGCGCCGAGTTCTGCATCGCCGTCGACGGTGTGGTCGAGATCCGCCCGGAGGGTAACGCCAACCCCGAGATCGCCACCGGTGACATCGAGGTCAACGCGACGTCGCTGACGGTGCTGGGGGAGAGCGCGGCCCTGCCGTTCCAGCTCGACGAGCCGGTCGGTGAGGAAGCCCGGCTGAAGCACCGCTATCTCGACATGCGCCGCGAAGGCGGACCCGGCGACGCGATCCGGCTGCGCTCGAAGGCCAACGCCGTCGCGCGGGCGGTGCTGGCCGCGCACGACTTCGTCGAGATCGAGACCCCCACCCTGACCCGCTCCACCCCGGAGGGCGCGCGCGACTTCCTGGTGCCGGCGCGGCTGCAGCCCGGTTCGTTCTACGCGCTGCCGCAGAGCCCCCAGCTGTTCAAGCAGCTGTTGATGGTCGCGGGAATGGAGCGCTACTACCAGATCGCGCGCTGTTACCGCGACGAGGACTTCCGCGCCGACCGCCAGCCGGAGTTCACCCAGCTCGACCTGGAGATGAGCTTCATCGACGCCGACGACGTCATCGCCGTCGCCGAGGAGGTGCTCGCCGCGCTGTGGGCACTGATCGGCTACGAGCTGCCGCGGCCGATCCCGCGCATGACCTACGCCGAGGCGATGCGCCGGTTCGGGTCGGACAAACCCGATCTGCGCTTCGGCCTCGAACTCGTCGAGTGCACCGAGTACTTCGCCGATACGCCGTTCCGGGTGTTCCAGGCGCCCTACGTCGGCGCGGTGGTGATGCCCGGCGGCGCCTCCCAGCCGCGCCGCACGCTGGACGGCTGGCAGGACTGGGCCAAGCAGCGCGGCCACAAGGGGCTGGCCTACGTACTGGTGGGTGAGGACGGCACGCTGAGCGGTCCGGTCGCCAAGAACCTATCCGACGCCGAGCGCGACGGCCTGGCCGCACATGTCGGTGCCAAGCCCGGTGACTGCGTGTTCTTCTCGGCCGGCCCGGCGAAGACGTCGCGCGCCCTACTGGGGGCCGCCCGCGGTGAGATCGCCCGGCGGCTCGACATGATCGATCCGGCGGCCTGGGCGTTCGTGTGGATCGTCGACCCGCCGTTGTTCGAACCGGCCGACGATGCGACCGCGTCCGGCGACGTCGCCGTGGGTTCGGGGGCGTGGACGGCGGTGCATCACGCCTTCACCGCGCCCAAGCCCGGGTTCGAGACCGCCATCGACACCGATCCGGGCGCGGTGCTCGCCGACGGCTACGACGTGGTGTGCAACGGCCACGAGATCGGTGGCGGGTCGATTCGTATCCACCGGCGCGAGATCCAGGAACGGGTGTTCGCGGTGATGGGGATCGACCATGCCGAGGCGGCCGAGAAGTTCGGCTTCCTGCTGGACGCCTTCGCCTTCGGCGCACCCCCGCACGGCGGGCTGGCATTCGGCTGGGACCGGGTCAACGCCCTGCTGTCCGGCGCGGACTCGATCCGTGAGGTCATCGCCTTCCCGAAGTCCGGTGGCGGCGTGGATCCCCTCACCGACGCGCCGGCGCCGATCACCGCCCAGCAGCGCAAGGATTCCGGAATAGATGCCAAGCCCGAGAAGCTTGACCAAGCATGACCGGTTTCCCCGACAAGTCCGCGCTGAATGCGTTCAACACGGCGATCGTCGACGAATTCCGTGCCAACGGCGGCAACGTCGGTGGTCAGTTCGAGGGTGCGACGCTGCTGTTGCTCACGACCACCGGCGCCAGGTCCGGCAAGCAGCGGCTTGCCCCGCTGGCCTACCTGAACATCGACGGCTCGATGATCATCGTCGGATCGAAGGCCGGCGCCGACACCAACCCCGACTGGGTGCACAATCTGCGGGCGAATCCGCGCGCGCATGTCGAAGTGGGCACCGAGTCCTACGACGTGACCGCCCGCGAGCTGCCCCCCGATGAGCGCGCCGCCCTGTTCGACAAGGTCGCCGCCGTCGCGCCCGGATTCGGCGACTACCAGGCCAAGACCAGCCGCGTCATTCCGCTGTTCGGACTCCATCGGGTCTGACGCCTCGCATCGCATGAGGCCGCCGGCGACTTACTCCGGGTCGGGTATCAGGGTGGTGATGCAGAACGGATGGCCCGCCGGATCGATCAGGACCCGCCAGCTACCCGGATTCGGCTGAACTTCGACCTTGGCCGCTCCCAGGGCCAGTATCCGAGACTCCTCGGTGTCGAGATCGGTGACCGCCAACTCCAGATGCAGCTGTTTGGGTACCGGGCCGGCCGGCTAACTGGGACGTCGATGGTCGGCGACTCGTTGAAACGTCAGCAGGACGCCCGCCCCTCGAAGGGCGACGAAGTCCGCGGAGGAGAACATCACCTCCAGATCCAGCACGTTCTTGTAGAAGTCGCCCAGCCCAGCGGGGTCTGGACAATCGACCGAGACTGCACCCAACCGAACTTCTCCCACCACATCCTCCTGCTTCCGTAGGTACGACGGATCGACCGTCTGGCCGGCCCGAGTGTGGCATGGGACGCCGACGAGAGTGTGGGAGGCTGGGAATCACAGCCGCTCGATGATGGTGGCATTAGCCATGCCGCCGCCCTCGCACATGGTCTGCAGCCCGTACCGCCCGCCGCGCTGCTCCAGCGCGTTGACCAGGGTGGTCATGATCCGGGCGCCGCTGGCCCCGAGCGGGTGGCCGATGGCGATCGCCCCGCCGTTGACGTTCGTCTTGGCCAGATCGGCCCCGGTGTCCCGCGCCCAGGCCAGCACCACCGGCGCGAAGGCCTCGTTGACCTCGAACAGGTCGATGTCGGCCAGGCTCAGCCCGGCCCGGGCGAGCACCTTCTCGGTCGCGGGGATGACCCCGGTCAGCATGTAGAGCGGATCGGAGCCGACCACGGTGGTGGTGTGGATCCGTGCCAGCGGGCGCAGGCCGCGCTTGCGCGCCACCTCGCCACTGGTGATCAGCACCGCGGCGCTACCGTCGGACAGCGGCGAGGAGTTGCCGGGGGTGATCTGCCAGCCGATCTGGGGGAAGCGATCGGCGACGGCCTCGTCGTAGAACGCGGGCCGCAGGCCGGCCAGCGTGTCAACGGCGGTGCCGGGGCGGATGATCTCGTCGGTGCGCACTCCCGCAACCGGTGCCAGCTCGGTGTCGAACAGGCCGTCTTTAGTGGCCTTGGCCGCCTTCTCGTGGCTGGCGGCGGAGAACTCGTCGAGTTCGGTGCGCGACAGTCCCCACTTCGCGGCGATCAGCTCGGCGCTGATGCCCTGCGGCACCAGGGGATCGGAGTACCGCTCGGCGAAGGCCTCGCCGAACGGGTCGCTGCCGGGGTGCACCGACGACCCTATCGGAACCCGGCTCATCGACTCCACACCGGCGGCGATCACGACGTCGTAGGCGCCGGCGAGGACGCCCTGGGCGGCAAAGGAGATGGCCTGCTGGCTGCTGCCGCACTGGCGGTCGACGGTCGTGCCGGGCACCGACTCGGGGAATCCGGCGCCGAGCAGGGCGTTGCGGGCGATGTTGACGGCCTGGTCGCCGACCTGGGTCACCGCGCCGGCGATGACGTCGTCGACCTCGGCCGGATCGATGCCGGTTCGCGTGACGAGTTCGGTGAGGCTGTGGGCCAGCAGGTCGGCCGGCAGCACCTCGTGCAGCGCTCCGCCGGGCTTGCCCTTGCCCACCGGGGTGCGGACCGCACCGACGATGACGGCATCGCGCCCTGAGTAATCGGCCATGTGATCCTCCTGGAACTTCGCAGCTGGGTATTGATATCTATACCCAGCTTCACCTGGGTACACTGGTAACAACCCAGAGGTAGGTGACTTCCATGACAGTGCTGCTCGGACCCCTGGCCGACCGCGACAGCTGGTCGGCAGTGGGGAGATGCCCGATCGAGAAGACCATGGCCGTCGTCGGCACGAAATCGGCGATGCTGATCCTGCGCGAGGCCTACTACGGCACCACCCGCTTCGACGACTTTGCCCGCCGGGTCGGTATCACCAAGGCGGCCACCTCGGCACGGCTGGCCGAACTCGTCGAAGCCGGAGTTCTTGCCCGGCAACCCTACCGGGAGCCCGGACAGCGAGCCCGCGACGAATACGTGCTGACCCGGGCCGGCACCGATCTGATGCCGGTGGTCTGGGCCATGTTCGAGTGGGGGCGCCGCCATCTGGACGACGATGCCCGGCTGCGCCTGACCCACCTCGGCTGCGGAGCCGACGCGACCGTCGAGATGCGTTGTTCCCGGGGGCATCTGGTTCCACCCGAGGAGCTCGGAATGTCGCTGCGACGTAGGGGCGGGGCGGCTGCCTCTCCAGGCTAGGCCGGCGGCCGCATACGATACGGCGTGTGGACAACACGCTGGCCTACATCGACCAGGGTTCGTTTCTCGGCTTCCGCGGCCTCGGCCGTGGACCGCTGGCCCAATTCACCTGGGTATACGAGCACCCGCTCGATCTTGAGGGGCTGCGGCGTTTCCACCGAAATCTGGCCTACGGCTTGCTGGGTCGCCGCATCGAGAGTTCGCCCCTGCCGTTCGGCCGTCACCGCTGGGTCGCCTACGCCGGGCCCGCCGACATCGAGATGGCCGCCACGAGCCGTCCCCGCAGCGAGGTGCCGACCTGGGCTGACGAGCAGCTGCGGTACGCCATCGATCCGGAGTTCGGCCCGGCCTGGCGCCTGGCGGTACAGCCGCTGACCGAGGGCGGTGCGGTGGTGACACTGGTCGCGTCCCACACCCTGTGCGACGGTCTGGGGATGAGTCTGGCCATCGCCGAGGCGGCCAAGGGTGTACGCCGGGATCTGGGCTATCCGCCACCGGGTTCGCGTTCCCTGGCCCAAGCGCTGGTTGAAGACACCCGGGTGGCGGTGCGGGCCGTTCCCGAGACGGCCCGGGCCGCGGTGGCGGCGTTGCGGCTTGCCCGCAAGAATCGCGGTGACCTGGAGTCGTCGGCGGGCAGGGCCGCGCCACCGTCGACGCTGCGGGGCGCCGAGCCGGTGACCGTCCCGTCGGTGGCCGTGTTGCTCGACGCGCAACAGTGGGACGAACGCGCTGAAAGTCTTGGGGGAACTAGTAATTCGCTCCTGGCCGGGTTCGCCGCCAGGCTTGCGCAGCTGCAGGGGCGGACCGGTCCGGACGGTCGGGTCAAGCTGTCGCTTCCGGTCAGCGAACGCACCGACGGGGACACCCGGGGCAACGCGCTGACGGGCGTGATGCTCAGCGTCGACCCGACGAATGCGTCGCTGGATCTGCGGGACATCCGGGCCGAGATCAAGGAGAACCTGGCATCGCTGTCGGAGGCCCGCAATGAGTTGTTCGCCCCGCTGCCGTTGACGCCGCTGATCCCGAAGTGGTTGGTGAGCAGGCTGGAGGGCATGGCCCTCGGCTCGGGTTCGCCGGTGGGCATCTCCAACCTCGGCAAGCTCGATCCCGCGGTGAACCGGCCCGACGGCACCGATGCCGAGTTTCTCGCCATCCGCCAGATCGAGTCCCGGACTACCGCTGACACTCTCGACCGGCTCGGCGGGACGCTGTTCGTCGCCTCGGCCCGGGTGCACGGAAAAGTCTTCATCACGGTGTCTGCGTGGCAGGTCGGAGCGGTCAATTCCCGCGATCGGCTCGCAGCTCTGGTTCAGGGCACCTTGGAGGAATTCGGGTTGTCGGGCACCATCGAATAGGCGGGCTGACGCAGTGATCCCGCCAGCAAACTCCAGGTGGCAATGACGCCGGTCACACCGGCTAGGGCGACCGTCGCGTTGAACCTATTATGTAGCAGTGCTAATTTCAGTCGTGGGACGATGGCGGTGCGGGAACGCTGAACTGCGCGGGGCGCGGTGGCGGACCCGGCCCGGGATGGACAGCCCCGCTGGACTGCACAACACCGAGGGAGCCAGGTAGTGACGCTCGACAGCCGGATCGATACCGCGACCACCGGCCCCATCGAGGCGCAGCCGGCCCAGGCCGAGCAGGAACCGCGCCACGGGGCCGCCGGCAAGCGCCGCCCCATTCGGCGCGGGTGGGCGATGAGGGCTTTTCGGCGGGTGTGGTTGCCGTTGCTGATCGTCGTCGTCGTGGCCATCGCCGCGTTTGCGGTCTTCCGGCTGCACGGAGTGTTCGGCCATACCGAACTCACCCGGCCGGGCAGCGGCCTGGCCGAGGACACCGAGCCGTTCAACCCCAAGACGGTCACCTACGAGATCTTCGGCCCGCCGGGCACCGTGGCCACCATCAACTACCTGGACCTCGACGCGCAGCCGCAGATCGCCAGGGACGTCACGCTGCCGTGGACACTGACGTTGACCACGACGGCCCCGGCGGCCTCGCCCAACATCGTCGCGCAAGGCGACAGCGACACCATCGGCTGCCGCATCCTCGTCGACGGGGAGCTCAAGGATGAGAAGACGTCGACCGGCGTGAACGCGCAGACCTTCTGCCTGGTCAAATCCGCATGATCACGCTGCCAAAGGGAGAGCGCCCGCAGACCGACGAGCACGGCAACCGGCCACATCTGGCGCAATGGATCCGTTGGCTCTCAGTTCCCCTGATCCTGGGATGGCTCGCGCTCGCGGTGTTCACCAACGTCGTGGTGCCTCAGGTCGAGGTGGTCGGCGAGAAGCAATCGGTTCCGATGGCCGCGGCCGACGCGCCGTCGACCATCGCGATGAGCGAGATCGGCAAGACCTTCAAGGAGTTCGACTCCAACACGTCGGTGATGATCGTGCTGGAGGGGCAGCAGCCGCTCGGCGACGCCGCCCACAAGTACTACAACGAGATCGTCAAGAAGCTCGAGGCCGACACCAAGCACGTCGAGCATATCCAGGACTTCTGGAGTGATCCGCTAACCGCCGCCGGGTCGCAGAGCGCCGATGGCAAGGCGGCCTACGTCCAGGTGTATCTCGCCGGCAACATGGGCGAGGGTCTGGCCAACGAGTCGGTCGACGCTGCCAAGAAGATCGTGGAAAGCGTCCCCGCACCGGCGGGTATCAAGGCCTATGTGACCGGGCCATCGGCGCTCATCGCGGACACCCACATCGCCGGTGACCGCAGCCTGAAGATGATCACCGGCCTCACGTTCGGCGTGATCACGGTCATGCTGTTGTTCGTCTACCGGTCGATCGCCACGGTGCTGCTGGCGCTGGTCATGGTCTTCCTGGATGTGGCTCTGGCCCGTGGCGTGGTGGCGTTCCTGGGGAATTTCCATCTCATCGGCCTGTCGACGTTCGCGGTGAACCTGCTCACCACGCTGGCGATCGCGGCGGGCACCGACTACGTCATCTTCCTGTTCGGGCGCTACCAGGAGGCCCGCAGCAAGGGTCTGGACAAAGAATCCGCCTACTACGACATGTTCCACGGGACCGCCCACGTGATCCTGGGATCCGGGCTGACCATCGCCGGCGCGATGTTCTGTCTGCACTTCACCCGCAGCCCGATGTTCCAGTCGATGGGCATTCCGCTGGCCATCGGCATGGTCGTCGTCGTGGCCGCGGCACTGTCATTGGGGCCGGCGGTCGTCACGGTGGCCAGCCACTTCGGCCGGCTGGAGCCCAAACGGGCGTCGCGGGAGCGGTTCTGGCGCCGCGTCGGTGCCGCCGTGGTGCGCTGGCCCGGTCCCATTCTGATCGCGACGATCGCGCTGTGCCTGGTCGGCCTGGTCGCCCTGCCCGGCTACCGAACCGACTACAACGATCGCCACTACCTGCCGGCAGACATCCCGGCCAGTCTAGGGTTCGCCGCCGCCGAGAGGCACTTCCCGGCCCCCCGGCTAAGCCCGGAACTGCTGATGATCGAGTCCGATCACGACCTGCGGAACCCGGCCGACTTCCTGGTGATCGACAGGGTGGCCAAGAGCATGTTCCATCAGCCCGGCATCGGGCGGGTGCAGACCATCACCAGGCCGCTAGGCACCCCGATCGAGCACAGCTCGATCCCGTTCATGATCGGCATGCAGGGCACCACTCAGACCCTCAACCAGTCCTACCTGCAGGACCGCATGAAGGACATGCTCAAGCAGGGTGACGACCTGCAGAAGACCATCGACAACATGAAGCAGATGTACGTGTTGATGGGCCAGCTCAACGATGTCACCCAGTCCATGGTCGGCAAGATGCACGTGACCGAGGCAGACGTGCAAGAGATGCGGGACCACATCGCGGATTTCGACGATTTCTTCCGTCCGCTGCGCAACTACTTCTACTGGGAGCCGCACTGCTTCGACGTTCCGGTCTGCTGGGCGATCAGGTCGGTGTTCGACACCCTCGACGGCATCGACACGATGACCGACGACATCCAGGCGCTCGTGCCGGAGATGGACAAGCTGGCCGTACTGACCGCCCAGTTGCGCACGCTAATCCCGCCGATGATCGCGACCATGACGTCCATGCGGACCATGCAGCTCACCATGCAGAGCACGCAGTCCGGAATGTACGACCAGATGCAGGCCATGCAGGAGAACCAGAGCGCCATGGGCAAGGCGTTCGACGCCGCCAAGAACGATGACTCGTTCTACCTGCCCCCGGAAGCGTTCGACAATCCCGACTTCAAGCGCGGCATGAAGATGTTCCTGTCGCCCGACGGGAAAGCGGTGCGGTTCATCATCTCCCACGAGGGTGACCCGATGTCACCCGAAGGCCTCAAGGACGTCGACACCATCAGGAACGCCGCGTTCGAGGCGATCAAGGGCACCCCGCTGGAGGGCTCCAAGATCTACCTCGCCGGCACCGCGGCCAGCTACAAGGACATGCAGGAAAGCGCCAACTACGACCTGCTGATCTCCGGGATCGCGGCGATGTGCCTGATCTTCATCATCATGCTGATCATCACCCGAAGTGTGGCGGCCGCGGCCGTGATCGTGGGAACGGTGCTGTTGTCGCTGGGCACCTCGTTCGGGTTGTCGGTGCTGATCTGGCAGGACCTGTTGGGCCATCCGCTGCACTGGATGGTGCTGGTCATGGCGGTGATCATCCTGCTGGCCGTCGGTTCGGACTACAACCTGCTGCTGGTGGCGCGGTTCAAGGAGGAGATCCATGCCGGCCTGAGGACCGGGATCATCCGGGCGATGGGCGGCAGCGGCTCGGTGGTCACGTCGGCCGGTCTGGTATTCGCCATGACCATGGCGGCGATGGCGTTCAGCGAGCTGCGGGTGCTGGCGCAGGTCGGCACCACCATCGGCCTGGGCCTGCTGTTCGACACCTTCGTGATCCGGTCGTTCATGACGCCGTCGATCGCCGCCCTGCTCGGCCGCTGGTTCTGGTGGCCGCAGCGGGTGCGCCCGCGTCCGGTGCCGCAGCCGTGGCCGTCACCGAAGACCGATGCCGACTCGTCGGACCGCGTCGGCTCGGAGACGGGGCCGTCGGGCTCCTCGGGGCCCTAGACCCTCGATCGAACCGCGCCGGGCGGGCAGACCACGCGTGTGGTCTGCACAGGTCTTTTTCTTGTGATGGGATTGCGGCCTATGGGCATCAAAGTGGCGCTGGAGCATCGCACCAGCTACACCTTCGACCGGTTGGTGGAGGTGCATCCGCATGTCATCCGCTTGCGGCCGGCCCCGCACTCCCGCACGCCGATCGAGGCCTACTCGCTGGAGGTCGAGCCCGCCGACCACTTCATCAACTGGCAGCAGGACGCTTTCGGCAACTTCCTGGCCCGGCTGGTGTTCCCGAACCGCACCCGGCAGCTCACGATCAAGGTCGGCCTGATCGCCGACCTCAAGGTGATCAACCCGTTCGACTTCTTCATCGAGGACTATGCCGAGACTTTTCCGTTCAGCTATCCCAAGGAGCTCAAGGACGACCTCGAGCCGTACCTGCGGCCCGTCGACGAGACCGATGAGGGGTCGGGGCCCGGGCCCCTGGTGCAGTCCTGGGTGCGCAATTTCACGGTTGCGCCCGACACCCGCACCATCGACTTCCTGGTCGCGCTCAACCACGCCGCCGACGCCGACGTCGGCTACAGCATCCGCATGGAGGCGGGCGTGCAGACACCGGATTTCACGCTGCAGACCGGAATCGGGTCGTGTCGCGACTCGGCCTGGCTGCTGGTGTCGATCCTGCGCCAGATGGGCCTGGCGGCGCGGTTCGTGTCCGGCTACCTGGTGCAGCTGACCTCCGACGTGAAATCCCTCGACGGGCCGTCCGGGCCCGCGGCGGACTTCACCGACCTGCACGCCTGGACCGAGGTCTACATCCCCGGGGCCGGGTGGATCGGTCTGGACCCGACATCGGGGCTCTTCGCCGGGGAGGGGCACATCCCGCTGGCGGCCACTCCGCACCCATCGTCGGCGGCCCCGATCACCGGTACGACCGGGGTGGCCGAGACCACGCTGGACTTCTCCAACACCGTCACCCGGGTGCACGAGGACCCGCGCGTCACCCTGCCCTACACCGAGGCGGCGTGGGCGTCGATCATCGACCTCGGGGCCAGGGTGGACCAGCGGCTGGCCGCCGGTGACGTTCGCCTGACTATCGGTGGCGAGCCGACCTTCGTCTCGGTGGACAACCAGATCGACCCGGAGTGGACGACCGACGCCGACGGACCGCACAAACGCCAGCGGGCGTCGGCGCTGGCCGCCCGGCTCAAGTCGGTGTGGGCGCCGCAGGGTCTGGTGCAGCGCACCCAGGGCAAGTGGTATCCCGGTGAGCCGCTGCCGCGCTGGCAGGTGGCGCTGTTCTGGCGCCGCGACGGGCAACCGCTGTGGACCGACGCCTCGCTGCTGGCCGATCCGTGGAGCGGCGGCGAGGTGGCCGAGGTGGCACCCGAGACCGCGCAGCAGCTGCTGGCTGCCGTCGCCGCCGGTCTCGGCCTGCCCCCCAGCCAGGTGCGGCCCGCCTACGAAGATGCCTTGGGCAGGCTGGCCGCGGCGGTGCGGATGCCCGCCGGCGAAGCGGTCGAAGCCGCGGACGACCTGGAAGCCGATGCCCCCGCGGGCCGCGCCGCCCTGTTGGCGCGCCTGGACGAATCGATCACCGAACCGACCGCCTACGTCATGCCGGTGCACCGCCGGGATGACGACTCCGGCTGGGCCAGCGCCGACTGGCGACTGCGCCGTGGCCGCATCGTGTTGCTGGAGGGTGATTCCCCGGCCGGGCTGCGGCTCCCACTGGCCTCGATCAGCTGGCGTCCGCCGCCCCCGTCGTTTGACGCCGATCCGCTCGCCACCTCGGACCGCGCACTGCCCATGGGGAACGAACCCGCCCCCGATTCTGAGGCCGCCGTCATCGAGGAGGCCGAGCGGATGCCGATCACCGCGATGGTGGCCGAGGTCCGGGACGGGCTGCTGTATGTCTTCATGCCGCCGACCGACGAGCTGGAGTACTTCATCGACCTGATCAGCCGGATCGAGGCCGCGGCGGCAAAGGTCGGCTGCGCGGTGGTCATCGAGGGTTACGAGCCGCCGGCAGACGCGCGGCTGGGGTCGATGACGATCACTCCGGACCCGGGCGTCATCGAGGTCAATGTGGCACCCACCGCGAGTTTCGCCGAGCAGCTGGGGCAGTTGCAGACGCTCTATGAGGAAGCGCGGCAGGCCCGCCTGTCCACCGAGTCTTTCGACTTCGACGGCACCCACGGTGGAACCGGCGGCGGCAACCACATCACCCTGGGCGGCATCACCCCGGCCGACTCGCCGCTGCTGCGCCGACCGGACCTGCTGGTGTCCCTGCTGACCTACTGGCAGCGCCACCCGTCGCTGTCCTATCTGTTCTCCGGGCGTTTCATCGGGACCACATCGCAGGCCCCCCGGGTCGACGAGGGCCGCTCGGAAGCGCTCTACGAGCTGGAGATCGCCTTCGCCGAGATCGCCCGCCTGACCGCATCGGGAACCCCCAAACCCTGGGTGACCGATCGCGCGCTGCGTCACCTGCTCACCGACATCACCGGCAACACCCATCGCGCCGAGTTCTGCATCGACAAGCTCTACAGCCCCGACAGTGCCCGGGGCCGGCTCGGCCTGCTCGAGATGCGCGGTTTCGAGATGCCGCCGCACGTCCAGATGGCGATGGTCCAGTCGCTGCTGGTGCGTGCACTGGTGGCCCGGTTCTGGGACGAGCCGCTGCGCGCCCCGCTGATCCGCCATGGCCTGAATCTTCATGGCCGATATCTGTTGCCGCACTTCATCATCCACGATATCGCGGATGTGGCCGCCGACTTGCGTGCCCACGACATCAACTTCGAGACCAGCTGGCTGGACCCGTTCACCGAGTTCCGGTTCCCGCGGGTGGGTACCGCGGTGTTCGACCATGTCGAGATCGAATTGCGCGGTGCGATCGAACCGTGGAACACCCTCGGCGAGGAGTCCACCGGGGTTGGCACCGCACGCTACGTCGACTCCTCGATCGAGCGCATCCAGGTACGCGCCATCGGCGCTGACCGTGACCGACACGTCGTCACCTGCAATGGCTATCCGATCCCGATGCTGGCTACCGATAACCCCGACGTCCAGGTCGGCGGGGTGCGCTATCGCGCCTGGCAGCCGCCGAGCGCGCTGCACCCGACGATCAGTGTCGACGGCCCGCTGCGTTTCGAACTGGTCGACATGGCCACCGGGATGTCCCTGGGCGGCTGCACCTACCATGTCTCGCATCCCGGCGGGCGGGCCTACGACACGCCGCCGGTCAATGCCGTGGAAGCCGAGTCCCGCCGCAGCAGGCGGTTCGAGGCCACCGGGTTCACCGCAGGCAAGGTCGATGTCGCCGATATTCGCGAGAAGCTGGCACGTCAGTCCACCGACGTCGGCGCGCCGGGCATCCTCGACCTGCGTCGCGTGCGTACCGTTCTGCAGAACTGATGGGTCGCCGGGCCGGGTGCAGCCCGGCGCCGGACGACACCGTAGGTTTGGAGACGGAGTGGAAGTCAGGAGGAGGGCCGTTGTCGCTGTCGGCCGCCGGTTCTGACCTCGGCCAGCCCAGCCGCGACCCGGACCGCCTACTCGCCGGCTACCGGGCTGCCCGAGCCCAGGAAATGCTGTTCGACCTGCGCGGCGGGCCTGGCTCGGGGGTGCCCGGGGTCACCGGATATGACGAATTCATCGACTCCGCCGGCAATATCCGTCCGGCCTGGCAGGAGATCGCCAAGCTGATCGGCGAGCGTGGCCGGGCTGGTCTGGACCAGATGCGCTCGGTGGCGAGCAGCCTGGTCGACAACGACGGCATCACCTACATCGAGGTCGATCGCAACGGTGACTCCGTCACCAACGGAGACGGGACCGCGGTGCCCGGGCCCTGGTACCTCGACGCACTGCCGCTGCTGATCTCGCCCACCGACTGGGACACCCTGGAGTCCGGGCTGGTGCAACGGTCCAGGCTGCTCGACGCGGTGCTTGCCGACATCTACGGGCCGCAGCGTGCCATCACCAGCGGCGCCCTGCCCCCGCAGCTGGTGTTCGCCCATCCGGGCTACCTCCGCGCAGCCCGCGGCATCGAGATTCCAGGGCGCCACCAGCTGTTCTTCCACGGATGCGACATCAGCCGGGGGGCCGACGGCTCGTTTCGGGTGAACGCCGACTGGACCCAGGCGCCGTCCGGTGCCGGCTACGCCCTGGCCGATCGGCGCGTGGTCGCGCACACCATTCCCGATGTCTACGAGCAGATCGGCCCGCGCACCACCTCGCCGTTCGCGCAGGCCTTGCGGTTGTCGCTGATCGACGCGGCCCCCGAGGCGGCCGAGGAACCCGTGGTGGTGGTACTGAGCCCGGGCATCCATTCGGAAACGGCGTTCGACCAGGCGTATCTGGCATCCGTGCTGGGGTTCCCTCTGGTGGAGAGCGCCGATCTGGTGGTCCTCGAGGGCAAGCTGTGGATGCGCTCGCTGGGCACCCTCAAACGGGTCGACGTCGTGCTGCGCCGGGTGGATGCCTCGTTCGTCGATCCGCTGGACCTGCGGCCGGACTCACGCCTCGGCGTGGCCGGTCTGGTGGAGGTCCAGCGCCGTGGCGCGGTCAGCGTGGTCAACACGCTGGGCAGCGGGGTCCTGGAAAGTCCCGGGCTGCTGCGTTTCCTGCCCGAGCTCGCCGAGCGGCTGCTGGGCGAGACCCCGCTGCTGGACACCGCGCCCATGTACTGGGGCGGCATCGACCGGGAGCGCTCGCATCTGCTCGCCCACCTGCCGTCCCTGCTGATCAAGTCCACGGTGGACGGTGAGGTGGCGCTGGGACCGGGTTTGTCGGCCGAGCAGCGGGCGGTACTGGCCGCCCGCATCGAGGAAGCCCCGTGGCAATGGGTGGGCCAAGAGCTGCCCCAGTTCTCTTCCGCGCCCACCGACCACTTCCCGGGCGGATTGTCGGCGGCCGCCGTGGGGATGCGGCTGTTCAGTCTGTCCCAGCGCGGGGGCTACGCCCCCATGGTCGGCGGGCTGGGCTACGTACTGGCCCCCGGCTCCACCGCATACAAGTTGAACAGCATTGCAGCCAAGGATATTTGGGTGCTGCCACCGACGAGGGCCATGGCCGAGGTGACGGCGCCGCCGGTCGAGCTGCCAGCGGCGCGACCCACCGGCACCCGTGTCGTCAGCTCCCCGCGCGTGCTGTCGGACCTGTTCTGGATGGGGCGCTACAGCGAACGGGCCGAGCAGACGGCCCGCCTGTTGACCGTCACCCGGGAGCGCTACCACGAATACCGGCACCGGCAGTACACCGACTCCAGTGAATGCGTGCCCGTGCTGCTCGCGGCGCTCGGCCACATCACCGGAACCGACACCGGCGGCGACGGTGACTCCGCGGAGATGATCGCGGTAGCGCCGAGCACGCTCTGGTCGCTGACCGCCGATCGGCGCCGGTCGGGTTCGCTGGCGCAGTCGGTGGAACGGCTGGGGCTGGCCGCCCGTGCGGTGCGTGACCAGATGTCCAACGACACCTGGATGGCGCTGGCAGCGGCGGAACGTGCGGTGCTGGGCCTGTCGGCCGTGCCGCCGGAATCCAAGATCCGGGGTGACTCGTTGATGGCCACCGCCCACGCCCAGACGCTGTCGGGCATGCTGGCGCTGGCCGGGGTGATAGCGGAGTCCATGGTGCAGGACGTGGGCTGGGCCATGATGGATACCGGCAAGCGCATCGAGCGCGGCCTATGGTTGTCGGCGTTGCTCGAGGCCAGTATCACCACCGCCAGGCAGCCCGGGCCGGAGGAAACCATCATCGAGTCGGCGCTGGTGGCCTGCGAATCGTCGGTCATCTACCGTCGGCGCACGCTGGGCAAGATTAGTGTGGCCGCTGTGGCCGACTTGGTGCTCTTCGATGCGGACAACCCGCGATCGCTGATCTACCAGCTGGAACGGATGCGCTCCAACCTCGGGGTGCTGTCGGGTGCGACGGGTTCGTCGCGCCCCGAGCGGCTCGTCGAGGAGATCACCACCCGATTGCGCCGGCTGGACCCCGCCGAGCTCGAGGAGGTCGGTGCCGAAGGTGAACGCACCGAATTGCGGGCGTTACTGCACTCGGTGCACGACGGGCTCCGGGAGCTGTCCACCGTCATCACCGCCACCCAGCTGTCGCTGCCGGGCGGGATGCAGCCCCTGTGGGGACCCGACGAACGCCGAATCATGCCATGACCACGTTCCCCGACGGCCCGACGCAGTCGGCTGAGGGGCGGTCCTACCGGATCAGCCACAGCACGATGTATCGGTACTCCGATGTCGTCACCAGTTCGTACGGCCGCGGATTCCTCACCCCGCGAGAGTCCGTCCGGCAGCGCTGCGTGGAGCACCAGCTCGTCATCACCCCGGAGCCGAACGACAGCTCCATCAGTCGGGACGCCTATGGCAACGTCAGCTCATACTTCCACGTCACGCAGCGCCACCGAGCGCTGACGGTGACCAGTTCGGCGGTCGTCGAGGTGGATCCGCCGCCACCGGAGCTGTACGGCGCAGGGTCGGCGGTGGCCGCCTGGGAGAGCGCTCGGCCGCTCGGTACCGACGGCGCGCTGGCCGCCGAATTCACCCTGGATCTGCGTCCGCCGGAGATCACCGATGCGGTGCGCGAGTACGCCGCCCCGAGCTTCGTCCCGGGGCGTGCACTCATCGACGTCCTGTATGACCTCAACGCGCGGATCTTCTCCGACTTCACCTACCGGTCCGGCTCCACCACGGTGTCCACGCAGGTGAGCGAGGTCTTGGTGGCGCGAGAAGGGGTATGCCAGGACTTCGCCCGGCTGGCGATCGCCTGCCTGCGCGCCCACGGACTGGCCGCGAGCTACGTGTCGGGTTACCTGGCCACCGACCCGCCCCCGGGGAAGGAACGGATGGTGGGTATCGACGCGACGCACGCCTGGCCGGCGGTATGGACCCCGCAGAACCAGTGGCTCGCGTTCGACCCCACCAACGATCAGATGGTCGACGAACGCTACATCGTCGTCGGCTGGGGGCGCGACTACGCCGATATCCCTCCGCTGCGCGGCATCATCTACACCGACTCCGAGCACAGCGAGATCGACGTGGCCGTCGACGTGGAGCCGTTCGAGGGTCCGGTGCTGCATGCGTGATTTCATCTGCCCCAACTGCGGTCAGCATCTCGCCTTCGAGAACTCGGTGTGCCTGTCCTGCGGCAGCTCTGTCGGTTTCTCGCCCGACGACATGACTTTCCTGGTGATCGCTTCGGGGGAGGGCGGCGAGCGCCGCGGTGCGGTTCATGCCGACGAATACCAGCTGTGCGCCAATCTTCATCTGGCCAAGTGCAATTGGCTCGTCGAGGTGGAGCCGGTAAGGGCACTGTGCGCGTCGTGCCGACTAACCAGGGTCCGGCCCGACGGCGCCGACACCGGGGCCATGGCGGCTTTCGCCGACGCCGAGCGGGCCAAGCGCCGGTTGGTCGCAGAGCTGAACGAGCTCAGGTTGCCCATCATCAGCCGCGACCAGGATCCCGAGTACGGCCTGGCCTTCGACCTGCTCTCGAGCGCCAACGAGAAGGTGGTCACCGGTCACCACAACGGGGTGATCACCCTCGACCTCGCCGAAGGCGACGACGTGCACCGCGAGCAGCTGCGTGTCGAGATGGACGAGCCCTACCGCACATTGCTCGGGCATGTCCGCCACGAGATCGGCCACTACTACTTCTACCGGCTGATCAGCACCTCACCGTCGTATCGGCAGCGGTTCGGTGAGATCTTCGGCGATCACGACGCCGACTATCAGGGTGCTCTGGACCGTCACTACAGCCAGGGGGCGCCGCCCGGCTGGGAACGGAGCTACGTCTCCTCGTATGCCACCATGCATCCCGCCGAGGACTGGGCGGAGACGTTCGCGCACTACCTGCACATCCGCGACACCCTCGACACCGCCGCCGCGTTCGGGCTGGCCCCGGCCAATGCCACCTACGAGCGAAGAGTGTTGGGGCCCAGCGGGTTCGACACCATCATCCAGATGTGGCTGCCGCTGGCCTGGTCACTGAACATGGTGAACCGGTCGATGGGCAAGCGCGATCTGTACCCGTTCGTGCTACCGGTGCCGGTGCTGGACAAGATGCACTTCATCCACACGGTCATCGACGAGGTGACGTCGCCGCCGGCGAAGCTCGACCCGGTGGTCAGCGGCCCGTAGCGGCGGGCCGGCCGGCGAAGGGTCAGCCGCTCAGCGTCGCCGGGGCCTGGCGCCTCCACCGTGGACGATGTCGGCGCGCTCGGAGTCCCAGCGATTGTGGAACACGACGTCGGTGACCGGTCGCCGGCGGATGGGGCCGTGGTGCCCCAGCGGCCAGCCCACCACGACGTGCCCGGAGAGGAACCACTCGTCCGGGACACCGATGCTCTTGCGAAGTACCTGCTCGCCGTCATAGGAGGCCCAGCTGGTGAAGCACGCCCCCAAGCCCTGAGCGCGTGCGGCGAGGAAGAAGTTCTGCATAGCCGGGTAGATCGACCCACCCTGTAGGTACTCCGAGGCGAACTCGGTCTTGAACGCGGTGAACAACACCGATGTACGTTCGCCGGCATGATCGTGCAACTCGTAGGTGGCCCGGTTGTTGCGTGCAGCGCGTCCCCGATCGTCCTCGGCGGGTCTACTCATTCCGTAGATCGACTCGATGTTGCGCAGCGCGATCCGGGCGGCCTCGGCGACGGCGGCCCGCTGTTCGGGCGCATCAAGGACGGCGAAGCGCCAGAGCTGTGCGTTTGCACCGTTGGGTGCCCACGTCGCTGCCTCCAGGCAGCGGGTCAGCGTCTCGTCATCGACCGGCTCGTCTGTGAACCGGCGAATAGAGCGGGCCGTGGACAGCACTTCCCAGACATCGTTGGTCGGATATCGCATCTCCCTTACCTATCACGGGCCGCACAAGTCGATTGGCGTCGGCCGGCGAGCTCACGCAGCCGACGCGCCGGAACCGCCTGCCGGGTAACCGCCACGATGGTCCCTACGATCACCGGGTGGCCGATCGCTATGGCATGGACGTGCTCTCCAACAACCCGCACGCATCCGGCAAGGTCCGCTCGACAGAGCGGCCGGCCGAGATAGGGATGGTCGTGGAGGATCCGCAATCCGGCTACGTGGGCGCTGTCGTGCGCGTCGAGCGCGGCCACGTGGAGCTCGAGGATCGCAACGGCCGTACCAGAGTCTTTCCCCTGGGCCCCGGGTTCTGGGTCGAGGGCGCTCCGGTGATCCTGACCGCACCCCGGCGGCCGGATTCCGGCTCACCGGGGCGCACCGCATCGGGATCGGTGAAGGTCGCCGATTCGCGTGCCCGAGTCGCACTCGCCAGCAGTATCTACGTCGAAGGCCGCCACGACGCAGAACTGGTCGAACAAGTGTGGGGCGATGACCTACGCGTCGAGGGGGTGGTGGTCGAATACCTTGGAGGCGTGGACGATCTCGCCGATATCGTCGCGTCGTTCCGGCCCGGCCAGGGGCGCCGCCTCGGCGTGCTCGTTGACCACCTGGTCGCCGGCTCCAAGGAGGCTCGTATCGCCGAGGCGGTGCGGCGCGGGCCCGGTGGCGCCCACACGCTGGTCGTCGGCCATCCCTACGTCGATATCTGGCAGGCCGTCAAGCCCGGCCGTCTCGGTCTGACGGCCTGGCCCCGGATATCGCGCTCGGTCGAGTGGAAGTACGGCGTGTGCGAAGCGCTGGGCTGGCCGCACCGCAACCAGGCCGACATCGCCAGGGCATGGCAGCGGATCCGTTCATCCGTGCGCGACTGGACCGACCTCGAGCCCGAGCTGATCGGTCGCGTCGAGGAGCTCATCGACTTTGTGACGCAACCGGATTGACACCGGGCCTGGCTGGCAGCGCCGCGGTCACGTAGCTCATTTCGCTGAAGTATGCCGCGACATCGCTGTCGGGAAAGTCGAACCCGTTGACGGTATGCGCCTCGCGGCAGGCGAGCGTGGACACCGTCCAGCCCTTGTCGGTGAGGTAGTCGACGACACTGCTACGTACGCCGTCGAAGACCAGGTCACCCATCTCGATGTCGGACCCCATCGCCTTCATCTGCTCGTACATCGGCTGTGCGCGCTCACCGGAGAACACAGTGGGGTCGGGCACGTGCTCGGTCGCCAGTCGGCTTCCGGGGCTGCTGAGTTCGGTGATGTTGTCGAACAGTGCGTCCTGCGCGTGCGGGGGCAGATAGGTCAACAGCCCCTCGGCGATCCAGGCCGTCGGTATGGACGGATTGAATCCGTCGTCCAACAGGGCCTGTGGCCAGTCGTCGCGAAGGTCGATGCCAACTGTGCGGTGATCCACCGCGGGTGAGACCAGTCCCATGTCGGCCAGCACCTGCTTCTTGAAGTCGATGACCTCGGGCTGGTCGACCTCGAACACCACGGTCCCGGAGGGCCACGGCAGCCGTTGGGCGCGTGCGTCGAGACCCGCGGCGAGGATTACGGCCTGCCGGATGCCTGCGGAGGCGGCATCGGTGAACAACTGGTCGAAGTAGCGCGTGCGCACCGCCATGGTTTCGGCGGCGAACCGCCGGGTGAACTCGGTACCGGCTTGGTCGAAGTCAACCTCGCCGTCCAGTATCCGGGTGGGGAAGTCGGCGCCGACGGCACGCACCAGGGGTTCGGCGAAACGATCGTCGATCAGGCGCTCGCGAGTGGCCAGCGCCCGCTGGGCGGCAACCATCGTGGCGGTGGCCCCCACGCTCGACGCCAGGTCCCACGTGTCGTTCTCGCTGCGTTTCATCGGCGGTTCCTTCCGGGCAGCAGGTTATTAGTTAGGCGATATAACAATCTTAGACCACTGTACGCGCCCGGCGCGCGGCCGCGGTCCCGGTGAACGGTTGTTGGAGCGCTCGCCGCGCCGAATCGGCCGGTGAGAACGGGTTCTTACGCCTCGGCTGGTCGCGCCGGCCGGGTGCAGTCCAATGCGCTACGAGACGAATCGGAGCGTCGACCCAGCGCACCGCGGTCACGGCCCGAGGTCGGGGGACCACGCGACGCCGTTGATGTGGCTGCCGCCGTCGACGAACAGGGTGTTGCCGGTCAGATAGCGTGACCCCTCGCTGGCCAGGAATACCGCCACCGGGGCGATGTCATCGTACGGATCGCCCATGCGGCCCATCGGATTTGCGGCATCTGCCATTGCCTCCATGCCGGGATAGTCCGCCATCGCACGCACAAAGGCCTGGCTCTTGGCCGCCGGGCAGATCGCGTTGACGGTCACCCCCGTGGGCGCCCACTCGCGCGCGGCGGTACGGGTCAGCGTGCGCAACGCCTCCTTGGCCGCGTTGTACTCCAGCGACCCCATGTGCGCATTGACACCGTTGAGGCTGCACATGTTGATCACCCGGCCCCAGCCGCGTTCCTTCATGTGTCCGAACGCCGCGCGCATCGCCCAGAACGGGCCGTAGTAGCCGACCGCGATGCCGTGGGCCAGCAGTTCGTCGCTCTTGTTCTCCACCCGGTCGATGGATCCGCCGCCCCAGGCGTTGTTGACCAGGACGTCGATCCCGCCGTACTCCGAAACCGCTGCGGCCACGGCATTCTCGACCTGATCGCACACGGCGACATCGGTGGGCACGAACAGCCCGCCGATCTGCCCTGCCATGGCAGTACCGGCCTCGGGGTCGAATTCGGCCACCACCACGCGGGCGCCCTCGTCGGCGAACCTGCGCGCGATCCCCGCACCGATACCGGCGCCCGCCCCGGTGACCAGAGCGACTTTCCGGGCCAGCGTGCCGCTCACGAGGGCCTGCCTGGCAGGCCGGCGGCGACGAGACCCTGGGCCTGGCCGCTGCCGTCGAGTTGCCGTGCGGTGCGCGCGGTGATCTCCCACCGGTCACCGGACCGGCGCAGCCGGATGAGATGGACACCGGCGCGCGCCACCTGATAGCCGTGGGATTCGCGGCGCACCAGCAGGATCGATTCGCAGACCACGACGGCGTCATCCCCCGTCACGGTGATCGCGGGCGGGCCGAAGAAATGGCAGCAGCCCCTGGCGATCAGGCCCTGGTGTGCGTCGGAACGCACCATCGCGGCGATGTCGTCGCGCCCGGTCATCATCCAGTCCTCGACGTCGTAGGTGCCGTCGGCGGCCCACAGTCCCGCAGTGCCCTCGGCATTACCGGAGTCGACGAGCGGTCCGTAGGAGGCGATCAACCGGGCGATATCACGTTCATCCTCAAGGACTTTGAGACGTTGTTCGAGGCGTGCCATGGTGGCGTCGCGCATGCCGGGTCTCCTCTCAGCGGTCGGCGGCCAGATCCCGCAGCGCGACGAGCTGATCGCAGTAATGGGCCGGTGACCGGGCGCTCACCGTGCACGTGATGGCGGTGGCTCCGGCTTCGCGCAGATCCGCCAGCCGCCGCGCGGTTGCGCCCGGGTCGGTGAGTGGATCGACGGCGCGGGCGGTCGCCAGGACCACCTCGAAGCCCGGCGGGACGTCGACGCGCGTGCGCATGTCCTCGATCTCGGCGACGGTGAGCCCGAACGGCATCCACCCGTCGGCCAGCCGCACGGCGCGGCGCAGCGAGCGCAGAGTCCTGCCGCCCACCCAGATCGGCACCCGTGGCTGCACCGCGCACGGATCGACCACGAAACCGTCGAAGCGATAGAAACTGCCCGCGTAGGAAGGCCGGCTCGTGGACAGCGATGCGCGCAGGGCCAGGATCGCGTCGTCGGCGCGCTCGCCGCGCCCGTCGAACACCGCGCCCAGCAGGTCGAACTCCGCGGCCAGCGAGCCGACACCCACCCCGAGCACCAGGCGCCCACCACTGAGCCGGTCCAGCGTGCCGTATCGCTTGGCGATCTCGAGCGGATGGTGATAGCCCAGCACGATGACCGACGTAGTCAGCCGGATCCGCTCGGTCTGGCCGGCAAGAAAACCCAATGTGGACAACGGATCCCAATACGTAACCCCGCGGTTTGCGGAATCGTCCGCCGGTACCGCGACGTGTTCGGCGCAGGTCAGGTGGTCGAAGCCGAGTTCGTCGGCGGCGCGGGCGACGTGGGCCAGGTCGTCGACCGTGGCGTCGCGCTCCCAGGCCGAAGACACGCCGGGCAGCTGCATCACCATCGGCGTTGACAGTCCGATCCGCACAGAGTTGTTCTAACCGCCACGGTCGCGGCCGAGTGCTTGCGTCCCGGTGATCGGGACCGCTACGGTGAGGTAGAACGAATTCTCGTCGATGGGGCAGGAGTTCTGATGACCGCGGCACTGAGCGATACCGCTCCCTCGTCGATGTTGGACCGCTTCACCGCCATCATGGACACCTTCGACGATTCCGCCGTGGGGCTGACCCTCGACCAGATCGCCGGCCGCACCGGGTTGCCGCGTTCGACGACGCATCGCATCCTCGACCAGCTGGTGCGGTTGCGCTGGTTGACTCATTCCGGCCGGGGTTACCGACTCGGTGCGCGGGCGGCGGCCTGGGGTGCGGGCGAGGCCGCCGACGTTCGTCTGCGTTCGGTCGCCGCGCCGGTGCTGCACGACCTGCACCTGGGCACCGGGGCCGTGGTCCACCTCGGCTTGCTCGACCGCGGTCACATACTGCACCTGGACAAGCTGGGCGGGGTGTCGGCCCGGTCGGTGCCCACCGCGGTCGGTGTCCGCATCCCGGCGCATCGGGTAGCCCTCGGTGTCGCCGCACTGGCCACCGTGCCGCCGGAGGAGGTGATGGTCGAGCTCGCCTACGTCGACCCCGACGATCAACCCGACCCCGCCTGGTGGGCCGGATTGCACAACGCCCGCCGGCGGGTCACGGTCCGGCGCGGCGACTACGGTCCGGGCATGGTTTCGGTCGCCGCCGCCGTGGGCTCGCGGGCCGCGATCGGAATCGTGTCGCGGGACCAGATTCTTGCGCAGCGCTGTCAGCCCCTGGTCGCCGCCGCCGCGTCACGGGTGGCGCGGGTGCTCGCGGGTGCCGTCGAGCCGGTCGAATCGGGCTCCTGACCGACGACGATGCGGGGCGTGGCCCCGAGGAGGAGTCGGTCGAATCGGGCTCCTGACCGACGACGATGCGGGGCGTGGCCCCGAGGAGAAGCACTTCCCCCAGCGGTCACGGGTCATCGTCCTTGGGGAGGAGTCGTTCGGGGTGGTGGTAGGTGTTGGTGCCGCCGGTGAGCGGAAGTTGCGGGGGCGGGAGCCATTCGACCCGCCCGTTGGATAGTTTGCGGGTGGTCCAGCCGCCGGTTTCGACGAGTTGGTTGTCGCGGGGGCAGGCGAAGGCCAGTTCGTCGATGTTGGTGTTGCCGCCGTCGGACCAGTCGGTGACCGCGTGGTGGACCTGGCAGTCGTAGCCGGGCACGGTGCATCCGGGTGCGGTGCAGCCGCGATCCCTGGAGTGCAGCACGATTCGTTGGTCGGCAGTGGCGATCCGTTTGGTCCTGCCCAGCCACAGCGCTCGGCCGGTGACTCCGTCGAACAGGGTCAGGTAGTGGTAGCTGTGGCGGGCCATGCGGATCAGGTCGGTCATGGGCAGTAGGCTGCCCCCGGCAGTGACGGCGCATCCGGCCTTGGCCTGTAGGTCCTGCAGGGTGGCTGAGACGATGACGGTGACCGGAAGCCCGTTGTGCTGGCCGAGTTTCGGGTCACCCAGCTGGGGCCGCACCAGGGTCATCAGGGCGTCGTGCTGGCGCTGGCCGTGGCTGCGCAGGTCGGCATCGGCCTGGGCTTGGGTAGGTTCACCGTCGACCACCGCGGTTTGGTCGGCCGGATTGCACATGCCCGGTGCGGCGAACTTGGCGAACCAGGCTTCCAGATAGGCCCGCAGTTCGGGGCTGGCGATGAGTCTTCCCACGCTCATGCCGTCGAGACGTTGCGGTGCCCAGGTGAAACTGCGGCGGGCTGCGCGGTCTTCCTCGCTGAACTTCCCGTCGGGGTTCAACCTCAGAGCCAGGCGCTGGGCCAGCTTGGCCAATTGGTCGGGGCGCAGCAGGCGGGCCTGCTCGGCCAGGAACGCCTCGGCCTCGTCGCGTTCGGCCCCGTCGACGTCGGAGGGCAGCTCGGCCAGGAACCGGTGGATGACCCGAACATGCTCATCATCGAGGTGCCCGGCCCGCCAGGCTGCGGCGGTGTCGGGCTGGCGCGGGGGCAGTCGGTCGCCGAGCAAGGTGGTGCGTTCGGTCAGTGGTTCGACCACCCGGGACCGGCGACGGGCTTCGGCGGGGGTGATGCGCAGCCAGTCGGCCAGCATCTTGTGCGGGGGCCCACCCATCTCGCTGTAGTCGCGCTGCTGAATTTCGTGGCTGATGTCGTGGCGGATCACAGTGGCGCGCCGGTGCAGGGCCTCGCAGCGCGCGGCCACCACCAGCAGCTCGCGCGGTTCAAGGGTGCTGAGGTCGACGGCGGCCAGGGCATCCAGGGCGGCGTCGACCGCCTCCCACGTCTCCGAAGCCGGTATCGAACTCATGTTCGAATACTACGACGAACCCCCGACAGGAACAGGCATTGTCCACAGCTCAAAGATCCATCCACAAAACACAATTGGATGACTTGACTATGTCAGTGAACTGATCAGTCCGAAGGTGCGGTGGCAACGCGCTTGCGCAGCGACGGCTTGTCGATCTTGCCGACAGCGTTCTTGGGTAGTCCGTCGAGGACGATGATCTCGACGGGCCGCTTGTATTTCGACAGTCCGTCCGCAGGTGTGCACCGATGCGGTCGACATCGATTTGTCCCAGGGCGGCGAAAGTCACCGCGGTCCGGCGTGCGCGCAGCGGACCTTCGGAGACGGCCGAGCGGATGGGTTAGTCGGCTCCGATCAGTCGCCGCATCATGCGGTGTGTCCCGGCGACCACCATGGCGCGGTCCGGATCGTTGCGGCGCGCGACATCCTCGGCATTGCCGCCGGCGACGTGGACCGGGCCGTGCCCGAGGTGCTCGAGACCTTCCCGCGCCACATCGGCCGGTTCGGCCACACGCAGTCCGGGAATGTCGAAGTTCAGGCCCACCCGCTGCATGGCCGGGGTACGCGTGACGCCGAGGATGAGTTCCAGCACGTCCACGTCGTGGTCACGCAGCTCCAGCCAGAGTCCTTCGGCGAAGATCCGGCCATAGGCCTTCACCCCGCCGTACACGGTATGCCGGGCCGAGCCCAGGTATCCGGCCATGGAGCCCACGAGAAGGATGCCGCCGCGCCGGCGCTCGCGCATGGCCCGGCCGTAATGCTGTACCAGCCCCATCATCGTGGTGATGTTCAGATCGACCACTCGCTGGAAATCCGCGAGATCCGCGTCGAGAAACTCGGCACTGCAGGTGTTGGCGCCCGCGTTGTAGATCAGCAGGCCGACCTCAAGCCCCTCGGTCGCCGCGGTCACGGTGTCGGTGGCCTCCGGCGCGGCGAGATCGGTTGCCAGTGTCCGGACTTCGACACCGAGTCGACGGCAGGACTGGGCGGTCGACTCCAGGGGGTCGGGCTTGCGTGCCACCAGCACGAGGTTGACTCCCGCCCCGGCCAGTAGCCGGGCGAACTCGGCACCCACTCCTTCCGAACCGCCCGCCAGCACTGCCCACGGCCCGTACTTCGCATACGACATGCACCGATCGTCACTGCTCGTCGCGCCGGTGTCCGCGGTCGTCTCGCTGATCGGTACCGGCGTGCCGCGCTGAACCTGATGCCCGATACTGACGTGGTGCCACGGATTGGAGAGTCCCGGGCACCGGCCCGGCCGGCGACCGACGACCAGGAGGGCCGTCGCAGCGCGATTCTGGCCGCGGCGGCCCGGTTGGGCGCCGCCAAGGAGCTCGATCGCATCCAGGCCCAGGAGATCGCCGCCGACGCCGGCGTGGCGCTGCGCACCCTCTACCGCTACTACCCGTCCAAACATCATGTGTACGCAGCCGTTCTCACCGAACAGGTATCCCGGTTCCGGCCCCCGCCCCCGACCGGCGACGCGGTCGATGACATCGCCGCTCTCATGGTCGCCGCATGCCGTAATCTTCTGCGCCACAAACATCTTGCGCACGCAATGATCACGGCGACGCAGATCGTCCGGGCCCAGGCCGATGCCCCAGACGATCCGACCCTGCGTGAGCTCATCTTCAAGACGGCCGGAGTGGACCGGCCCAGCGAGGAGCAGGTGCGCCGTTCGCGGCTGGTGCAGCAGGTCGCTTTCGGCATCCTGACCTGGACCGTGGGGGGCGCACTGGGCCCCGAGGACGCGCTGGCCGACGTCGACACCGCCTGCCGGCTACTGGTCGCCGGCGCCTTCTGAGCCCGCCGGTGCAAGGACTCACCACGCACCTTTGGAAGACGCAGCCGTCGTCAGCCGTCGGCGCTGCGTGGTAAGTCTGAAGCGTGCCCGACAGCCTGTTCGACGTCCCCGGTGAGGAAGACCGGCCGGGTTCGGCCGCGTCGCCGAGTGCGCCGCTCGCGGTGCGGATGCGTCCGGCCACGCTCGACGAGGTCGTCGGCCAGGAGCACCTGTTACGGCCCGGCTCGCCGCTGCGCCGGTTGGTCGAAGGGTCCGGCGCCGCCTCGGTGATCCTCTACGGGCCGCCCGGCACCGGCAAGACCACCCTGGCCTCGCTGATCTCGCACGCCACCGGTCGTCGGTTCGAGGCCCTGTCGGCGCTGTCGGCCGGGGTCAAAGAGGTGCGCGCGGTCATCGACAACGCCCGCCGCGCGGCGGCCTACGGCGAGCAGACCGTGCTGTTCATCGACGAGGTGCATCGTTTCTCCAAGACCCAGCAGGACGCCCTGCTGGCCGCCGTCGAGAACCGTGTCGTCCTGCTGGTGGCGGCCACCACCGAGAACCCGTCGTTCTCCGTGGTGGCGCCGCTGCTGTCGCGATCGCTGATCCTGCAGTTGCAGCCGCTGACCGCCGAGGACATCCGCACCGTCGTGGTGCGTGCGGTCTCCGACCCGCGGGGTCTGGCCGCCAAGGTCAGCGTCGACGACGATGCGGTCGACCTGCTGGTGCAGCTCTCCGCCGGGGATGCGCGCCGGGCGCTGACCGCCCTCGAGGTGGCCGCGGAAACCGCGGAGGCAGCGGGCGAACCGGTGACCGTGCACGGCATCGAGCAGTCCCTGGACAAGGCCGCAGTGCGCTACGACCGCGACGGCGACCAGCACTTCGACGTGATCAGCGCCTTCATCAAGTCGATCCGCGGCTCCGATGTCGACGCGGCCCTGCACTACCTGGCCCGGATGCTGGTCGCGGGGGAGGACCCGCGATTCGTCGCGCGCCGGCTGGTGATCCTGGCCAGCGAGGACATCGGGATGGCCGACCCCACCGCGCTGCAGACCGCGGTCGCGACCGCCCAGACCGTGCAGCTCATCGGGATGCCCGAGGCCCAGCTGACCCTGGCGCATGCGACCGTGCACCTGGCCACCGCGCCGAAGTCCAACGCCGTGACCACGGCGCTGGGCGCGGCGATGGATGACATCCGGGGTGGCAAGGCCGGCCTGGTTCCGGCGCATCTTCGCGACGGGCACTATTCGGGTGCCGCGCGGCTGGGGCAGGCACAGGGCTACCGGTATCCCCATGATGATCCGGACGGGGTTGTGCCACAACAATATCCACCCGACGATCTGGTGGGTGTCGACTACTACAAACCCACCAGCCACGGCAGCGAACGGGAGATCGCCGGCCGGCTCGACAAACTGCGGGCCATCATCCGGCGCAAGCGCTGATTCAGCCGCACTGCGTCGCGCGCTTGCGGATACCGCGCAGCATTCCGCGTTCCATCACGAAGTGCGCGAGATCGAAGCCGGTGACCCCGACCACGCCGCCGGCACTGCGGGCCAGCAGCCGGGTCCGGCTGTTCTGCGGCCGCAGATGGAAAGCCCACGACCCGAATGCCTTCTCGCCACGCTGAACTCGCTCGTAGTCCGCCGGTGACATCAACACCAGATGAGACTCGGGCTCCACCACGGCCGCCACCTGGGTGCCGACGCGACCGTAACGGCGGGCCAGCCACACGGTGTCGCCGGCCTGCAGCTCCTGCCATTCCGGGTGCACGTCGTCGGCGTTGTGAATGCGCGCGCCGGCGAGCCGCTCGAGGACGTCGTAGCTGTAGAACCCGCCGCGGCTCTCGCCGATCTGCGCCAGCCACGGCCAGACCGTATCGGCCGGCGCGTCGATGGTGATCGCACGGGTGGTGCGGGGTGCGTCCGGTTCGACGAGTTCGTCGCCGGGCAGCTCCGCGTCGATCTCGGCGGCGGTAGCGCCCCAGTTGTACATTCGCGGCCGCACAACCCACCGATACAGCCCGACGACGCCGGCCGCCGCCATCATCGCCGCGAGTGCAGGCCTCTGCTTGCCCATAGGCGGAAACTATCCCCAGCAGTACCCGGTGGGGAGAGGCTTAAGTCCCCGCCAGTCCTCCCCAGTCCCCGGTGCCGGTCACACCATCTCGGGTACGCGCAGGTGTGCGATCGTCAGCTGGAACTCCCCGACGTCGAGCTGATCGGCGCCCAGATCGCGAAGTCTGGAGGTCCGCAGCGACCTCGCGGCGTCCCGGCTGCGCTCCATGGCCTCGTGGCTGTCGTACGTCGCCGAGAGCACAGCCCGCCCGGAGTCGCGGTCGATCATCAGGCTGCTGCTGCAGAACCCCTCGAATTCTTCGACCGCGGGCAGCACCGAGTCCTTGTAGAAGTCAACGGCCGGATCGAACTGATCCGGCCGGACCCGAAGCCACGTGGCGCGCACACAGGCGCCCGCGCCGGCGTGGTGGTCGCGGTGCATGGCGGCGATCCTCCACTCGTCGATCGTGGTACTGCCCCCGAACGCCGCCGCGGCCCGATCGCGCAGGCGCCGCACCTGGTCGGCACTGGCGCGCATCGTTTCTTCGGTCTGCCAGGCACTGGTGGCGATGCAGCGTCCGGAATCGCGGTCCACCAACAGCGACACACCGACACAGCCCATGTCCTGCAGCGCCGGCATCACTTCATCGTGGATGACCGCGATTCCGGAGTCGATGGATTCGGGCCGCGCCTGGAACGTGGTAGAGCGTGCGTACACGATCCACCCCCTATCGTGTCGGGGCAGCGCCCCGGTGGCGCCACCGGTTCTCCTTACCTTCACCTTCCTCCACCCGATCTGGTGAGGCAACGGTCCGTAGGCTGGAAAGCATGGACAACCCCCGCTTCAGTGATGTGCTCGACATCGACACGTCGCGGCGGCGGACCGTCGACCTCACCGACGCGGTGCGGTCCTTCTGCCGCAACCGCGGTGACGGGCTGTGCAACGTCTTCGTCCCGCACGCCACCGCGGGCGTCGCCGTCATCGAGACCGGCGCCGGCTCCGATGGCGACCTCGTCGACACCCTGGAACGGCTGTTGCCCCGCGACGACCGGTACCGCCACGCCCACGGCTCGCCCGGGCACGGCGCCGACCACGTGCTGCCGGCAATGGTGTCGCCGTCGGTGACGCTT